>Ga0310691_10001571_pt1 | contig 34498 bp, 29 predicted proteins | sample 176DNAGHGlowgp2_FD_203887 | JGI IMG/M metagenome (GOLD analysis project Ga0310691, IMG submission 203887) | Sheep rumen microbial communities from Palmerston North, Manawatu-Wanganui, New Zealand - 1766 DNA GHGlow gp2 (v2) (version 2) | ecosystem: Host-associated > Mammals > Digestive system >... | reverse complement strand
TTATTTGGCTTGAAAGCAGAATCATATTTTCGACCAAGTAAATGCTTGTACTTTATCTTGATTGGCTTGTCTATTACTCTCTTTGCCCACCATTGCCCATTCTTGCCACGAGCAATGAAAGTGTCTAAAGGAGTCAGCTTTAATGTACTTGATGCTTCCAGCACGTAAAGGTCATTGCCTTTTTCTATCACAATACCACAATGACTCAGTACGGAAGTGGTAGCATATTGAATGGCACAGGATTGATCAGACTTGGAAGTATGAAAAATCATATCGCCTTCTTTTAGATTGCTCACGGACGTTTGTCCTGAACAATAACGAAAGCCGCCAATTAAGATTAATAGTATTGTAATGATGATTGATATCTTGAGTTTCATTTTAGTTCAACGTTCTTGATTAGCTTTTCGTGCTGGTTTCAAAATAATAGAATAAAAGTAAGGATAATTGGTAGAACAACACAGATGATTACAGAGCTTAATTTGTAGTTCCAACCAATCTTTTTGAACCATTCGAGAAAAGCGACTGTTTTTTCGAACCAATAGTCACAGTCCTTGACGAAATGCCGGTCGAAAATGAAGATGCCGGCCCAGAAACTGAGAACTGCAAGCGAGAATGCGAAGGTTCCCAGCTTGTAGTCAAGGAGCACTGCCCAGAATAGTGGAATAAGACAGTAATATACAACGATGTTTACAGCATTGTAAGTAGTGTGAAACTTATCCGCAAGCAGCATAAGTACATCGACAACCTTGTCAAATATCTTTTTAATCATTATGTGGATTGTATATTTTCCCCCATTATACTTCTTTGAAATAAATGGTTTCAGGATGCTCTCCAAATATGAAATGGACGACATTGCAGAGCCATACTTCTTGATCGAACCCATCTACGCCGTTTACACGATACGTGCCTCCAAGTTGATCATGCCCTACCATTTCCAAAGAAGAATAACCGGCTTGGTCATCCAAAGAGATATCGAGGGTTACATAGAGACCGTCGGTTGTCAGGAAGTCAAGAAAGGTGTCGGCTCCATCGACCATTTCCAGGTCTTCTTGGAGGCCATCCCATTCCGGTAGAATCACAAACCATCTTCCATCTTCCCATTTTTCGAATGTTAGTTCCATAGTTTTTTGATTTTTAAGTAATAGTTTATTGTGTCGCTCCTTTCAAAGATGAATAGGAGCTGACATTAATATGTGTAAAAAAGACAAAAAGGTAAACTGCTTAATTTATTTGCAAGAAAATCAACAACATACGGAGGCCACTAGATATGACCTCCGTATGTGTAATACGAATAGATTAATTGATTGATGTAATCGACTTACTTCTTGTTGATGTAATCTACAATCCACTGACCGACTTCCTTGGTGCCGTATTTTGCGCCACCTTCAACCTGAATTTCGGGAGTGCGGACGTTCTGAGCCAGCGACTCATCGACAGCCTCGCGGACGAGGGCGCCTTCTGCCTTGAGACCGAAGTACTCGAAGAGCATGGCTACTGAGAGAATCTGAGCCAGGGGGTTAGCGATGTTGAGACCCTTGCCCTGTGGCCATGAACCATGGATTGGCTCGAAGACAGGGGTGTGCTCACCTGTAGATGCGGATGGGAGCAGACCCATCGAGCCGGTGATGCAACTTCCTTCATCGGTCAAGATGTCGCCAAAAGTATTTTCGGTGACCATCACGTCAAAGAAGCGTGGCTCCTGGATCATGCGCATCGAAGCGTTGTCAACGTACATAAAGTCGGTGGTAACGTCGGGATACTGCTTCATAACCTCCTGTGCAACCTTGCGCCAGAGACGGGAAGAAGCCAGGACGTTGGCCTTATCGACCACAGTGATGTGGTTGCGACGCTGACGGGCATACTGATAAGCCACGTGCAGGATACGTTCCACTTCGGGACGCGAATAGTAGTTGGTGTCGAATGCGTCTTCTACACCATTCTCGTTAATGGCAGGCTCCTTCTTCTGACCGAAGTACATACCACCGGTGAGCTCACGGATGCAGATGAAATCGGCACCTTTCACAACCTCATCCTTCAAGGGAGACTTGTGTACGAGGCAGTCGAAGGTGGTGACTGGACGGATATTGGCAAAGAGACCGAGTTTCTTGCGCATAGCAAGCAGACCCTGTTCGGGACGAACCTTTGCATTCGGGTTGTTGTCGTACTTGGGATCACCTACGCTGGCAAAAAGCACGGCATCGGCCTCCATACAGGTCTGGAAGGTCTCCTCAGGGAAAGGATCACCCACCTTGTCGATGGCATCCGCTCCGCAGATGGCATATTTGTAACTCAGTTCATGACCGAACTTCTTGCAAATGGCCTCAGTCACGGCGAGACCTTGTTCCATAATCTCGGGTCCGATACCATCGCCCGGGAGGACTGCTAATTTGAGTTTCATATTATTCGATAATTATTAATTGTTCATTGTTAATTGATTGCGTCCTTCTCGTCTTCAAGCATGTTGAGCATCTTGATGGTTGCCTTGATGGCGGCTTCCGTCTGGTCGGCATCTAGGCCTCGGGTGCGATAGACCTTTCCTTCGTACTGCCATGTGATGGCAGTCTGGACAAGGGCATCGGTGCGTCCTCCAGGAGGAATGGTGACCACGTAGTTGGTGAGCCAGGGGAAGGTGCGGTCCAGTTTGTTGCGATAGATGTGACGCACGGCACGTACAAATGCATCATACTGACCGTCGCCCGTGGCAGACTCCTCGTATTGCTGCCCGTTGATGTCAAGTTTTACGCAAGCCTGGGGATGCAGACCATAGGCAGTCGAAACCATATAAGAGACAAGTTTGATGCGTTCGGATGGCGCGTCGTGATGCAGGACATCTGAAATGATGTAAGGAAGGTCCTCAATGGTTACGTGTTCCTTCTTGTCGCCCATTTCATTGATTCGCTCGGTTACACGGCGCATGTCGTAGTCGTTCAAACTAATGCCCAACTGTCGCAGATTCTGCTCGATGTTGGCTTTGCCCGACATCTTGCCAAGGGCATATTCGCGGCTGCGTCCGAAGCGTTCGGGCAGCAACGGATTGACGTAGAGTTTGGCCTTCTTGTCGCCATCGGCATGAATGCCTGCTGTTTGCGTGAAGACATTTTCGCCTACGATGGGCGCATTGGGTGCTGTAGCAATGCCACTATAACTCTCCACCATGCGACTCAGGCTGTTGATGCTCTGCTCAATGACGTTCAGTTCCGAACCGGGTATCATATCCTTGATGACAGCCACCACGCTTGCGAGCGAGGCATTGCCTGCTCTTTCGCCAAGACCGTTGACCGTGGTGTGAACACCTTGGGCACCGGCTTTTACTGCTGCCAGCACGTTGGCTACAGCCAGGTCGTAGTCATTGTGGGCATGGAAGTCGAAATGGAGTTTCGGATATTTCGCTACCATCTGCTCGAAGAAGTGCTTAGTCTGGCTTGGCGAGAGGATACCCAACGTGTCGGGTAGCATAAATCTCTGAATGGGAGCATCGCTCAAGGCCTCCATCATGTCCATGACATACTTGAAGGAATACTGCATACCGTTTGACCAGTCCTCCAGATAGATGTTGACGCTCAAACCGGCTTCGACAGCCATATCGATGTTACGACGAATGTCGGCCCAGTGTTCTTCGGGCTGTTTGCCCAATTGGGCTGTGCAATGCTTTTCAGAGCCTTTTGCCAGCAGGTTGATGACCTTGCCTCCTGCCTTGCTGATCCATTCAATGGAAGCACCATTGTCGCAGAAACCAAGGACTTCTATCTTGTCGAGGTATCCGGCCTCCTTAGCCCATTCACATACCTTGCATACACATTGGAATTCGCCATCGCTGACGCGCGCAGAAGCAATTTCGATGCGATCAACGCGAACTTCTTCGAGTAATTTGCGCGCTATGGAGAGTTTTTCGGAGGCACTGAATGCTACCCCCGACGTTTGTTCTCCGTCGCGTAAGGTCGTGTCGAGTATTTCGAATTTCATTACTTCTTGTTTTCGAAGGCTTCAATCTTGCCGGTCTGTGACAAGAGGTAATCGATATCGTCATAGCCGTTCATCAAGCAGTACTTCTTGTATCCGTTGATGTCGAACTTTTCGCAATGCCCTGTAGCCTCATTGGTAACCGTCTGGTTAGGGAGATCCACGGTGACTACGGTATCAGCATCCTTGGCGATTGATGCAAACAGTTCCTGCTGGAATGCCTCGCTGACGATAACGGGCAGAACAAAGCAGTTCAAGAGGTTGTTGCGATGGATGTCGGCAAAACTGCTTGAGATCACGACGCGTACACCATAGCCGGAGATGGCCCATGCTGCATGCTCGCGGCTGGAACCGGAACCCCAGTTCTGCCCGCCCACGATAATCTCGTGGCAACCCTCATGGGGTGCTTCGCAGAATGCAGGTTGGTTCAGGACGAAATCGGCTATTGGCTCGCCTTTGGCGTTGAAGCGAAGATCGCGCATAAATGCATCACCGAAGAATTTAGGGTCGCGAGAAGTCGATGCCAGATAACGTGCGGGGATGATGAGGTCGGTATTGCAGTTGTCGATCTGGATGGGAATGCAGGTCGATTTGATTATATTGAATTTCTGATGTGCCATACTAATAATTAATAATTAACAAATAACAATTAATGATTAACAATTAGATCTTGCGTGGATCGGTCACTACACCAGTGATGGCCGAAGCGGCCACAACGAGTGGAGATGCAAGAATGGTACGTGCTCCAGGACCTTGACGACCGACGAAGTTGCGGTTCGAAGTTGAGATGGCGAGTTTGCCGGCAGGAACCTTATCGGGGTTCATGGCGAGACAAGCGGAGCAGGAGGGGAGACGCAGTTCGAAGCCTGCTTCCTCGAGAACCTTGTCGATGCCTTCGTCGATGATCTGCTGACGTACGAGCCACGAGCCTGGTACGAGCCAAGCCACGACGTTGGGGTTTTTCTTCTTGCCCTTCACGATCGATGCAAAGGCACGGAAATCCTCGATACGTCCATTGGTGCATGCGCCAAGGAAACAGTAATCGATGGGGTGACCTTCGAGCTTCTCACCTGGCTGGAACTGCATATAATCAAGTTGAGCGAGGAACTGTTTCTGCTCAGCCTCGTTCATACCATCGAGCGTGGGAATGCATTCGTCGATGGCAATACCTGCACCAGGGTTTGTTCCGTAGGTGATGCGAGGCTTGATATCTTCGGCACGGAAAGTAACTTCCTTGTCAAAAACGGCATCGTCGTCGCTCTTGAGCTGGTGCCATGTTGCAACAGCCTTGTCCCAGTCTTCTCCCTTAGGAGCATACTCGCGGCCCTTGAGGTAAGCGAAGGTGGTCTCGTCGGGAGCTATCAGACCTGCACGCGAACCCATTTCGATGGAAAGGTTCGAAAGCGTCAGACGGCCCTCCATCGACATGTTGCGAATGGTGGAGCCTGCATATTCAACAGCATAGCCTGTAGCGCCAGCAGTGGTCATTTGGGCCATGATGTAAAGTGCTACATCCTTGGCCACTACACCTGGCTGGAGCGTGCCTTCAACGTTGATGCGCATAGTCTTGGGCTTGGACTGCAGTATGCACTCGGAAGCCAACACCTGGGCAACTTCGGATGTGCCAATGCCCATAGCAATGGCTCCAACAGCACCGTGGGTAGAGGTGTGTGAATCACCGCAGACAATGGTCATGCCAGGGAGAGAAAGGGCCTTCTCGGGACCAACGACGTGGATGATGCCATTGTCCTTGCTGCCCATGCAGAAATGCTTGATGCCGAATTCTGCACAGTTCTTGGCAAGGGTTTCAACCTGATTGCGTCCGATGGGGTCGTTGATGACTTCCTGCTGATCGCTGGGCGTGTTGTGATCGGGCATGGCGATGACGTGTTCAGGACGGAACACCTTGATGCCTTTGTCACGCAGCGTGTCGAATGCTTGTGGAGAGGTCACTTCGTGGGCATAGAGTCGGTCTATGTAGAGCTGGGTGGGGCCGTCTTCAACCTTCTGCACAACATGTGCATCCCATATTTTGTCAAATAATGTTTTTCCCATTATGTTTTGTTATTAATGTTTGAACTTGTTGATGCAGTCGATATATGCCTCGACAGAAGCGGTGACGATGTCGGTGTCGGAGCCAAAACCATAATAGATGTGATTGTCGTGCTCAACCTGAATGTGCACCTTGCAGAGGTCGTCAGAACCCTTTGAAATGGCTTGGATGGTCATTTCCTTGAGGGTCATCTCGCGTCGGATGATTTGCTTGAGGGCCTTGATTGAAGCATCCACTGGACCATTGCCAATGCCTGCTGCTTCGAAAATCTCGTTGGCAACCTTAAGACGAATGGCAGCAATAGGTGTGACACCCTTGCCGGTGGTTACTTGCAGCGATTCGAGTTGAACGTGGTTGTTCTCGGCCTTTTCGGTGCCTGCGAGCATCAACAGGTCGTCATCGTTGAGTTCTTTTTTCTTGTCGGCCAGACGAAGGAAGGCCTCGTAGGTCTTGTCGAGTTTCTCCTGCTCGAGTTCAACGCCCAATACGCTCAAACGGTGCTTAAGTGCAGCACGGCCAGAGCGTGCGGTGAGTACGATGGAGTTCTCGTCGATGCCCACGTCCTTTGGGTCCATGATTTCGTAGGTTTGAACGTTTTTCAGAACACCATCCTGATGGATGCCACTTGAATGTGCAAAGGCATTCTTGCCGACTACAGCCTTGTTGGGTTGAACGGGCATATTCATGAGCGAACTAACTAGTCGAGAAGAGGGCCAGATCTTGGTAGTGTTGATATTGGTAGTCACTGGCATCGTTGCCTGGTGGCACTTGATAATCATAGCAATCTCTTCGAGCGAAGTGTTGCCTGCACGCTCGCCGATACCATTGACGGTTACCTCCACTTGTCGTGCACCATTGACTACGCCGGAGATGGTGTTGGCTGTGGCCATACCCAGATCGTTGTGACAATGTGTCGAAAGGATAGCACGTCCATCCTGCAGTCCCTCGACATGATCCATGAGGTATTTGATCTTCTCACCGTATTCCCAAGGCATACAATAGCCTGTGGTGTCGGGGATATTGATGATGGTGGCGCCTGCTTTGATGGCTGCGTCGACTACTTTGGCAAGATATTCGTTTTCGGTGCGACCAGCATCTTCGGCATAGAACTCCACTTCGTCGACCTTGTTGCGGGCGTATTTGACGGCGGCAACCGCACGCTCGATGATTTCTTCGCGTGTGGAGTTGAACTTATACTTGATGTGCGAATCAGAAGTGCCTATGCCGGTGTGGATTCTCTTGTGCTTGGCATACTGCAAAGCTTCGGCAGCGCAGTCGATGTCCTTTTGTACCGCACGTGTAAGTGCACAAATGGTAGGCCAAGTTACGGCTTTGGATATTTCGACGACGGAATTGAAGTCACCAGGGCTCGAAATGGGGAAGCCGGCTTCGATGATATCTACGCCCAACTGCTCGAGGGCCTTGGCCACCTGGATCTTCTCCACGGTGTTCAACTGACAGCCTGGAACTTGTTCTCCGTCACGCAACGTCGTGTCGAAGATAAATAGACGATCACTCATAACAAATACCTTTAAATATATTAAAAAACCTTAGATAAATACAAGACGTGAATGCCCTTCGGGGCACACAATAATTAATATAAGAGAAGCAAAACAGGTGCGGCATCAAAGAGAGCCGCCCTGTGTAAAGATGTACTGAAGATACTGTTTGCTGTTGTCGCGCTTCACCTTAATGGCGGTGGGCAGGATGTAATTGCTTACCGAAAGGACTGCGCCCGACTGAGAACTGGTTGAAACATCGACGGGGATGACAGCCATTTGAACAGTATAACTGTCGAGGGCACTCTGTACAATGGTGCGGATTCCATCGGTGTTGTTCTTGTAATCTTCTGCGGTGTAGCTGTCGAGGGTGGATTGGGACAATTCGGGCAGGAATGTCGTAGGCTTGACAGCCTTGATCTGCTGTGCCCACTGCAAGGATGTTGCTACAGTCTCTTTGTTCCAACTGCCGTGATTGGTTTGACCTGCCAGACCTATAACGAGTTCGTTGAGGTTGCCGAAACTGTAATAGTAGATATAGTTGGTAATGGAATCGGCGACGTAGGTGCCAATGGCGGCAGCGGCTTCGTCTGGTACACGGCTTTCCTCGAAGAACCTGTTCATCTTGCTTTCCTCGATGAGCATTACCCTGGAGGCGGGTGTGCTGCTCAAAAGGGAACCTTGAGGCTTCTCACACATCAGCGAGAAGTTGGCTCCATTGAGGAAGTAGGCATAGCCGTGGCGCATCGGGTGATCCATCATCGTGCGGATGGCCTTGCCAATAGGAAGATTAATAGTGGCATAATAACCCTGAGGTGAAGTGATATAGGCATAGTCGGTGTCCGACAGTCGGTTATCCTTCTTGATGTCTTTCAACTCAAGGCTCGACATCTGAACGACGTCGGGAGTGACGGCCATGTACTGTACATGCGAAGTGACATAGGCGGAGTCGCCGGTGTCGGTAGAGTTACGCAGGAGCGTCCCGTCTTTCGAATACTTGTGATAACTGTGATAGTAGAAATAGATGGCCGTGTTATAGACCTTGATAATCGAACCGTCGCCAAAAGTGGGCTGGATGGCCACGCCCGAGAGGAAGTTCTCGCGCATGCTCTCGATATTGGCAAAGATGTCCGTATAGTTGTAGTTGGCCTTACCGGCAGCATCACGGGCAATGGCGGCAGCTACTATCTTCTTGAAAAATTCGTTCTTCAGGTCGTCCTTCAGTCGAACTTCGATGTAGGGAAGGTAGGAGCCGATGCTGCGGACTGAGTCACTCAAGACACGGTTGGCTGCAGTATATGCTTTCCTGCCCAAGAAAGAGGATGTGTCGTAGTATTTGGAAAAGTCGTTGTTGCTGTAGAATGCACTTTCGGGTTCTTTTTCCAGCTTTGCATCACTGTTGAGTGCATAGACGCTGAACTGCATAGGAGTCAACGAGTCGCCGTAGTAGGTGTTGTAATAAACACGAAGGGTCAGCGAGTCAATTGTGTTGGCTACCAATGAGTCGAAATGAGAAGTGTAGATGCCTTTGGGGTCGAGACCGAGATCGTGAGGAACAGACGTGCGCAGAATGTCGAAGGTGACAGAGTCGTTGCTGGTCTCGTTTAATGTGATGTTGGTGCTGGCATAGAACTGAGCCAGGTAACCCGCCTTTACACTGCCGTATTCCGGGTCGGTAATGTTGCCAAGGAGAGGATAGCCTGTACGCACATAAATGGAATCACGATACCCTGTTGCCACCGCACATCGTAGCGTGTCGGCCTCGATTTTGATTTCATCACTATTAGGCATCGTTGAAGCACCAATGTCAGAGAGTGAATCTTCGCAGGAAGTTACTGAAACAAGTATGCACAGAGCCGAAACGAACGACAGCAGTTGTTTGGCTACGTTGATAATTAGTTTCACTTTATTTGTGCTGAAATTTTTAATTGTTTTACCAATATTGTTAATTGACAAATGTTCAATCTTCTTCAATACTGTTGTTGTTGAATAGTTCGAAGAAATCGTCATATTTCTTGATGTCAAGTACTTCATCGGTCGCATCCAGGATGTGGATGCCTCGACTTTCGGCGTAAGCCTTTACTTCTTCGGCGGCTGGGGTGTTGTCGGTGATGATCAGTCCGTCGCTGAATTTGACGGCAAGTTTGCAGAGCGATACATAATCGACAGGCTTGTCCTTGACTTCGATAAGGTCGGCCTTAAGAACACCTTCGCGTTTCACCGTGCGGTAGAAATTGTTCGCCATATGCCCCTCGAACCCATTGTCGAACATGTCAAACACAACCTTGACACCTCGGAAGCAAGGGTCTTCGGCAAAGGTCTTTTTGATGTAGATGGGTGAAATGGCCGAGAACCATCCCTGACAATAGACCACATCGGGTTTCCAGCGCAACTTGCGTATCGTCTCAATGACACCACGTGCGAAGAAGACGCAACGCTCGGCATTGTCGCTGTATTCTCCGTGGGCATTGCCATACTTGTGGCGATGGGTAAAGTACTCGTCGTTATCGATGAAATAAACTTGCATGCGAGCCTGCTGGATAGACGCTACCTTGATGATCAGGGGATGATCGGTATCGTTGATGATCAGGTTCATGCCCGAGAGCCTAATCACCTCGTGAAGTTGGTTGCGTCGTTCGTTGATGAGGCCAAATCGAGGCATAAAGGTGCGGATCTCGTGTCCGGCGTCTTGAATGCCTTGTGGCAGTTGGCGTCCGATGCTTGACATGCGGGCCTCTGGGAGGTAGGGCATGACTTCGGTGTTGATGAAAAGGATCTTGGTTTTGTTCATATTTTTTATCTTCTCCTTTGGAGTCTGTGGCTTGGAGAATTGGTGCAAAGATAAGGATTTATTTTGAATTTTCCGAATATTTTGTTCAAAAACGTCTCGAGTGCGTGCGTTTTTAAATGATTTTTTGAGTTTTTGCATTATCGGGAGTGAATTTTTAACGTAATTTTGATGGCTTTTTCTCTTTCTTGTGACGTTGTTTGCGCCCCTTGCAATATCCCTTTGTCCAAGATGAAAAATGCTCCTCGCATTTCCTGACGTGCTATGCAAAAGCCTATCTTCTCGTCATAGCAAAATTTATATAAAACGAATGAAAACGGAACAAAAATCAATGATAATAGAAGAATTTCAGGAAAAAATTTGGATAATTCGGGAATGACTCTTATCTTTGCAGCATCTTTTTTCTCGAAAATATCAAAGTAAAGATAAAACAGATTAACGTGTTATGAAAAGAGTATTTGTTGCTGTTCTTGTTTGTTCGGGTTCATGCTTCTTTCCCCCATCATTTGCCGAGGAACCGACACCTGCAGTGACAGTCAGTGTGGGAGCCGATGTCGTCAGTTCATATCTCTGGCGTGGTCAGGAATGTGGTGGATTCAGTGTCCAGCCTTCTGCTACAGTGACGTTCAACCAACCAGGCATAAGTGTCGGTGCTTGGGCTTCTGCGGAGTTGTTCCAAAAGGGAACTGATGCGCTCAATATGACTGAGATCGACCTTTCCTTGTGCTGGAATCCCATTGAGGTATTGACCGTCGGTGTTACTGATTATTATTTCCACACCGATGGCTTCTTTGGAGCGTGGAATTTCAGCAGTGGTTCATCTCATACACTTGAGGCAAACCTTGCTTATGATTTCGGACCGTTGGCGTTATCTTGGAATACAGTGGTCGCTGGCAGCGACTTGGGACCTAATGATGATCGTGCCTATTCCACCTATGTGGAGGTGAGTGCTCCTTGGAAACTTGCAGGCGTGGATGGTTCTGCCTCCGTTGGTGCAAGCCTATGGGATGATGGTTTCACGCTCATCGATACTGATGGCTTCAAGGTTTGCAATGTGACACTGACTGCCAACAAGGAACTATTCAGCGTTCCCTTCTACGGCCAGATTGTATATAATCCTGCGCTCGATAAGATCTATTTCGCAGTAGGGGTATCGTTTTAAGAAATAAAAGTATAAAAATAATATGAGCAAACTGAGATTTGATGCTATCGAGGCAGCATTCAAGAAACGTGCTGCCGAGTATCCTATCCCCGAAGGCCGTCCTTCGGAATATTTCGGTGAACTGGTCTTCAATCGACAGAAGATGCAGAAGTATTTGGATGCCAAGACCCTCCATGCCCTTTTGGATTGTATCGATAATGGCAAGCCCCTTGACCTTGAAGTGGCCGATGGGGTGGCTGCAGGTATGAAACAATGGGCGATGGAGCATGGTGTGACCCATTGCAGCCATTGGTTCCAGCCTTTGACCGAATCGACGGCCGAGAAGCATGACTCGTTCATGGAATACGATGGTAAAGGTGGAATGATTGAGACCTTCGAAGGCAAGAACCTCGTACAACAGGAGCCTGATGCGTCAAGTTTCCCATCGGGTGGAATCCGTGCTACTTTCGAGGCCCGCGGATACACGGCTTGGGACCCTACGTCTCCAGTATTCATCCTCGACGATTGTCTCTGTATCCCTACGGTGTTCATTTCCTATACAGGTGAGGCGCTCGATTACAAGGCCCCTCTTAAGAAAGCGCTCAAGGCTGTAAGCAAGGCTGCAGTTTCGGTATGCCAATTGTTTGACTCCAATGTGACCAAAGTTCAGGTGAACCTCGGATGGGAACAGGAATATTTCCTTGTTGACGATAATCTGTACTCGGCTCGTCCTGACCTGATTACCACAGGACGAACCCTTATGGGACATGGATCGAGCAAGAACCAGCAGATGGATGACCACTATTTCGGACAAATACCATCACGCGTCCAGGCTTTTATGAAGGACCTTGAGATTATGGGCCTTCGCTTGGGCCTGCCGATGAAGACCCGTCATAACGAGGTGGCTCCCAATCAGTTTGAGTTCGCTCCCATCTACGGCGAATGCAATCTGGCTGTCGATCAGAATATGCTCATTATGGGTGTGATGAAGCGAGTGGCACGACGTCACGGTTTCCGCGTACTGCTCCATGAGAAGCCTTTTGAGGGTATCAATGGTTCGGGTAAGCACAACAACTGGTCATTGCAGACCAATACGGGTGAGATGCTGTTTGCACCGGGCAAGGACCCGATGAGTAACTTGCAGTTCGTGACCTTCTTTGTCAATACACTCGAGGCGCTTCGTCGCCATGGCGCGTTGCTGAAAGCTTCTATTGCTTCGGCTACCAACGCACATCGCCTTGGAGCCAACGAGGCACCTCCGGCCATCATCTCGGCTTTCTTGGGCAGGACGATGACTGAAGTTCTGCGAAAGCTCATTACTGTGCCCGACGATACGGATATCGTCATCGCTGGCAAGCACAAGTATGACATCGGTCTAGTCGAGATACCTCAGATCTTCATCGATAATACCGACCGCAACCGCACTTCTCCATTTGCTTTCACCGGCAATCGCTTCGAGTTCCGTGCTGTCGGCTCGAAGGCCAATTGCGCAAGTGCAATGATTGCCCTCAATTCGATGGTGGCTGAACAACTCAACGACTTCAAGGCAGAGGTCGATCAGGAGCTGGCCAAAGGCACGGAAGTGAAGATTGCCGTGATGAAGACCCTCAAGCCCATCATTGCCCGCATCATCGATACCGTATGTTTTGACGGTAACGGTTATTCGGAGGAGTGGCAGAAGGAAGCACAGAAGCGAGGTCTCGACGTGGAACGTTGTGTGCCAAAGATGATTCTCGAATATGTCAAGCCCGATTCGGTCGAGATGTTCTCCAAACTTGGTGTCTTTTCGCTCCAGGAACTTCAGGCACGAAATGAAGTAAAGTTCGAGACTTATGTCAAACTGATTCAGATTGAGGCGCGTGTGCTCGGCGATCTTGCCATCAACCACATCATCCCGGCAGCAATGAGCTATCAGTCGCAACTCCTCAAGAATGTTGCCATGATGAAGTCGCTTTTCCCCACCACATGGGAGAGTCTCAGCGCACCTGAGATCGCTATCATCAAGAAGATTGCAGCTTACAATGCAGACATCAAGGTCAAGGTCGATGCGATGGTTGATAAACGTCGAGTGGCCAACAAGATTGACGACGCTTATCAGAAGGCACTTGCCTACTACGAGATAGCAGAATCGTTCCACTCTATTCGTCGTCCTATCGACAAATTGGAAGAGATTTGTGACGACAATATTTGGCCAATGCCCAAGTATCGCGAACTGCTATGGATTCGATAAACCTTTTGCGTAGGCTGATCCTGCTTACATTTGCAACGTTCATATTGACTCCGTGTTGGGGTCAATATGAACGTTTTGTGCATAAGGTGGACTTTCAGGATTATTACAAGAATGCCAATTACGACGAGTCGCGGGTACCAGAGTATTCTTTACCCGACCCGCTTCTCTGTCTCGATGGCACGAGAGTGACCACTGTTGCTGAATGGGAAAACCATCGTCGTCCCGAACTTGTCTCTTTGCTCGAGACATATATGTATGGACATGCTCCTGCCCCTGATGGGGGATTCAGATGGGAGGTGGTGAAAACCGATTCCGAATACCGAGACGGCAAGGCTATCAGGCGAGACGTCATTCTGCATCTCACTGCCGAAGGACCCGATGTCCCTCTCTGTATTGTTGTTCCAAAGATGGACAATCTGGGCGAAAAGCATCCAGCTTTCTTTGGATTGAGTTTCTTTGAGAATGATTCAATTTGGCATTCACCTTGGGCGGGATTAAGTTGGCAACCCGACACATTGCTTGCACATGGCTATGGCCTTGTCACCTTTCGCTATACCGATGCAGAACTTGACCGAGCTGATGATCACTTCCGGTCCAGCATTTTGCACAAGCATTTCTATCAAAAGGGTCAGTCCTCTCCGTTGCCCGATGAGTGGGCTGCTGTCGGCTGCTGGGCTTGGACGATAAGCCGTGCTATGGATTATCTTGAGAACGATGACCTTGTCGATGCTTCCCGCGTAGCACTTCTAGGTCATTCGCGACTTGGGAAGGCGGTGCTTTGGGCTGGTGCAATCGATCAACGGTTCCGTGTGGTTATTCCCGTCAATTCGGGTTGTTGTGGAGCAGCATTGTCCCGTCGCTGCTACGGAGAGACGGTCGAGTGTGTCAACGAATTCAGTTACCAGTGGTTCTGCGGCAATTTCCGGCAGTTCAGCCATCGTGAAGACGAGATGCCTTTCGACCAGCATGAAGTCATCGCGCTCATCGCACCACGCCCTGTTTATATAGCCAGTGCCGAAGATGACCAATGGGCCGACCCACATGGAGAATTTTTGGGTGCCAAGGGAGCTGAGTTGGTTTATGCACTCTATGGACTGTCGGGTATTGTCAATGATGAAGGGCAGGCGCAAACCGAGATGCCTCCAGTTGATGCACCAGCCACAGTTGGAACAATAGGTTACCATTATCGCAAAGGTCCCCATGCGGTGTTGCCTTACGATTGGAAGCAGTTCATTTCTTTTGCCGATAAGTATCTGAAATAATTATCTCTCAACGTGCCGTTTTGACAGGTTTTTTAGGGCAAAGATTATAGTTTTTTGCAAAATGACCTGCCTGCGGCATTATTTTTTTGACGAAAATTTGGCATTGTGTCAAATAGTGCGTATCTTTGCCCCCATGATAGAAAAAGTTATTCTTTTGGAGCAGGCCGATCCTGTGATCTTCTATGGTACGAACAACTCGAACATCTTGTTGCTCAAGACACTCTACCCCAAGCTTCGTTTCGCTGCGCGAGGCAGGGCCATCAAGGTTTATGGTGATGAGGACGACATTGAGATGTTCCAGGCTTTCGTCGATCGGCTGATCAATTATTGCAACGAATACAACAAACTCAACGAAGAGGTCATCCTGAGTTTCTACAATGGTGAGAGCCCGGTAGAGAAGAAGCAGGACAGCCTGATTATCTATGGCGTGAACGGCAAGCCTATCACCGCACGCACTGAGAATCAGAAGCGACTCGTTGATGCCTTCGCCAAGAACGATTTGTGCTTCGCCCTTGGCCCGGCTGGTTCGGGAAAAACTTACGTTGCCATCGCTCTTGCCGTGCGAGCCTTGAAGAATAAGGAGATACGCAAGATTATACTTTCGCGTCCTGCTGTTGAGGCTGGTGAGAAATTGGGCTTTCTGCCTGGTGAGATGAAGGATAAACTCGATCCCTATCTGCAACCGCTCTATGATGCCCTGGAGGATATGATACCTACGGCTAAACTCCGTGAATTGCTTGAAACCAACGTCATTCAGATTGCTCCACTCGCCTATATGCGTGGTCGTACGTTGAGCGATGCTATCATCATTCTCGACGAGGCGCAGAACACTACGGCTCCCCAGATCAAGATGTTCCTCACCCGATTGGGCCTGGGTGCCCGTATGATTGTGACTGGTGATATGAGTCAGGTAGATCTGCCTCGCAACGTGGGTTCTGGCCTTGTACAGGCGCAGCGTATCCTTCGTGGTATCCCTGGTATTGCCACCGTCGAGTTCGACAAGCGCGACATCGTGCGCCATCGTCTTGTCCAGAAGATCGTCGAGGCTTACGACAAGTTTGAACTGACACAGAAACAGCAGACACCCCCTCCGACATCGGCTGGTTCCGAGTCACTTTAAACCTCATTCTTTGACTTTAGTCTTAAGGGTGACTTAAAATTCAAAATAATAATATGAGAAAGTTTATTTTAGCCATCACATTCATCATCGCGTCGGCATCGATTGGTGCCAGTTATGTTTCTGCACAGGAGCAGGATAGCAAGTTCAAGACTCGTTCGCGCGTCGTGGCTGATAGCATCCGTTCCAAGGGAACTCGTTTTGGCAAGAAGGTCGCCGACGGCACGGAGGTTGTCATCGATAGCGTAGGTGCCAAGGCTCCCCGTTGGGGCAGGAAGATTGCAGATGGTACAGCCGTCGTTGTCGATAGCGTCGGATCGAAGGGCGAACGCTTTGGCCGTAAGACCAAGCAGGTGGCCGATACCGTTGGCCGCCGTTCCAAGAAGGCCTGGAAGGTAATGAGAGGCAAGGAATGATGCTGCGACTTCGTACTGAGATAGAACGTACACCCTTGCGACAACTCATCGGTTGTCGTGAGGGTGTCTTGCTTTTGGGCTCGTGTTTCACCGACAATATCGGGGGCTGGATGGTCGACCATTGGCTGCCCGTGATGTCTAATCCTTGGGGCGTATTGTTCAACCCTGCAAGCATTGCAGATTCTCTTCAGCGCATCCTTTCGCCGACAGCAGTCACATCCTTCAAATTGCACGAACAGGCTGGTCGATACTACAGTTTTGCGCACCACGGCAAGTGGAGCCACTCTGATGCAGAGACGCTGCAACGAATGCTTACTGACCTTGATGCCGAAGTGAGAAACTTCTGGCCGAAGGCTCGTCATTTGTTCATCACGTTGGGCACCAGTTGGGTGTTCGAACGAGAGGGGAGGGTGGTGGCCAATTGCCATAAGTTTCCTTCTGGTGATTTCACACGTAGGCGTCTTTCTGTCGAAGAGATTGTGGACCTTTGGAGTCCAATCATCGAAGCATCGCCCGACAAGCATTTCATCTTCACGGTCAGTCCCATCCGTCACGTCAAGGATGGACTGCATGGCAACCAATTGTCCAAAAGCATTTTGTTGCTGGCTATCGATGCTCTTCAAGAGCGATTTGTCGAGCAGGTTGAATATCTGCCCGTCTATGAACTCATGATTGACGATTTGCGTGATTACCGTTTCTACGCCGACGATCTGGTGCATCCTTCCACACTGGCTGTCGAGGCAGTCAAGGAACTTGTCACCGACTGCTGTTTTTCTCTGCCTATGAAGCAATATATGGTGGAAGCAATGCCGATAGCAAAGGCACTGCAACATCGTCCCATTGACCCCGAATCGGCCGAGTATAAGCAGTTCCTGCAAAACACTTTGCAACTCAAAGATGCATTATTGGCCAAATATGGCTTGGCATCTATACATTTTGAACCGTGATATTTGGAAATATGCCCAAATTTTCCTAAATTTGCGGCACATTTTTTGAAAAGTTTATTGATATGAGCGCACTTACTCGCACCGACTTCAACTTCAAAGGTCAGAAGTCTGTTTATCACGGCAAGGTCCGTGACGTGTATAACATCAACGATGAGTTGATGGTAATGGTTGCTACCGATCGCATCTCTGCCTTCGATGTCATTCTGCCCAAAGGTATCCCTTACAAGGGCCAGGTTTTGAACCAGATTGCTGCCAAGTTCCTCGATGCCACTGCCGACATCGTTCCCAACTGGAAACTCGCTACACCCGATCCGATGGTGACTGTGGGCCTCAAGTGCGAAGGTTTCCGTGTGGAGATGATCATTCGCGGCTACCTCACCGGTTCGGCTTGGCGTGAATATAAGAAAGGCTGCCGTGAACTTTGCGGGGTGAAACTCCCCGAGGGCATGCGTGAGAACGAGCGTTTCCCCGAGCCTATCATTACCCCGACGACCAAAGCAGAGGAGGGTCACGACCTCAACATCTCTAAGGAAGAGATTATCGACCAGGGTCTGGTCTCGAAGGAGGATTATGAACTCGTTGAGCAATATACCCGCGCCCTTTTCAAGCGCGGTAGCGAAATCGCTGCTTCAAAGGGACTGATTCTTGTCGATACCAAGTATGAGTTTGGCAAGAAGGATGGCAAGGTCTATCTCATCGACGAGATTCACACGCCCGACTCCAGCCGCTATTTCTATGCCGATGGCTATGAAGAGAAGTTCGAGAAAGGTCTTCCACAGAAACAGCTTTCGAAGGAATTCGTTCGTCAATGGCTCATCGACCACAACTTTATGAATGAGCCTGGTCAGGTAATGCCTGAGATTACCGATGAGTATGCCAAGTCGGTAAGCGATCGCTACATTGAACTTTATGAGCACATCGTGGGCGAGAAGTTTGTACCTGCCGAGGATAATGGCGACATCGCAGCACGTATCGAACAGAACGTGAGCAACTATTTGGCCACCCTCTAAAGCGCTTTTCGAGGTGTTTCATTATTCCTTTTGGTTGGTGGTACTGGCTGCTGTGTTTGCAGTGGCCTGGCTTATTCAGATCATACTGCACCTTGTCGTCTGGCAGGGTGCATTGCGTCAGGCTGGTCGGCAAGCTAAGACACCACTTCTTAGCCAAGGCGAGCAGCCTGGAGTGAGTGTCTTGGTTTATAGTCACAACCAGGCTGAAGCTCTGGCACGTAATCTGCCCGTTCTGCTCAATCAAAACTATCCCAAGTACGAGGTCATCGTGCTCGATGACAATTCTCGCGATAATACGCAGGATGTGCTCACGATGATGGATCAGCGTTCCGACATCCTTATGCACACCAAGATCGACGAGAAGACGCGTGCTATGAGCCATCGTAAACTTGCCGTATTGCTGGGAACGAAGTCCGCGCACTACGACCTCATTCTGATGACACATGCCGAGTGTATGCCTGCTTCGGCAGACTGGATTGGAGGTCTAGTGAGCCATTTCGCCAATCCGGGTATCGAGGTTGTCTTGGGTCCTGTTGTTTATGAGCGTCGCACAGGCTTTTTATCGCGTTTTTGCCAATTCGACCTTTTTCAGCGTCTGCTGCTGATGCTCGGTATTGCATTGTCGGTGAAGGCGTATGCCGGGTGGGGACAGAACCTCGCTTTCCGCAAAAGTACGTTCTATGCCAACCGTAGTCAAGGCTTTCAGCGTCATCTCAAGATGCAGCCTGGCGAAGATGACCTCTTTGTAGCTGATGTAGCCCGTTATGGTAATGTGGCTGTCGATTGTACGCCACAAACTGTGATGACCGACCAGTCGAAGCCCCTTTTCATCAACTGGTCTATCGACCGACTGAATCGTGGCTTCACTTCGCGTCTATATCCCTGGATTCCTGTTGTAGTCAAGCATCTCGACTATCTTACTAGATATCTCACCGTTATTTCGGGCCTCATCCTGATTGTATATGCCTTGATGCGTATTCTCAATGGGGGAGGTTCGCACCAGTATGCTTGGATAACTGTCGGCGCAGTGTTAGCAATGCTTTTGATACGTATTGCACTCATCGTATTCACTCACGTTCGTTCGGCAAAGGCGTTGAAGCAACATCCGATGGTGGGTTGGCCTATCCTTTGCGATCTTTACACACCGTTTGTGGACCTTTGGTTCCGTTGCAAGGCGTTGATCTATCGTAAGCGTTTTGGTGTCGGCAAGGTAGGCCTTTATTAGTGGTTCTTTCCTTTCCGGCATTCAAGTGAAGATTCCCCATCGCTATGTAATCATATAAGTGAGGCAGAACTAAATGTTTATACCATAGTTCTGCTTCACTTCGCTCATTACGAAGGTACTCTCGATAGAACCAACCGAATCAATGTCTCCGAGTTTGTTGAGCACAAACTCTTGATACTGTTTCATGTCTTTTGCGCGTACCTTTAATAAGTAATCATAGGCTCCACTTGTATTGTAGCACTCTGTCACCTCGGGAATGCGTTGGATGCGGCGAGTGAAAGCATCTGCTATTTCATGGTTGATTTGCTTCAGTTTCACCTTGCAGAACACTAGCAGTCCCAATCCCAGTTTCTCGGGATCGATTATGGCTACATATTTCTTGATGTAACCTTGTCGTTCGAGGCGTTTTTGTCGCTCAAAAACGGGCGTTGGCGACAAATTTACGGCATCAGCCAACTCTTTTGTGGTCAATTTTGCGTTTTTTTGAAGCGTTTTGAGTATCAACAGGTCGGTTTTGTCTAATGTTTCGTTCATGTTCTTGGAATATTATTCTGTTTGGAAGGATTTAGAACGTCTGTCGCAGAAAAGAATTCTTTCGACGGCGCAAAAATAGGTAATATTTCCAAATTGCGCAAGAAATTTGGAGAATATTTCCAAAACCTCTACCTTTGCACCCGTAAAATAACTAAAAATTGTAATATTATGTGTGCAAAAAAGAATTATCGTTTTGAGACTCTCCAACTTCATGTAGGACAAGAACAGGCCGACCCCGCTACCGATGCACGTGCGGTGCCCATTTATCAGACCACGAGTTATGTGTTCCACAATAGCCAGCATGCTGCTGATCGTTTCGGTTTGCGTGATGCCGGAAACATCTACGGTCGTCTGACCAACTCCACCCAGGGTGTATTCGAGGATCGTGTGGCTGCCCTCGAGGGAGGTGTTGCAGGTCTGGCAGTCGCCAGCGGTGCTGCTGCCGTCACTTACGCTTTGCAGAACATCGTGCAGGCTGGTGACCACATTGTAGCTGCTGACAACCTTTATGGCGGTTCGTATAATCTGATTACCCATACTCTCGCTACGCAAGGCATCACCAATACCATAGTTAATGTAAATAATCTTGCTGCACTGGAAGCTGCCATTCAGCCAAATACGAAGGTGGTCTATGCCGAGACTTTCGGCAACCCCAACAGTGATGTACTTGACCTCGAAGGCGTTGCAGCCATTGCGCATAAGTATGGTATCCCGTTCATCGTTGACAATACGTTTGGTACACCTTACCTCATTCGTCCTTTGGAGCATGGTGCAGATATCGTAGTGCATTCGGCTACAAAGTTCCTCGGTGGTCATGGAACAAGCCTTGGTGGTGTCATCGTCGATGGTGGCAAGTTCGACTGGAAGGCCGATCCCGACAAGTTCCCGACACTGGCAAAGCCCGATCCAAGTTATCATGGCATCGTCTTTGCCGATGCTGTGGGCGCAGCGGCCTACGTCACCCGCATCCGTGCGGTCATCCTTCGCGACACGGGTGCTACAATTTCGCCCTTCAACGCGTTCATCCTTCTGCAGGGTGTCGAAACGCTGAGCCTGCGTGTGGAGCGTCATGTTGAAAATGCCCTGAAGGTGGTGGATTTTCTGGCCAAGCATCCCAAGGTGTCGAAAGTGAACCATCCTGCCTTGGAGAATCATCCCGACCACGAACTCTACAAGAAATACTTCCCCAATGGTGGCGGATCAATCTTCACGTTCGAGATCAAGGGAGGTCAGGAGGAAGCGTGGAAGTTTATCGATGCGCTGCAGGTCTTCTCACTGCTGGCCAATGTTGCCGACGTCAAGAGTCTTGTCATCCATCCTTACACCACCACCCACTCGCAGATGTCGCCCGAGGAATTGGCCGAACAGCACATCACTCCTTCGACCATCCGTCTCTCCATCGGCACCGAGCATATCGATGACATTATCGAGGATCTCGCTCAGGCATTCGATCAGATTTAAAAAGATATAACATTTATAAATCAGTAGGACTATGAACGAAAGGGTCGCATTGGTAACAGGCGCCAACAAAGGTATTGGTTTCGGTATCGCTAAGCATTTGGGTCTCAGTGGCTGGAAAGTGATTGTTGGTGCACGAAACAGGGAACGCGCTCGCGATGTTATCCGCCAGTTGAAATCGGTGGGCGTCGATGTGCTCGGTTGGGTCAACATCGAACTGAAGGACGTCGCTGGTATCGAACAGGCAGCCATGGAGGTGAGCGATAAATACCCCAACCTGTCGCTGCTCGTCAACAACGCTGGTATCCCAGGCAATATGAGTGTGAATAGTCGGCACACCGATCTCAGCGATATTCGTGAGACGCTCGACGTGAATTTTGTCGGCACCTTTGCACTCACCAGGGCTCTGCTGCCGCTGCTCACAGCAAACCAAGGTCGGATAGTCAACGTCACCGTTCCTTCCGAAATCAGTCCCTATTGGCATCCGTTGGCCTATGTGGCAAGCAAGGCTGCTCAAAACGCAATGATGGGTGTGATGGCTGTCGAGTTCCAGCAGAGCAACACTCCAGTGGAGATCTTTTCGGTTCATCCCGGACCCACGACGACCGACTTGAATGGTAATATGAGTCTGCCCGGGTTCCACGATATCGACACCGTTGGTAGCAAGTTCTCCCAACTCATCAACGATGGTCAGTCTCACCAAGGCGAGTTCATCGAACTATATCCAATTGTAAAAGAAGACTAAAAGAAAAATTTAATTAACAAAGAAGTTATGGCAAAAATAGTGAAACAATTGACCGATCTCATCGGCAATACCCCACTTGTGGAGCTTAACAAGTTTTCTCAGGAAAAAGGCATTGATACTCCCATCATTGCCAAAGTAGAGTTCTTTAATCCTGGTGGCAGCGTCAAGGACCGCATCGCATTCGCTATGATTGAGGACGCTGAGCAGAAAGGCCTCTTGAAACCAGGAGCCACCATCATTGAACCCACCAGCGGTAATACTGGTGTAGGTCTGGCTCTCGTCAGCGCTGTCAAAGGCTATAAACTCATCCTCACCATGCCCGAGACGATGAGCATCGAGCGTCGTAACCTTGTGAAGGCTTACGGTGCCGAGGTGATATTGACACCAGGCAAGGATGGTATGCCGGGAGCTATCCGTACAGCAGAGGAGCTGCGTGACAATACACCGGGCAGTATTATTCTTCAGCAGTTCGAGAATGCAGCCAATCCTGCCAAGCACTATGCCACTACAGGCCCCGAAATCTGGCGTGATACCGATGGCAAGGTGGATATTTTTGTTGCAGGAGTAGGAACAGGCGGTACCATCAGTGGCGCTGGCAAGTACTTGAAGGAGCAGAACCCGAACATCAAGGTGATTGCTGTCGAACCAAAGTCTTCGCCCGTGCTCAACGGAGGCAAGAGCGGACCGCACAAGATTCAGGGCATCGGTGCAGGCTTTGTCCCCAAGACTTACAATGCACAGGTCATCGATGAAGTATTCGATGTCGAGAACGATGATGCTATCCTCACTGGTCGCGAAATTGCACGTCAGGAAGGACTCCTTGTCGGCATCTCAGCAGGTGCTGCCCTCTTCGCAGCAGGTGAAATTGCTCGTCGTCCAGAGAACAAAGGCAAGAAAGTAGTCGTCCTTCTGCCCGATACCGGCGAACGCTATCTCTCTACCGTTCTTTTCGCAAATTAACAAATCCTTGCCATAATGAAAATAGTCGCACAGTGTGAACCGTGCGGCTATTTTTTTGATTCTATGGAATAATACTATTTCTAAATCAAAGATTATGCAAGGTTGAAAAGGATTGTTGGTGCAGAAAATTGTTCGTATCTTTGCGGCGAAAAATTATGAAATGGAGAGAATGGTCCCGAAGTTAGGATAAATTAACAAAGGTGTATCAATATTGGTAACACCTTGGCTCTATCTTTGCGGCGAAATAATCACATTGACTATACAAAGCAGTATGGATAAGCAGGACAACCAGATGAAGATGATGGAGGTGGCCGACACGGTTACCTATGAGCCCTATAGTACAGGAGGAAAGATTGGCACGATGATTCCGACGGGTATGGCCAGTGCTGTGGATAATGTGCTCTGTGCGATAGAGCAGGAGAAAGGACCGGTGGACCAGTGGGTGCGCCAGCAGTTGGATTTTTATACTGTCGAAGAGATGCAGCGCGTACTGAGTGCCGAGCAAATCGATGGCGTGGCAATGGCCATCTTCCAGATGGGGCGTGGCCGTGGTTTCATCCTCGGAGATATGACGGGTGTGGGCAAGGGACGTCAGTTGGCTGCTATGATCAAGTGGTCACTGCTGAAGGGAAGGATACCCGTGTATGTGACCGAGCGATCGCTGCTCTTCTCTGATATGTATCGCGACCTGAACGACATCGGCTGCGGGTTCCTGCGTCCCTTTATTCTCAATGCCGACCGCGAGGCTAAGGTCACCGACCTTAAAGGCAATCTGGTGTATGACCTGCCTACACGTAGCGAGATGGAGCACTTCCGTCTGTACGGTACATTGCCCCAAGGCTACGACTTCCTGATGCTGACCTATTCGCAGCTGATGCGTCGTGAGAGCGCCAACTGGAAAGTCGCGCGTGTGCGCAATTTCATAAAGGATACGTATCTCCTGATGGACGAATGTCACAATGCAAGTGGAGATACGAGCAACGTGGGGCGTTTCTTTCGCGAAGCTGTTCAGCAGGCCCGTGGCGTGTGCTACTCGTCGGCTACCTACGCCAAGTATCCTTCGTCTATGCCGCTCTATGCGCTCAAGACGGCCATCGGTGATGCCAAGATTGGTGCCGATCAACTCATTGAGATTGTCGAACATGGCGGCCCTATTCTGCAGGAGGAACTGGCCAAGGGCCTGACTGAATCGGGCTGTATGACGCGTCGTGAACGCGACATGAGCGGGGTGATACGCGAACTGCGGATCACTTCCAATGAAGATGCCGTTTCTCGGTGTCGACGTCGCTACGATGCTGTAATCGAAATCGTGCAGGACCTCTATGATTTTCAGGAGCGTTTCATCGATCCATATCTCAAGACAATCGATGCCGAGGAGGTATTGCGTCGAAAGTGCAACCTGGATGAATTAATGCCTTTGGACGAAGATGCCATCAATGTGGTCTATGATCGTTTCTCCACGCGAATGACACCCATCGTCCAGCAATTGCTGATGGCCACCAAGGCTGAGGATGCCGTGGAGGCTACCCTCGAGGTGCTTCGAAGCGGAAAGAAACCCATCGTGCAAATCAATCATACGATGGAGGCGCAACTCGCAAGTCTCGCCAAGGTGGGTGACGTCTTGCCTTCGGCCGAATTTGCATTGGTACTGCACAGAAGCCTGAGTGGTATGCTCTGCTACAGTGTGACAGGTTCGGGCATTAAGCCGAGCAATGTTCGAGAAAAGGAACGTGCACCTCACTACAAGTGCGATGACGTGATCAGCATCTACGAACTCGATGCGGCCTTCCCCGGAGGCGAGGCAATGGAGGCCTACGAGAGCATCCGCCGTCGTATCGACCGGACGCTGACTGGATTGCCGCTCAGCCCGATTGATTATTTCGTGAAGCGCATAGAGCAGGTCGGATACAGCGTAGGAATTCTGACTCAACGGCACCTCGGCCTGCTGTTGCACGACGATGACAATGGTGCCACCTGCGTGAGGTGCAAAGCCAGTAACAAGAAACGACTGGCTGCCGACTTCAACAACGGAAAGATTGACGTCTTGCTCGGCAACCGTATGATGAGCACGGGCATTTCACTCCACAATAGTCCTGAGTTCGAGGATACGCGTCAGCGCGTCGTCATCACTTGGGAACTGCAGGACAGCGCCGACCGACAGACACAGTTCGACGGACGTGCCGACCGTACAGGCCAACTCGATCATTGCCATTACTTCACCCTCTCGTCGCCCATCCCTGCCGAGCAGCGCTTCCTGATGATGAACGAACGTCGACAGCGTTCTCTCAATGCCAATGTGACCGCCAACCAGAAGACCGATTCGCCCTACGAGAACATCCTAAATCGTTACGGTTCGCGCGTGGTCAAGGAGTTTTTGCTCGACCATCCCGAGATGGCATCGTTCATTCCCGATATGCCCGAAAGATTTAACGACGAAGAAGAGCATTTCAATCTGGTACGTATCTTCATGAACTCCTTGGCCTTGTTGACCTGCCACGACCAGGAGTCGTTGCTCAACGAGGTGATGCAGCGCTACCACGACCTGCTGGATTACCTGAACGAGAACGGCGAGAACGAACTTGAAGCGAAGGTAATGCCGCTGAGGGCTACCTTGCTCCATCGTCAGGTCTTTGCAGCGGGCAAGGACAAGAGCGAAGCACGAAGTGTGTTCGAACAGGACGCTTGGCTCGATGAAATCGAGGTGGATGTGCTTCGCAAACCTATGACGGTATCTGAGATCAAATGGATGAAGCAGTCGTTGGCTTATGGCAAGATAGTGAACAACCGGCTCGACGAGGCGAAAGAAGAGAAGGTGAAGAACATCCTCATACGCTACAAGCAGCTGCGACTGGTGGCTGCTCGCAAACTTGCCGAACTGACACGCTATACCAACCTGGGCGAGAAGGCAAAATATACCCCCAAGCGACTTGAGGAACTGAAGCGTCAAGCCTATGATCTGGATGCCCAGGAACGACAGATCGCGAAGGTGGAGGAAGACATCAGAAACATCAAAAGCGAACTCTTGATGTTTACGCCTGGTCAGGTGGTGGGCGTTCCGATGTCACTCTTCGAGGATGGTGTCATCGAGGATCCCAACATGATCGACTTTGTCTCGATAGGCATCTTCCTCGGCTATCGCCTTGCAAGTGGCAGGTTGTCTCGCTCCAACATCAAGGCTGTCTTTGCTGTGAACGACGGACGACGCAAGCTCGAGATACCGTTCACCGAGCAAGCCATCCTCTCCACCATCAGTCGTCAGACCAGCCTCGACGTCTTCCGTCGTCGTGTGCGTGGATTCGACCTGAAGCAGTGGGACAGCATAAGCCCCAAGCGTACGCGCGAGATTGCCTACGTCGTCACCGGTAACATCCTGCAGGGCATAGCGCAGGCACGCCGTTTCGGTGAAAACCTTCGCGACCATCAGCAGCGACTGCTTGCTCAAAGCAAGGGTCATGGCCATCTGGTCACTTATTCCGACGATAGGGGAGCCTTGCGCCATGGCTATCTTATGCCGCGTATCTTCAGACCGCGCGATTTGGCGATGATGAATTTGAACCCGAAATAATGAGTATTAACGTTTAATGACGATTTGCGAATGAGAACGAAAATGACATTGGCACAGGCCTTCGAGAACATTGTTGCGAGGGCCAAAGGGAGTAAGTTGGATAATTCGTTATTGGCTTCGGTCAAGAATGAGACCAACTATATTAAGCGAAAGTTCAGTATCACTCCGATGGAATGTGTCATTCTGGCCGTCTTGCTTGATGACGATACGGTAATGACGCGCCGTGATATAGCGAACTTCCTCGAATGTTCAAGTCTAAAGGTCCTTGCTTTGCACGACAACTTCGAGCATTTGCGCCGCAGAAAGATGATTTATGTTTCCTGCCAAGAATATATGAGCGAACGTAGAGGTTGGCGTATCTACAAGGAGGTACTCAATGCTGTAAGTAACGATGCCTCTTTTGAACCAAGTGACCCCAGCACCTTTACGGCATACGATGTAATGCGCGAGATTCGCGATTGTCTGGACACCACCGACAATGACAGCGATTACTACGACACTATGGTCGCAGACATTACCAATCTGCTTGCCAATACCCAGCATCTCGAGTTCTCAAGTCAGTTGTCGTCATTCCCTCTCACTATGGGCGAACTTGTGATGTTTCTGATTGCTGCCTCTCGCCTTGTATTGCATCGCATTCCAGTCATCAATTCCTCTTATTATGAGGACATCCTCGATGAGTCGTATGAAACCTTCGACATCTGCAATGGTATCAACGAAGGTACTGGCAATCTGGTCAAGTTGGGACTGATGGAGAATGCCACTATCGATGGTATGACCGAACCCGATAGTTTCCAAGTCACTGAACGTGCCATTAAAACTGTACTTCAGGAGTTTCACATCAATCTTGCGACGCGAAAGGCTGCCACACCCAACAACCTCATCCTCCCCGAAAAGCTTACACCCAAGGAGCTCTTCTACAACGATGAGGAGCAACGTCAGGTCAATCGACTGATGGACTTGTTGAGCCCCAAGACTTTCGGTGAGGTGCAGCAGCGTTTGAAGGACAGCGGTATGCGCACGGGCCTTTGTGTCCTGCTCCATGGCGTTCCAGGCAGTGGAAAGACCGAACTTGTCAATCAGCTCTGTATCGCCACAGGGCGTCCCGTGATGGTGGCCCAGGTCTCGGAACTCATCTCGAAGTGGGTGGGCGACTATGAGAAGAATATCTCCGAACTCTTTGAGCAGTATGCGTCATTGGTCGCCAAGAGCAAAGTTTGTCCCATTCTGCTCTTCAACGAGTGTGATGCCATCTTGGGCAAGCGCAATGAGCAGGGCGGAAGCGATGCAGTGGGGAAGATGTACCACAGTGTGCAGAACATCCTCCTCGAACAGATGGAGAAACTCAACGGCATCATGATTTGCACCAGCAATATGCCAGGTGCGCTCGACAAGGCCTTCGAGCGCCGCTTCCTCTTCAGCATCGAGTTCCACAAGCCACAGAAGGAGGTCAAGGCGAAGATTTGGCGTGCTATGATGCCCGAGATTAACAAGAAGACGGCACAGGCTCTTGCAGCGCAGTATGACTTCAGCGGCGGCCAGATTGAGAACGTCGTGCGACGCCAGCGCGTCGAGCACATCCTCTACGGCAAAGCCATCACCCTCGATTCGCTCAGCCGCATCTGCAAGGAGGAGGGTTATGACAAGAAGAGCCGAGGCATCGGATTCTGTGCATAAGTGTTATTTTCTTGCCCTGAAATCCTTTGGGTTTGGTCAGTGATGTTCAGGGCAAGATAGCACTTTTTGGAAAATTTTGTTAAATTTGAGAGGAGATTTCTAAATATGGAAGAAGGAAAAGTCGTGTAAATGACTATTGTTAGCAAAAATTAACAGTATTGACTCAAAAAAAGTCTCCATTTTTCTTGCACATGTCATAAGAATGCCTTATCTTTGCACCCGAGAATAGTTAAAATGAAGGTTCGACTGATGATTTGCAAGAAAATGGAAGCACTCAAAAAGTTGTTTATCGAAACATTGTCTGCGCACTTCAAGGGGGAAGCGTGGACTGAGTATGTGCCGCTCGATTTGATAGCCGATGCTATGGTGAATGGCATTGACATCGAGAAACTCAAGGAGGCTGTGGCTGCTAAGGTCGACAAGCGTCCTTTTACGCTCTCTTTGATGCAGAGAGATGAGATGGCCAACCACAATTGTGTGGCTGGCTATTGGGAGATTTGTGCCGTGCGTGGTGATGAGGTAACTGTCATACCGTTCATCGACAGGTACTCGAAGGTGCTATACACCTTCTTTATGCTGCATCCTGATAAAGGTTTTTCGCTTGCCGGTTTGCAGAAGTACCACAATGAGTTCAAGCGTATTGCTCTCGTGCTCTACACTAGTCCCAACGTGACGCACACCAAGGTTACACTCCAGTTAGCTGAAAAGATTGCTACAGTATTGAGCAGTCGTTTTGGCGCATCCGAAAAGGTGGGAACCAGAACCAACAAGGAGCGTTCCACAGCCTTTTCCAGGGCAAAGAAGTCTGTCCTCTCCGCACTTGGTGATGCGGCGGGCAACTACGTCATTCAGGGTACTACGGGCGACGAGAAGCGTGTGCTGCGTCTTCCAGGCAATCTCGTACGTGTGCCCGAAGCATTCCGCGATGCTGTTATTGGCTGGCAAGGGGGCTTTGCGATTTGATGTCGCGAGGCCCCCTTGCCTCGTCTGTAAGGGAAGAAGAGGAGGAAAAAACAACAGAAGCAGCTCGGCTCACGTCGGGCTGCTTCCTTTCAACGCAACAATCTACTAATAATCCTCTTATCGTCTTGATCTCATGGAAGTGGTTGAGGATGATGTGGATGCGTTTCAAAGTGGAAACCGTGATCATCAATTATCATTACGGGAGCGTCGCTGCGCACGATGACTACAGGTGCCTTGCGCTCCACAACAACAACTTCTCTTTCGGGTGCTGCCTCGATGGGAAGAGATTCTCCCTCGATGCGATCCACTTCTGCATCAATCGGGTAACCGTCCTGATCGACAATGACCGTGCGCTCCACTACCACCGGGCGGGTGGTTGCCTTTGTGATGGCATGGTCGACAACTGCGCCGATTGCTGCACCGAGAATGAACGAACCGATGCTGCCATGATAGTAGGGGGCTGGTCCGTAGTGAACATATCCGTGGTGGGGACCGCCATAGTGGCGTCCGTAGTAGCCGTGGTGACGAGGCTGTGCGAAAACTGTTCCTGCGGCGCAGGCTACTATCAGTACGAGGGTTAACAGGATCTTCTTCATTGTCTTATTTCCGTTTGAGGTGATTATTCTTGTTTGTTTGCCTCTTTGACGTTACTATTCCATGGTGGTTTATCCCAAGTTCCTCACTTTTAGCATTTCTTGACTACAATCATAAAGTTTCCTAACGATTTAAACCTTTGGCCTAATTGCCCAAAGTGCGTTCTTTTCGATGCGGATTCGTGCTGTCAAACAAAAAGAGGATGTGTCTTTGGCCAATGGGATTGGCTTTCGACACACCCTCTTTTGTTATTAGGAATCGAATCGACGCTTATGCAAGCATTGCCTCTATGTCCTTCTCAAAATCCTTGGGTTCGGCAACTGGAGCATAGCGCTTGATGGTCTCACCGTCCTTTGAGATAAGGAACTTGGTGAAGTTCCAAAGAATATCGCTGTCTTTTTCTACGCTGGAACTGAGCTTCTTGAGCAGCGCGTGAGTAGCCTTTGCCTTCAGACCTTTGTACTCCTCGGTGGGAGCCTGAGCCTTCAGATATTCGAAGATAGGGTCGGCAGCAGCGCCGTTCACATCAATCTTCTTCATGATCTGGAAGGTCACACCATAGTTCAACTGGCAGAATTCCTCAATCTGTGCGTCGCTACCTGGATCCTGCTCCTTGAACTGGTTGCAAGGGAATCCGATTACGACGAGACCCTTGTCCTTGTACTTCTGGTTCAGTTCCTCCAGTCCTGCGAACTGAGGGGTAAAACCGCACTTGCTGGCGGTATTGACAATCAAAAGCACCTTGCCTTCGAACTTCGAGAAATCCAACTCCTTACCTTTGCTCGTGAGAGCCTTGAATTCATAAATCTTTTTCATATCTTTATATATTTAAATGTTATTTGTATCGTTTGCGATGCAAAGATAGACATTATTCTATTATATTGCAAGCATTGCATTAATTATTTTTGATTTTTTAACGATAAATCGCGCGCGATATAATATAAAACATTCTTTTTGAGCAATTTTGATAAGTCGTCATTTCAATTTCTGACCACATTCTCTATGATTATGGGGGATTGTTTTTGGTTCATAACAGAAACAACGAACTTGCCGAATGCTTACTTCATGAGAGGCTTTATCTCTTCTTCAAAGATGCGACGTTCGACAATTCTATAGTGAGGGTGGTATGTCTCGCGGTACTCAGGCGAATGACTGATGGCATATTTCCCTTCAGTAAGGACGCTGTCGATGAAAAGCTTATCCTCTTCGTAGTGGGGGAGGTCCAGATGCATCTGGTCAATCGTACCAATAATCACATGCCACTTGTTACGCCATGACTCTACCGAAGGACGCTCAACTGAATTGTCACTGCGCACAAAAGCATCGAGCAGCAACTCCTCCGAGATGATGTCCTCCTTGATTGCTCTGATGCTCACTCGATAGTAGTTGCTATCTATGCCGCATGGCTCATAATACCATGGCATCAGCTCATCCAACGTAGTCGTCTCAAGTTCTTCATCCAGATACGCTTTCACCCTTTCGCTATCCGAAACAAGATGCTCCGCACCCATATAGTCCTGAAAGCACGACTTGTAGATATCCATGAGTCGTGATTCCGGATAGGTCTCCATCTGCCACTTGACAAACTTCTCTATGTCTTGTGCGTGAAGTGTCAGGGCGCACATTAGGGCGATTGATAGAAGAGTTATTCTTTTCATTGGCAGTTACCTATTTGTCAGAATGCATTTTTATTTTATGTTAAATTTTTCTTTTTTCTCTAATTTGGGAAATGCCACTCATTTGTTTTACAATCAATCATCTTCAGGGAAATGCTCATAATACATATCTGCAATTGTATCAGCAAATCCCCATCCGCATGGTGAGGCCCACTCCATACACTGCCTCAAACGCGGCTTGAAGTGGTCCAATAAATTGTTCTTGACAATAAATTTAATGGTTTTTTCGAAGTTATTCTCTACGGATGTGTAATACTGCTCCCACATGTCGCCATAGTCGAATGTGAACTGACATGCGTTTTCAACATAGCAAAGCATCAGGTCCGCCAGTTTATCTGCTGAAGGCTTCAGTTTTTTATAGTCAGAGACTGCCTTGCGACAAACTGAGAATCGCAATTTCGCAGTTTTAGTTTTTTTCGAGGGATAGAATTCTTCGATGATGATCTTCTTATACGCTTCCAGCTTCCCATCCTCGTCCGGATTCGTATAGAACTCCAGATACTCCTTAGCTTCCTTGCGGGCATCATACATCGCCAGCACCATGTCGATGATTTCTTCCTTCGACATGGCTATGAGTGTTTTCTTTACTGTTGTTTTTGACATGATAATTCTCGGATTATTCAATCAAACAAGGTGTTCTTTCTATTCCTTTTTCCCCTTCTTGCTTATTGCTTTGATGTTATCAAGATAAGCTTGTTCTACAGGAGAGATTGTATTTACTTGCCATTTGCGATATTCTGCCTCAGCCTTTTTCATAGCTTCTTCATGGCTTACTTTTCCTGCATCAACAAGAAGTTGCTCTCCAGTGGATGATAGGATATTGTCAAGTTGATGCACATAATCATCCATATACATAGGATTATGTCGGAGAGCCTGAATTTCAGCGAAATCGAAATATCCAGAAACAATATTATTCAAAATTTTAAGTTCATCTGGTGTAAGGTAATTTTTAGCGATTTTTGCATCTCGAAGGGTAGGCCAATCGCCCTTGAAATTACTCATTCCCATGAAATCCTTCTCAGCGTCAGCCCTTTCAAAGATCACTTCGTCGGCAGTATGCCCATGAGCTGCAAAATGAAGTTTGTTTTGAACAATCTTGAAGAATTCAATTGACACATCACTCTTAGGGTCATAATCTACGGCTGTGGCATAAAGATCAAGCACCTGTCGGTACATAACTTTCTCGCTTGAACGAATATCACGAATGCGATCAAGAAGCTCTTTCCAATAGTTTCCTCCTCCAAGTTGTTTTAGCCGTTCATCATCCATGGTAAAGCCTTTGATCATATATTCTTTCAAACGCTCAGTTGCCCATTTTCGGAAGTGAGTTGCGACCCTGCTGTGAACGCGATATCCAAGGGAAATAATCATATCAAGATTATAGTACGTCACATTGTAGATTTTGCCATCTGAAGCAGTTGTTCGGAATTTCCGAACAACTGAATTTTCGTCTAATTCTCCTTCTTCAAAGATGTGCTTAATATGCTCACTAATATTTGATTTACTAGTCTGATACAAATCACACAGCTGTTGTTGTGTGAGCCATACGGTTTCGTTTTCAATCTTAACCTCGATGCGAGTATTCCCCTCCTCGCTTTGGTATATTATAATTGGATTATTTTGCTCTTCCATTATTCGAATCTTTTATTGTAAATTATGTTTTGCTATATGTCTAAGGATATCAAGAAGATATATACGTGGATTTTTGATTATTCCTCAACCTCTCCATCCTGATCAGAACGGAATTCAAAAACAAGTTCTGATGCAGGAATGTTACATTCTTCAAACATGCCATGAAGAATGTTTATTTTGGTTGCAGTACTATTGTCTGTCCATAAATACATTCCTGTTGCAAGTTCACGTCTCCACTCTTCTGGAGTCGTTGAGAAACCACACTTCTCATTTGCGCAGAGCCATTCTATGGTTGACCGTTTTTCCAGAAAAATGTGTCCACAAACCTGAATGAGCATTTCTTTCCAGGTGTTAACAGTATATCTAACACCATGTAGCAAAAATGCCTGTAACTTCTTACCAGTAAACTCGAAGTCTTCATCATCAAGAGAAGCAGATTCTGCTTCACGTCTCAGAGGCTCAAAAGTTGTAGTTGGCATGGGCCAGAGTCGCATAAACACATTCAGCAGTTCTTTCAGACGTGCTTTCAGTTCTGTTTCTGTCCATTGTTCACATGATTTTACAGAGTTGTTCAGACGGAATGCACTATCCTTGAAGCCCTTCTCCATGTCTCTTTTCTCGATGAAAGTAAGGTTACTATATTGAGAATTATAGCCAGTAAGGGTAAGATTCGCCAATGTGTGAAGATATTGTTCATGGATCCTTTCCCATTCTTCGCCTAAAGCGGCCTTCCACTTGTCAGATAGAGTTTGGGGCATGATATGCTCTATGGTGATATTCTTTTCTGTCAGTTCCTTCACCACATCGTGCCGTTCATTATTATCTTGGTTTTCCATACGTTCTAAGATAAACATACGGGCATTAGCTGGCATTTTATAAACCTGACGAGTTTTAAAGTCCCCCCTTACCTCGTCATCAGAAGGGAAGACAGAAGAACGTCCTTTCTTCAACAATACATAAGTTAGTATATCAATATACGAAGGTGCAGTATTACCACCTGCTTTGTTGACATGATTCAATACATCTCTATGGAGCGTTGCAAATAC
>Ga0310691_10001568_pt1 | contig 34520 bp, 23 predicted proteins | sample 176DNAGHGlowgp2_FD_203887 | JGI IMG/M metagenome (GOLD analysis project Ga0310691, IMG submission 203887) | Sheep rumen microbial communities from Palmerston North, Manawatu-Wanganui, New Zealand - 1766 DNA GHGlow gp2 (v2) (version 2) | ecosystem: Host-associated > Mammals > Digestive system >... | reverse complement strand
CAACGGCCGTCCTATCTTCGGACGCTCCCAGGATGACCGTCCTCGCTACGCCTCGTTTGTGGCGACAACCAACAATCCTCATCCGCTGACCGATGTTACAGGCAGCCGTCGCTACATCTGTCTGAACATTCCCAAAGGAAAGATGATAGACAACACGGGTGAGATCAACTACGAGCAGCTCTATGCCCAGCTGGTTTATGAGGTGAATGAGCTGAAGGCTCCCTACTGGTTCAACAACGAGGAGGTCGCTCGCATCCAGGAGTTGAATATAGCCTTTATGCAGGAGAAAGATGTTGACGAGATCATCTCTTCCTGCTTCCGTAAGCCGGATGAAGGTGAAAAGTCCAAACCCATGAACTGCAGCCAGCTGCTCAAACTCATCCAGCAGCAGTATCCGACCGTTCCCTATACCCATGGAGTGAAGGTACAGATTGGTAAGGCGCTGATGCGACAGGGATACAATTCCTACACCCATGCGAAGCTCTCCTATTATTACGCTATTCCCAAAGAGGTGGAACGGTAATCAAAAGAAACGTTGACTGTTGGGGAGATCTGTTTCCGATTTTGGGGAGGTTTATGGGGAAGTATCAAACAGATACCTCCCCACTCGTAATCCCTTTGTATATCGGCATTCTAAGCCATTTTGGGGAGGTTGGGGAGGTATTTTTTGAGTAAACTCAAAATCCTAAACACTAAACACTAAACTCTAAACCGTAAACCGTAAACAGTATACGGTTAACGAGCGTTATACCTATAATTTCGCGGCGATTTCGGAAATGTTGTCGTACCTTTGCACCAGAGTTAAACATTTAAACTTTTTCAATTATGACAGATTTTGATTTAGATTTCGAGAAGTGCCTGGAGCTGGCACAGGAGTTTCTGACAAAGAAGGTACGCAAGAACTATTATGAGTTCAAGGTGATCCAGGAACCGTGCGCGGACTATGTGTATGCTCAGAACGAGCTTTCTGACGAGGAGGTGGAGAGTCTGCGACAGCTGAAGGAGAAGTACGGGGAGGCGTTCGTGGACCATCTCGACGAAGCGCTGGGGGAGGACACGCTCGACAACTTGAACTGTGGCGACGAACTGGCGGACATCGACCTCGACAACATCTTGCACCAGTATCGCTTCACGGCGCATCACATCAAGCAGGACGGAACCGTGAGATCTTCCGAACGGATGGTGACGCTGACGGATGAGGAGTATGCCAGACTGCTGGCCTGGCACGTGTTCGACAACCACCTGATTATTAACACGCTGCGCTATCGCGACAGCAACCTCTACGACCGCATACTCAGAGGGGTTGACACGTACTACTGGGATGACTTTATCGCCATGATGGTGGATGATCCTTATCTGGTGACGATGGATGAGGCGAAGGCCGACGCTGAGAGCATCGTCAGGGAGAACAACATCGAACGTTCTGACGGCTATCTGTGTATCTCGTTGTAACGGTTAACGGTTAAAGGTTAAAGGTTAACGGTTAAAGACCTTAGACCTTTGACCTTAGTCCTTAGACTTTCAACTAAACAGTAAACGGTAAACTGTAAACTGTAAACAGTAAACGGTAACCCCTAAACAGAAAACAGTAAACCGTAAACTACAAAAGCACCCTTTTCTCATTTTTTTTACTTTTTCTTTTTCTTTTCTCATTTTTTTTCGTATCTTTGCTTTCAATAACTAAAAACTGATACTATTATGGCTATTGATAAGGAGAAAATGCGTAATCGATTTATAGAATTGGTCAAAAACGCCAAGCCTATTGAATGTCCAGATTTCCTTAAAGACGATAGACTCGAAGATGCTTTTAAGGAGCCTGTTACTGATGAGAATGGATACAGTGAACCTATTCCTGCAATTTGGAATGATTATGGCTATGGAGAATACGAAGACAGTGTGCTCTTCATCACACTAAAGAGTGCCCTCATCAAGAGCGATCTCTACTCCAGGTATTTGGACGAGGAAGCCCTCGTTTGGGATTCCAACAAAGAGCGCCTTCTGCTCTATGTTCCTGACCCAAATGAACCGCGAATGGCTTTCAAGGGTCCCAGCTGGCAATTTGCCAAACGCCTCAAGCCAGAGTTCGAAGATTATATTACGCTGAGAGATGTGTATTATGAATACCTTGAAGGTAATAAATAGTTAAGAGAAACAACTGAATAGTGATTGGCAAAATAAACATGAAATCAGTAGTATCTATGACAAATATTACAAGGATCCTATAAGAATGAAATAAAAGGTTATTGTAATCAAATATTTTTTGAAAAGATGAATGAAGAATTAACGAGCTTTGCGGCGTCACTGCTGGAAGATACCCAATTCAAGATGGATGAATATCAGACACCAGAAATGGCATTCACAGCAGTGGCATTGGATAAAATAGTGGAGTTGCTTGATTGTACTGACCCTGTTATAGAACATTGCAAGTTAACCAAATCCAATGGTGACACCATAGGTGAGATTCATGCCTATGCAGAAAGCGTAAATGGAGAAGTACTATACCTTTTCTATACAGACTACAATCCGCTTCCTGAAGTAAGAACAAAGAGCAACTCCGAGTGCCAGCCCCTGATAAATCGTCCACAGGGTTTCTACAACCAGGCAGTACGGTGCGCCTATACTGATGTAGATTCTTCTTCTTCGGAATATCGGGCTTTGAGATATATTTACGACAACGTGCAGAAGTTTAATTCTGTGAACATCGTTGTTCTCTCAAATTATATCATCAACAACCTAACAGTAAAAAAGGTTACGGTGGTTAAACCGCTATTTCATGACACATGGGACTTAAAGAAACTTTATGCCAACACTCACTCGATGAGTGATCATATGGCCATTGATATTGATTTCACTTCCGATGAATATAAGAGATACAAAATTCCGTTTATTCAAATGGAGTCCAGCCAATATGGATATAAGTGTGTTCAGGCTATGATTCCGGCAAAGCTGTTGTTTCAGCTATACGAGCGTTATAATACCAATCTCTTATATAACAATGTTCGTTATTTCTTGGGATTAAAAGGAGCTAAAGACAAGAAACCCAATGTGGCCATGCTCGATACTTTACGCAAGAAGAATGAAATGTTTTTGGCATATAACAATGGAATTACTGCACTTGCAAAAGGTATTGACACGTTTGCCAATACAGAGAAAACTGATGTGACAGACCCTGATAGCAATTCCTCTACCCAGTATATTTCAATGGGCATTCTTAAGAAAATCTTTGATTTCCGTATTATCAACGGAGGACAGACTACTGCCGTTATCTTCAATGCGAAGAACTATAGTAAAAATACGACAGACCCAGATAAGAAGGTTAATTTGCTTGGCGTATATGTGCAGTTGAAACTTATTGTTAGTGACGACATAGAGAAAATCTCAGGTGACATAGCTCTATCATCCAATTTCCAAAACAAAGTTCAATATTCAGACTTTACTGTCAGTAATGAGTTTAATACAAAGTTTGAGCAATTGTCTCGTAGCATTCTGATACCCAATCCCAATAATGAGCCTACTCACTGGTTCTACGAACGTTTGAAAGGCCAATACGATGAAGAGAGCAAGAAGAGAAGAACAAAACAAGATAAAGAATACTTTGAGTTCTGTTTCCCCAAGAAAAAGAAGTTCTCCAAGGAAGACGTGGCAAGAATCTGGTCTAACTGGAACCAACTGCCATACGATGCAGTTAAGGGAGCAACAACCATGTATGCTGCGTTTATGAAGTCAATCGTGGAAAGAGGATTCATCCCAGATGAAGATTACTACAAAAAGACGATCGCATTGCTGATTATATACAAGTATTTACTATCTAGACCCGATAATAAGCAATATGCAAACGGCAAGGCTAGCGTGATAGCATACGCTATGGCTATCATGTCGTCTCGAACTTTTGGAAGATTTGATCTGTTGAAAGTGTGGAAGAAGCAAGATCTCTCTGATAATACAAAGATTTATCTGAATTCCATCTGCGATAAGATTTACGTTTTATTTCAGAAGAGGGTGACAGACCTTAATACGACATTACTTTCCTATGGTAAAACAAAGCCTGCTTATGATTTTATCATGAGCCAATCGTTAGAAGTTGACCATCATTTGTTAGATAATGATTTAATTTGTTATGAAGACTGACTTTATAAGTAATAAAATTCACAGCGAGTGTAACGACTATGACATTGTCGTTCTGAAAGGGTTTTCTCCAAGCTTGATAGAAGATCTTGGGAATGAGTTTAAGTTGCTCGATGATTATGTCATTGAGAAGGGTAAGATAATTCTGGAAAACATAAACGAGAACCAATTGATGCTATCAATTCTCTCGTCAGGCAATACAAAGCAGTCTCTTTGTACGATAGAGTCGTTCATAAAACTGTGTACACAGATTACTGGATTGGGGGTCCTTCAAAAGAGAATATGTGTACTGGAGAACAATATGCTCGAACTATATCCCAATCCAACGAATACAGACATTCCAGACTTTGATAGTGCTGATTTTGAAGATACAGAGAGCGAAACCTCTTTGTATAGCGCTTTCTATTCATTCTGTATAAATGAAGATGGTGTTCAGCGGGTTCAATATATAAACAATTATTCTGATTCGAACTCTTGTGTTGATATAAAGGAGCTTATACCATCTGAACCATTCAAACCAGATAGTTTGATTAGAGACAGTCTTGACGTTCTGATACTATCCACGAAAGACGGATCTTTGTATCGTGTTTTGGAATCGCTTTATTCCTCAATGAGTATAAGCAATACGGAATATGCTGTTGAAGCAGAGGAAATTGAGGAGACTGCCGTTAAGGTATTTGTGAAAGCCTCAAAGCTATTCGGTTGTCCGATTCATCTTCACAAGCTATCACGAAATATTAGCGTAGAGCCGAGAAAGGAGCTGTATGAACTTTTAAAAACTGTTTGGGGATACGAATCTTTCAGAAACCTGAAAATGTACAACGATCTCAGTATTAATCACGACATTGTTGAAATATCACAAGGCTCAATTATTGAGACCGTTGTCCAGCAGGCAGAGTATGCGTATCGTGGTGAGAAAAATAAGGTTGGAAACGTACTACTTACTTCGCCTACTGGTGCAGGTAAGAGTTTGCTGTTCCAATTAGCAGCTATCTATCTGGCAGAGAAATACGGACTTTTGACTATTGTAGTCTCTCCATTGGTAGCCCTAATGAATGACCAAGTAGAGGGGCTGACTGGATATGATGCTGTCGCCACATTGAATAGCAACATAACGGCTGCAGCAAAGGAATCGATCTTGGAAGGTGTAAGAGATGGGAAAGTCAATCTTCTTTATTTGTCACCCGAACTCTTGCTGTCATACACTATAAGGACTTTTATTGGTAAACGTAAATTGGGTTTGCTGGTAGTAGATGAAGCCCACACCGTGACCACATGGGGACGTGACTTCCGTGTAGACTATTGGTTCCTTGGCGATTACCTTCGCAAAACAAGAAGAATACTCAACTATCCATTCCCAATTTTTGCCCTTACCGCTACTGCTGTATGGGATCCTTCTGGCAAGAACGATATGGTATTTGATACGATTAGGTCACTCAATATGGATCCTTGTATCAAATTTGTCGGAGTCGTCAGAAGAACCAATATTGTTTTTGAGATTGAACAATCGAAAATACTAGCCAATTATGAAGATAAGCGCAGGAAACTGACCGTTCAGCGAATTAGAGAAGCGCTGGAGGCTAAACGAAAAACTATTGTTTACTTCCCATTTCGTAGAACGGTTGATGCCATTTATCTGAGTGATGATATAGCAGACATCAGAGACAAGGTTACACGTTATCATGCCCAGCTCTTTGCCAATGAGAAGACAGTAAATGCAGAAGCTTTTAGGAATGGTAGCTGTCCCATCATGTGTGCTACAAAAGCTTTTGGTATGGGTATTGATGTGTCAGATATTTCAGAGGTTTACCATCATGCTCCTACAGGATGCTTGTCGGACTACGTTCAGGAAATAGGACGCTTGGCCAGAGATCCCCAAATTACAGGAATTGCAAAGATAGATTTCTCTCCTAATGATTTTAGATATATTCGTCAACTCCACGGGCTCTCTGCTATCAAACCGTATCAACTGATTCAAGTGCTGAAAAAACTGATGGCTTTGTATCGAATCAATGGGGAAAAGAGAAACATGCTGATTTCCGCATCGGACTTTAGTTACATATTTCCCTTGTCTGCTCCTGAAGAGATAGACCAGAACCTTAAGAGTTGTTTGCTCCTTATCAGTAATGACCTGCTGAACAAACTGAGGTTCCATTCTCTGATAGTCAGGCCAAAGAGTTTGTTCAGCAAATGCTTTGTGGAGGTACATAAAAGCGAGGCCAAGTCTTTTTATAGGTTGTACCACGACTATCTTCGACATATCACAGACAACGTTTATATTCTCGATGCAGACAAATTCTGGATAGAAAGATATAGCAGCGTCAGTTTTCCGATGTTTAAGTCGAAGTTGGCAACTGGTAAAATCTTCAAGAACTTTCACGTTGAACTAAAGAATAAAGTTACTTTAAGTCTTCATAATACTGTTAAATGTGTGTTGACTGATGTTGAGCAATTTTTCAATCAAGCACATTGCATGCTTAATGAGATGATAAGAACAGGTCATCGCATGAGCATAGAAAAGATGAAAGGTTTGCTCCCTTCTACTTATGATGCACTTAAGAAAGAGCAATTCGTTGAGACTTTCAGACTTTTGTATGCGACCAATCAGGGACTTGGAGGTGATACCTCTGCATATTGCCGTGTTTACAAGTCATCGGATGAGACGGAATCTTTCCAGTTAATACAAAGTGGCTATGAAAACACTAGTCTCTTGTATCTCTCCGAATATAAATCGGCAGTGACCTCAAAAGAGATATGTGTATATTGTGACGCCAAGGATCCTATAGTAAAGGTTAGTGAGTTCCTGAATAGTTTGGGATTGGCTGACTATGCTCGTCAGGGAGGTGATGAGCCTTCTATTTTCGTACGTATCAATAATCCATACTATTTGAATTCTATGATAAAAAGCGGTAGATATCGTAATGACATATTGGAAAGTATTTACGAGAAGTATCGATACTCTGAGAGAATATTTACCTACTTCTTTACTACAGAAATGACAAACGAACAGCGATGGGATTTCATTGAAGCCTACTTCCTAGGAGAGTCAGAAGAGAACCTATTGAACTTTGTACCGGCATGAACGTTTATTTCGTAAACAGATATTCCAAGCTAAAGGGGCCTTTCGATATTATAGACTCCAATCGCCAACACATCATAAAAGTTGGCGACATCTGTTTGCGTGATACTATTGATGGAATTGCATTTTATGTGGTGCATAATTTAAACAACACCTGGAATGCCTGTAAATTAGTTGGTGTAGGAGAGAATAACTTTCTTTCAGATACTGGAAATACCCTTTTGTTTTCATTCGATGGTTTAAGCAGGCGCAAGGGAGATATTGCGCTGATAAAGCAAATCACACTGTGTTTTAGAGAAAAGGTAATCGATGATTTCTTTAGAAATGCTGTAGATATTCTTAATTACAAGAAGGATTTCTGGGATGTAGCATTGTTCCCACAGTTCTTTGCTTCGTCTCAGGAACTTGTTGATCGTGATAAACAGAAAAAATCTGATGAAAGAACTTCAACGAATCACTATCCGTCGATTTTCGCACAATATCTTAGTAAAGAACTTCTAGAACTGTTGATAGAAAAGCTTAAAGAAGGTAATGAATTGAAGGAAGCTTACCAGATTCTTCGCATGAAGGATCCAGAAATGTTCAGGAAGGCTTTAATGCAGTTCCTCACAGAGAATCCAAGTGGCACTATCTTTGACAAGCCTTTTGATGCTTTTACGCCAACTATGACTGTGACAGAAGTGGAGATTTCTAAGTCAACACCTCAAAATGATAGGCTATTACAAATCGTTAAAAGAAAAACAGATAGGCCATTAGAGACCAACGTAAGTCTAGAAAAATTTTTTATAGAAATTGGTCGTGAACCATTATTATCAGTCGACGAAGAAGTTGAACTTGCCAAAAAAATCAGGAAGGGTGACATCGATGCTCGCAATAAATTAGTGAGAGCAAACATGCGGTTTGTTGTAGAATTAGCAAAACAATATCTTCATAAAGGTCTGGAATTTGAGGATTTTTTACAAGAGGGCCTTTTGGGTCTTATTAAAGCTGCCGATCATTTTGATACAACTCGTGGTTTCGGCTTTTACAAATATGCTCCATGGTGGATAAGAAGGTATCTTTCTAATGCAATAGCCACGGATTCATTATTGATAAGAGTCCCCTCTAATGTGCAAAAACTTCACAAAAAGGTAAAGGATTTTAAAGAAAAATTTGAACAGAAGAATGGCTTCATGCCATCAATAACTGACATTGAGATTGATGGTGAAGATAATCTCGAAAGAATTTCTTTTCTTGACAGTCTTCCCAGCGATCTAAGGGAAACCTGTATACCGTGTGAGAATTTTGATGTATTTGAAGATACTCATAATGATATATTGGATTATGAAAACAATGAATCTCACAAACTTTATGTTAATAGTCTGCTAGCTCATCTTTCTAAAAGAGAAAGAAATTTTCTAATAAGGATATTTGGTATAGGAGTAAAAGAAGAGACATTGGAGCATATTGGGGATACTTCCGGTTTAACACGCGAAAGAGTAAGACAAATTAAGGAAAAAACGATAAAAAAATTAAGGGAGATTATAGAATCATCAAATGACAAAGAGAATGATGCCCCAAAAGATGAGAAACCTATAAATATAAAATTAATTATCGAGGAGATAGAAAGAAGAAAGCGGCTTCAAAGTATACTTAAAAAAGCAGGTGGTAAAACGAATAATATCCCAACTTCTAAAGAAAGAAGGATTGAAAGCGTGTCCAAACGTTATGAGGAGATAGAAAGAAGAGAGCGCCTTCAAAGTATGTTAAAAAAAACAAGTTATAAAACAAATAATACCCCAACTTCCAAAGAAAGAAGGCAGAAAAGTGCCTCCAAACATAAAGCGGGAAAGGGACTTTCTGCTGGCGATAGAATTTTATATAATTCAATGCCCTGCGTGGTGTTAGAAAAAACAACTAAATATAATATCACTCGTCTGAAAATAATGTATGATGATGGAAGAGTAGATGACGTCCCAGGTGATCTGAAAAAAGTAGAGGTTCTCAACCGTCAAGATGACGATTCTAAGCAGGAGTTATCTACCCCTGCACCTCAGAAGGAAATAGTTGAACAAGTTGATATCCCAAGTTATAATAAAAAAATACAATCTAAAAAAACAAGTAGAGAGGAGTTGTTTATTTATTATAAGCAACTTATTATGAAGCTTAACCAAGCAATAGTACATGGGGTAAAGAATCCAGCAAAGCCTGCTTTGTTGGTTGCAGTTATTGATGCTATAGATAGTAAAGAGATACGACAGAACAATATAATAATCACAACGAGTTTAGAAAATAAATATAATAAGACTTTTGCAAAATATACAGGAAAAACTCAATATGATAGATTGACTAGTATTGCAATGCCTTTCTGGCATCTTCAGTCGGATAAGTTGTGGTTCTTAGAACCTCAATATTCGGACAAGAAGGGCTATAGTCCTTCTAAGAAATGGATCGTCGAAAATGTTAAATATGCAAGACTTGATGACGATCTGTGGTATTTGCTTCAAGATGGAGCATGGAGAAATAAATTACGTAATTTTATTATAGAAAATAAGTTGATGGGCAAGTCGGCAGCCCAAAACAAGAATGAACAAATAGAGAATAATGGTAAACATCCTGGTAGTCAAGAAAAGAAGAAACCCCAGTTCCTCTTATCTACTTCGTTGAGTTATTTAGTTGGATTTGGAATTATAACTAAAAAACAACTGAAACAATGTCATAAAAAGAAGTTATGGACAATTGGTGATGTGAAGAAAAAAATTGAGTATTATCATCTTACCCCCAATTCTACTCGTTTTACAAAATATACTCTTAACATGTGGTTTGCCATTATCGGCCTATTAAATAATAATGTGTAAAATCAATCAAACAAAAGAGAATCAAGGAGCCGTCTAGCGATTCGTTAAAAAATAATCAATAAAACTATAATTTATGGAATATACATTCATCACATTTATAGACGGAAACTATTATTTCGAAGACGAGGAGTTTGAAAAGGTTATCGAACTCTCAGACAATGAGGTTGCAACAATAAAAAAACTTGTTGATGAATATGAATCCGACTTGTCATGTGGTCTGATGCCGATACTCGAAGCTGGCTCAGAAGAATTATACAAAAAATTCTATGATGCCATCTTTCCTCACGTGTTCTTCGTATTGTTTCAAGATGACCCGTGCTTTGAGCCTGAACCTGGTGACGAAGACCGAACATGGGAAGAAGATGAGGATGTTGAATATTTGATGGAAACATACGGAGACAACTATGACTTCGATGATGCTTATGTCGTTTATATCCCTGATGAGATGATGCCACAAAAACCAATCTTATCAAAGTCAATGACAAACGAGGATTTACAAAATTATCTAAAGAAGTGGTGTCATGATATACAAGAGTTCGTCTTTGACATCGTTCGTTGTGGTGATAATGCTTTTTCAAACGAACTTGATGATGACTTAAGAATGATTATTAACGACAAATTATTATCATATCTAAAACAGACTATTAGAGACAATAATGAAGAAGTGTTATCCAAAGCTGATTTTGAGCTATTTACAGACGATGTCCAGAAACAAATTGCCAATGAAGCATTTGATGAACTGAAAGAGAAGAATGATCCCAAATACTTCTATTATGAAGGGAATGAGTATTTTACATAACGACGAAGAATATATAGAATCAAATATGAAACGACATAGAAGTTTTGAGCTGTGCTCTGCCAAAGTATTGGAAGGCATGGGGTATAAGAACATCGACGTCACCAGAGGGGTTGCCGACTGGGGCGCGGATGTGTTTTGCGAAAAAGACGGCAAGAAGTATGTTGGTCAGGCGAAGATGTATGGAACATCCAAAACAAAGATATCACGTAAGGATGTGATGGAACTGTATGGAGTGATGGCATACTTCGATTGTCAGGGGGCTTTCTTCTTGTATAGTGGGAAAAGGTCTTCGGAGGCGCTTCGTGCGGCAGAGAAGTTGGGAATAGAGTGGTATGAGGTGAATCATATGGATCTGGATGAGAGACTGGATGAGGATGTGATTCCTAACGAAATAACGATTGACTATATATGGGATACGTTTATACGGCCATTGGAAGGGCAGTCGTTTGTAAACACGCAGGGATTTGAGAATAGGGTAGTGCAAGTGACGGATGCGTATATCCTGAAGGAATCGGAGAAGGGCAATCAGTCGAAGGTGAAGAAGGACTGGTTCAAATGGATTGTCGACCGAATCCGGCATTATGGATTTGCTGAGGCGGTTGACCTGAGAAATGAGTTCCACACTCAAGCATCGTCTTTCGTCACTCTGATCTTTGCTCAAATACCGATGTTTAAGGTTACATATAATCCGCGACGCATAGAGTTTAATAAGGATTATAGCGGTTAAAGGTTCTTTGTAACGTTTAACGGTTAACGGTTGATCATGAGTTTGATACTGATGAAATATTTGAGATGCTGATGAAATAAAAAAAAATAGATATAAGAGATGAAGGCAAAATTTTGGGTTGACAGGCTGCTTGAGGCAGGCGAAGAAAACGTATGTCAAAGGTTTTGGTTTGAAATGGGACTTTCAGATCAAGAATATGAGGAATTATATCAAGTGTGGTTTGACAACGGATGTCGCCTTAATAGTTGGGAGTCGGAATGGAAAGGACATCATGATCTCTTTGAGAAAATAAACGTTACAGCCGATCATTCTCTGAACGATATGCTTAAGAAAAATGAGCCTGATTTTGCTGACCCAATAGATGTGTATTGGGAGATTTCGAAGGAAACGGAAGACGCATTTTAAACACGAAGAGAATCAAGGACCGCTGTGTGATTCGTGATAACGGTTAAAGGTTAACGGTTAAGGGTTAAAGAGGGGCTAGGGTGGAGGACGAAATCAATGCTCCGCTCCTTACTCCTTTACTGCTCCCTGAACAGATAGGCTCCTTTGATATAGATTTGTTTATCATTGATTATTTCTTCCATCCCCGTTTTCCATGATGGCTTCAGTTTTGGCAATCTCTGCTTGAACGTTATCCAAAGCCTCCTGAGTCATTGTCGGAATGATGTTCGGATTGATCCACGTTAAGAAATCGCTAATCAAAACATACATTTGCTTCACGTATGTCATGTCAAAATGCCTGTTATCAAAACATAAGGGTTCATTGTGGCTCACCCTGTTCCTCATGATTCTAATATCCTGGATGATGGCGTTTATCTCTTTTCTTCCATAACCTGTAGGCAGTCCTCTGAATATTGTGCAAGGTACGCCCTGTAATAAGGCATAATGATGAGTTTCATACAGACTGTTCCAAAAACCAAGATTCAATTCCGCTATCACCCTTCCTGCAGTCACGTTACGCTTTTTCCCTAGCAACGTCTTCTCTGATTTCTCAACCTCCTTTTTCAAGAAATCATTCGTCTTGATTTGCCCTGTTTTCTTGACGACATGAGTAAGCGAAGGGGCTGACATAAACCCATTCTTCTGGTTTATCAGCCATTGCACATCACCGAAGTGTCTCGCTATGGCATAATGAAGCTGGTTGCGAAGAATGACTTCAAAGAAACTAATCAGAGGTTGGAATGCCTGTGCTAATCTGGCATTGGCATAATACATCTGCTGAGCTTTCTTTTTATTGCCTTTAGAGGCTTTTAAATACCTTGATATACGTGAATATGAGTATATTCTCGCAAATTTTTGATAATTCATTTGGACGTTTCGATTATATGGTTTATCTTTGCACTCGTAATGCTTGGTCAAGCCTCTGCTATCAAAGTACGTAACCAAGTTTCCGAATACCCGCCACTATCAAAGTTGGCGGGTTGTTTTTTATGTACCACCATACTGCCTGCAAAGATACATTTTTCCAGCGACTTTCACAACAGTTGATGTCATTTTTTTCAGTGACTTTTAACTATTTTAATCCTTTTTCCATAGGATGCTACTGATATCACTGGGATAGATAACGTTTAACGGTTAACGGTTAAAGTTTAGAGTTTAAAGAGACCTCCCATCCCGAGCGGAGCTCGCCCCCCCCGTAGCCTTCCCAGCTTCCCCTGTTTAGGGGGAGAGCAGGGCTAGGGTTGGAGGACGGAAGGGATGGCGACGGTGTAGTCGGGATTGTCTTCCATCGTGACACTGTTGACGACGGAGTAACGGGCACTAATCCAACGGAGGCCGCTGCAGTCGATGCGCTCCATCTCTTCGTCGTGCCACTCGTCGTAGAGGGATTTGTCGAACTGGTCTTCTGTGAGGTTGTAGTCCTTCAGGAAGTTGCTGCGCAGTTCATCTTCGTCGAACTCAATATAACCATTATTGATGCCGTCTTCTACGAGGAAGTCGAAGATGGCGTCACGGGCTGCTGAGTCGATGCGCTCATGAAGCTCTGGGGCGTCGTCTCCCAGGACGGACATGAGGCCGTCGCTGTAATGGTCTTTGTCGCGTTGGCTGACGAGCTGGCGCATCTGGGCAATCTCTTCGTCGGTGAACGCTACTTCAAAGGTAAGGTCTTCGATCACGGCACCACCCCAGCAGGTGTAGCCCTGATTGTACTCCATGTCGAATTGGATGGTTTGTTTTTTGTCTGTCATATGCTTATTTAAAGTTTACAGTAAAACGAACACGAATCTCACAAATCTCTCGAATAATTAATATGCATATATTAGATGAATATGTTTCATATTACTGATGATGAGTTTCATTTTGGTTGAAGACTTTATGAAAGCTAGCTTTCAATCAATCTTCCAACAAAATTAAACCTTTGTTCAAACAAAGCAGACCAGCGGTCTGTCATCAGTAAAAAACATTCGTGTAATTTGTGTTCAAAAGAAAAAGTTTTCGCAATTTTTGATTTTTAGATGAACAGGGAGATGATGAGGTAGATGATGTAGAAGATGGAGGTGAATTCATCTGAGTATCCGTCAAGGTAGAGATAGTACATGAAGGCATCGATCATCAACAAGAAGAAGAGGAAGCCGCACAAACGACCTAACATGAACAACAAGTAAGCCTTTACGTTTACAAACTCGAAGATAAAACCGTTGAATTCTTTAAAAAATCTCATAGGGCAGATGTTTTGTTTTCTGATGCAAAGGTACGGAAATAATTGCGGTCGCTTCTTTTATTTATATGTATAAATTCATGGGGGTAACGGAACTGTTGTGGTATCTTTGTAACGTTTAACGGTTAACGGTTAAAGTTTAGAGTTTAGTGTTTAGAGTTTTATAAAAGATGATTGCAACTCAAGAGACAATGGTTCATACTTTCTGGGAGTGTAATAGAAGGTATTTCAACAGATCGTTACCAACCCCCTTGTTTGAAACGATCAACAGGATGGATGTTATCGGCAAGTTTGAATATCATAAAAACAAAAAGAACAGCAAAAAGCCGATCAGTAATCAAACGATTAAGATGTCGGATTGTTTTGACTACACAGAGAAGGATTTCGTTGACACGATGGTGCACGAAATGATTCACTATTATATTGCATGGAACAGAATCAAAGATAACAGGTCGCATGGAAAGGTGTTCATGGGAATGGCGAAGGAAATGAATGAGAAATATAACCTGGACATCACGAAAACAAAGGATGCTTCCTCTTACAAATTAACGGAGAAGGCTCCGTGTTGTAATGGTTAATGTTTAGTGTTTAATGTTTAGTGTTTAGTGTTTAGAGATTAGTGTTGTAAAAATAATCAGTCAAAAATTTGCAAGTACATAAAAAAACACATATCTTTACACTTCATAAAACATGAAGCGTAAAACGTGAAGTATCGCTTCTTTTTTTATAGGTATAAGAAAAGAAAAAACCGCTACGGAAGTATTGTCCTGTAGCGGTTTATAGGAAATGTTTGTCGTCGTCTCAACTAATTTGCTTTCTCTTTTTTCAGCCGGGCATATTCCTTGCGGGCTTTGTCGAGTTGCTTGCGGAAGGCGTCGTTGCCGGAAAGGGCACCCATGATAGAGGCAGCAAGGATGGCTGAAGCGTCGATGTCGCTCTTGTAGTGGTAGCCGGTAACCACGCGGCCAAGCGCATAGTCGTAAGCGCGTTTCATCAGCACATTGGCAGAGTCAGGCTCGATCAGTGCCAACGTCATCGCATAGACGTATCCGCGTGTGGCGTGTCCAGAGGGATAGCTGTAGTCTTTGGCTTCCTCTTCTTCTGTCTCAGGTACTAACGACGGTTCGGCAAACTGTACGAAAGGACGCTTGCGCTGGAAGTAGTTCTTGGCGCGTTTGTTGGCACGATGGGCATCGCCGCTGGAGCCACCTGCTAATTTGTTAATCTATGGTGTCAAAGCGGGACTGATCTTCATACCGAAGACGTCAGAAAAAGCTTCATAGAGTTCCATCGGTCCGTCTTTCTTGGACTGTTCTCCAAAAGCTGTCTCGCGCTGCAGCTTTCCCCACTGGTAGAAGTAGAAGTCGTTGCAGAAGGCGGGATCTGTTACATCCGGCGGATTGGGCAGGAACTTGGTACCGTCAGGACGCGTTTCGTCTGTCAGGAACGGGTCGGGATATACAACCACTTGGGCATACGAGAATGCGCCCGAAAGAATCAAGATGAACGCAATCATCCATTGTCTGTACTGTTTCATTTTATAAGGTGTTTGATAATAAAAAAATATGTTGTAGCATTTTCACACTGCAAAAATACTACAACATATTGAAACCACCAAAAAGTTTATTACATTCTTTGTTTTTGTTTTTCGCCAGCTCCAGAACCGCGATATTTGCTACGTGCTTCGTTGAACTTCCAGGTGATGTTGAGCAGAAAGGTCCGACGGGCCGGATTGGTGGTGGTTATTTCGCGAATACCATAGATGGTGGCTTCCGACTTGTCGGAGTTGAAAATATCGTAGCATCGCAGGTCGAATGTCATCGTGCCCAGACGACGGAGGTTGATGTCGCGTTGGATGCCCAGCGAGGTGTTGAACTTGTGAGTGGAGATGCGGAAGTTGTTGTAATCTCCACAGGTACTCCAAACCATATTGGCACTCAACCGGAAGTTCTTGGGCAATTCGAAGTCGTTTTTCCACACCAGACTGAGATAGGGATGGTTGAGTGTTTTGATGGAACCGTCAGCACAAGGCGTCTTGTAGTTTTGGAAAACTGCGAAAGCAGACCATGCAGGATGCCAGCATCCAATAACAGGGTTGGCGGAGAAGTTGACAGACAGCTGGTCGAAATCCTCCTTGCTGTTGATGGGACGTACGAGGCTGATCAACGGGTCGGTAGAGCCGGGGAACGGTTCTGTAGATACCGTTTCAGAATCCTTGATACGACCGTAGTTCAGTGTCATATTCATCCATTTATAGGCAGCATTGAGCACAATGCTATGCGTATAAGTAGGTTTCAGATACGGGTTGCCGCTCTGGTAGGTGTAACGGTTGATGTAGATGGTCGAACTGGTCAGCGAACTATAATGCGGACGTTGGATGTCGCGACGATAGGAGAGTGACAACTGTACTTTGCCGATGGGGGCAGAGATTACAGCTGACGGGAACCAGTCGCCGTAATTGCGGCAAACCTCATCGTCGCGCTTTCCGAAGTTATAGTAATCGTTCTTCAAATGCTCGTAGCGAAGTCCCACTTGTGCAAAAACCTTTCCAAAGGCACGTCCGTATTCTACGAAACCAGCTGCAGACGATTCATTGATTTCCGTATCGGTAGCCTGCACGGGTACCTCTTCTGATGCATGGTAGGTATAGGCATCGGTGCGGTGATTGTGAGAGTATTCACCGCCAATAGAGAGGTTGCCTTTTAAGACGGGATAGCCGAATATTAACTTCGTGGCCCAGAAATGATTGCCGCTATTGGTATTACTCTCAATAGAACGGGTTGTTGTTGCACCCGTTACATCTGTGGTCTGTTCTATCGTTTTTCCTGGGGTTGTGGTCTTGTCAAACAAACCATCGACGTTCAGGTCAATGCTCAGATTTCCCACTTTGCCATTATAGTATGCATTGAAAATATGCTTTCGGAAACGGTCGCTCTGTGTGATATCGCTTTCAGAATGTTCCTTATAGACATCGTTCTCGTAGTTATCGGTAAAGAAATTGTCGTGGAAATCGGTGCTGGGATGACGGTCGTATTTGTAGAACGCACCAAAACTGTGATTCTCGTTGATCATATAGTTGACCTGTAACTGCGGCGACCAGCCCTTCCAGACATTTTTGCCGTTTTGACTTGTGATACTTTCGATGCGGTCAGGACCTACATAATAATATAGGTGGTTGTCTTGCAACATTTTTGTGTGTCCATACCGGCCTGCCCAGAATGACGCGGTGATGTCGAGGCCGCCCGTACGATAGTTCAAGTCGAGATTATTCGTCAGGGTGTAGCTATACTGATAAATACCCATCAGGTTGTCCTGAAAACTGAATCCCTCTCCTTGAGCCTTCTTCAGCGTGATGCGTACAACGGCCTTGGTGGATGCCGCATAGCGTGCACCAGGGTTCTGCACCACCTCTACGTGCTGAATCTGATCGGAACGTAAGCGCGTCAGCTCGTTCATGTCTCGCACTTGACGGCCATTGATATACACCTCGGCATCGCCTCGGCCCAGTACCTTTACGCTACCACCGTTGGAAGCTTCCAGAGAAGGAATCTTGTCTAACATATCGGAAGCGGTTCCGGCTTTCTCCAGAATGGTTCCGGCAACGGTGGTACGCATCGCATCACCTTTTACATAGGTTTTGGGCAGTGGACTCTTGATGACGACTTCGCCCAACATCGTCGCGTCATCTTTCATCTGGATGGTCAGACCGTTGGCCGCTGTAACATATCGGGTCTCGTAGCCTACACAACTTACCTTCAGCACACCGTCGTTGATGTCGGTCGTGATATTGAACTCACCTTGCTCATTGGTAGTGGCACCTTGAATGAAGGTGGAGTCGGGGAGCGACAAGAGAACCACATTCACAAACTCCAAGGGGTTGCCGTTCTCATCGATCACTTTTCCGCTTACATCTAGTACATTAGCGAAACTTACCAAACTCATCATTAGTGCAGCTATCATTGCTGCCAATCTCATCGTTTTCATAATCGTATTGTTTTTTAATTTGCGTCGAATGATTTCTCGCTGCAAAGATAAAAAGGGAAAAACCGTGCTGCCAAATATCTGGGATATTCTGCAGTTATTTGTGATGAATGACATACCGTTGTGGTGAAAAACAAACAATTGAGAAGAATGACAGTATTGTGATGTTATACAGGAATGGAGTTTTTTTCAAAAGTTTTTTGCTGTTTACAAAAATAGTATTACCTTTGCAACCGCATTTCGCAAAAACCTATATTTGGGCGGCTGCAAGATTTAGGAAGATTGGCAGAGTGATCGAATGCGCTGGACTCGAAATCCGGTATACCCCTTTCGGGTATCGGGGGTTTGAATCCCTCATCTTCCGCAAAATAGAGAGGGCATCATCGAGCCGGGTTGCAACGTCGTTCGCAGAACGGTGGCAACAAAAGAGGCGAGGTAATCCCTCATCTTCCGCAAAAGTAGAGGGCAAGAAAAAAGAGAAGTCGTTACGGCTTCTCTTTTTCTTTTCTCATTTATTTGATCAAATCGATACTGCGCTTGAGGAACTTGTCGAGGGCGGCACCCTTGAGCATTCCGTTCTGGAGCAGGGCGAGGTCGATGAGCTGATGGACGATGCTGTTGCCCTTCGCATAGTCGGCAATGATTTTCTTCTTTTTGTCTTTCTGCTCGTCAATAGCCTTCTGTGTATTGGTCTTCTCGTCTTTCTCTTCCTGTGTCAGTTCGTCATACTTCTTCTTCGACTGTTCCTGGTTGATAACTGCCATGCGGGCATCCAGTCCTTTCAGTTCGCTGAGAATGGGTTTCAGGGCCTCGCTGGTGTTGGCGGTCGTGTCGTTGAGCACGTTCTTAATCAACGGGTGGTTGCAGTTCAAGACGATGGTGTACATATCGGGCATCTGTCCGTAGAACGCCATTCCGCTCTGGAAGCGGCTCATGTCTTTCATACGGCGCATATATTCGCTCTGTGTGATAATGACAGGCTGGGCAGATTCTCCCAATGCTTGTACCTCTACGTGGAACTCTGTTTTCTCGATGGCTGGCATCTGAGAGCGGAATACCTCTGACAAATTGTCACTCTGTTCCTGATCGAGTTCGTTTTTCGGTGCGTCGTCCTTGACAATCAGACGGTCGATGATGTCGGAGTCCACACGTGTGAAACGGGTTTTCTCCAGTTTTTGCTCAAAGAGGTTGGAAGCAACGGGTGTGTCGAGGTCACCATCGAAGAGCAATACGCTGTAGCCTTTCTGCTTGGCAGCCTCGATATAGGTGTATTGTTCCTCTTTGTTGTTGGCATAGAGGTAGATGAGATTGCCGTCCTTGTCGGTCTGCTCACCCTTGATAAGGGTCTTGTATTCTTCGAGTGTGAAGTATTTGCCTTCCACATCCTTCAGCAGCGTAAAGTCCTTGGCGCGATCGTAGAAGTCTTCTTGTGTCAGCATACCGTAGTTGATGAACAGTTTCAGGTCGTCCCATTTCTCTTCATACTGCTTGCGGTCTTCTTTGAAGATAGCAGCCAGACGGTCGGCCACCTTTTTCGTAATATAGGTGGATATCTTCTTCACATTGGCATCGCTTTGCAGATAGCTGCGGCTGACGTTCAGCGGAATATCCGGTGAGTCGATTACACCATGCAGCAGGGTGAGGAACTCAGGCACGATACCTTCCACCTGGTCGGTCACGAACACCTGGTTGCAATAGAGCTGAATCTTGTTGCGCTGCAGTTCCAGGTTTGATTTGATGCGTGGGAAATAGAGGATACCCGTGAGGTTAAACGGATAGTCAACGTTCAAATGAATCCAGAACAGCGGTTCGTCCTGCATCGGATAGAGGGTGCGGTAGAACGACTGGTAATCTTCGTCTTTCAGACTGCTGGGTGCTTTTGTCCACAGCGGTTCCACATTGTTGATGATGTTGTCCTCGTCGGTGTCAACCTGCTTGCCGTCTTTCCATTCTGTTTTCTTGCCGAAGGCGATGGGCACAGCCATGAACTTGCAGTATTTGTTCAGCAGCTCCTGAATCTTGTTCTTTTCCAGGAATTCTTTGCAGTCATCGTCGATGTAGAGGATGATGTCGCTGCCTCGGTCGGCTTTCTCCACTTCCTCAAGGGTGAATTCAGGACTTCCGTCGCAGCTCCATTTCACGGCTTTGGCACCTTCCTGATAGGAGCGTGTTACAATCTCCACCTTCTTGCTGACCATGAAGGCAGAATAAAAGCCGAGTCCGAAGTGTCCGATGATGGCATTGGCGCTGTCCTTGTATTTGTCCAGGAAGTCGGTAACGCCAGAGAAGGCAATCTGGTTGATGTATTTGTCAATCTCTTCGGCAGTCATACCGATACCGCGGTCGCTGATGGTGAGCGTCTTGTTCTTCTCATCGAGTGAGATATGAACGGTCAGGTCGCCGGCCTCTCCTTTGAAATCGCCTGTCTGGGCGAGTGTCTTCAACTTCTGCGTTGCATCAACGGCATTAGAAACTATTTCACGCAGGAAAATCTCATGATCTGAATACAGGAATTTTTTGATGACGGGGAAAATGTTCTCTGTTGTAACCCCGATATTACCTTTTTGCATATTATAGATGGTTTTAATTTGTTTTTATTGGGATTTGGAAGATTTCTTGCAAATAGTGTGCCAAAAAAAAAGAGACCCTCCTCCCAGCCCCTCCCTGGAGGGAGGGGAGCAGATAGGAAATACTATTGATAACAACAGCCAAGTCTATTTACTCCCCTCCATTCAGGGAGGGGCAGGGGGGAGGGTCTTCTGTAGGGATGGTGGGGTCTTTACACCTTCTTCAATATCTCCAATAAGTGGTCCCAAACCATTTGTACCGTCGGTATCAGCAGGCGCTCGTCAGGCGAGTGTACCCCACGAAGGGTAGGACCGAATGATACCATATCGAGGTTCGGATATTTCTCGGAGAACAAGCCACATTCCAAACCTGCGTGGATGCCCAGCACCTTCGGTTCTTTGTGGAACAGCTGCTTATAGGTCTCTACGGTCAAGGCTGTCAACTTGCTGTCGGCTCGCATCTTCCAAGCGGGATACCCCTCGCCTTGAACCACGTCGGCTCCAGCCAATTGGAACACAGCCTTGATGGTGGCAGCCTGATTGTCGAGCGCACTCATCACATTGCTGCGCTGTGAGGCAACGACAACAACATGACGGTCGGAGGTTGTCACGCTGGCCACATTGTTGGAGGTCTCAACCAACCAGGCTATCTCTTCGTCCTGACACATGGCGAATACACCATTGTCAACAGCCTGTAGCGCCTGGATCATTCTTGTGCTGACATTCTGCGGCAATACACGCTCGGCATCTGCACTACCCAAGGCAAACTCCATTGTCTTTTCGGTTACATGGTATTCCTCCTCGATTTCCGAAACGAAGATGTTCCAGTCAGCCTTTACGTTCTCCTTTACTGCTGCATCGACGGCAAACGTCATTGCGCAGTCGCGAGGAATGGCGTTGTGTAATTTGCCGCCATTGAAATCGGCGAGGCGCACACCATATTTCTCCTGTACCTGATAGAGGAAACGGGCCATTACCTTGATGGCATTGGCACGCTTCTTGTTGATGTCGTCGCCGGAGTGACCGCCGACAAGACCTTTCAGCGTTGCTTTCATAAAGAACAGTCCTGCGGGAGCCTCTTCCTTTTCAAAGGTAAAGGTGGCTGTGGTGTTACGACCGCCTGCACAGGAAACGAAAATCTGTCCTTCGTCTTCTGAGTCGAGGTTGATCAGCATATCGCCCGTCATAAATCCTGCTTTCATTCCTTCGGCACCAGTCAGTCCTGTTTCCTCATCGCGCGTGAAGACACACTCCAGCGGTCCGTGCTCAATATCATTGCTGTCGAGGATAGCTAGTTCAATCGCACAGCCGATACCGTCGTCGGCACCGAGGGTTGTTCCTTTTGCTGTCAGCCACTCGCCATCGATATAGGTCTGGATGGGATCGTTGTCGAAATCAAAATCGATATCAACCAGTTTCTCGCACACCATATCCATGTGACTCTGCAGAATCACCGTCGGACGGTTCTCAAAGCCTGCTGTGGCAGCCTTCTTGATCAGTACGTTGCCGGTCTCATCGACTTTTGTTTCCAAACCGCGGCTTTCGCCAAACTCTTTCAAATAAGCAATCATCTTCTCCTCGCGCTTGGAAGGACGGGGGATTGCGTTGATTTTTGCAAACTGTTCAAATACTCTTGCTGGTTTTAATTCAATATTTGCCATTTTTATAATGATTTTATATTTTGTTAATCTCTAAATTTGTACATCTCCGAAATAGTTATTACCTTTGCGCGCGAATTTCATTTTCACTCGGCAAAGATAATAAAAAATGATAGAGACATTACTAATTAGCGTGTTAATAATTGCTATTTGTATGGCTTTATTGTGCGTGAAGCTACTTTTCAAGAAGAATGGAAGGTTTTCTTCACCACATATTCATGACAATGCCGCGTTACGGAAACAGGGCATTCATTGTGTTCTGGATCAAGACAAAGAAGCAAGAGGGGAATCCCATAAAACTCATTAAGCCCATTAACCCCATCAAGAAACAACAAGTTAAATAATAAAAAAGGTATGAAGAAATTTGGAAAAATGGCGCTCGTTGCTGTAGCAGCACTCGCCGTAGTATCATGCAACAATGAGCCGAAAGACAATGCACCCGCATCAAATGACGGAAAATCACTCTCATCAGGCAAGATTGCCTATGTGGTAATGGATTCTATCAACAACCAGTATGCCTTTGCCAAGGACTGCGAGAAAATTCTCAAAGAGAAAGAGGCAAACATCGAGAAGACGCTCTCAGGCAAACAGCAGACACTGCAGGCTGCTGCTGCTAACTTCCAGAAGAAATATCAGAGCAACGGATTCTCCAGCCAGGACGAGTTCAACCGCACACAGGCTGCTTTGCAGAAGCAGGGTGATGACCTGGAGGCATTGCGCCAGCGTCTGTTAGGTGAGTATCAGCAGGAACAGGTGAAATACCTCAAGGCGCTCAACGACAGCGTTGACCACTTCCTTGCTGTATATAATAAGGATAAGAAATACGACTTTATCCTCACCAAGGAAGCCGTACTCTATGCAGCCCAGTCGAACGATATCACAAAAGAGGTTATCGCTGGCTTGAACAAAGCATACAAGGGTATGAAAGCTACTGCTGAAGAGAAGAAATAATGACTCGTCAGCAACGATACGAATACATCATCAACTACTTCCGCACACAAATGCCGGAAGTAACAACAGAGCTGGAATTCGGAAACGCATTCCAGCTTCTTTGTGCTACCTTGTTGAGTGCCCAATGTACTGACAAACGCATCAATCAGGTAACACCGGCATTGTTCCGTCGCTATCCGTCGCCAAAGGAAATGGCCAAGGCCGAACCGGAAGACGTGTTGGAATTTATCCGCAGCGTTTCCTATCCGAATGCCAAAGCCAAACACTTGGTAGAGATGGCGCGTATGCTCGTTGATGATTTCAATGGGGAGGTGCCTGAGAATCTCGATGACTTGGTGAAACTCCCTGGGGTTGGCAGGAAGACCGCTAATGTGATGCAGGCTGTATGGTTTGGAAAGTCTGCAATGGCGGTTGACACACACGTCTATCGCGTGAGTCATCGGTTAGGATTGGTACGCAAAACGGACAATACGCCACTTAAAGTAGAACTTGAGTTGATTCGTCATATTCCACAGGACGATATTCCAAAAGCGCATCATTGGCTATTGCTTCATGGAAGGTATGTCTGTACCAGCCGACTACCAAAATGTAGCAAATGTGCGTTGAGCGAGATTTGTCCGAAACTGATAGAAAACAGTAAGTTGGGATAGGAAAATAATACAGATAAATCAAGACAGGAAGGAGAAGTTGATGAGGCAAGAACAGAAAATCTGTAGTCTTCAGAACACAAAGGTCAAACGATTGGTTGCCCTGCAGAAGAAATCGTCGGAGCGCCGCCAGCAAGGGGTGTTTGTTGTGGAGGGCAGGCGAGAGATTACCCATTGCATGCATGCAGGCTATCAGATGGTTGCTTTGTATTATTGTCCGGAAATATATAACGATGTTGAATCGGACACCGCAGAGGAGGATGTTGTTAGTTTGTTGATGGACAATCATCATCCAGAGGCTCCGTCTGTTTTCGAACTGACACGCGAGGTCTATGAAAAAGTATCGTATCGTTCAGGAACCGAAGGAGTGGTGGCAGAGGTGAGGATGCCTCAGCGCACACTTGAAGATTTGTCTCTGGGAGACTCTCCGTTGCTGATGATTGTGGAAAGTGTGGAGAAGCCAGGTAATCTGGGAGCGATTCTGCGGAGTGCCGATGCCGCTGCAGCTACTGCTGTCATCTGTTGCGACCCGTTGACAGACCTATACAATCCCAATATCATCCGTAGTTCTATTGGAGCTGTTTTCAGCGTTCCTACAGTATCCTGTTCGTCGGAAGAATGTATCGCTTTCCTGAAAGCTAAAGGTATTCGCATCTTGACGGCACAACTGCAAGACTCCCATTTATATTATGACACCGATATGCGTGGTGCAACGGCTTTGGTGATGGGTACTGAAGCAACGGGACTAACGGATGTATGGCGCCAGGCTGCCGATGCGCATATCCGTATTCCGATGCTGGGCGCACTTGATTCTTTGAATGTATCGGTAAGTGCAGCCATACTCTTGTTTGAAGCGGTAAGGCAAAGGGGTAAGGAGTAAGGGGAGAGCGGAATACGGGAGTCGAACCCGCCTCCTCGGCTTGGGAAGCCGATGCACTACCGATGTGCTAATTCCGCCAAAAACATTCACCTTTTTATCTGATGAAAAACAAATCCCTCGCCTTAGGGAGAGGGATGGAGCCGATAGCCGGACTCGAACCGGCGACCTACGCATTACGAATGCGTTGCTCTACCAACTGAGCCATATCGGCTTAAGCGGGTGCAAAGTTAGTGTATTTTTTCTTTTGTGCCAAATATTTTCCGATTATTTTTCCTTTTCCAACAACTTTTCTTTCAGGTATTGACCTGTGAAACTTTCCTTGCATGCAGCAACCTCTTCGGGAGTGCCGCAGCAAACAAGGTTTCCGCCACGATTGCCCCCTTCCGGACCTAAGTCGATGACGTAGTCGGCACATTTGATGATTTCCATGTTGTGCTCGATGACCAGGATGCTGTGACCTCTGTCTATCAGCGCATTGAATGCCTTCAGCAGTCGCTTGATATCATGGAAGTGCAGTCCTGTTGTTGGCTCGTCAAATATAAATAAAGTGGGCGTTTGTCGTTCCTGCGCCATATAATAAGCCAGTTTCACACGCTGATTCTCGCCTCCTGAGAGGGTTGAGGAGTTCTGGCCGAGTTTGATATAACCCAATCCCACGTCTTCAAGTGGTTTCAAACGACTGATAATCTCTTTGGTGCCGCTGAAGAATTCGATAGCCTCGCTGACCGTCATATTCAGTACATCGTTGATATTCTTCTCGTGATAGCGCACATCGAGAATATCTTTCTTGAATCGTTGTCCGTGACATTCATCACATTCCAGCACGAGGTCTGCCATAAACTGCATTTCTACCGTGATGACTCCTGCGCCTTTACATTCTTCACATCGGCCGCCTTCGGTGTTGAATGAGAAATATTGGGGTGTAAATCCCATTTGCTTGGATAATGCCTGTGCTGCAAACAGCTGGCGGATGGCATCGTACGCCTTGACGTAAGTGGCAGGATTGGAGCGTGTGCTCTTTCCGATGGGATTCTGGTCAACAAACTCAACGTGTTTGATCTGTTCCCAGTCGCCTCCTATGGAAAGATATTCGCCAGGTATTTCAGCAACCTCGTCCAAATGACGCTTCAGGGCGGGGTAGAGGATACCCTTGACCAGCGAGGACTTGCCGGAACCAGATACGCCGGTGACAACGGTCATCACGTTCAATGGGAACTTCACGTTGATGCCGCGAAGGTTGTTCATGCGGGCACCATTGAGTTCGATGGCAAGGTTCCAAGGCCGCCTTGACGATGGAACGTCGATGGTTTCGTTATGCGTGAGATACTTTACGGTATAGCTTTCTGGATACTTTTTCAGGGATGCTGCCGTGATGTCTGCCGCGTTTCCTTCGAAGACGATTTTACCGCCTAAGGTACCGGCATCCGGTCCTACGTCAATCAGATAATCAGCAGCACGCATCAGGTCTTCATCATGTTCGACAACGATGACGGTGTTGCCGATAGCCTGCAGGTCTTTCAGTACGTTGATTAGTCGGTTGGTGTCGCGGCTGTGCATACCGATACTGGGTTCGTCAAGGATATATAACGAACCAACCAAAGAACTTCCAAGGCTCGTTGTGAGGTTGATGCGCTGACTTTCTCCTCCAGAAAGACTATTCGACATTCGGTTTAATGTCAGATATCCAAGTCCCACATTCATAAGGAATTGCAATCGGCTGTTGATTTCTGTCAAAAGTCGCTTTCCTACTTCTGCATCGTGCTTGTCCAACGTCAACCGTTGGAACCATTCCTGCAGATTCGTGATGGGCATTTCAACCAAATCAGAAATGCTCATGCCGCTGATTTTCACATATTGTGACTCTTTCTTCAAGCGTGTTCCCCGACAGGTGGGACAAACCGTTTTGCCCCGATAGCGGCTCATCATGACACGATATTGTATCTTGTACTGGTTGTCTTTCACCATTTGGAAAAACGCATCGATACTTACCTGGTCGTGAATGTCTAAGTGCCGCTCTGAAGGAAGCCCGTGCCACAGCATATCCTTTTCTTCACGCGAGAGTTCCATATAGGGTTTGAAGATGGGGAAATTATCTTTGGCAGCCCGTCGGCAGAATTCTGTTTGCCACATCTTCATCTTCTCTCCGTGCCAGCATTGCACACAACCGTCATATACGCTGAGTGTGGAATTCGGAATTACCAGTTTCTCGTCAATGCCGATGACGCTGCCGAAGCCTTCACAAGTGGGACAGGCTCCTGCTGGCGAATTGAAGGAAAACATATTGTCGTTAGGCTCTTCAAACGTCATGCCGTCAGCTTCAAAGCGCGTAGAGAAATCGTATGCGATGTTACCTGGCAGAAACAACAGTCGGCAGGTGCCGTCGCCTTCGTAGAAAGCTGTCTCACACGAATCGGTCAGTCGCGAGATGGCACTCTTGTCGTCATCAACAGACAGTCGGTCTATCAACAGATAAATGTCGTTTGCCTGAATCTCGCCTTGTGAAATCTTTTCGTTTCCGTCGGATGGTTCATCCTTCGTACAGAATTGTTCCAGGAAATCTTCTATACGATAGAATTCTCCTTTGTAATAAAGACGCGCATAACCCTGCTGGATTTCCATTTCCAGCTGTTTCGTCAAAGCACGTCCTTCAACGACATGCAACGGAGCCATCACGCAGAATTTGGTGCCTTTTGAGTAGGAGAGCACCTGTTGGATGATATCCTCAATGCTGTGTTTCTTGACCTCTTGACCACTAATCGGTGAATATGTTTTGCCAATACGGGCATACAACAAACGAAGGTATTCGTATATCTCAGTCGAAGTGCCCACCGTAGAGCGTGGGTTGCGGGCAATAACTTTCTGTTCGATGGCGATTGCAGGCGGCAGTCCCTTGATAAAGTCGCAGTCGGGTTTTGTCATTCGTCCCAAAAACTGACGGGCGTATGACGACAGACTTTCCACGTAGCGTCGTTGTCCCTCAGCATACAAGGTGTCGAAAGCCAGCGAGGACTTGCCGGATCCGGAAACACCAGCAATCACAATCAACTGATTACGTGGGATATTGACGCTAATGTTTTTCAGGTTGTTCACACGAGCGCCTTTGATCTCTATATCATGTTTATCTTTCTTTTTTGCCATAGGAATACCTATTGTATTTCTGCAAAGATACATGATTTATTTCTTATGAGCAAAAATATTTCACTTCTTTCTTTCTTTGTATTGAAAATACGCTCGAAATCTGTCGGATACAGATAAAAAAAGGATGCTCCAAGTGGAACACCCTTCCTTTTACCCTAAATCTTAAACCTTTAACCTTTAATCCCTTGATGAACAATAGCGGTTTATTTGTTGCTATTCTTGCCCATGAACGCAGTCATCGGGTAGCAAGTTGAAACCGTTGCAAGGGAAGCCAAAATACCTAACATAATCTCCATAATCGTTATCCTTTCTCTATTTTTTTTTATGGTTACTATTTCTATTTACTTTCTCTATGCTCCTTTTCGAAGCCTTATTATCCTTTTTCGAGTGCAAAATTACCACTGTGTTCGCACACAACCAAGTTTTTTCGCATAAAAATACACCAAACGGGCTATTTATTGACCTACGTCAATTACCCCGTTTGGTGCAGTTGTTACGGTTGTATTTTCCTATGGGAATAGCTGTCAATTATTTAACCAAAAATTTCTTACCATCTATGATGTAGAGACCGCGTGGCAGATGCTGAATGGCATCGCTGAACGTATCAGCCGTTTTCACCATTACACCCTGAATCGTGTAAACTCTAACGATATGACTGTCGTTGTCATAGATTTGTACGCCCACAATAGCGGTCGGTGTTTGGTAGTTGTCGTACGAGAATGCTACGTCCGTGTAACTGCCCCAGATGTATTCTTCAAGACCAGGATAGTCGATAAACGGGTTGCGGTTGTTCTGGATACCATAGACAGCCGTATTGCGCGGCACCTCCTTGTCGCTGCTCACAGGATCTTTCTTTGCCCATTCCATCAGCATATTCAGCTGCCATTCTGCCAGACCTGGATACTTGTTGCCGTCGAGAGTGTGGGTAGCACTCCATGAAGGTATTTCATTCTCATAGCAAGTAACCATATAGAAATAAGTACGTGCAAAATCACCCTTGTAGATGTCGTTGGGTTCAAAGACATTGCCGGTATATCCTGGGTATGTACACGCGCCATACTTACTGAAGTTGTTGGCAGAGTTTTTCTTGGTTGACCCATTTGTCTCGCCAAATGGATCATTGCCGCGGGTGTTGTTTACATAGCCGTCAGTAGGGTAGAGGTGGAACAAGTCGTAATACATGGGTGCGCCTTCGTTGAACCAACTCTTCGGAAAAGAATGTTCGCGGTTATATTTGTCGCCTTCTTTCGAAAAGTTGCCAGCTTGGTCAACACCAAAAGTATAATTGGTGATATTGGAATACATATCCCATACTTTGCCGTCTGCACGTTTGTCAGTAGTCTCAAAATCAGTCCAAAGCAAATTATAAACTGTGCTTTTTGAACCACGATCTTTCATGGTACGAATAATCCCGCACAAAGCTGTTTTCAGTTCTGCACCCTTCTTTCCGTCGGCTGCGCTGTAGTAAGTGCCAGATTCGTTTGGTCCTTGTGCCCAAGCTGTGATAGCAAACAAGAGTGCTGTGATTGTGAAGAGTAGTTTTTGTTTCATCATGATATGGTTTTTAGGTTCTTGTCGCAAAGTTAGTGCATTTTCCTGAAACTCCAAAATTTTCGCTCATTATTTTCGTCGAATTCACGTTAAACTACAAAAAATGAAAATAGACTGACAGGCTGACTAAATATTTGGCAATCAAATGAATAACTCTTGTCTTCAAGCTCAAAGTTTTCTCCAGACAATTACTTTTTGCCAAAATGAAATTCTCTAGAGAATTTTTTGTAAGAGGACAGCTATCGCAACAAATTCTCTAGAGAATTTTGTGCAAAAGCATACCTTTTACTCTCCAAGACCTGTCAGTCTCCTGTCAGTCTCTGTCAGTCTTAAAAGACTGCAACTAACTGATACACAGCGTTCCTGTCAGTCTGTCAGTCTATTTTTCATTTTTTCGCTGTAAAGTGACAGTAAATATTCCACTTTCCTGAATTATTATACACAAAAATGTAGTTTTTATTTCATAATCCCAAGAGACAGGAAACGCGATTTCAAATTTGTTGAAAAAGATTAAATATTGTGATGACAATTGAAAATCACGTTCGTCTTAAAGAGGTATTGCGTGTATGCATGCGCGATAGTTGATGTAATGACGCGAAGAAGAGACTAAATTTTACTAATCAATATTATTTTAAACCTAAAAACCAAAAGCAAATCATGAAGAAAAAAGATTTCTTTACATGGCCTAAACTGTGTGGTGGACTCCTTTTTGGGGCTATCGCCTTGTTGATGGCGTCATGTGCTGTAGATGGTTATGATGATGAGACGTTTGCCAGTTCTGTACATGATACAGAATTGAATTCGCCAGATTTGTCAGACGACTGTTTCAGCACTCGCATGAACTCCGACGGTACAGAAAGTGTCGTTGTGGAATGGGACGTTGTTCCTGGAGCCGGAGGTTATGAGTATGCAGCTTACAATGTTGATGATCCCGAAAATCCAGTAGAATTGGTTAGCGGTATTGTCGATGGTGTAAGTTTCTCTTTCCCTAAAGCAGAGGATACAAAGTATGCAGTCTTAGTTAGGACGTTGGGCAACGAGAAGTTGAACAATACAGAAGCTCCAGAGCCAACAGTGTTTAACTATACTACACTGATTGATGCGATGGTTATTCCAAATGGCTCCGACATTGCAGAGTTTATCGCTGCAAACATGAAGGAAAGTGATATTGAGCAAGCCTTTGAGTTGGAAGCCGGTGGCGAGTACACCTGCAATAGTCCAGTTGACTTCTTAAACAACAAGATGACTTTGCGTGGCGACAAGATCAACCATCCATTGGTAACGTTCGGGGAGGCTGGTGTTATCTACACTTCTTCTCAGCTGAAAGTGAAGTTTATTGACTTTGACTGTTCAAACATGACCAACAAGTGGGGTGTCATCGAGATGTCTCCAAATCCTCCCGCGTCTAAGAGTGCAGAGGCTCAGGGTGTTGCAGCTGGCAAGAACAAAAACCAGCCTGCAGATGTTTTCATCCTTCTCGATCCTATTATCGTCCAGGAATGTGCATTCAAGAATGTTCCCAACTGTTTCTTCAGTGTAGGAAAATGTTCATGGGGTATTGCTGACCTCCGCGTCTTGAAGAGTGTTATCCAGATGCGTAACGATGGTTCAAAGAATGCCAATAGTTCAGTATTCTCTGCCTATTCTTCAGATTATATAGCTCCAAGTGGTGGACAATTTTGGTCTGGTTGTATCCGAAACATTACAGTTACCGAAAGTACTATTTGCAACACTGTTTCCAATTCGAAGTGCTTCGCTATCCGTTTCAACAATAAGGATATCGACCGTTGTTTCCCGACTGCTGATGGTAGTTGTACATTTAAAAACAACACCTTTGTACGTATCTTCGACAATAAGAATTTTTCCGATCGAACACCACAGCAGGCCAAGTACGTGATTACTTTCTACGATAACAACTTCATAGATTGCAGACTCTTACAGAAGTTCTTCCACCAGAACTGTACTTTCAACACAGCTCAAGATAGGAACACCGGATACGCATACTATGGCACGTTGGATAGTACTGACAAGACGAAGTGGGTGACAGAAGAAGATCCTGGATTCACCACAGAAATGATGGAGAAGGAACTTGACTTCACCCAGCCCAACTATGGTCTGAATTTTACTGCAACTGGTCCTATCTCAAGTACGATTGGTGATCCACGTTGGCTGCCCTAATATATAATAATGTATAAAGAGAAACAGATATGAAACGAAATATATTTAAGACTTTGTTCCTGGCGTTGGCGATGATGTGCTCATTGCCGGCACTGGCACAGAATAAGACTGTGACGGGTACGGTGATTGATGAAACCGGAGAACCTGTCATCGGTGCTACCGTCCGCGTGGAAGGTACGCAGATTGCTGCAGTAACCGACCTTGACGGTAACTATACCATTGAAGTTCCGAAAGACGGAAAGCTCGTTGTTTCCTATATCGGTTATAAGGATATGACTACAGCGGGTGGACGCATTCAACTGCAGGCCGACAGCAACGACTTGGAAGAAGTGGTTGTCGTAGGTTACGGCGTTCAGAAGAAAGCTCACTTGACCGGTTCTGTCGGTACCGTACCGATGGATGATATTCAGGACCTCTCCAGCGGAAGTCTCGCTTCTACCTTGAGCGGTTTGGTGAACGGTATGTCTGTCAGCGGTGGTGACGCCCGTCCAGGTGAGAACGCACGCATCAGTATCCGTGACGTCAACTCTCTGGGTGAGATCGGTTCTACTGCACAGCAGCCGCTGTTCGTTATCGACGGCTATATCTACCCGAACGATGTGAAGGTTGGTAATATCCAGCAGAACCTCGGTGCTGAGGCTTTCAACAACCTCGACCCTTCAGAGGTGGAAAGTATCTCTGTATTGAAAGACGCAAGTGCTGCCGTTTATGGTGCACGTGCTGCTAACGGTGTTATCCTCGTAACTACTAAGAAAGGTAAGATGGGTGCACCACGCATCAGCTATAGCGGACAGTTCGGTTTCACCGATGCCGTTGCTACTCCGAAGATGTTGAGCGCATACGACTATGGTCGCCTGTACAACACCGTTGCTGCTGCCGACCCGACCAATACTTCTTTGAACAGAACAACTGCTTTGTTCCAGGCTGACGAGTTGGAAGCTATGAAGGCTTTGAACTACGACCTACTTGACAAATATTGGGAGACTGGTTTCACTATGAAGCACAGCGTTAACATCAGCGGTGCTACCGACAATGTAAACTATTTTGCAAACATCGGTTACTTCGATCAGGATGGTAACCTCGGTAAGTTGGATTATGACCGTTGGAACTACCGTGCAGGTATTGACGTGAAGATCAGTAAGTGGTTGAGCGCTGGTGTCTCTGTAAGCGGTGACTACGGTGAAAAGAACAAGCCGTTGCTGAAGGTGGGTGGATCAAGCCCAGAGAAGGACTACAACCTTATGCTTACTCGTCCACGCTACATCCCTGAATATGTTGGCGACAATGCCATTCCTACATACGGTATCAGTAATCAGGCCAAGGTACAGAATCAGAACTATTCTTTCGCTGTGCTGCAGAACAATGGTGACTTCAGCAAGAATATGAATTCAAATACGAATATCAATGCCAACGTCAACTACGACTTCGGTTGGAGCAAAATCTTCCAGGGATTGAAGTTGAAGTTCTCTTACAGCAAGAGTATCAGCACCGATAAGACCAATGAGTACGGTTCTTCATACAACCTGTATAAGATGGATCGCCGTTATGGTAGCGGTGAGCACCTCTACACACCGACATACGGTGACGATCCGACATTCGACTATCTGAATGCGACAAACTTCACCAAGCTGGAGATGAATAATGGTAACTACCTGAGCCGTCAGATGATTCGTACCGATAACTACCAGATCAACATCACCGCACAGTATAACCGTAAGTTCGGTAAGCACGATGTAGGTGCCGTATTCTCTATCGAGAAGTCTGAAGCAGAGAGTGAGTTCGTAAAAGGACAGGTGGAAGACCCATACGAGTTTACTACCCATCAGGCTAACTCTGGTCAGGGAACACAGACAACACAGTTCTCACGTGCTGAGTCTGGTACGCTGTCTTATATCGGTCGTATCAACTACTCTTACGCTGACAAGTACCTGTTCGAGTTCCTGCTCCGTTCCGATGCTTCTACCAAGTTCGCACCAGAGAACTACTGGGGAACCTTCCCTGCTCTCAGTGCAGGTTGGGTTATCTCTGAGGAGAACTGGTTCCGCGAGAATATCAAGTTCATCGACTTCTTGAAGCTCCGTGCATCTTGGGGTCTTACCGGTCGTGACAACCTCGCCGCTTGGCAGTGGATGCAGGTTTACAACCTCGACAAGAACAAGGGTACTGTCTTTGGTGAAGGCACCAACAATGACTCTGGTAGCCGTATCACCATCAACAAGAACACGTCTGCCGTAAACCGCGACGTACACTGGGATAAGTCTTACAAGTTCAACTTCGGTATTGATGCTCGCTTCCTGAAGCAGCGCTTGAGCGTAACGTTCGATGCTTACCGTGAGTGGAACCGCGAGATGTTGATGAACCTCGCACAGGATGTTCCTGCAACCGTAGGTACACAAAGTGCTTCTACCAACCTGGGTAAGATGGATTCTTGGGGTTATGAGCTTTCTTTGAGCTGGCGCGACCGTATCGGCAAGGACATCAAGTACCATGTAGGTATCAACACCGGCTACTCTGACAACAAGGTTCTGAACATGGACTGGGAAACCGAGTACATCTATCGTCAGATGACTTACGGTCATCGTACCGACATCGGTCTCTGGGGTATGCAGTGCATCGGTATGTTCCGCAGCTTCCAGGACATCGAGGAGTACTTCGACAAGTACAACATCACTTCTTACATGGGTATGAACAAAGATCAGGTTCGTCCAGGTATGCTTATATATAAAGATGTACGTGGACA
>Ga0310691_10001566_pt1 | contig 34556 bp, 31 predicted proteins | sample 176DNAGHGlowgp2_FD_203887 | JGI IMG/M metagenome (GOLD analysis project Ga0310691, IMG submission 203887) | Sheep rumen microbial communities from Palmerston North, Manawatu-Wanganui, New Zealand - 1766 DNA GHGlow gp2 (v2) (version 2) | ecosystem: Host-associated > Mammals > Digestive system >... | reverse complement strand
CTGGCGGAAATTGCTCATGTAAAGGGTTGGCTCATCCCGCAGATATTCGGGCACATTGAGGCTCACGCATGCCAGAAGCAGGATCGCAAACCATGAAAGAAAGATCGGCCAGAAGCGGCGCAGCAGATGCAGGCTCACGCGCCTGTCAAAGAAGGATGTTCTTGATCGCATGATCCTCACCTCCCAGTTCGTAGATAAAGATTTCCTCGAGAGAAAGCGGCAGCGCATCGAGGAAAAAGGGATTGCAGGCGGAAAGCCGCGCCGTCAGTTCTTCGCCGTTTCCGCGCAGGATGAGCTGGCGCAGCCGTCCGGTCCGGGTCTCATGCAGGATGTCCAGTCCTTCGGGCAGCTCGACTCCGTCGGGCAGGGCAAGCTGGATCTTCACGGTGTTCTCCTGCAAAGCCGCAAGCGGGCGCTCCAGGAGCATACGCCCCTTGTCCATGATGCCCACATGGTCGCACACGTCCTCCAGCTCCCGCAGGTTGTGGGACGAGACCAGCACCGTCGTGCCCCGCTCGGCCACGTCCTGCAGAAGCAGACTCCACACCTGGCGGCGCATGACGGGGTCGAGGCCGTCCACCGGCTCGTCGAGCAAAATGACCTCCGGGCAGCAGGAGAGCGCGATCCAGAAAGTCGCCTGCTTCTGCATGCCCTTGGAAAGCCTGCGCATGGCCCGCTTTTCGTCCAGCGGGAAGGCCTCGCGCAGCTTTTCAAAGCGCTCTTCGGAAAAGGTCGGGATCATGGCGCGGTAGAGATTTTTCATGTCGCGGATGGTCGCCGCGCCGAAATAGAAGATGTCGTCCGGGATGTAGGCGAGCTTCGCCTTTACGGCGGGATTTTCATACACCGGCTCCCCGCCGATCAAAACCTCGCCGCTGTCCTGTCGAAAGATACCCGCCAGGTGGCGGATGACCGTGGATTTGCCCGCGCCGTTCGGCCCGACAAGCCCGTAGACCGCGCCGCGCGGCACATGGATATTGAGCCCCCGCAGGGCCTCAAAGCCGTCAAAGCTCTTATGGAGCTCCTTTACCTCAATCATGGCTGTCCTCCTTGATGATCCGGGCAAGCTCTTCTCTCGTTACACCCAGGGTCTCAAACTCGGCGGCAAGGGCGTTCAATTTCTCTTTTAGCTCCTGCATCCGGGCTTCCTTTGCGCTGTCGCCCAGGGCGACAAAGCTGCCCTTTCCGGGCACGGAGACGATGGTGCCCTCCTGCTCCAGCTCCCGGTAGGCCCGCTGGATGGTATTGGGGTTGACCGTCAGGCTCACCGCCAGCTCTCGCACAGAGGGGAGCTTTTCCCCTTCGCCGAGCGCACCGCTGAAAATGAGCTGCCGCAGCGAGTCCTTCACTTTTTCATAGATCGGGCGGGAATCATGGTAATTGATCTGGATCAAATTGCCGCCTCCTTTGCTGTGTTAGTACGCGTATCAACTGTATTAATCTGATTAGCACAGTTATGGTATAGCATATACAGGTCGCTTTGTCAAGGGGCATTATCATCTTCACCAGTGCAAAGCGGTAAAGAGAGCCGTGAATCCGGTGAATGCGACAAATTTTCAGTGGAGTTTTTGTCAAGCCTTGACAAAACGATAAACCTGTTTATAATGAGGGCAATTGAACAAGGCATGATAGAGGCGCGGCTGACAACAGTAGCTCCCGAAGAACGCGACGGAAATCGCAGCGGGGTGAAAGGGGACGCCGCCGAAGGGTATCGGCTTTTCCGGGCCGGTATGCCTGGGACGCAGGAGAATATGCTGCGTACTGTCGCAAACGCGGAGAGCTGTCAGACCCTCGGGCATTGCCCGCACACAGACGGTCATGAACAGATTCTTACCTTGTTCATGATCTTTTTATTTGGAGGAAAACAAGTATGGCTGGAACCTTCTGGGCGCTGGTGCCGCCCATCGTGGCCATTGTCCTGGCCCTCATCACCAAGGAGACCTATTCTTCCCTGTTCATCGGCATTCTGGTCGGTGCCCTGTTCGTGGGCGGCTTTAACCCCGTTGCCTCCCTCGACACCATGATCAACGACGGCTTCATCGGCGCCATTGCCGACGGCTGGAACGCGGGCATCTTCATGTTCCTCGTGCTGCTTGGCATCATGGTGGCGCTTGTCAATGCCGCCGGCGGCTCCGCCGCCTTCGGCCGCTGGGCCGTCAAGCACGTCCACACCCGCACGGGCGCCATGCTCGCCACCTTCCTGCTGGGTGTGCTGATCTTCATCGACGACTACTTCAACTGCCTGACCGTCGGCTCCGTTATGCGCCCCGTCACCGACAGCCACAAGATCTCGCGTGCAAAGCTTGCCTACATCATTGACGCCACTGCTGCCCCCGTGTGCATGATTGCGCCGGTATCCTCCTGGGCCGCCGCCGTCTCCGCTACCGCGCAGGATCTGGACTCCGGCATCTCCGGCATCCAGCTCTTCATCCAGGCCATCCCTTATAACTTCTACTCTCTGCTGACCATCGTGTTCGTCATCGCCCTGTCCATTATGGGGTTCGACTACGGTCCCATGGCCAAGGCTGAAATGGCCGCCGCCCGCGGCGAGCTTGGTTCCCTTGGCAACGAGGACGAGCAGAACGTCCCCGGCGCCTCCATCTGGGATATGCTGGTCCCCGTAATCGTGCTGATTATCTGCTGCATCGCCGGCATGATGTATGTCGGCGGCTTCTGGAACGGCGCCAGTCTCATCGACTCCTTCGCCGATACTGACGCCTCCGTCGGTCTGCCCTGGGGCAGCATCATCGCCGTGATGTTCACCTTCGTCTACCTGCTCTGCCGCCGGGTCATCAGCTTCAAGGACGCCACCGGCTGCATCACCAAGGGCTTTAACGCCATGGTGCCAGCCATGCTGATCCTCACCTTCGCGCTGACACTCAAGAATATCACTGGCCTCCTGGGTGCGGCCGACTACGTCGCCGGTCTCGTTGAGGGTGCGGCTGCCGGCCTGTTCAGCATGCTGCCCGCCGTGATCTTCCTGGTGGCCCTGGGCCTTGCCTTCTCCACCGGCACAAGCTGGGGCACCTTCGGTATCCTGATCCCCATCGTGCTGCCCGTATTTAAAAACAGCCCCGACCTTCTCATGATCGGCATCTCCGCCTGCCTCGCCGGCGCTGTCTGCGGCGACCACTGCTCCCCCATTTCCGACACGACCATCATGGCCTCCGCGGGTGCAAACGTCAACCACATCGACCACGTCTCCACCCAGCTTCCCTACGCGCTCAGCGTTGCGGGCGTGAGCTTCGTGTGCTACATCATCGCGGGCTTTGTGCGCAGCTGGCTCGTGTGCCTGCTCATCGGCGCGGCCCTGATCCTGGGCGTGCTGTTCGTCATGCGCAGCCGTCAGAACGCCACGAAGACGTAAATTTTCAGCAGCAAGACACGTTTCAGGCCCCCGGCAAAAGCCGGGGGCCTGATTCATTGTGTTCAATTGCCTCATGCTACTTTTGTGCGTCGGAAACTGTATGAGGCGTCCTCTGCGTTTCTGACGCAGAAGGGTGACGCGTTAAGCGGCACCTTTTCAATGAAAAGTATCTGCTTTTATTTGAAAGACAGTATCAGTACAAAAAGCTTCCCTCATACAAAACGCCGGCCCCGGCGAATTTCTCAAATGGCCATTTGGGGAACTTGACCACCACGTAGTCCACCGTGGGTTCAAAGCAGGCGCAGGTCTTGCCGGTGATAAGGCAAACTGCACGTTGCAGCCGCTCTCAATGCCGATGGCGCCCACGATGTTCAGCGCCGCCGAGCGCAGCATAAGCTTTTTTCATGTCCTCACAAAGTCGCGGCCATGATGGCCTTGATGGTGTGCATGCGGTTTTCCGCCTCGTCGAAGACGAGAGACCGGGCGCTTTCAAAGACTGCGTCCGTCACTTCCATTTCGCTCCTGCCGAATTTCGCGCCCATCTCCTTGCCGATCCCGGTCTTGAGATCGTGGAAGGCGGGCAGGCAGTGGAGAAAGACCGCCTGCTCTCCCGCCGCCTCCATGAGAGCAGTGTTCACCTGATAGGGAGCAAGATCGTGGATACGTTCCTCCCATACCTCCATCGGCTCGCCCATGGAGACCCAAACGTCGGTATACAGCACATGCGCGCCCTGCACGGCTTTCACTGGATCGGTCTCAAATTCCAGCACCGCGCCGGTCTCGGCAGCGACAGCCTGGCATTTGACGATGAGCGCGGGATCGGGGAAATACTTCTCCGGCGCGGCGGCGACAAAGTGCATGCCCATCTTGGCGCAGCCTACCATGAGGGAGTCCCCCATGTTGTAGCGCGCATCGCCGAGGTAGACGAGCTTGATGCCGTCGAGTGTGCCGAAATGCTCTTTAATAGTGAGAAAATCGGCCAGAATCTGCGTCGGGTGGAACTCGTTGGTCAGGCCGTTCCACACGGGGACGGAGGCATACTTTGCCAGCTCCTCCACGATCTCCTGCCCGAAGCCACGGTACTCGATGCCGTCGAACATGCGTGACAGCACCCGGGCGGTGTCGGCGATGCTCTCCTTCTTTCCGATCTGCGAGCCCGTGGGGTCAAGGTAGGTCACCCCCATGCCGAGATCATAGCCCGCCACCTCAAAGGAGCAGCGAGTGCGGGTGCTGGTCTTTTCAAAGATCAGGGCGATGTTCTTGCCCTCATACAGCTTATGGGGAATACCCGCCTTTTTCTTTTCCTTAAACTCGGCGGCGAGGTCAAGAAGATACTCGATTTCCTCCGGCGTATAATCAAGCAGGGTAAGAAAATCTCTTCCGTGCAGGTTCATTTTTAAATACTCCTTCGTCGTATTAATCGTTTGGAGGTAGGCGTGTGAAGTTTGGAGTTGATAAGTCTTGTAACTCCAAACTCCTAACTCCACACTCCTAACTGGTTAAAGTACCTTCGACAGGAATCCCTGCAGCCTCTCGCTCTGGGGGTGCTCGAAGATTTCAGCCGGGGTGCCCTCTTCGACGATGACGCCGCCGTCCATAAACAGGACGCGGTCGGCCACCTCACGGGCAAAGCCCATCTCATGGGTGACGACCACCATGGTCATGCCTTCCTGGGCCAGCTCCTTCATGACGTCCAGCACCTCGCCCACCATCTCGGGGTCGAGGGCGGAGGTGGGCTCGTCAAAGAGCATTACGTCCGGCTCCATGCACAGAGCCCGGACGATGGCGATACGCTGCTTCTGTCCGCCGGAGAGCTGGGAGGGGTAGGCGTCGGCCCTGTCGGCAAGACCAACGCGCTCCAGAAGCTGCATGGCCTTCTTGTCCGCATCACTCTGGCTCTTTTTCAAAAGTTCCGTTGGGCCGAGGGTAAGATTCTTCAGCACCGTCATGTGCGGAAAGAGATTGAAGTGCTGGAATACCATGCCCATGCGGCGGCGGTAGAGATTGATGTTGGTGCGCGGTGCGGTGAGATCCGTGCCCTCGAACACGACGGAGCCGCCGGTGGGACGCTCCAGCAGATTCAAGCAGCGCAGGAAAGTGGACTTGCCGGAGCCGGAGGGGCCGATGACGACCAGCACCTCGCTCTTGCCGATGTCGACGGTGACGCCGTTGAGGGCGTGCACTGCGCCGGCGTTGAAATGCTTTTCAAGATTCTTGACAGAGATGATGGTTTCAGCGCTCACTGCTTCTGAGCCTCCTTTCCAGTTTGCCGACCAGCCAGCTGAAGAACACGACCAGCGCCAGGTAGATGGCCGCCACGGCAATGAGCGGCATAAACGCCGAGAAGGTGCGGCCGCGGATCACGTCGCCGCCCTTGGTCAGGTCCATCAGGCCGATATAGCCGCAGACGGCCGTCTCTTTCAGGAGGGCAATAAACTCATTGGCCAGCGAAGGCAGGACATTCTTGAGGGCCTGGGGAATGATGATGAAACGCATGGTCTGGATGTAATTGAAGCCGATGCTGCGCCCCGCCTCAAACTGGCCGGGGTCGATGCTCATGATACCGCCGCGGATGATCTCCGTAATGTAGGCACCGGAGTTGATGCCGAAGACCATGGACGCCACGAACACCGTGTTCGTCGTGGAGACGAAGATGACGAAATAGCCGATCAGCAGCTGCACCACCACCGGCGTTCCGCGGATGACCGTGAGATACAGACGCGCGATCGCGTTGAGCGCCGTCATCAGCACCTTGCCGATCCCGGGCTTCATTTCGTCCTTCATCTGGTCGTAGGAGGAGCGGATCATCGCCACCACCACGCCGATCACAATACCCAGCAGCAGGGCAAAGAAGGTCACCTTCAGCGTGACGAGCAGGCCGTTGGTGATGTATTTCCATCTTGAGCCCTCAATGAAGTTAAAGATAAAGCTCTCTTTGAGCCTGGCGAAACTCTCTGCCATGGCCAAAACCTCCAAAAATCAGGAATCCCGGGAGCGCCGAGGCGCCCCCGGTAATCTATTTGGGAATGTGCGATCAGTCGGCGTTAATGTACTTGTCGACGATCTTCTGAACGGTGCCGTCCTTGAGCAGCTCTTCCAGAGCGCCGTTGACCTCGTTGTACAGCTCCTCGTTGTCATAGCTCAGCTCAAAACCGTATTCCTCTTCCGCATAGACGGTGGGGAGGATCTTCAGGCCCTTGTTCTGGGCAACAAAGGTCTCGGCGGGGCTGTTGTCGATGATGACGGCGTCGCACTTGCCGGTCAGCAGGGCCTGCACCGCGTCGGCGCCCTTGTTGAAGCGGGCAATGTGCTCCTCGCCGAAGTCGCCGGTGGCGTAGATGTCGCCGGTGGTATCCTGCTGCACGCCGATCTTGATCTTGTCGCCGTGGAGGTCCTCAACGGAGGCAATGGGGGAATCTTCCTTGACGATGATGGACTGGATGCCGGTGGAGTAGCTGGTGGTGAAGTGGACGCTCTTGGCACGCTCCTCGGTGATGGTGATGGCACCGAAGCCCACATCGATCTTGCCGCTGGCAACGGCGGTGATGATCGAACCGAACTCCATGTCGCTCAGCTCCATCTTGTAGCCCAGCTTGTCGCAGATGGCCTGCATGATGTCAACGTCGATGCCGACTGCCTTCTCATCTTCATAGTACTCATAGGGCGGGAAGGCAACGTTCGTGGCAACCTTGATCGTCTTCTGATCCGCGGCGAAAGCGGCGGGGGCAAAACATGCAAAGCAGAAGATCACGCACAGAAGCATGGAAATGATTTTTTTCATTTTGTTCGTCTCCTTTTTTCATTAAATTTCATTAAAATTATATTCATTTGCAGAGCAAATTCATATATGGATCAGTGCGGAAAACAGGCGGATCGCCGCCTCGGTCACGGCGTCGTTCCATCGGTAATCCGGAGTGTGGAGTCCGGCGGCATCCTCTCCGCCGCCGATGCCGCAGAAGAAGGCCGGGCAGCGGGAGCCGTAGTGGCCGAAATCCTCCGACCAGCGGAAGGGCTCCCTGGGGGTCATGCAGGAGAGCCCCGCCTGACTGGCCGCGTTTTCCAGCTTGCTGTAAAGCTGCGGGTTATTGATCGTGGCGGGGAAAACATCCTGTTCCTCGCTGTGGAAGTCGATGCCCGCCTGAGATGCAAGCTCAGCAGCAGCGGCTTTCACGTTCCCGACAAGCTTTTTAAGATCCGCATCAAACCAGGCCCGGAGGGTCAGATCGATCTCTCCGCTGCCCGCCGCGACCCCGAAGGATCGGGACCCGGCAGATAAACCCACGGGCGTTGCCATGGTCAGGCCGGAGAACTGGCCGGGATCGGTCAGCTCTGCCCAGCGGCTGAAGAAAGCCGCCATCGGAAATACCGGGTTTTTCCCGTTTTCCGGGTAGGCCGCGTGGCTCTGGCTGCCCTCAAAGGAGAGGATCAGGCCCATGGAGGCGCAGGCAAAAGTGTCTTTCAGCAGCAGGACCGTGCCTGCCGGGAAACCGGGGCAATTGTGAAAGCCGTAGATCGCGTCGATCTGTTCTTTCTCAAAAATCGCACAGCACTCTCCGCCGCCGGCGCCGGTCTCTTCCGCATGCTGGAAAAGGAAGAAAACATTCTTGCCCAGCCGCTTTCCTTTGGTGGAAGCCGCCAGCGCCGCCATGACCGACATGTGCCCGTCGTGGCCGCAGCCGTGATAGGGCTTTCCGTCCGCGCCCGTGACCGCGTCCATATCGGCCCGGAGGGCGATGCTTTCCGCCGCCGCATCCTCGCGGTGTGCGGCGTAGAACCACTTTCCGCAGTCGATGATTTCCAGGTCGCTCTCCGTTTCCAGGAAGGCAATCAGGGTCTTTTTCGTCTCCGTCTCGCAGCCGGAGGCTTCGGGGATCCGGTGCAGCTTTTGGCGCAGGGTCAGCGCTTTTTCGATCGTCTCTTTCATATCGTTGCTTCCAGAACCTTCCGCACCTCGGTGATCTGTTTTTCGACCGACTGTACGGAGGTTCCCCCCGCGCTCACGCGTTTGGAAACGCAGTTTGCGAGGTCTATCGCTTCATATATATCAGCCTCTATAAGAGAGGATGCCTCTTTATATTCTTCCAGCGTCAGGGTCTCAAGGGTTTTGCCCTCGCGGATGCATTTGCCCACCAACGCGCCGGAGATCTTATAGGCGCTGCGGAAGGGGAGGCCCCTGGTCACAAGGTAATCGGCAAGGTCGGTGGCGTTGATGAAGCCCTCGGAGGCGGCCTTGCGCATCTTGTCCGTCCTGGCCTTCATGCCGGGGAGCATCCCCGCCATGACCTCCAGGCACATCTTCGCCGTGTCGCAGGCGTCGAACACGCCCTCCTTGTCCTCCTGCATATCCTTGTTGTAGGCAAGGGGCAGACCCTTGAGCACTGTCAGGATGCCCATCAGATCACCGTAGACACGGCCCGTCTTGCCGCGCACAAGCTCCGCCATGTCGGGGTTTTTCTTCTGCGGCATGATGGAGGAGCCGGTGGTGTAGGCGTCGGGCAGCTCGATGAACTGAAACTCCCAGCTCGACCAGAGGATCAGCTCCTCCGCAAAACGCGACAGGTGCATCATTTCAATGGAGAGCACTGCGCACAGCTCGGCTGCGAAGTCCCGGTCACTTACCCCGTCGATGGAGTTTAAGCAGATCCCGTCAAAGCCGAGCTGTTTTGCCTCCATTTCCCGGTCGGTGTCGTAGGTCGTGCCCGCCAGGGCACAGCAGCCGATGGGGGAGATGTTCAGGCGTCGTCGGCAATCCGAGAGTCTGCCCAGATCCCGCAGCAGCATCATCGCGTAGGCCATGAGCTGGTGGCCGAAGGTGATGGGCTGGGCGCGCTGCAGATGGGTGTAGCCCGGCACGATTGCGGCCTTGTATTCCTCTGCCTTATCGCATATAATCGAAGCAAGGGTTTTGGTCAGGTCCGTCAGTTCGTCGATCTCGTCGCGCAGGTACATGCGGAAATCCAGCGCCACCTGATCATTGCGGCTTCGCGCGGTGTGGAGCTTCTTGCCCACATCCCCAAGTCTTTTGGTCAGCACCTGCTCGACGAACATGTGGATGTCCTCGGCTTGGGGATCGATTTGCAGAGCGCCGGAGGAGAGGTCAGCCAGGATGGTGTGCAGGCCGTCGATGAGCATGTCGGCCTCATCCCGCGGAATAATCCCCTTCGCTCCCAGCATCGCGGCGTGGGCCATGGAGCCGGTGATATCCTGCTTTGCCATGCGGCGGTCAAAGGCGATGGAGGAGTTGAAGTCGTCGGCGAGCTTTGCCGTGTCCGCCTCCGTCCGCCCCGCCCAGAGTTTGGTCATAGTGTGTTCCTTTCCTTTTCGTGTCAGCGAAACAATCTCAATCCGTTTTTGAGGGAGCTTTGCTTCCTCAAAAACACCCTGAGGCGAACCAGGTGAGCCCTCGCGCCGACCAAACGCGGCGTGTTATGCGCCGCCGCGTGCGATAAGCGCGAGTCCCTCGATTGAGAAGGCTTGCTTCTCAATCGATCAGAGCTTCCCTTGCTCCATCAGCGCCTGCACGGTGGTGGGCAGGCCCCAGAGATTGATGAAGCCCGCGGCCTGGGCCTGGTCGTAGTCGCTCTCGCCGAAGGTGGCAATATTTTCGGAGTACAGCGAGTACGGGCTCTTGATGCCGGCCTTGATGATGTTTCCCTTGTAGAGCTTGAGCTTGACAGTGCCGGTGACATTCTTCTGCGTCGCGGTGACAAAGGCGCTCAGGGCCTCCCGCAGAGGGCTGAACCACTGGCCGTTATACAAGAGCTCTGCAAAGCAAACGCTCAGCTCCTGCTTTTTGTGGGCCGTCATCTTATCGAGGCACAGGGTCTCGAGCGCCGCGTGGGCCGCGTACAGGATCGTGCCGCCCGGGGTCTCATACACGCCGCGGCATTTCATGCCGACAAGCCTGTTTTCCACGATATCGAGAAGGCCGATGCCGTGCTTGCCGCCGATGTCGTTGAGTTTCCAGATGATATCGGTGGCGCTCATCTTCTCCCCATTGAGAGAGACCGGCACGCCCTTTTCAAAGTCCAGGGTGATATACTCGGGGGCATCGGGCGCGTCGATGGGGCTGACGCCCATCTCAAGAAAGCCCGGCTTTTCGTACTGCGGTTCATTCCAGGGGTCCTCCAGATCCAGCCCCTCGTGGCTCAGGTGCCACAGGTTTTTATCCTTGGAATAGTTGGTCTCGCGGCTGATCTTGAGGGGTATGTTGTGGGCCTCGGCGTAGTCAATCTCCTCCTCACGGGACTTGATGGACCACTCACGCCAGGGGGCGATGACCTTCATGCCGGGGGCAAAGTGCTTGATGGCAAGCTCGAAACGAACCTGGTCGTTGCCCTTGCCGGTGCAGCCGTGGGCGATGGCGTCGGCCCCTTCCTTCAGGGCGATCTCCACCAGGCCCTTGGCGATGATGGGACGGGCGAAGGCCGTGCCCAGCAGGTAGTCCTCATATTTGGCGCCCGCCTGCACACAGGGAATGATGACGTCGTTTACCATCTCATCAGCGAGGTCCAGGGCGTAGAACTTGCTCGCGCCGGTCTTGATGGCCTTTTCCTCGAGGCCGTCCAGCTCACCCACCTGACCGACATTGCCGGCCACGGCGATGATCTCGGGATCGTTGTAGTTCTCCTTCAGCCAGGGGATGATGACGGATGTATCAAGGCCGCCGGAATATGCAAGCACGATTTTCTTGATTTCATTTTTATTCATTTTATTGCCCTCCAGAGCGATTATTATTCGTTTGATGTGTATATTTATACTCTCGTGCTCTGGAAAAGTCAAGGGTTTACTCACTCGATTTTGTATTTTCATTCAATTTGTCCATACGTGGAGCGCTGCACTGTGGTCTTTTTGTGCGAATTAGGTTTTTGCGGGAACTTTTCAGCAATCCCCGCGTCATTACAATCGAAAGCAAATCCAAATACATTATAAATATACGGAGGTCACGATCATGAACATGAAACGATCCCTCGCATTTCTGCTTGCCGCCCTGATGTGCCTGTCCCTGTGCGCCTGCGGCCGCCCGGCCAATGCAAGCCCCAACTACAAGGAAGCCGCCTATGAGATGTCCTCGGCCGGGATGTCCGCGCCGATGGCTATGAATGCCGCTTATGACTATGACATGGCGTATGAGGACGCGGGCTTCGCTATGATGAACATGGCCACTTCCGCCTCCGCCAAGCGGGACGCTGGTGAATCCGGCACCGACGCGCCCGAGGAAAACCCGGAAAAGATCATCTACTCCGGCGACGCCACCGTGGAGACCACGGAATTTGAAAAGAGTGTCGCGGCGCTTGAGAAGATGATCGCGGAGGCCGGCGGCTTTATCGAGTCCAGCTCCGTCAACGGCAATAACTACTACGACAGCTCCCGCGGCTACACATCCAAGCGCAGCGCAAGCTATACCCTGCGCGTGCCGAGCGAGAAGTTTGCGGGTCTGATGTCGAGCCTGTCCGACATCGGCAATGTCCCCTACACCCACACCTACACCGAGAACGTGACCGCTGAATACTACGACGTGCAGGCCCGCCTGAAGGCTCTGCAGGCGCAGGAGGCAAGGCTTTTGGAGATGATGGAGATCGCAGAGACCGTGGAGGACATCATCACCATCGAGGACAAGCTCACCGACGTGCGCTACCGCATCGATTCCTTCCAGTCGAGCCTCAATAACTGGGACCGTCGGGTCGCCTACAGCACGCTGAGCATCACGGTCAAGGAGGTCCAGGTCTACACGCCAGCGACCGTGACGAAGATCACCTACGGCGAAGAACTCAGCCGCGCCTTCACCGACGCGCTTAAAAATGCGGGACAGTTTTTCAAGGATCTGCTGGTGTTCCTGGTGTCCGCGATCCCGACGCTGGTCATTCTCGCGGTGCTGTTCTTTGTCTTCCGCCCGCTGCTGAAAAAGCTGCACCGGAAGGCAAAGGCAAGACGTGAAGCCAGAGCCGAGAGGAAGGCGGCAAAGAAGGCCCAGGTCGAAAAGAACTATATCGAAGCGGATAAGATGTAAACGCAAGAACGCCCCTTCACCAAAATGGTGAAGGGGCGAACTTTTTGCTGACCTTTATCTGTTGTTATACTTCTCGATTGCGATTTTGAGGATATCGATGGCGCGGGCAATGTCGGGGGCGTTGATGGTGTAGGCAAGGCGCACCTCGTTGACGCCGCGGCCCGGAGTGGCATAGAAGGGCTCGCCGCAGGCGAAGAGCACGGTCTCGTTGTTGTCGTTGAACTCGTTGAGCAGCCACATCTGGAACTTGTCCGCATCGTCCACGGGCAGGGCGCACATGACATAGAACGCGCCCTTCGGCGTATCACAGATGACGCCGGGGATTTCCTTGAGCTTTCTGACCATGGTGTCGCGGCGCAGACGGTACTCGTCACGCACGGCCTCAAAGTAGCTCGGATCCATATGGTAGAGGGCGGCAGCGGCGATCTGGTCGACGGTAGCAGAAGCGAGGCGGCACTGGCACCACTTCATGGCCTGGCCCATAAATTCGGCATTATGGGAGATGACGCAGCCCACGCGCGCGCCGCAGGCGGAGAAGCGCTTGGAGATGGAGTCGATGACCACCACGTTCTGCTCGTAGCCGGGAAACTGCAGCGCGCTCAAAAGCGGCTCGCCGGCGTAGACAAATTCACGGTACACCTCGTCACAGATGAGGAAGAGATCGTGCTCCCTGGCGATATCCAGCATGAGTTTGAGCTGGTCGGGCGTGAGGATAGTGCCGGTGGGGTTGCCGGGATTGGTGACGAAGATGGCGCGGGTGTGCTCGTTGATGCAGGCTTCAACTCTGGCACGGTCGGCGTAGAAGTAGCCCTCCTCCACCTTGGTGGGGATAGGATGGACCTTCGCACCCGCAAGGGTGACGGAGGTGGCATAGTTGGGATAGAAGGGTTCGGGGATGATGACCTCGTCCCCGTCGTCCAGAATGGTGGCAAAGACCATCTGCAAAGCCTCGCTGCCGCCGCTGGTGGCCAGGATCTCGTTTCGCTCAAGCTTCACGCCGATGCGCTCAAAGTAGCCGCGCACCGCATCGAGGTAGGAGGGCACACCGCCCGAGGGGGCGTAGGACACGACCTTGTCGGCGTAATTGCGCAGAGCGTCGAAGAAGGGGGCCGGAGTCTCGACGTCGGGCTGGCCGATGTTCAGGTGATATATTTTGATGCCGCGCTCCTTGACCTTGTCCGCATAGGGGTTGAACTTGCGCATGGGGGACAGGCCGCAGCGCTCCATTTTGGACGAAAGCTTCATGATGATCGCTCCTTTTTGCTTGATTTGAGTATTTTATCATCTTTAGTAGGATTATGCAAGACATTGGGGAAATTCTTTGCGCTTGTCTATCCCTCTTGTATTTGCTAAAATAGAGCCACTGATTTGAACGAACGGAGAATATCTATGCTTCGATTTGTGATCGGCAGGGCCGGGGCGGGCAAGACTGCGGCCCTCATTCGGGAGATCCAGGAGAATATGGCAAGAGGCATCGGCGGGAATATTCTGCTGGTGCCCGAACAGTACAGCCATGAGGCCGAGCGGGAGCTCTGCAGGGTCTGCGGGGACAGCCTGTCCCTCTATGCCGAGGTGCTGAGCTTTTCGGGCCTGGCCCGGTCCCTCGAGACAAAGCACGGCGGCGCGGCGGCTCCCTGGCTCGACCAGGGCGGCAGAATGCTGTGCATGGCCCTGGCCCTTCAGGGTGCGGGCGCAAGGCTCAAGGTCTACGGCGCCGCCCAGCGCAGGCCCGAGATGCAGGCCCTGCTCCTGAAAGCCATCGACGAGCTCAAGACCGCCCGCATCGACGCGGAGGGGCTGTACGCCGCTGCCGCCGAATGCCCGGACGGGCTGGGGGATAAGCTCACGGACCTGGCCATGGTGCTGGACGCCTTCGACGCGGTGGTGGCAAACGGGCGGGCAGACCCCGCCGATCGCCTGACCATGCTCTCCGACGCCATCGATGCGGGCGGGCTTGACGCCTCCGCAAAGGTCTTCGTCGACGGCTTCATCGATTTTACACGCCAGGAGCAGGAGGTGCTGTGCGCCATGCTGCGGCAGGGTGTGCAGCTCACCGTGTGCCTGACGCTGGACGATCTCTACGGCGAGAGCGAGATCTTTGCCCTCTCCCGCCGTGCGGCGCTGGCCCTCAGGGATATGGCGGAAGACCTGGGGCAGACGGTGCGCGTGACAAAGCTTGAAAGCGCTGACGGCAGCGCCCTGCGCTTTTTTGCCGAGCACATGTTTGACTATACGGATGCCGCCTTTAACGGTCCCTCACCTATCCGCCTTCTGCGTGCCCAGAGTATGAGTGCCGAGTGCGAAGAGGCGGCAGCCCTGTGCCTCTCCCTTGTGCGCGACAGGGGCTGCCGCTGGCGGGATATTGCCATTGTCGCCCGGGGCTTTGAGGACTACCGCGGTACGCTCGAGAGCGTATTCCGGCACTACGGCGTGCCGCTCTTCACCGCCTCACGCTCCGATCTCATGGCAAAGCCCCTGCCGGCGCTCATCGCCTGCGCCTATGAAATCATCGAAGGCGGCTGGGCGCTGGACGATATGGTGAGCTATCTGCGCACCGGTCTTGCGGGGCTCACGGAGAGTGAGTGTGATGAGCTGGAAAGCTACCTCTTCAAATGGCAGCTTCGCGGCAGCGCCTGGACACGGCGCGGCGACTGGCGGCAGCACCCGGACGGCTACGGCGGCGAGTACACGCCGGAGGTCGAGGAACGTCTTACCCGCATCAACACCCTGCGGCGTCGGGTCGCCGGGCCGCTCAGGGCTTTCGAGAAGGCGGCGAAGGAGGCCGAGACCGCCACTGCCCAGGCCCAGGCCCTCGCGGGGCTGTTCGCCGATCTCAGGCTGCCCGAGACTCTGAGCCGCCGGGCAGAGGCGCTGCAGGCCCTCGGCCGCGAAAAAAGCGCCGCCGAATACCGCCAGCTCTGGGAGCTCACCATCAATGCGCTGGAACAGTGCGACGGCATCCTGGGCGAGAGCGCGATGGACTGCACGCAGTTTGGGCGGCTGTTTACCCTGATGCTCTCCAAATACGACATCGGCACCATCCCCGTGTCCCTCGACCGCGTGACTGCCGGGGACTTTGACCGCAACCGCCGCCGGGATATCAAACACCTCATCGTCCTCGGCGCTTCCGATGACCGCCTGCCCATGGCGGAGGAGGCCGGCGGCATCTTCTCCCCGGATGAGCGGCAACGCCTGCTGGAGATGGATCTTGCTCTCGGCCCCGGAGGTGACAGCGAGCTCTGGCGTGAGTTTGCGCTCATCTACTACACGCTGACCCTGCCGTCCGAGAGTCTGAGCTTTCTCTGCCCCATCCAAAATGCGGACGGGGCGGAGACGCGCCCGGCCTTCGTTTTCCGCCGCGCGCAGAATCTCTTTGGCATCGAGCCCGAGAGCGCCGACCTCACGGATGCGCGCATGTCCGCTATAGCGCCGGCCCTGGGTCTTGCCGCCCAGGCCATCCACGGCGGCGGCAGACGTGAGCAGGCGGCAGCGGAATACTTTCATAAGAATGCGCCTACCCGCGCGGCGGCGCTGAAAGCGGCGGCCGAGCTCACGCGCGGCAGTCTTTCAAAGGACGGCGTCACGCGGCTTTATGGAAAGCGCCTGCGCCTGAGCGCGTCACGGGTGGAGAAATTTGCCTCCTGCCGCTTTGCCTACTTCTGCCAGTACGGGCTGAAGGCAAAGCCCCACATGCCCGCCGGCTTCCAGCCGCCGGAGATGGGCACCTTCATGCACTACGTATTGGAGAATGTGGCGCGGGATGTATCCGCGCGCGGCGGCTTTCAGGAGATCACGGACGCGGAGCTGGAGGCGCTCACCGACCAATATGTGGAGACTTACATTCACGACGAACTCAACGACTTTCAGGAGAAGTCCAGCCGCTTTGTCTATCTCTTCAAACGCCTGCGGGAAAATGTGCGCCGTGTGGTGAAGGACATGGCGGACGAGCTGCGCGTGTCGGACTTTGTGCCGCTGGACTTTGAGCTGGACTTTTCCAAAGCGCGGGACATTCCGCCCATCGAACTTGGCGGCGAGCAGGACGCGCTGTCTCTCATCGGCGTGGCCGACCGGGTGGACGGCTGGCTGCACGAGGGGAAGCTGTATCTGCGCGTGGTGGACTACAAGACCGGGCACAAAGAATTTTCCCTGTCAGAGGTCCTGCACGGCATGAACCTCCAGATGCTGCTGTACCTCTTTACCCTCTCCGACGGCGCTCAGCAGCGCTACGGACACGAGATCGTCCCCGCCGGCATCATGTATATTCCGGCCCGCTCCCCCATGCTCTCGGCCGACGCGGCCCTCGATGCGGACGCGGTCACAGCAGAACGGAGCAAGGAGCTTCGGCGCAGCGGCCTGCTGCTCGACAGCGAGTCCGTCAAGGAGGCCTGGGAGCACGGTGCCGAGAAACGCTACATCCCCATTAAGATCCGCTACGGCAAGCCGGCACCCGACAGTCTCGCAAGTCTTGAACGCCTGGGGCTTTTGGACCGGCATATCCGCCGCACCCTCTCCGGCATGGCAAAGGAGCTCAAGGCCGGGAGCATTGCGGCCGATCCGTTTTTCCGAAGCCAGAGTGACAACGCCTGTCTGCGCTGCGACTATCGAAGTGCCTGTCAGTTTGCCGAAGGTCGCGGCGGGGAAAAGAGCCGCTATTTGCCGAAGTACAGCCCGGAGGAAGTCTGGGCGCTGATGGAGGAGGGAGAGACAAATGGCTGAGTTTAAGCCCACAGCGTCCCAGCAGGCCGCGATCGAAACGCGCGGCTGCCCGGTGCTGGTTTCCGCCGGGGCGGGAAGCGGCAAGACCCGCGTGCTGACCGAGCGGCTCATGGCCCGCATCACGGATACACGCTCTCCAGCCGATATTGACAGCTTTCTCATCATCACCTACACCCGAGCCGCCGCAGGAGAACTGCGCGGCAGGATCACCGAAGAGCTCCACCGCCGTCTCGCGGCCGAGCCCCATAACGCGCGTTTACGCCGTCAGAGCGCCCTGATCCGCCGGGCGCAAATCGGCACCATCCACAGCTTCTGCGCCGATCTCCTGCGTGAAAACTGCCAGGCGGCAAAGCTCTCCCCGGATTTCAAGATTCTCGACGAGGAACGCGCCGACGCCATGCGCCAGGCCTGTCTTGACCGCGTTTTGGAGGACGCCTATGCCGATCTGGAAAACGATCCCGACTTTCAGCTTCTCGCCGACACCGTGGGCGAGGGGCGGGACGACAGTGCTTTGGCCGCGCTGATCCTCGAACTGCACACCAAGATGCAGTGCCACGCCTTCCCCGCCGACTGGGCCCGGGCACAGATCGACGCCCTTCAGGAGACCCACACCGACGCCGGCGACACTGTCTGGGGCTGGGAGCTTTTGTCCCGGGTCGCCCGGCTCGCCGAACACTGGAGTCGGGAGCTGGACGCGCTCATCACCGAGATGCGGGACCGACCCGAAATTCGTGCCGCCTATGCCGAACACTATGAGGGTATCGCCGCGCAGGTGAGGGAGATCGGGCGCACCGTCTCCCTCGGCTGGGACCGGGTTGCGGTACTTCTGCCGCTTGTTGTCCCGCGCCTGCCGCCGCTGAAAATCTCCCCCGACAAGGAACTGAGCGAATATCTCAAGAAGCGGCGCACGGCCTGCATCGACGATTTCAAGGCCCTGGCGAAGCTCTTTGCCTCGTCATCCGAAATGCTTCTGCGCGACATGGCCACGACCGCTCCCGCCATGCGCGCGCTTTTGAAGCTGACGCTGGATTTTGACAGGGCCTACGCCCGGGACAAGCAGAGCCGGGGGCTTGCGGACTACAGCGACCTGGAGCACAAGGCGGCCGCCCTGCTGATAAGTCCCGACGGCACGCCCACAGCCCTGGCACAACGTCTGTCCGTGCGCTATACCGAGGTGATGGTGGACGAATACCAGGACGTCAGCCGTGTGCAGGACGCCATTTTCTCCGCCGTCTCCGACGGGGGAAAGCGGCTGTTTCTGGTGGGGGACGTCAAGCAGTCCATCTACCGCTTCCGCCTGGCCGACCCCGCCATCTTCAACGAAAAGTACAAAGCCTTTGCCGAGCCCGGCTCCGGCGCAAGGCGTATTTTGCTGCGGGAAAATTTCCGCTCCCGGAAGGAAATCATAGACGCGGCCAACGCCGTGTTTCGCTGCTGCATGTCCGAGACGCTGGGCGACGTTGACTATGACGCCGACGCAGCCCTGGTCCATGGCGCAGCCTACTATGAGGGCGAGGTGCCGAAACCCGAGCTGCTGCTGTATGAGCTGCCCGAGGCGGAGGCCGAGGAGGCACCGGACAAGACCGCCCTCGAGGCCGCCTTCACCGCCCGACAGATCAGGGCCCTGGTCAATTCCGGCGCGGCGGTGACAGACGGTTCCGGCACACGGCCCATGGATTACGGCGACATTGCGATCCTGCTGCGCTCGCCGAACAAAACCGGCGGCGTGTACCGCGAGGCGCTCATGAGCCTCGGCATCCCCGTTGGCAGCGCCCAGGGCAGCGGCTTCTTCGAGGCGCCGGAGGTATCGCTGGTGCTCAGCATGCTCACGGTCATGGATAACCCCCACAAGGACATCCCGCTCATCGCCGTGCTGCGCTCGGCGGCCTTCGGCTTTACGCCGGATGAGCTGTCCCTTATACGCGCCGCCAACCGGGACGCCGACTTCTTCACCGCCCTGGAAGCCGCGGGGGAGGCAAATGACAAGTGCCGCGACTTTCTCACGCTGCTCACCGCTTTGCGCGCCGAGGCAATCGACCTGAGCGCGGCCGAGACCGTTTGGCTTGTGATCGAAAAGCTCGACCTGCTGGCCCTGTGCAGCGCCATGGACGACGGCGCGCGCCGGCGGGAAAACCTGATGGCGCTCGCGGAGCTTGCCGAGAGCTTTGAAAGCACCGGCTACCGGGGCCTGCACCGCCTTTCTCTGTGGCTGCAGGCACTGGCAAACAAGGGACAGGAGCCGAACATCGCTCCCGGTACGGGCCGAGCCGTGCAGATTCTCTCCATCCATCGCTCCAAGGGACTCGAATATCCGGTGGTGTTTCTGTGCGAGGCCGCGCGCCGCTTCAATACCCGCGACCGCAGCGGCACGGTGCTGGTGCACCCGGTGCTCGGTCTGGGTCCAAGGGTAGTGGATCTGCAAAACCGTGTGCGCTATCCCTCTCTTGCCCGCCTCGCCATCTCGAGCCGTCAGGCGCGGGAGGATCAGAGCGAGGAGATGCGCCTTCTCTATGTCGCCCTAACGCGGGCAAAGGAGCGGCTTTTCGTTGTGGGCTCCTGCAAAAATGCCGAAAAGGCGCTGGAAAAGGCGGAGGCAATGGCCCATCCCCCCATCGCGCCCGAGACACTGATGGGCGCGTCAAATTACCTGACCTGGCTTCTCTGTGCCTGCCTTGCCGATGGGCAGGAGCACTTCAAAATCCGCGTCTGCCGCGTCGGAGAAGAAGAAGCCCAGCCCACCGAGGCAGCTCACGAGGCTGTCCCCGCCGATCCGGCGGCGGCGCAGGAGCTTGCACGCAGGCTCGCTTTCGTCTATCCCCACCAGGCGGCGGTGGAGCTGCCGTCCAAGGTGACGGCCACCGAGCTCAAGGGCCGTTACGAGCGCGACCCGGACGCGCAGCAGCTGACCGCGCCAAAGTCTTTCAGCTTCCGCATGCCCACCCTCGGCACAGGCGAACGGGGTCTCACCGCAACCGAAAAGGGCGTGGCGACCCACCTGGTTCTGCAGTACATGGACTTTGCCAAGGCCACATCCCGCGCCGGGATCAAAAGCGAGGTGGAGCGTCTGTGCGCCGCCCGCTTCTTATCCAGGCGCGAGGCGGAGGCGGTGAACATTTCCGCCATTGAGAGGCTCTTCCGCTCCGAGCTCGGAAAGCGCATGCTCAAAGCCGAAAAGCCCCTGCGGGAGTTTCGTTTCTCCCTGCTGCTGGATGCCGACCGCCTCTACCCCGGCACGGAAGGGGAACAGCTTCTTCTGCAGGGTGTGGTGGACTGCTGCCTGGAGGAGGACGGCAAGCTCGTCATCATCGACTACAAGACCGACAATGTGCGCACGGAGGAGCAAATCGCCGCGCGCGCCGAACTCTACCGCGGGCAGCTCATGGCCTATGCCGAGGCGCTGACGCGTATTTTCCAAAAACCTGTGAAGGAGGGCGTGCTCTTCTTCCTCGCCCCCGGAAGAGAGGTCAAAGTGATATAGCAAAAACCCGGCGGGAAATCCCGCCGGGTTCAAACTTTCTTACTAAATCCCCGTGCGCCGCAAATCGCACCACGACGCATGAAAGCTCACGCGCATGGGGATTTTTGTGCATGTGATTCGGTTGCCCCGTCAGGGGCGAGAATCACGCACTTGAATCCAATATTTACTGTGGAAGCGAAGCTTTCACAGTAATATTATTCCACGCTGATCATGTAGTAGTACACCGGCTGGCCGCCGTTGACCACGCTGATCTCCGCCTCGGGGAAGCCCCCGGTGAGTACCGCGGCCACGCCGTCGGCGGCGGATTCCTCCACGCCCTCGCCGTAGTAGACGGTGATGAACTCGGGATCGTACTGGGAGAAGGCGCGGTTGAGCTCCGCCAGGAGCGCGTCCTCGCTCTTGAAGCTGCCGAGAAGTGCTCCGTCGAGCAGGGCCAGGTATTCACCCGCGTGGATATCGTGCCCGTCAAAGTCGGAGTCGCGGGCCGCATAGGTGACCATCGCGGTGTGAACATTCGCGGCGGCCTCCTTCATGGCCTCCACGATGGGCTCCTCGTTCTCGTCGATGTTGAAGTTGAGAAGCGCGGAGATGCCCTGGGGCACGGTCTTGGTGGGGATGACGATGACGCGCTTGTCCTTGCAAAGCTCCACGCTCTGCTCGGCCGCCATGATGATATTCTTGTTGTTCGGCAGGACGAAAACCGTTTCGGCCGGGGTGCGGTTGATCTCCCGCAGGATATCGTCGGTGGAGGGGTTCATGGTCTGCCCGCCGGTGACAACGCGGTCGGCGCCGAGTTCCTTGAAGAGGTTCTGCATACCCTCGCCCGCCGCCACGACCACCGCGCCGAACTGCTTTTCGGGGGCGGCGTATTCCGGTTCCTCAGCGGCGTTCTCCAAGGCTTCCAGCTCCTTATCCACCGCCTCAAGATCGTCGGTGGACTGTGCCTTCTCGCCGCGCTGGAGCTGTTCGGCCTGGGTGACCATGTTCTCGATCTTGGCAAGCTCGAGCGTGCCGTACTTCTGGCTCTCGGTCAGGGCCACACCCGGGGTGTCCGTATGGACATGAACCTTAAAAATCTCATCGTCGTCGCTGATGACAAGGCTGTCGCCAATGGAATCCAGGAAGGCGCGCAGCGGCTCGAGGTCCACATCGGGGCTCTTCTTGCTGACGACAAAGACGGTGTCAAAGGCAAAGGTGATGTTCTCCATGGCGCTGCCGCCGGTGAAGACATTGGAGTCTGTGATCTCCTCAATGCGCATCTGATCCTGGGGGGCGAAGACCTCACCGCGAAGCGACGCAAGGATTGCCTTGAGGATAACCATGTAGCCCATGCCGCCCGCGTCCACGACGCCGGCCTTTTTGAGCACGGGATTCATGTTGATGGTGTCGGCCAGGGCCTCGTCGCCGGCGTATATTGCGGCCTCGAGCGTCTTCTCGAGCCCCGCGTCACTCTCGGCTGCCTTGACGGCGGCCTCGGAGGCAAGGCGGGAGACCGTGAGGATGGTGCCCTCGGCGGGTTTCATGACGGCCTTATAGGCGGCGTTCACGCCTTCCTGCATGGCGGCGGCAAAGCTCTTGGCGTCGGCTTCATGCAGGCCCTTGAGCTTTTTGGAGATGCCGCGAAACAGCAGGCTCAAAATCACGCCGGAGTTGCCCCTTGCCGCTCTCAGCAGCGCGGAGGCCACACAGTCGGCGGCGGCGGTGACGGTGGAAAATTCGTTCTTTCTCAGCTCCATGGCGGCCTTTTCCATGGTCAGACCCATGTTCGTGCCGGTGTCGCCGTCCGGAACGGGGAAGACGTTCAGGTCGTTGATGGTCTGGATGTTGGCTTGCAGCGCGGCGTAAGCACACAAGATGCTCTCCTTGAAGGCCGCGGCGTTTATCATATCTCTCAAGTATCTCGTCCTCGCTTATCCGATGATCGTATCAATATACACGTCGACACGGCGCACGGGCACGCCCGCAGACTTGGACAGCTTGTAGCTGACCTCGTTCATGATGCTTCTCGCCACGGCGCTCATGTTCACGCCGTGATCCACGCCGATGTGCAGCTCCAGGGAGATGGCGCCGTCGTCCTCAAAATGCACGGTCACGCCCTTGGACATGGACTCTCTGCGCAGCAGCTGCCACGCGCCCCCGTCCTTGCTGCGTCCGATCATGCCCTTGACACCGAAGCAGCTTGTCGCCGCCACGCCGGCAAGATAAGTCAGGACCTCACTTGTGATGCTGATGGTACCCTTTTCGTTGCGGATATTAACCATCGAATGGGCGCCCCCTTTCGTTACGCTTCCGGGTTTGCGCATATACGCGCAAACCGGTTTGATATTATACTATAGATATAGGGAAAAGACAAGTTTTTCTTTTACGCCTCACGCCTGTTTTACGCCGCCGTAGCGCCGGTCGCGGGAATTGAAGACCGCGATGGCCTTATCCAGCTCTTCGGGGCTGAAGTCCGGCCAGAGCACGTCGGTGAAATAAAACTCCGCGTAGGCGCACTGCCAGAGAAGGAAGTTGGAAATGCGCTGCTCCCCGCCCGGACGGATGAGCAGGTCGGGGTCCGGGATGCCCGCCGAATAGAGGTAGCCGGCAAAGTCTTCCTCCGTGATTTCCGCGTCCGCCCTGCCTTCGGCATAGTCCCGGGCATAGCGGCGCGCGGCATGCAGGATCTCGTCCCGCCCGCCGTAGTTGAGGCAGATGTTGGCCTGGAAGCCCGCGTAATGCTGGGAAATCTCGTCGGTCTTTTCAACCAGGGCACGCAGCTCCGGGCTCAGGCCCTCCAGGTCGCCGAAGACCTTCATGCGGATGTGGTCGCGCTCCATGGTGTCGATGGCCTCATGGAGGTACTTGCCCAGCAGCTTCATGATGGTGGAAACCTCGCCCTCCGGGCGCTTCCAGTTTTCGGTGGAGAAGGCATAGACCGTCAGGTACTCCACGCCGATGTTCTTGCAGTAGGTGGCGATTTTGCGGAAGGTCTCCGCACCGACGGCGTGGCCCGCGGTTCTCGGCAGGCCGCGCTTTTTGGCCCAGCGGCCGTTTCCGTCGAGTATAATGGCAATATGGCGGGGAACACGGGACTGTGCCCGCTCCCCCGCCGGATTGTTGTTAGGCATATTAGATCTCAGTTAACTCTTTTTCTTTCTTCTCGCAGATCTTGTCGATCTCCTTGATGAAGTCGTCGGTCAGCTTCTGGATGTCCTTCTCGGCGATCTTGTAATCGTCCTCGGTGATCTCGGAGGCTTTCTGCTGCTTCTTCATCTTCTCGACCGCGTCGCGGCGGATGTTGCGGATGGCGACCTTGGAGGTCTCGCCGTACTTCTTGGTCTGCTTGACCAGGTCCTTGCGGCGCTCCTCGGTCAGCGGCGGGAAGACCAGGCGGATGGCGCGGCCGTCGTTCTGGGGGTTGATGCCCAGATCCGAGGCAAGGATCGCCTTCTCGATGGCCTTGAGGAGGCTGCCGTCCCAGGGCTGGATCATCAGGGAGCGGGGGTCGGGGGTGGAGACGGACGCCACCTGGAGAAGGGGCGTGTCCACGCCGTAGTAGCTGACGGTGATAGGATTGAGGACGGCGGTGTTGGCGCGGCCGGCGCGGATGGCGCCGAGGTCGGAAGTGAGCGCGTCGCAGGTTTTCTGCATCTTGCGTTCGATTTCAGGATAGTCAGACATGTTCGTACCTCCGTTTTTGTTTATTGTCGTTTCTTGTATTGTTACTCTACAATTGTGCCCACGTTTTCACCGGCCAGGACCTTCAGAATGTTCTCGGGCTCGGCCAGCGCAAAGACCGCGGCCGGGATATTATTCTCCATGGCAAGAGCGGTGGCGGTGGTGTCCATGACGGCGAGGTGGCGGGCCAGAACCTCGTCATAGCTGATCGCGTCGAACTTGACGGCGCTCGGGTCCTTGCGGGGATCGGCGGAGTAGACACCGTCGATGTTCTTGGCCAGGAGGATGCCGTCGGCGTGGATTTCACACGCGCGCAGAGCGGCCGCAGTGTCGGTGGAGAAGAAGGGGGCGCCGCTGCCGCCGGCGAAGAGAACGATCTCACCCGCCTCAAGGTATTCGATGGCGCGGCGGGTGTCGTAGCGCTCGCCCACGCCCATGATGTCCACGGCGGTCATGACGCGCGCCTTCGCGCCGAGCTGACGCAGCACATCGCACACGGCAATGCAGTTCATGCAGGTGGCGAGCATGCCCATGCGGTCGGCGTTGACGCGCTCGACCCTGCCGGCCCCGTCCTTGACGCCGCGCCAGAAGTTGCCGCCGCCGATGACGATGCCGATCTGGGTGCCCTGCTCGGAGGCCTTTTTCAGCGCCTCACACACAGTGGAGATGAGGTCGAAGTCAAAGCCGGTTTTCTTCTCTCCGGCCAGGGCCTCACCGCTGATCTTGATAACGACTCGGTTGAACTTTTTCATAGCAAACTCCTTATATGTCCAGTATGCCCAGGATCACGATGCCCGCGACAACCGTCGCGATGCTCAGGTAATGCTTGAATGAAAGCTTTTCCTTGAGGAAGATGCGGCTCCAGAGCACGCTTGCCACGCAGTAGCTGGAGATGATGGGGGCGGCGAAGGCCACATGCTCCTGATCTGCCAGGGCGTAGATGTAGAAGAACTGGCCGATGGTCTCGAAGATGGCGCCGGTGTACTTGGGGGCCTCACGCTTCGGGATGAGTTTCTGCTTCTTGATGCCCAGCACGTAGATCGCACACAAAATGCCCACGAACAGGAAGGTCAGCTCATAGGCGCAGTTGGCGCTGTCCTCGTCCAGCACCTCCAGCACGATGCTGTCGGCAAAGGTGCCCAGCGCGTCGAGAAGGCAGTAGACCACGGGGATGGCGATGGCGATCCAGCTCTTGGCGTAGTGATGGTTGGAGGCGTCCTGCCGCGCTCTGCGGAGCTCTTCGTCCTCATGGGATTCGACAAAGCCGAGCGCGATGACGCCGCCAGCTACAAGGGCCACAGCAACAAGGGCAAGGGGAGGAAGATCCTCGCTGATGCCGCCTTTGATAAAATAGAGAATTGCAACGATCGCGCCGGAGCTGTTGCAGATGGGGCTGGAGATTGAGAGTTCGATATAGCGAAGCCCCAAATAGCCGATGGCCATGGACAGGATGTACAGCATGGAGACCGGGAGATAGGTGAAGATCACGTTCCAGCTCATTTCCACGCCGCCCGCAAAGATCTCATATGCCGCGTGCAGGCCCATCACAAGGCCCACCGCCATAACCATTTTCAGGTGACTGTACTTATCGTCCGCGTCCTGACAGCCGATTTTGGAAAACAGGTCCGAACCGCTCCAACATAAAAGCGCGATGATTGCAAAGGTAAACCACATAGATTGCTTGTCCTCTTTCTCTGCTGTATGCGCAAATTGCACTATCATTGATAATACCACAGGAAAGGGCGTTTGACAATTACAAGTTTTGCGGCGGCTTTGCCCGCCTTGCCGCAATGCCCGACATGTCTCGCATTTCATCTGTGCTATACTCTGCCCATGAACATCATCTACGCCGACTCCCTCTTTGCCCTCAGTGTGTTTACGGATTACCTGCTGCTTTTGGTGACGGCGCGCTTCTGCTCGCTCAGGTTCAGGCGGTGGCGATACCTCGCTGCGGCAGCGCTCGGCGGGGTGTATGCGGTGGCGGTGTTTCTGCCGGGCATGGCATGGCTTGCCCATCCTTTGTGCGAGCTCTGCGCGGCAGGCTTCATGGGGCTCATCGCCTTTGGGTGTGAGGAAAAGCTCTTCCGCTGCTGTACAGCCTTTCTCGCAGTGTCGGCAAGCTTTGGAGGTGCGGCCTGGGCAGTGTGCATGCGGCATCCCAACCGGGGTGCGCCGGATCTGCGGCTGCTGGTCGTAGTGTTTCTCGGCAGCTACGCCGTCCTGACGCTCCTGTCGTATACGCGCAGGCGGCGCGCCCGCGAGCACCTGGCCGCGGTCACGCTGGCGCTCGGACCGCAGTCCGTCTCCTTCACCGCCCTCGAAGACAGCGGCAACTGCCTTACCGATCCCATCACCGATGACAAAGTGCTGCTGGCCTCCCCGGCTGCTCTGGGCGCGCTCTTTCCGGGGCAGGCAGCGCTTCTTTCGCTTTCGGCGGTGGAGCTGGTACAGTGCCGGGCGCTGCCCTGCCGCTTTCGCCTGCTGCAATGCGCCGGTATCGGGGGCACTGCACTCCTTGCCGCCTTTCGCCCGGACGCAGTCACGGTGGACGGGGAGAGCCGCAGCGCTCTGGTTGCCGTCTCGGCCGCCGCGGCAGGCGATGGATTTAAGGGGATTCTTTAAAGTGGAGGTAAACCATGCTTTGCAAGCCGCAGATCTTTTTTCTTCGCCGTCAGCTCCTGCAGATTTTAGGCATCGAACCGCCGCCGGTTTTTTACATCGGGGGCAGCGACACCCTGCCCCCGCCGCTGGAACGCGCCGAGGAGGCCGCCGCGATCGAGGCCCTGGAAAGCGGCGATGAGGACGCGCGCAAGACGCTCATCGAACACAATCTGCGCCTTGTGGTATACATCGCCAAGCGCTTTGAAAACACGGGCGTGAACATTGAAGACCTCATCTCCATCGGCACCATCGGGCTCATCAAGGGCATCAACACCTTCAACAGCGAAAAGAAGATCAAGCTTGCCACCTACTCGAGCCGCTGCATCGAAAACGAGATTCTGATGTACCTGCGCAAGCTCTCCGGTCAGAAGACCGAGGTCAGCTTTGATGAGCCGCTGAACACCGACTGGGACGGCAATGAGCTGCTTTTAAGCGACATTCTCGGCACCGAGGAGGACGAGGTCTGCCGCGCCCTGGAGGACGACGCGGAAAAGCGCGTGCTGCTCGAGGCGGTGGACGGTCTGGAGGGCAGGGAGAAGGAGATCATTCTCCTGCGCTTCGGCCTTGCGGGCGGACAGGAGTACACACAGAAGGAGGTCGCCGACATGCTGGGCATCTCCCAGAGCTACATATCGCGCCTGGAAAAGCGTATCCTTGAGCGACTGCGCCGGGATGTGACGCGGTTACTGCAGGTATGAGGCACGAAAAGGTTTTCATAACGAAAGATTTTTGTTGACAAATCGCAACTGTTTCCTTTATAATAACAACTCGGCGGCACCTGCCGCCGGGTGATTTTTTCACCGTCGCATCATCAACTACTTTTCCGGTTTTGCCGGGAATGTTGAGTATTAACCGAACCCTTTGACGGTTCCGAGAAAGGAGTGCACCCCATGCTTCGTACCTACCAGCCCAAGAAGCTCCAGCGCAAGAAAGAGCACGGCTTCCGCAAGAGAATGAAGACCGCCAACGGCCGCAAGGTTCTTGCCCGCCGCAGAGCAAAAGGCAGAGCGCAGCTCAGCGCCTGAGGCGCACCGTGAACAGCAATCGGAAATAATTTTCAGGGCGGAGCGATCCGCCCTTTAGGTGCTTGTGGAGCTTTTCACAGTCACCGGGAGGCAGAGCGACGTGAAGGTCCGGTATACCCTAAAAAAGAACAGTGACTTTCGCCGCCTCTATGCCAAGGGCAAAAGCGCGGCCACGCCGTACCTGGTGGTCTACTGCCGGAAAAACCGGCTCGACCGGAATCGGGCGGGCTATACCGTGTCCACCAAGCTCGGCCACGCGGTGGTTCGAAACCGTGTGCGCCGCCGTCTGCGGGAAATCGTGCGCCTGAATGCGGCGCTTGTGAAACCGGGCTACGATCTGGTGCTCGTCGCCCGCTCGCGGGCGGTGACGGCCGAGTACAGACAGCTTGAGCGCGCCTACCTCACGGCTTGCCAGAAGCTCGGCATCCGACAGGAGGAAACAACATGAAACAGCTCCTGCTTGCGCTCATCCGCTTTTACCGCCGCGGCATCTCCCCTCTGCGTCAGCCCTGCTGCCGCTTCACGCCGACCTGTTCACAGTATGCCATGGAGGCCATCGAAAAATACGGCGCCCTCAAGGGCGGCTGGATGGCCCTTCGCCGTATCTGCTGCTGCCACCCCTTCTATCACGGGCGGCGCGGCTTTTACGACCCCGTGCCTTGAACGGCACGGTTTTGATCCCTACCTTTATATAGAACTGAGGAATGAACTATGTCATTTGGGGAAATCGTAACCTGGCCCTTCGCAAAGCTGATGGTCTGGCTTTACAACCTGACCGGCAACTACGGCCTGGCACTGACCTTTTTCGCCCTGGCCGTCAACCTCATCATGACGCCCTTCATGGCCAAGAGCAAGAAGAGCATGATGCGCTCCTCCCGCCTCCAGCCCAAGATCCAGGAGCTGCAGCGGCGGCATGAGGGCAACCCCCAGAAGCTCAACGCCGAGATGCAGAAGCTGTATCAGGAAGAGGGCATCAATCCCATGTCCGGCTGCCTCTGGTCTCTGATCCCCTTCCCCATCCTGATCGCCCTGTACTCCGTCGTCCGCCAGCCCCTGACCCGCATGATGTTCGTGGCCAAGGACTTTGTGACTGTACTGCAGGACTACTTTGTGGGCAAGGGTCTGTATGAGGCGGCCGCCGGCCGCGCCAGCGCCTATCAGGAGATTGAGCTTGCAAAGCTCACGCATGCAAACTGGTCCTCTGTGACTGCGGATCTGGCCGACAAGCTGGACCCGAATCTGATTAACCTGGACTTTAACTTCTTAGGGCTGAACCTGGGCGACCAGCCCACGATCAGCACTCTCTGGCAGGGCCCCTACACCTGGGCCGCCATCGGCCTGTTCCTGATCCCCTTCATCTCAGCGGGTCTCTCGTACCTGTCGATGAAGGTCAGCTCCGCGTCCAACCCCACTCCCGGCGGGGACGCCCAGCAGCAGGCCACCATGAACACCATGAATCTGATGATGCCCCTCATGAGCGTGTGGATCTGCTTTGTCATGCCCGCCGCCATGGGCATCTACTGGATCGCAAACTCCCTCTTCGGCATGGCGCGCGACTATCTGCTGACCAAGAAGTACCAGTCCCAGCTTGACGCGGAGGATGCCGTCAAAGCTGCCGAACGCGCTGAGCGCGACGCCGAAATGGAGGCCAAGAAGGCTGAGTACGAGCGTCTGAAGGCCGAGGGCAAGACCGCCCAGAACACCAACACCAGCAAGAAGAAGCTGCAGGCCAGCGAGAAGCAGAAGTCTGACGAGCGTAAGGCCGCTCTTGACCGCGCTGACCGCGCCGCGCGCCGTGAGCGCCTTGGCATCAAGGAGACCGAAAAGCCCGCCTCCCAGGTCGGCAACCGCCGCTACGCCAGGGGCCGCGCCTATGTCCCTGACCGCTTCACCAATCCCGAGAACGCCGAGGCGGCGACCCTTGCAGCGGCAGAGGCTTCCGAAGATGCCCCGGCTATCGACGAGGCCGTTGAGGTCATGGACGCCGCTGTCGAGACTGCGGAAGCCGTCGTCGAAACTGCCCAGGAGGAAGTCCCTGCGGCAGATGCCCCCGAGACCGAACAAGAGTAAACAGGAGAGTCTGATAAACTATGATCAACACACTGGAAAAGTCCGCCCGCACGGTGGACGCAGCCATTGAAGAGGCCCTCAAGGAGCTGGGGATGAGCCGCGACGACGTGTCGGTGGAGATCCTGGACATGGGCAAGACCGGCTTTCTCGGCTTCGGCGCATCGCCTGCCCGCGTGCGTGTAAGCTATGAGACTCCCGATCCCGCGCCTGTGAAGGCCGAGAAACCCGCTGCCCCCAAGGCGGAGAAGAAGCCTGCCCCCGCAAAGGTTGAGAAGCCCGCGAAGGCCGAAAAGCCCAAAGCGGAGAAGCCCGCGCCCAAGGCCGAGGTCGAGCCCGCCCCCGCAATTACCGACGAGAACGCCGATTACGCCGCGATCCGCAGCTTCCTGACCGGACTTCTGAACCGCATGGGCGTCAATGCCGAGATGGAGATCAGTCCCCGTGACAACGGCGGCATCAACGTCAACCTCACCGGCCCCGCCATGGGCGCCATCATCGGCCGCCGCGGCGAGACCCTGGACGCCATCCAGCACCTGACCAATTATGTGGTCAACAAGGACAGCGAGAAGCACCTGCACATCTCCGTCGACGCCGAGGCCTACCGCTCCAAGCGGGAAGAATCTCTGACCCGTCTGGCCGAGAAGATGGCGGAGAAGGCCATCAAGTATAAGCGCAGCATGGCTCTCGAGCCCATGAACTCCTATGAGCGTCACGTCATCCACACGGCGCTCCAGAACTACGAGGGCGTGACCACCAGCTCCACCGGCGTCGAGCCGAACCGCCGCGTGGTCGTCTCCTATGTCCGCCCGGACAAGCCCGAGCAGAAGTCTGACAACAAGCCCAAGAGCAGAGAATGGGCTTGATCCCGCCTTCTGATTCATAACAAAGAGACCGCAATACCGCAGCATTTACGCTGCCGGTATTGCGGTCTTTCTTTTGTGGCCATGGGGACGAGGCGCGAATAGAATAGAGCGGCGGCGGATTTGCCCGCCGCCTTTTGATTTTGTAATTGGAGGCATGCACATGCTGATTGTGCAAAAATACGGCGGCAGCTCGCTTAAAGACCCGGAGCGGCTGCGCCATGTGGCGCGGATATGCAAAGAGCGCAGCGCCAACGGTGCCGAGCTCGTGGTGGTGGTGTCTGCCATGGGCGGCACCACCGACGCCCTCACCGGCCGGGCACATGAGATGAACACCGCTCCGTCCGCGCGCGAGCTCGACGCACTGGTTACCACAGGGGAGCAGCAGTCGGCCGCGCTGCTGGTGATGACCATGGAGGAGATGGGTCTGCCCGCCGTGTCCCTCACGGGCTGGCAGGCGGGCATTCTGACAGACACCAGATACGGCGACAGCGACATCCGGCTCATCTCTCCCGGCCGCATCCGCGCCGAGCTCAGCCACGGCCGTGTGCCGGTGGTGACGGGCTTTCAGGGCGTGTGTGCGGCGGGCGACGTGACCAGTCTCGGCCGCGGCGGGTCGGACACCACGGCGGTGGCGCTCGCCGCCGCGCTGGAGGCCGACGAATGCGAGATCTATACCGATGTCGACGGCATTTATACCGCTGACCCCCGTCTGCTGCCCCAGGCAAGGCTTCTGACGGTGATCGACACCCGGGATATGCTGGCGCTGGCGAAGGCCGGCGCAAAGGTTTTACATGCCAAATCCGTGGAGCTGGCGCTGGCCGGGAACGTGACGGTACGCCTGCTTTCCTCCTTCCATGTCTGCGACGGAAGTGAGGTGCGCCTGCTGCCCGACGCCGCCCGGCCCCGTTTTGCCGGGCTGACCGGAAATGCGGAAAGCGGCCGTGTCACGCTTGCGGGCAGGGGGGCCGACGCCTCCGCCCTGTCGGAAGCTGTGCTTCTGCTCTCGGCCGCCGGTATACGGGTCAGAGACAGCAGCTTAGCGGAAAACGCTCTGTCGCTCTATGTCAGGCCGGAAGATCAGCCCGCTGCCATGGCGCTGATACACGACGGGATGGTGCTGCCGCTTTTCGGGTGACTCACGTCACCAGCGCGCCATAGGTCAGGATCGGCAGGTTCTCTTTATACAGCGTATCAAAGTCCGAGATCGGCAGCGGATTTGTGCCTCGCCCCGCCTCGATCGTGAAGCCGGGGCGGTCGAAGGCTTCGATGAACCAGTCCTTGTACCCCGCATACGACGACGCCTGTATCGGATCGGCGAGGGTATAGCCCGAGAGCTTTGCAAACAGCTCGCCGATCTTCTTGGCGCCCTCCGGCTCGCACTCCCCGTAGCGCCAGTAGATTTCCCCGCCCTGGGTATGGTAGCTCAACGTAAGGCGCGGGGACATGGCGAGCGTGTAGTCATACAGGGCGCGGCTTTCCGGCGCGGAGAGGGGCACAGGCCCCACGTAATCCTGCGGTGCCGGGCCGCGCACGCCCTGGGCATATTTGATTTTCTTTGCCTCCTCCCAGCCTGCGGGGTACTGGAGGTTCAGGTCCGTGCCGCGGATGTTTGCCTTCCAGCCAGCAGGGAACGGGATATCCGGCCAGTCGTCGGCAATATTGACGGCGCCGCGGTAAAATTCGCCCTGCTGCAGTTCTCCGGTCACAAGGTCGATCCCGTCCGGGTTTACCGCCGGGATCAGCGTCACGGAGGCGTGATCCAGCAGAGCCGCCGCGTTGTAGTCAAAGATGTTCTCGCCTGCCGCACTCGCCGCCGCGAGATCTTCCGCAAACTTTAAAAGCAGCGGCGTGGTGATCCACTCGTTGGCATGGTGCGAGGCGTTGTACAGCACCGCGTTGTCTCCGCTGCCGAGCTTGAGATACCACAGCGGCTTTCCCATGACGCTCTGTCCGATGTCTCCGGTCTCGATAAAGGGGTAGCGCATTTGGAGCCCGCGCACACAGAAGCTCACCAGCGCGGCACTGTACGCGATGTCCGTGGGCACCACGGGGAAGGGCAGCGGGATGGTGACAGTATCCCCGATCTGCAAATCCTCCGGCTTCGCGTCGGGATTGGCAAGGGTAATGGCTTCGACCGTTGTGCCGTAGCGTTCAGCCAGGGCGGAGAAGGTGTCTCCCTTCCGGATGCGGTAGAGCAGACTGCCGGTATACCAGGGCAGCAGGCGGCGGTGGGTATCCCGGCCCGCGATGCCGTCGGTCAGAATGTCCTGCGCCGACTGAAAGCGGCGCACGGCCCGTTCAGTCAGTGGTCCGAAGATCCCATCGGTCTGCAGCTCGCCGAAGCCCGCCCGGTTCAGGGCAAGCTGCAGGAGCTGCACCCCCGGGCCGGTGCTTCCCATTCGCAGTAAACGCATAAGCATCCCTCCTTTTCCGTGCAGTATATGATGGAAAAACGAAAAAAATGACGCTGCTTTTGCAGCGCCATTTTTATTATAAATGGATCAGACGAGCTCGATCACGGCAAGCTCGGCGGCGTCGCCGCGGCGGGTGCCGATGCGGGTGATGCGGGTGTAGCCGCCGTTGCGGTCGGCATACTTGGGGGCGATCTCGTCAAAGACCTTCTTGGCCACGTCCTCGCGGGTGATGAAGGACAGAGCCTGACGATAGGCCGCCAGATCCTTCGCCTTGCCGAGGGTGATCATCTTCTCGGCCAGAGGGGCAATCTCCTTGCAGCGGGTAACGGTGGTCTCCATGCGGCCGGTGTCCAGAAAATCGGTCACCTGCTGACGGAGCATCGCCATGCGCTGGGAAGTGGTCTTGCCGAGCTTTCTTGTACCAGGCATATTACGTTTCCTCCTATTTTGAGAGCAGTATCAGTTGTTGTCGTCGCTGGCAAGGGAGAGACCCATCATGGTCAGCTTGTGCTCGACCTCTTCCAGGGACTTGCGGCCAAGGTTACGAACCTTGATCATCTCGTCCTGGGTCTTGCTTACCAGATCCTCAACCGTGTTGATGTTGGCACGCTTGAGGCAGTTGAAGCTTCTCACGGACAGATCCAGCTCTTCGATGGTCATCTTGAGCATGGTATCCGGCTCCTTCTCGACCTTCTCGACGACGGTGGAACCGGCGCTGATGGTGTCGGAGAGGTTGGTGAAAAGCGTGAAGTGGTCGCAGAGGATCTTCGCGCCCAGAGAGACGGCGTCCCTTGCGGTCATGGTCTTGTCCGTCCAGACCTCGATGGTCAGCTTGTCAAAGTCGGTCTGATTGCCGACACGGGTGTTTTCCACCGTGTAGTTGACCTTGAGGACCGGGGTGTAGATGGAGTCGACCGGGATGGTGCCGATGGGCATCTGGGGGTTCTTGTTCTTGTCCGCGGAGACATAGCCTCTGCCGTGGTCAAGGACCAGCTCCATGCTCAGCGCACCGTCGGGACCGAGGGTCGCGATGGGCTGCTCGGGGTTGAGGATCTCCACCTCAGCGTCGGGCTTGATGTCGCCGGCGGTGACAAGGCCCTCGCCGGAGGCTTCAATGTAGACGGTCTTGGGGCCGTCGGAGTGCAGGCGGGCGATGATGCTCTTAACATTGAGCACGATCTCCGTCACGTCCTCCTTGACGCCGGGGATGGTGGAAAACTCATGCTGAACACCGGCGATCTTGATGCTGGTGCATGCGATGCCGGGGAGGGAAGAGAGAAGTACCCTGCGAA
>Ga0310691_10001565_pt1 | contig 34560 bp, 26 predicted proteins | sample 176DNAGHGlowgp2_FD_203887 | JGI IMG/M metagenome (GOLD analysis project Ga0310691, IMG submission 203887) | Sheep rumen microbial communities from Palmerston North, Manawatu-Wanganui, New Zealand - 1766 DNA GHGlow gp2 (v2) (version 2) | ecosystem: Host-associated > Mammals > Digestive system >... | reverse complement strand
GTGGTGATGTGCAGATAGTCGGCATCTGCGGGAACCGTCCAGTCCTTGGGGATGAAGGTGTAGTTGGCATCGGCAGAAGAAGCCACCTCAACGACCTCACCAAACAACTTGGCTTCCTTCATGGCCTTCTTGGCCCACACACCCGTGTTCAGATAAGCGGCTTTCTTGATCAGGAAGTTATAAGGGATCATGCAGAACTCAAGGCTTGCACCACCACCGAGGAATATCACGGAGTAGCCCTCGGGCACGTCAAGCAGCTCCTTCGTCAGAGCCACAGCCTCGTCGACCACGGGCTGGAAATCCTTTGCACGATGGCTGATCTCCATCAACGAGAGACCCGAGCCGTTGAAATCAAGACACTGTTGAGCGGTTGCCTCGATAACCTCGCGGGGAAGCATCGAAGGACCGGCATTAAAGTTGTACTTCTTCATGTTTGAATGTTATTTTTTTAAATGGTTTATATCTTCTGTTTTTGAAAAACGCTGCGAAATTACACTTTTATTTTCATTCGGCCAAATATTTGAGCAAGAATTCACAAAATTAATGCATTTTCTTTCATTTTGTCAACTCCGCATGGCATAAAAACCACCTATTTGAAAGATTGGCCACACCTTATTATATTTATAAGTGCTGCAAAGTTACGAAGATTATTGCATATAATTTGTATTTTAATCATGATACTTTGAGCCTTTTTGTTTTTTTTACGTTTATACCTTTTTACTTTTTTACTTTTTTACTATCTTTGCATTCGTTATGACTCAAAAGGAACATCAAATCATCATCAGTCTCGCCTCAAACGAGAATCAAGAGGCCAATATGGCTGCTGCGAGAACACAGCTCACCCAGTTGTTGACGGAAGTACATTTCACTTCTGCCATGTGGACAGAACCCGTCAACACCAGTCGTAAGACGCCCTATCTGAACCAGCTCTGCAAAGGCACGACGGCCTTTGGCGAGGGACTGCTATGTGAGGTATTGAAAGAAACGGAGAAACGTTTGGGTCGCACCCGCAATGAAGACGGTATCGTGACCATTGATCTCGACCTGCTGGAATATGACGGGCAGCGTCACCATCTGAGAGACTGGAATAGGGATTACATCAAGAATTTATTAAATGAATTATGAGGAAGTTATTGTTTACCAGCCTGTTATCGGTATTTATTTTATCTTCTTATGGGCAACGGTTTGAAGACTATTTCGAGGATCGCACCTTGCGCCTTGACTATATCTTCGCGGGCGACTCCAGCCAGCAACAGATCTATGTCGATGAACTTATCTCCCTACCCCGCTGGTATGGCAAGCGCCAGCGACTTGCAGAAGTGCCGTTGAGAGGAAATGGTCAGATTATCGTCCGCTCACAGGCTGACGGCAGCGTTATCTATCGCCATTCGTTCTCCTGTCTCTTCCAGGAGTGGCTCTCAACAGCAGAGTCCAAACATACCAAGAAGTCTTTTGAGAATGTTTTCCTGGTACCTTTTCCGAAAGCTCCCGTCGATATCACCGTTGAACTGCGCGACTATCACGATGCCATCCAGGCCACGATGACGCATCATGTTGATCCCAACGATATCCTGATTAGACAGACAGGCGAACGACTCGTCACACCCTATATCACCCTCCAGCAGGCAGCCGATACCACGCATTGCATCCATGTGGCCTATGTGGCGGAAGGTTATCAGCAACACGAAATGGGCACCTTCCTCGAAGACTGCAAAATTGCGATGGAATCGTTGTTTTCCCATGAGCCGTTCCGTCAGATGCAGGATCGCTTTAATATGATTGCCCTCATGTCGCCATCAGAGGAAAGCGGTACCAGCTGGCCTGCGAAAGGTATCTGGAAGAACACGGCCCTCAGTTCCAATTTCGACACTTTCTATAGTGACCGCTACCTGACTACCCTCCACCTGAAAAAACTGCACGACGTGCTGGCTGGCACACCCTACGAACACATTATTATCCTCGTGAACACCGACCATTACGGTGGCGGAGGTATCTACAATTCCTATAACCTCACCTACGCCCACGGCCCGCATTTCCGTCCTGTGGTGGTGCACGAATTCGGCCATTCCTTCGGAGGTCTGGGCGATGAATACCCCTATGGTGACGATGACCCTATGTACTTTGCAGACACCGAACCTTGGGAGCCCAACCTCACTACGAAGTGCGATTTCAACGGTAAATGGGAGGATCTTGTCAAAGAAGAAAAGGCCGGTCTCATCGAGGGTGGTGGATATCTCTCAAAAGGTGTGTGGCGAGGATTTGAGAACTGTCGTATGCGCACCAACGAAGAGCCTGAGTTCTGTCTTGTGTGTCGGCAAGCCCTTGAACGTCTCATCAATTTCTATACTAAGCCATTGGAATGACAGACTCAAACATCATAGAAATTCACTCTCTGAATGAACCGGGTGTAGAGGTATTCGGCACGCTGACCGAAGCCCAGTTGCGTAACCGTCTGAATGCGGAACAAGGCCTTTTCATCGCAGAAAGTCCGAAGGTGATCCGCGTGGCACTTCAGGCAGGCTATGAGCCGACAGCCCTGCTCTGTGAGCGACGACACATCGAAGGAGATGCGTCAGATATCATCAAGGCTCATCCCCAAGTACTTGTCTATACAGGTGAGCGTGAATTACTTTCACAATTGACGGGCTACACGCTAACGCGCGGTGTGCTCTGTGCCATGCGCCGCAAGCCGGAACCCAGACTCGATGAAATCCTCCATGATGCCCGTCGTGTGTGCGTCATCGACAGCGTCTGCGACACCACCAATATCGGAGCCATCTTCCGCTCGGCAGCAGCCCTCGGCATCGATGCAGTATTACTTACACAAAGTTCATGTGACCCATTGAACCGCAGATCGATACGCGTTTCTATGGGCACCGTCTTTCTCGTCCCATGGACTTGGATGGACGACTATTCATCCCTTCGTTCCCTTGGCTTCAAGACTGCTGCGATGGCCCTCAGCGATAATAGTATTTCCCTCTCCGATCCTATCCTCAAGGCTCAGCAACGACTGGCCATTATCATGGGTACCGAGGGCGACGGGCTACCCAGACAAACGATTGAGGATGCAGACTATGTCGTCCGCATCCCCATGTATCATCAGGTCGATTCCCTCAATGTGGCCGCAGCTGCTGCCGTCGCCTTCTGGGAACTTACCAAGTAATCACCCTTTCGTATCCTTCGCTGTGACTACAGTAACTATATAGGCACTCAGCAGCACCAACACGCCAGCAACGGGTTTGTCCCACGTCAGCACATCCTGCCCAATGAGAATCGCGACAAACGAGGCGATGACTGGTTGCAGGTTCGTGTAGATAGACACCGTTGTAGCCTGCAGATACTTCATGGCAAAGGGAATCAGGAAGAAGCCGAGAGCCGTCGCACCCAGCACGATGAAGAGCATCTCCACCACCCCATCCCATCGGCAGGCAGACGTATAGAGCGCATTCATCGGCAGTTCGGGCAAGGCAATCGGTACGGTGACGATGGCCGAAATCAGGAACACATACTTCATCTGGGTGACGGGCGTGTATTTCGAGGCCACGTTGCGGGTGATGATCAGGTAGATGGCCCATGTCAGCACACTCAGGATGGCGAGCGAGATACCGATCAAATCGTTCTTGCCTGAGCCTAACGACTGGCTCATCAGTACCATCAGCACAGCGCCTGCGATACCTAACAGCACACCCACGAACTTCATGGGCGTAATCTTCTCGCCGATGGTCAAGGCGGCACAAAGCATCACAGCCACAGGTGTCAGTGTGGCTATCAGCGAGAAGTACACTGGACTGGTGTAGTCGAGAGCCCAGGCTGTGAGTGTTTGCGATATCACGAATCCTAATAGTCCGCCCGCCAGAATCGTAATCAGGTCCTTACGCTCCACATGCTCCTTCGGCATAAAAGCAGCGATGAGCCAGAATACCAGACAGGCACCGAGAGAACGGGCGGCCATATAACCCATGGGCGTCACCCACGAGTCGAGCAGTAGTTTGGTTACCGGAACACCAAGTCCGAAGATGGTGTTCGCAAAGAAGATGGCGCTGTGCGCCTGAAGTTTCTTGTTCATTATGTTCCTATTTATGGTTGTTCTTATATATCTGCAGCCTTTGCTTGGATGACATCCTGGCATAGGTGCGCCACTCCTGAGCCCCATGCTCACAACGTTTCAGATAGCTCAGGTCATACATCCGCCCATAAGCCTCCATCTCAAAGGGATTCAACAGATAGGCGGCGTGCTTCATCTTGCGGTTCATGGGCAGTCCCTTCAGCCAGTACCATATATATAATAGGTAGAAGCAGAGCCACGAGTCGTGGCATGCCTGAGCCTGTCGCAGATGAATCATCTCGTGGTTCTTCATCGCCGCCGACATCCTGTCACCCTTCTCGCCCGCATTGAAACGGTCTGCCTCCTGCTGTGTCGGTGCCAGGATATGTCCGAAGAACGTCAGCCCCTCATAGCCTTTCCTAAGCCAGAAAGTATTGACGACGGCAGGCATGTCAACAATCCGGCTGGGGCGTTGAGGTCGCCACATCATGGGTACGATTTGGAACATCATCAGCATTGTGGCTGCAAAGGTACGAATATTTTTTGTTCTTATGTTCTTTTGTCTGAATTAATTTTCGTACCTTTGTCGCAAAATCAGAATGACTATGGACGAAATCAAGCGTATTGAACAGCTTCGGAAAGAGCTGCACGAGCATAACTACCGTTACTACGTGTTGAACCAGCCGACCATCGGCGATCAGGAGTTCGACTTCATGATGCACGAGCTTCAAGACTTAGAGGCCCGTCATCCCGAGATGGCCGATCCCAACTCCCCTACCCAGCGTGTAGGCAGCGACCTGAACGAGGAGTTTCTGCAGGTGGAGCACAAATACCCGATGCTCTCCTTAGCCAACACCTATAACGAACAAGATGTGGCCGACTGGTACGAGAGCGTGAAGAAAGGTCTGGCCGGCGAGGACTTTGAGGTGTGCTGTGAGATGAAGTACGACGGTCTCTCTATCTCGCTCACCTATGTCGACGGCCGTCTGACACAGGCTGTGACCCGTGGCGATGGCGTTCGCGGCGATGACGTAACGGCGAACGTGAAGACCATCCGCAGTATACCGTTGGTATTAGCAAAACCGTCTGATTCCACCGACCTTTTCGCCACACCTTCCTATCCGAAAGAATTCGAGATCCGTGGCGAGATCCTCATGCCATGGGCCGTCTTTGAGCGTCTGAACAAAGAGCGCGAGGAAGCCGAAGAACCCCTCTTCGCCAATCCCCGAAACGCCGCCAGCGGCACCTTGAAGAGTCAGAAGTCGAGTCTCGTGGCATCGCGCCAACTCGATGCCTACCTCTATTATCTGTTAGGCGAGGAGCTGCCTGCCGAAGGACATTATGAGAACCTGGAAGTGGCTCGTTCCTGGGGCTTCAAGATCAGCGAAGGCATGAAGAAGGTGAAGACACTACAGGAGATCTACGATTTCATCAGTTATTGGGATGAAGCACGCAAAAGACTTCCTGTAGCGACCGACGGTATTGTATTGAAAGTAAATTCTTTACGTCAGCAGCGTTCTCTTGGCTTTACGGCGAAGAGTCCGCGTTGGGCCATCGCCTATAAGTTCAAGGCAGAGCGCGTCTGCACTCGTCTGAACGAAGTGACTTATCAGGTGGGTCGTACGGGTGCCGTGACCCCTGTGGCGAATATGGACCCCGTGCAACTGGCGGGTACGACCGTAAAGCGTGCCACGCTGAACAACGAGGACTTCATCAAGAGTTTCGACCTGCACATCGGCGACTACGTCTATGTGGAGAAAGGCGGTGAGATCATCCCGAAGATTGTTGGTGTGGATATCGACCAGCGCCCCATCATCGCACAGCCCGTACAGTTCATCAAGCGCTGTCCAGAGTGCGGCACCCCACTCGTCCGCTACGAGGGCGAAGCCGCCTGGTACTGTCCGAACGATACGGGCTGTCCGCCTCAGATCAAAGGACGCATTGAGCACTTCATCGCCCGCAAGGCCATGAATATCGACTCGTTAGGCCCCGAAACCATCGACGACTACTATCGTCAGGGACTCATCCATAATATCGCAGACCTCTACGACATCGAGGTGCCACAGATCAATGGTGACGGCAGCAGAACGAAGTCGGCACAGAGGATTGTGAACGGCATCGCCGCCTCGAAACATGTTCCCTTCGAACGGGTGGTCTTCGCCTTGGGCATCCGCTTCGTCGGCGAAACCTCAGCCAAGCTGTTAGCCCGTCATTTCAAGAACATCGACGCGCTGATGGCGGCAGGACTGGAGGAGCTGCAGGAGATAGAAGGTATCGGTGAGGTGATGGCCAAGAGCATCATCACCTACTTCCACGATGAGAAGAACCTGGAGATTATCCGTCGACTGCGTGACTACGGCCTGCAGATGGAACTGTCGGAAGAACAGACGGCGGCAACATCAGACATCCTTGCCGGAAAGTCGATCGTGATTAGTGGTGTCTTCGCCCATCATAGCCGCGATGAGTATAAGACACTCATCGAACAGAATGGCGGTAAGAATGTAGGCAGCATCAGCAACAAGACCTCCTTCATTCTGGCCGGCGAGAACATGGGACCCTCTAAACTTCAGAAGGCCGAGAAACTGGGGATTAAGATTATGAGCGAAGAAGAGTTTTTGACTCTTATTCAATTATAGTTTACAGTTTACGGTTTACAGTTTACAGTTGATTACTTCTATAGATAGAAGGTGGTAATGTCAAGGGCTTGCCAGGTTATCATCTGTAAACCGTAAACTGTAAACCGTAAACTGTAAACCGTAAACTGTAAACTGTAAACTGTAAACAGTAGTAAACGACCTACTCATCCCAATAGCAGATGGTGCGTACCTGCTCGTAGGTTTCAATCTTCGTGCGCTGGCCTTTCTGCCAGGCTGTCAGTTGCAGCTTGTTCACCGTCCAGTTATCGTTATCGTCACGCTCTGACATATCGTTCCTGGCATTGATGGAGACGATACATTCATTTTCCTTCGTGAACACCTTCATACTCTGTTGCGTGATCTCAAAGCTGGTATTGTAGCGATAGTCATAGACTGTCCTCAATCCCGACGTAGCATTGATGAGTATGCGCTTCTTCAGGCAGCCGTCGTCATCGTATTCATAGGTGAACACGCTCTTACCGCCCGACTTCTCCAGCATGGCGGCCTTCACGAGATAGCCTCGGCTGTCGTATTCCCTGTCGACTAACTCATCAGAGATAATCCGTCCCATCACGTCGAAATGCTCCATATCATTCTCGAAGACAGGATTGCTGGTGATAACCTCTTGCACCATTCCCTTCAGGCCCATGTTCGACGCATCCTTAAAGTAAGGAGAGGTAGTCAGATAGTAATATTGAATGATATAGCGCCTCTGCTCGTCGATGACCTTAGACTGACGGATATAACCATAGTTGTTCAGCATGTAGAGCGAGCCGTCGCCCTTGGCCTTGAAGTTACCCCACTCCCGCTGAAGCTTGCCCAACAGGTATTTGTGGTTGCGCTCATAGAGGTCGGTAATCCGATACGGACCGCAGTTCACCAACACCTCAGAGAGCAGTTTGGTATGCTCGTCGACTGTCACCGAAAGCGATGACTTGATGCCGTAGAAGTCGCCTTCCAGATAATAGGTATCCGGTTCGGGGTTCTCAGTCTGCACCTGCACGAAGCCCACGGATTCGAGAGCAGGCAGGAACACGGAGTCGGGCCCTTGCAGAGCAACGCCCATCATCGAGATGCTCTTGGGATCGGCAAACGACTGTGACCATCCCTGAATCACCGATAGCGACAGAATCAATATCAATACAATCCGTTTCATGGCGTGCAAAATTACGGAGAATAGTCGAAACCACCAAATAATATGTAATAAATTTGGTATTTCACCCACATATTCGTACCTTTGCACCCATGAAAAAGGGATTAGTACTCGAAGGAGGTGCCATGAGAGGGCTCTTTACGGCAGGCATCATCGATGTGATGATGGAGGCTGGTGTTGAGCCCGACGGACTTATCGGTGTCTCGGCAGGAGCGGCTTTCGGATGCAATTATAAGTCGAGGCAGCCGGGTCGGGCCATTCGCTATAACAAAAGATTTGCCAAGGACTCAAGATACAGCGGCGTGAAGTCGTTCCTCCTGAGCGGCGACTACTTCAATGCGCAGTTCGGCTACCATGTAGTGCCTTTCAAATACGACCTCTTCGACATTCCCGCCTTTGAGCAGAACCCCTTGACATTCACCGTTGTCTGTACGGACGTGGAGACGGGCAAGGCCGTCTATCACGACATCACCCATGTTGACTACGACGAGCTGGAGTGGTTGCGCGCTTCTGCCTCCATGCCCTTAGCCTCTAAGATAGTGAACGTTGGAGGCCGTCAGTTGCTCGACGGTGGCGTCAGCGACTCCATTCCACTGGAATACTTTGAACGTCAGGGCTATCAGCGCAACGTGGTGATCCTTACGCAGCCGAAGGGCTATCAGAAAGAGCACAACCGTTTGATGCCGCTGATGCGCGTCGCCCTGAGGAAATACCCGCAAATGATCAAGGCGATGGATGAGCGCCATCTGATGTATAACCGTCAGTTGGACTATGTGGCAAAGGCAGAGCAGGAAGGCCGTTGCCTGGTCATCCGTCCCGAAGCGAAACTGCCCATCGGCCATATCTCCCACGACCCCGATGAGATGCAGCGCGTCTACGACATCGGCCGTGCCGCCGGTGAGAAGCACCTCTCCGCCATCCGTCGCTTCCTCGCCAAAGATGGTAATCATCTGTAAACTGTAAACTGTAAACTGTAAACAACATGAGAATCGATATCATCACCGTCCTACCCGAGATGCTCGAGGGTTTCGTCCACGAGTCCATCCTGGCCCGTGCCGAGAAGAAAGGCCTGGCCGAGATCCGTCTGCACAACCTCCGCGACTACACCCTCGACAAGTGGCGCCGTGTCGACGACTACCCCTACGGCGGCTCTGCCGGCATGGTCATGCAATGCGAACCCATCGACCGCTGCATCAGCGCCCTGAAGGCCGAGCGCGACTACGACGAGGTCATCTTCACCTCACCCGACGGTGAGCGCTTCGACCAGCACATCGCCAACGAGCTCTCGCTGAAAGGCAATCTCATCATCCTCGCAGGCCATTACAAGGGCATCGACCAGCGCATCCGCGACCACCTCATCACCCGTGAGATCTCCATTGGCGACTTCGTGCTGACGGGCGGCGAGCTTGTGGCAGCGATGATTGCCGATGCCGTCGTGCGCGTCGTGCCCGGAGTCATCGGCGACGAGCAGAGCGCCCTCTCCGACTGTTTCCAGGACGACATCCTCGCCGCCCCCATCTACACCCGTCCCGCCGACTACAAGGGCTGGAAGGTGCCAGATATCCTGCTGAGCGGCAACGAAGCCAAGATCCGTTCGTGGGAACTTGAGCAGGCCCTTGAGCGCACCCGCCGCCTCCGTCCCGACCTGTTAAAAGACTGAAGACGTGTATATCTCTACCGAGGCAATTCCTGGCCTATGGTTGTCATTAGGCTGTCCCTTCGTTGTTCCAGCTTAGTGCTGCGAGGGAGTTTACTGCCTTGTTCGTATCGTTTGCCTATACTCAAATACCCATTTGCCTATACTCAAATATTCTTTTGCCTATACTCAAAAGTCAAGGCCTTATTTTTCATGGGTGCACTTTGGAAGGGGCATGCTAGGGGCATACTAGGGGCGTACTTTTTGAATGGTATGCCCCTAATTACATGATTGATATTCAGATAATTAACTCAAAAAGGGCACAAGGGCGTACTTTGAATTGTTTCTTGTATAGAATTAAGTATTGAGTCAAAAGACAATGGCCAAGAATTAGATAAGAGTACCCAAATTCTTGGCCATATTGCTTATTTGGCGAAACGCTCGGACTGCTGGCGGATGAGGTCGGCATCGTTGAAGTAGTCGATGCGCATGGCCTTGCGCACCTCGTCCATCGTCTGGGCACCCACCTCGCGGGCCTGTTCGGTACCACGCTTCAGGATGTTGTAGATCTCGGGGATGTCCTTCTCGAACTCGGCACGACGTTGGCGCATGGGCTCGAGGAACTTGTTGAGCACCTGGTTGAGGAACTTCTTGCACTTCATATCGCCCAGACCGCCGCGACGGTAGTGATCCTTCAGCTCGTCGAGGTTCTGGTACTCAGGCCAGAAGTCGGCAAAGTCCTGGTCGCAGGAGAAGGCGTCGAGATAGGTGAAGACGGCATTGCCCTCCACATGGCCGGGATCGTTGAGGTTGACGTGCTCAGGGTCGGTGTACATGGAGCGCACCTTCTGCCACACATCGTCGGCGGTATCGGAGAGGTAGATGCAGTTGCCGAGCGACTTCGACATCTTCTCCTTGCCGTCGGTGCCTGGCAGACGACGGGCGGTGAGGTTCTCGGGCAACAGAATGTTCGGCTCCACGAGTACGGGGGCATAGATCTGATTGAAGCGGCGCACGAGCTCGCGGCAGACCTCGAGCATCGGCTCCTGATCTTCGCCGGCAGGGACGGTGGTAGCCTTGAAGAGGGTGATGTCGGCAGCCTGCGACACAGGATAGCAGAAGAATCCGAGGGGGATGCTCTCACCCTCGAAGCCACGCATCTTGACTTCGGTCTTCACCGTCGGGTTGCGCTGGACGCGGCTGACGGAGACGAGGTTCATGAGATAGGTGGTGAGCTCTGCGAGTTCTGGTATCTGACTCTGTATGAACAGTATGCAGCGCTCTGGATCAAGTCCTGCTGCAAGGTAGTCGAGAGCCACCTCGATGATGTTCTGACGGATCTTCTCGGGGTTGTCGGCATTGTCGGTGAGGGCCTGCACGTCGGCCATGAAGACGAACATACGGTCGTAGTCGCCCTGATTCTGCAACTCGACACGACGGCGAAGTGAGCCGACATAGTGCCCTAAGTGGAGCTTTCCGGTGGGGCGGTCACCGGTCAATATTACTTTTCCCATATAGACATATTTTACAAATCGGCTGCAAAGGTAGGTATTTTTTTTCAGACAGAAGAACATAAGAACAAATATTTTTTAAAGACAGAAGGACAGAAGAACATGTCTAAAAAAATGTATAAATAGATATTATGTCCAAAATAATGTGTATCTTTGCATCAAAATTGTATAATTAAAACTGGTTATGTTTAGCAAAGACACTTATATCAGGCGGCGGCAGGAGTTGAAAAGACTCGTCGGCAACGGTGTGATCGTCCTCTTCGGCAACAACGAGTCGCCCGCCAACTATCCCGCCAACGCGTATGCGCCGATGCGCCAGGACTCTTCGTTCCTCTATTACTTCGGCCAGCACCGTGACGGTCTGGTGGGAGTGATCGACATCGACAACGACGAGGAGTGGCTCTTCGGCGACGACATCGACGTGGAGGACATCGTGTGGATGGGCTTTACGCCGTCGGTGGCCGATCTCGCCGCAGAGGTGGGCATCGCGAAGACCGCCCCGATGGCCGACTTGGCAAAAATGGTCAATGGTCCATGGGCCATGGTCAATAAGCACTTCCTCCCACCCTACCGCTTCGACACGAAGATACAGATCATGGATCTGCTGGGCATCCATCCCTCGCAGCAGAAGGAGAAAGCCTCGCTGCCGCTGATCCAGGCGGTGGTGAAGATGAGGGCCACGAAGAGTGCCGAGGAGATTGCCTATATCGACGCGGCCTGCGACGTGGGTTACGTGATGCACACGACGGCACAGATGCTCATCAAGCCCGGGGTGACGGAAAGGTTCGTGGCAGGACAGGTGGACGGCATCGCCCGCTCGCTGGCCCAGGGCAACAGTTTTGCGACTATCTTCTCACAACACGGCGAGATCATGCACGGCAATCCGTCGGACGCTGAGCTGGAGGACGGACGGCTGGTGCTCTGCGATGCTGGATGCGAGCTCAACGACTACTGCTCGGACCACACCCGCACGATGCCTGTCAACGGACGGTTCACGCAGCGGCAGCTGGAGATCTACTCGATTGTGGAGGAGTGTCACGACTACGTGCTCGAGGTGGCCAAGCCCGGTGTGAAGTATATGGACGTGCACTTCGCCGTATGCCGTCGGATGACGGAGCGGCTGAAGGAGCTCGGACTGATGAAGGGCGATGTGGACGAGGCTGTGAAGGCCGGTGCCCACGCCATGTTCCTGCCTCACGGACTGGGACACATGATGGGTATGGACGTGCACGACATGGAGGGACTGGGACAGATCTACGTGGGCTTCGACGAGGAGACACGCCCGAACCTGGAGCAGTTTGGCACCAACAGTCTACGCATGGGCCGTCGCCTGCAGGAGGGCTTTGTGCTTACCGACGAGCCTGGCATCTATTTCATCCCCGCCCTCATCGACGAGTGGAAGGCCAGCGGACATTGTAAGGAGTTCCTCGACTTCGACAAGCTGGAGACCTACAAGGACTTCGGCGGTATCCGCATTGAAGATGACCTGCTGATCACGAAGGACGGTTGCCGCTTCCTCGGTTCGAAGCGCATCCCGTATCATCCCAAGGATCTAACATTAAACATTAATAATAAACAATGAAGAAGATTTTAACTATCGCACTCATGGCGATGATCGCCCTCAGTGCATCGGCTGCCAAGAAGAAGGAAGCCGCCAAAGACGTTAACAAGCCTGTATTCACCATCATCAAGGAGAACCCCATCACCACCATCAAGGACCAGAACCGTTCGGGTACGTGCTGGGACTACTCTACCCTCTCGTTCTTCGAGGCTGAGATCCTGAAAGCCACAGGCAAGCGCTACACCCTCTGCGAGGCCTTTGTAGCCAACAAGACCTATATGGAGCGCGCCATCCAGGTGGTACGCTACCACGGTGACTGCCAGTTCGCTCAGGGCGGCTCTGCCGAAGATGTGCTCTCCACGCTGAAGAACCACGGTATCTGTCCGCTGGAGGCCATGCCTTTCCCAGGCTCGCTCTATGGTGACTCACTGAACAACTTCAACGAGTTCTTCTCGCTGCTCGAGCCTTACGTGGCCGCCGTCGCCAAGAGCGATGCCAAGAAGATCTCCAACCAGTGGAAGGTCGGTCTGCAGGGTATCCTTGACGCCTATCTCGGCAAATGTCCGGAGGAGTTCACCTACGAGGGAAAGAAATACACCCCGAAGACGTTTATGGAAAGCCTCGGCATCAACCTCAACGACTATGTGAGCATCACCAGCTACACCCACCATCCTTTCTACACGGCCTTCGCCGTGGAGGTGCAGGACAACTGGCGCTTCCCGCTGAGCTATAACGTGCCGATGGACGAGATGATGCAGATCATCGACAACGCCATCGACAACGGCTATACCGTAGCCTGGGGCGGCGACGTGTCGGAAGAGGGCTTCACCCGCAAGGGACTGGCTTATGCCGTTGACAGCAAGGCCGCACAGAGTCTCGCCGGCAGCGACATGGCCCGCTGGCTGAAGCTGGCTGCCGAGAAGAAGCGCAACATCATCGACTCGCTGGGATGCACCGTGCCTGAGATCGTGCCGACACAGGAGATGCGTCAGGAGCGTTTCGACAACTGGCAGCTGACCGACGACCACGGCATGCACATCTTCGGTGTGGCCAAGGACCAGAACGGAAAAGAGTATTACATGGTGCAGAACTCCTGGGGTGAGAGCGGCGACTACAAGGGCATCTGGTACATGACCAAGACCTTCATCGCCGCCAACACAATGGACTTCCTCATCAACAAGAACGCCATCCCGGCAGAAATCCGCAAGAAGCTGGGCATCTGAGAAACAGCCTTTGATTTGTTAAAAAGGGCATAATCTGTTAAATTTTACGCAGATTATGCCTTTTTTTCATTTTTTATGCTTACCTTTGGGCGCTAAATTGCCGTAATAGGCTCTTTTCGAGTCTGAGGCGGCAGTCTGGCTACCAAAGCGACAAAAATAAAAAAATAAATATATTAATGCATTTCAAATGGAATTACGAACCACCTACATCAGAACAAAAGACGGCGGCTAAGGAGCTGGGAGAGAAGATCGGCATGAGTCCGATCCTCGCAGACCTGCTCATTCAGCGGGGCATCAAGACGGAGAGTGCGGCCAAGCGATTCTTCCGTCCGATGCTAAACGAACTGATAGACCCGTTCCTGATGAATGACATGGACGTGGCAGTAGACAGACTGAATGACGCCATGGGGCGGAAAGAGCGCATTATGGTCTACGGCGACTACGACGTTGACGGATGTACGGCGGTAGCTTTGGTGTACAAGTTCCTACAGCAGTTCTATTCCAATATTGAATATTACATCCCAGACCGTTATGAGGAGGGATATGGTATCAGTATCAAGGCATTAGACTTTGCGGCGGAACAAGGTATTAAATTGATTATTGTCCTCGACTGCGGCATCAAGGCCATCAAAGAGATTGCCTATGCCAAGCAATTGGGCATTGACTTCATCATCTGCGACCATCATGTGCCAGACGATGAGTTGCCTGATGCCGTTGCCATCCTCAATCCGAAACGGGAAGACTCCACCTACCCCTTCAAGCACCTCTGTGGTTGTGGCGTAGGCTTTAAGTTCATGCAGGCTTTTGCCAAAAACAACGGCATCCCGTTCTCAAAGCTCATCCCTCTGCTCGACTTCTGTGCCGTCAGCATTGCTGCAGACATCGTACCCATCATGGGCGAGAACCGCATACTGGCCTATCACGGACTGAAACAACTGAACACCACCCCATCCATGGGTCTGAAGGCTATTATGGACATCTGCGGTTTGACAGGGCGGGAGATCACCATGAGCGACATCGTCTTTAAGATCGGACCCCGTATCAATGCCTCAGGACGAATGCAGAACGGAACGGAAGCCGTAGACCTGCTTGTAGAACGTGATTTTGCCAAAGCCCTGACCAAGGCTCATCTCATCAACGAATATAATGAGCAACGTAAGGATGTAGACAAGCAGATGACCGAGGAGGCCAATCAGATTGTGGAAAAGCTGGTGAACCAGGATCATCCATCGAGTATAGTGCTTTACGATGAAAACTGGAAAAAGGGTGTCATTGGCATTGTAGCATCAAGACTGACAGAGTTCTATTATCGCCCGACGGTGGTGCTCACCAAATTCAACGGTTTGGCTACAGGCTCTGCCCGGAGTGTTGCCGGATACGATATCTATGACGCCATCAAGAACTGTCGCGACTTGCTGGAGAATTTCGGCGGACATACCTATGCCGTCGGTCTCTCCATGAAGATTGAGAACATCCCGGAATTCAGACGGCGCTTCCAGAAATATGTCGACGAGCATATCCTCCCCGAACAGACTGAGGCCACACTCGACATCAATGCCGAAATCGATTTCAAAGACGTGACCAAGAAGCTGCATAACGATCTGAAGAAGCTCGCACCACACGGTCCTGACAATCCCAAACCCATCTTCTGCACAAGGAACGTCTATGACTACGGCACTTCGAAAGTGGTGGGCCGTCAACAAGAACATATCAAGCTGGAGCTGGTGGATTCCAAGTCAAGTAATGTACTCAACGGCATCGCCTTCGGACAAAGCGAGTCGGCCAAATACATCAAGTCGAAGCGCTCCTTCGATATTGTCTACACCATCGAGGACAATATTTACAAACGAAGCGAAGTGCAGCTGCAGATTGAAGACATCAAGCCCTCAGAAGATTGACGCCAGGCCAGACTGTGGATAGTGAGAAATATAGAGAGATCCTGCGTCGGTACTGGGGCTATGATAACTTCAGAGGCATTCAGCAGGAGATCATCGAGTCAATAGGTGCTGGGCACGACACGCTTGGCTTGATGCCTACGGGCGGAGGAAAGTCGATCACCTTCCAGGTGCCGGCACTTGCGATGAAAGGTGTCACTATTGTCATCACACCCCTCATCGCGCTGATGAAGGATCAGGTCGACAATCTGCTTCGTCGGGGCATTAAGGCTGCAGCCATCTATTCTGGACTTACCCGTGAGGAAATCATCATCACACTTGAGAACTGTATCTTCGGCGACGTGAAACTGCTCTATGTCTCCCCAGAGCGACTGGGCTCAGAACTCTTCCAGAACAAGCTGCGCCACATGCATGTAAGCCTTATTACAGTCGATGAGGCACATTGTATCTCGCAATGGGGCTATGACTTCCGTCCTTCTTATCTCGAGATCGCAAATATCCGTAAGCTTTTGCCTGGTGTTCCTGTCCTGGCGCTCACCGCCACTGCGACACCGCAGGTAGTAGAGGATATCTGCGATAAGTTATCGAATAAGGAGTTCAATGTCTTCCGCATGAGCTTCGAGCGCAAGAACCTCGTCTACGTCGTGCGACAGACGAACGACAAGCGCGAACAGCTCATCCATATCCTCAACAGCATGCCTGGCACCGCCATCGTCTATGCCCGCAGCCGTCAGCGTACGAAGGAATATGCCGAACTGCTCACGAAGGCAGGCATCTCCGCCACATTCTATCATGCCGGACTCGACACAAGTGTGAAGGAAGAACGGCAACAGGCCTGGCAGGAAAGCAGGATCCGTGTGATGGTGGCCACCAATGCATTTGGTATGGGGATTGACAAGCCCGATGTCAGACTTGTTGTTCACATAGACTGTCCAGACAGTATTGAGTCCTACTTCCAGGAAGCCGGACGTGCCGGACGTGACGGCAAACGATCATACGCCGTACTTCTCTATAATGGTGCCGACCAACGTAAACTTGAGAAACGAATTACCGACACCTTTCCCGACAAAGATTATATCCGTCAGGTCTATGAGCATCTGGCCTTCTACTACCAGATAGGTATTGGCTCTGGCTATGGACATACCTTTGAGTTCAATATCGATCAATTCTGCCACACCTTTCACCACTTTCCCATCAAGGTTGACTCTGCTCTGAAAATTCTCAGCAGAGCCGGATATATCGAATATACAGAAGAACAGGACAACCAGGCAAGACTGAAGTTCACCATCAGCCGGGGAGAACTATACAAATTAGAGAACAATACCTCTCAAGAAGAAAAAATCATCACTGCATTATTACGTAATTACGGCGGACTCTTTACCGACTACCATTATATTGACGAGGGGTTCCTGGCCAGTCAAAGCGCCATGCAGCCACAACAGGTGTACCAAACGCTGAAAGGACTCAGCCAGCGCCACATCCTGCACTTTATCCCACAAAAGAAGACCCCTTACATACATTACACCCAACGACGTGAGGATAAGGAACTCATACAATTCTCACCTTCCGTATATGAGGAGCGCCTGACTCAGTTCCGTCAACGAATCCATGCTGTCATTACGTATGCCACCAATGACCATATCTGCCGTAGCAGACAGTTGCTCAGCTATTTTGGTGAAACCGACACTCACGACTGCGGGTCGTGCGACGTATGCCTAAGCCATCACAAAGAGGGATCAGTATCAGAGCCAAGGCTTAACCATGCGATGGAACAAATTCTCCGTCTGCTGGACGACGGACAGCCCCACCCTATTACAGAGTTACGCGGCATCCAGTTGCCCGTAGACGAACTGGATGCCGCGCTTGACTATTTGCTACAAGAGGAATATATCCGCCAAGAAGACGGCCTCCTCCGTAGACTGTAAACCATCAACTAAAACTCCAACTTCAGCTGTCGCTCATCTTCATCATCATGTTCATGACAATAGCTGCTACCATCGAAACAATGCGTGCAGAGCTTACATTTCGGCATACCAATGGCCTCCACGAGATCTTCCAGACGAGCGAACTTCAGCGTCGTCAGTCCTAAACGCTTGGCAATCTCCGCCACCATTCGCTTGTACTCGGGGGAGCCGGTCTGTGCATATTTCTCAAGGTTCTTCTTGTCGTCGCCCTCAAAATCCTTAATGATACGTCGCGTGATCAGTTCCATATCACTCTTCGAGGTGGTGAAGCCGATGAAAGGACAGCCATATACCAGCGGTGGACAGGAGATACGGCAGTGTACCTCCTTAGCTCCATAATCAAAGAAGGTCTTCACATTATCCTTCAGCTGGGTACCACGCACAATGGAGTCATCGCAGAACACCACGCGCTGGCCCTTCAACAGTGAGGGGTTCGGTATCAGCTTCATCTTGGCGACCAATGAACGGCGTTCCTGATTACCAGGTGTGAACGAACGAGGCCATGTGGGAGTGTACTTCAATACACTCCGTTTATAAGGTACTCCCTTGCCCTCAGAATAGCCCAATGCCATACCAACACCTGAATCTGGCACACCGCAGACACTGTCAACCTCCGTTTCATCAGTCTCACCCATCTTCTTACCATTGGCTTCACGTACGGCTTCTACATTGATGCCATTATAGTCTGAAGCAGGGAAACCATAATACACCCACAGGAACGAGCAGATCTGTTCCCGCTTGAAGGGTTCTTGTAGCACTTCCATCGTGTCGTGTGTCAGATAAACAATCTCCCCGGGTCCCAGGTCTCTCACACGGTGATAGTCGAGATTCGGGAAACTCGTCGTTTCACTCGAAACGGCATAAGCTCCCTCTTTCTTTCCAACAACGATAGGCGTTCGCCCTAAGAAGTCGCGGGCGGCAATGATTCCCTTCTCCGTAAGGATGAGCATCGAACATGAGCCTTCAATTTTCTTATAAACCAGATTGATACCTTCAACGAAAGTACGACCCATATTGATGAGCAATGCCACAAGTTCTGTCTGGTTGATGGTGTTGGCAGAATACTCGCTGAAATGCATTCTACGATCCAGCAGCTCCTGGGCGATTTCTTCCAAGTTGTTGATCTTCGCTACCGTCACCACCGCATAGCGTCCCAAGTGTGAGTTCACAAGAATAGGCTGTGGGTCGGTATCACTGATGACACCAATACCCTGATGGCCAGAAAAAGAATCGAGCTCATCTTCGAATTTCGAGCGGAAATAGTCACGTTCCAGATTGTGGATCTTACGGCTAAAGCCTTTTTCTTGGTCGAAAGTCACCAGTCCTGCACGACGCGTTCCTAGGTGAGAATTGTAGTCTGTGCCGTAGAACAAATCGTTGACGCAACACTTTGTAGATATGGTTCCAAAGAATCCTCCCATATTATATTGTTTACTGTTTACAGTTTACGGTTTACAGTTGATTACTTCTAAAGAAAGAACGGCTTGCCAGCATATCATCTGTAAACTGTAAACCGTCAACTGTAAACAACTATTTTACTTAAAGTAGTACAGGAATGAAGCGATACCCTCCAAAGCAGGCTTGCGCTGTCCCTCAATCTCTATTTTGAAGTCAATCTCAACCTTACAGATGCCACGCAGGTTCTGGATGTTGTGCAGTTTCGTGGTCATCCTCACACGAGAGCCCGTCACCACAGGCTGTCCGAAACGCATCTTATCCATACCGTAGTTCACGAGCATCTTGATATTGTTCACCTCAATGATCTGGTCCCACAGATAAGGCAGCACAGAGAGTGTCAGGTAGCCATGGGCGATGGTACTGTGGTACTGACTCTCTTCCTTTGCCCTTTCCACATCGACGTGGATCCACTGGTGATCCAGTGTGGCATCGGCAAAGAGGTTGATACGGTCTTGGTCGATTAGCAGCCAGTCAGAGACACCGAGTTCCTGTCCCAGATGTGCTGCAAATTCATCATACGAATTGATTACTAATTTTCCCATATTGTGTTTAAAATGAATTGCGGAGGTACGCTACGCACCCCCGCAATCTATGTTAACTTATACGTCTTGGTTCTCTGGACGAAGCTTACGCACGGTCTCGCCAGCGCGCCACATCTCCTGGTTGCGCATAGCCTCAAGTTCCTTCTCCAGACCAGCACGGTAGTCGGGCTTCGAGTTGGCATCGATGGTGATCTGTGCCTCATTACCCGTCTGCACCGAGTAATAAAGCCACTCCATCACAGGCTTAATGGCATCGTGGAAGCGGGGAGCCCAGTCCAGTGCACCACGCTGAGCGGTGGTCGAGCAGTTGGCATACATCCAGTCCATACCCTTCGCGCCGAAGAGCGGGCCAAGGCTCTGTGTCAGCTCCTCAACGGTCTCGTTGAAAGCCTCCGAGGGAGAGTGTCCATGCTCACGGAGCACCTCATACTGTGCCAGCAGCAGACCCTGGATGGCACCCATCAACGATCCGCGCTCACCGGTGAGGTCTGAAGTAGCCTCACGCTGGAAGGTCGTCTCAAACAGATAACCTGCACCGATACCGATACCGAAGGCGATAGTCTTCTCCTTGGCTTTGCCGGTAGCATCCTGATATACGGCATATGAGCAGTTCAGACCACGACCCTCGCAGAACATTGTGCGGAGGCTGGTACCAGAACCCTTCGGAGCCACCATGATCACGTCGACATCCTTCGGGGGGATGACACCCGTGCGATCGCTCCAGTTGATGGCAAAGCCGTGAGAGTAATACAGTGTTTTACCCGGCTTCAGATATTTCTTGATAGTGGGCCACTGCTGAATCTGACCAGCATCGCTCAGAAGCATGCAGAGGATGGTACCCTTCTCGGCAGCCTCCTCGATAGAGAACAGTGTCTCACCGGGAACCCAACCGTCGGCCACAGCCTTGTCGTAGGTTTTACCCTGACGCTGACCAACAATCACGTTGAAACCGTTGTCGCGCAGGTTACAGGCCTGACCTGGTCCCTGCACACCGTAACCAATCACGGCGATGGTCTCATTCTTCAATACTTCACGTGCTTTCTCCAAAGAGAACTCCTTGCTGGTGACTACTGTTTCCATCACGCCACCGAAATTCATTTCTGCCATAATAGCTTTTGTTTTTAAATGTTATCTTTTGAAATTCGCGTGCAAAGTTACCAATTTGTTATCAAATAGCCAAATTATATCTCATCTTTCTACATTATTTAATGATTTATTTGGTTCAACATGTTGAAACCGTAATCAAGTAGAAGAGCAGATTCTGTGAAGCGAGTTGACAGACTGCGACTACCAAGAAGGACAAGATAGAGTGTCCTGCCTCTACGAGTGGCAGCCGAGGCTAGACAATAGCCTGCTTGACGGGTATAACCCGTTTTAATACCGATGCAACCTTCGTATGAGTTTAGAAGGACATTGGTATTATGACAGGGCATATGCCGCCCATCGAGCAGAGGGATGTCTTTTTCAGCAGTACCAACAATACTGGCAAAGGCGCTGTCACGCATAGCATAACGGCATAACTTTATCAGATCGTTGGCGGTGCTGTAGTTGTCGATATTGGGTACGCCGTTTGGATTAGCAAAATGAGTGTTCTCCATGCCCAGATAGGCTGCCTTTTCGTTCATCATCTCACAAAAACTAAGCGTGTCGCCTCCTATATGTTTGGCAATGGCATAAGCCGCGTCATTGTCGCTGATGAGCATCATCTCATCTATCAAATCACTCAGGAGAAAACCGTCTCCAAGCTTGACACGGGAATCCTTGGCGATATACGAATCTTCGTCAATATACACAGAGTCGTCCAAATTGCCGTTTTCCAAAGCCAGCAGGCAGGTCATCATCTTTGTGATGGATGCCATGCACACCAACTTGTTGGCATTCTTTGAACTGAATACCAACCCCGTCGAGTCATCTATTAACATCCACGCATCAGCTGTTATCGATGCCAATTCTTCAATTCCGTCTATCGAATCGGGATGAAGAGTCAATGAATCGACGAGGTCAATATGGGCTCTTCTCATCTCTTCGGGGCTGAGCATAAAGCCTGACGCCCTTCTCCCTTCACCACATGCGACAAAACCGCCAATGACAATTACGGCAAAGACAGCCTTCAGCCCTCTCACCTTTCGATCAAGCATGGAGATCAAGGGTGAAGCGTGTACCCTTTGTGAAGGCGGGATCGATATCGAGGTCGCCATTCATTTTCTGGGCCATCTTCTTACAGATGGGCAGACCGAGACCGTCACCCGTCGTGAGGTCACGAATCTCCAGGAAGGGTTTGAACACATCATCCCGTTTCTCTACTGGTATACCTTCACCGGTGTCAGAGACAAGGAACTGGTAAGCATGGGGACCTCGCTTCTTGAACTCCAGACTGATGGTTCCGTTGGCAGGCGTGTATTCTGCAGCATTGGTGAGCAAATGGAGCAGAATATGAGAGACATACTCTCGGTTGATGTTGGCACTCAGGTTCGGTGCGTTCACCGTCAGATTGACACCCGCCTTGACCTTGTCGCGGACTTGTTCTATCAGGTCTTTACAGAACGACTGCATTTGCGTCTCTTCCACATCCACCGGTTCGGTCCTGTTCTCCAATTCAGAAAGCGTCTGGATGTGCTCAGAGAAGTCGAGCAGCGCCTGCACTTCAGGAACACTCTTGTCGAGTTTTATTAAGGTAGGCTCGAGTTGTGCAGAGATATTGCTGATGAACTTGGCCTTAAGGGCATTACTCTCATCAGCCAGTGTGATGATCTTCTTTTGCTTGCGAGTAAGGAGGATGAAACGGAGCAGGATGACAGCACCTACGGCAAGTGCTGCTGCAAGAGCAGCTGCGAGAATGCCAAGACCGATGATAATCAACTGACGGGCGGTCAGCGAACTGTCCTTGTCATCGATGGTAGCTTTCTGACTGGTAATCTGTTCCTTCAATGCCTTGATTTCATCGGCGTGCTTCAGAGCATTGGTGGAGTCTTTCCAAGCAATATAATTACTATAAGACTGTGCCACCATGTTGGCATTGTTACTACGACGACCATTGGCGATAAGCGTCTTGTACACTTCGTCGACCTTGTCATAGTCCTTCTGGGCAGTGAGTTTGTCGGCCATCTCCTTAAAAACGGCATTGCCTTGTGCATTCATGCCGAACGTGTAGTAATAGATGGCTTTTGTATAAAGAAGGTCATTCTTCACGCTCTCCTGTCCTGACTGCGATGCAAGGTTCTCAAGGATATTGAGTTGGTCTTTGGCACTATCACTTTTTCTGAGTTTGATATACATCTGCAGTCGCTCTTTGGTGACAGGGTAATGAAGTGCAGCCTTCTCACTACTGCTGAGACTTGCAGCATTGACCACTTCGTCGGCACGGCGTAAGAGGTCGAAGGCTTCCTTGTAGTAGTTCTCCTTGTAGTAGAGAGCTGTGGCCTTGACAGCACATTCTACACCCTGGGCAATCTGACCTTTGTTGTAGTAGTCATTGAAGGCGTGGATAAACAGTGAACGTGCGGAAGCGATGTTCTGCGTGGGGTCAACTGCCTCGGCACGTTTTTGAAGGTCGCTTTTCTGATCGTCCTGTGCACTGACTGTGGCACAGCAGAAAAGCAGATTCATGAGAATGATTATCAGTTTTGTATTCATACTTTATATTATTTAATGTTCTGCTATAAAAACAACCTTACTGCGACATACCTCGATGGGATCGGGATTGTCGGGAGAGGTCTTAACGATACGGACGTTAAATGAGTTGCCAGTCGAATTGTCAGCCGTTTCCTTGTAGAAAGAGAGCCGGTCTCCCTCATGGGCCTCGGCCACGTAGGCTATCTCGAACCGGTGAATGCGATGCGTACGATACCAGTCAAGGGGCCAAAGGTCGAGCACGTGCTCAATGTATTTTACGGAATTGACGTGGCCGTTGATGTCAATATCATGATAATAGGTATCAATGGTCCGTACAAGTTCACCCTCTTCAGACATCTTTACACGACCACCTTTATCAATGGGACATTCCTTGTCCTTGACGATCCAGTTGTTGATGGCACCATTGTCGATGGAGAAGATATCGGTTGGCTGGCGGCTCTCGGTATCGATCATCGCCCAGATGGAACGACCATAGCCATAAACATGACCGTCATCCCCTACTACACGGAAGTTACGCGAGGTGAAGTAGCGCATGGCGCTCTCTACCCATGTTTCGACATTGAACTTGGTGTATTGCTGTGGCATCTCTTCCATCTCGATGGCGAGACGTGAGAGCACCCACGAGCGCTGAATAGTCATGAGGTATTTCATACCAAAACCACGGGCCGAGGAATGGAAGTCGGCTGCGTTGAGCATGTGGTTGCCGAGGTGCCCCATAAAGAGTCGCTGCGAAAAATCGCAGTGGAAGGGTTCAGCCTGAAATTCGTAGGATCCTACTTTTTCCATTGAACATTGAAGATTGAACATTGAACATTAATGGTGCAAAAGCACCTTCTGACCACCATGAAGATAGATAGCATCACGTGAAGGCATTGACGGAAGTCGGGTGCCCTGAATAGAGTACCATTCAGCGAATGAGGTGACTTGATCTACTCCCTTCTGCGGAAAAGGGATGATGGCAGTGCTGTTGTCGAGGAAAGACTTCATCTCATATAGGGCAGGCAGAGCACGTCCTGTCTCGTTATCGAAGAGCGAGGCGTTATACCATCCGCTGGCCAGCGATCCTGTACATCCCTTGGCATTAGCTTCAGCGTACCACCATGAAAGGCCGTTCACCTGTGGATGTTTCTTAAGCATAGAAATGAGATCAGCTGTATATTTGCGCTGTCCTTCGTTACTGTAGGGATAGGTCTTAGAATAGTCAAAATCACCCATCGCCCACTTTGAAGGATATCCTGTCTCCACAAGTTGAATCTCTTTGTCGGGGAAATTCTTTTCCAATTGTGTCAGGCCTTTGTCGAGATTGGAAAGCACACCCTTATAATAGGGATAGTATGAGGTACCTATGATATCGTAGTCAATCTCATTCTCTTGGATGCGTTTGAAAAAAGCAACATCAAGCGGAGCATTATTGGCACACTGTTCCGTATGGATGATGATCTTTGCCTCAGGACAGACCTCACGACAGGCCCTGCCTGCGGCCTTTAGATACTTAGTGAAATTGTCCCAGTTGGTGTCCTTATAAGCTGACCAGTTGCTGTTGGCCTCTAACTTTCCACTTAACTGTCCATAGTCCACGAACTGTCCGTTTGAATCCTTGTACCCCCAGTGCATGCCAAAAGATATCTCATTGCCCGTCTGGATCAGGTCTGGCGTGGCACCTTCTGCAACAAGTGCCTCAAGGGATTCTTTAGTGTACTTATAGAAGGTCTCATCCGGATACCAACTATATACTGCCCAAGACGATGGTGCTGTCTGTTTTCCCGGGTCTGCCCATGTGTCGCTGTAGTGGAAGTCGAGCATAAAGAAGAGACCTGCATCCTTGATGCGTTTGCCGAGTCTTTTTACATACTCCAGATCCTGACACACGTTCTTGTCAGTATCCTTTGAGGGGTCTACAAAGAGACGAACACGCATCGTATTCCATCCTTGTTCCTTGAGAAAGACCAACAAATCCGTGATTTTACCACCTTCTTTGTCGAAATAAGTGGCATTCTGCTCCTCATACTTCAACAACACGGAGATGTCGCCTCCGACGTAGCGCTGTGTCTGGGCTGAGAGGTGAGAGGTGAGAAGTGAGAAGTGAAAGAATACCACTACCACTATCTTCGCCCATCTGCTTTTAAGTGTAATCATCTGTAAACCGTAAACTGAAAAACCGTAAACAAAACTAACTCTCGCTCTCCCTCTGTTCGAGGAACTCACTCACTTGCTCCTGCATGCCACGAGTGACGGCAATACGGCCACTACGGGTGTACTGCAGCACGCAGCCGAAGGTATCAAGGGCACGGAAAAGGGAGATAATATCCTCAGTGACTCCATGTTTCATCACAATAGTATAGGTGGGGTTTACCTCAATGATCTGGGCATCGAAACGGCGGATGGTACGTGAGATCTCGGGGTTCTCCAGCACCATCGGCGTAGCGAGCTTATAGAGGCCCGACTCACGGATGAACAGCTGGTCGTCGGTGAAATAGTTGGCTTTCACCACATCGATTTTCTTTTCTATCTGACGGACTATCTTGATAATCTGGTCTTCGTCGCTCCAGGCGGTGATGGTGTACTTATGAACACCAGGAATACTGGAGGCCGACACGTTCAGACTCTCAATGTTCACCTGTCGACGGGTAAAGACTGCCGTCACCTGATTCAGGATACCAGCCACGTTCTCGGAGTAAACCAATAATGTATAGAGTTTCTTTTCTTCCATTTCAATCTTCCATCTTCAATTTTCAATCTTAAATCTCCAGCATCATCTTATCGATATCCATACCCGGAGGCGTCATGGGCAGCACATTGTCCTCTTCAAGGATGGCACACTCGAGGATATACGGACCTTTCGTAGCCAACATCTTCCCGATAGCAGCAGCCAGATCCTTGCGGTCTGTCACAGCCTGGTAAGGAATATCATAGCCCTGGGCAATATGCTCGTAGTTGGGGTTCATCATCTTCGTGAACGACTTACGACGCATCCAGAACATATCCTGCCACTGGCGCACATTACCGAGATAGTGGTTGTTCATCACGATCATCTTCACAGGAGCTTTCTGCTCCATGATGGTGCCGAGTTCCTCGATACACATCTGGAAACCGCCGTCGCCCATGAAACAGCAAACGGTACGACCTGGTGCGCCAAAAGTGGCACCGATGGCGGCAGGCATGCCGTAGCCCATCGTACCAAGACCACCACTGGTACAGATACTACGCTTATGGTGATACTTGAAGTAACGGGTTGCAAACAATTGATTCTGACCGACATCCGTCACGAGGATAGCATCGTCAGGCGCTTGTTCAGCAACAGCATTGACGACCTCACCCATCAACAGCGGTCCTTCCTTTGGATGGATAGCGGGCTCAATCACTTTCACACGTTCCTTTTCGTCGAGCGGCTTGAAAGAATCACGCCACTCTTGATGGTAATTCTTGTCCAACAAGGCAGTGATGACAGGCAGCGACTCCTTACAGTCAGCTATCACCGCCACGTCGGTCTTCACGTTCTTGTCGATCTCACTATGGTCGATATCGAGGTGAATAATCTTCGCCTGTTTGGCGTAGGTTTTCAGGTTTCCCGTCACACGGTCTGAGAAACGCATGCCAATGGCAATCAACACGTCGCACTCCTGCTCTTTCATATTCACGGCATAATTACCATGCATGCCCAGCATACCGACATTGAGCGGATGATTGGAGGGCAAGGCAGAAAGACCGAGCATTGTACGACCAGCAGGAATGTCGGCCTTCTCAAGGAAGGCTTTCAATTCGTTCTGGGCATTTCCAAGTTCCACTCCTTGACCAACGAGTGCCAATGGTTTCTTAGCATGGTTGATGAGTTCTGCGGCCTGACGGACGGCATCAGCATCGAGCTTGGGATAAGGAACATAAGAACGTATAAAATTGACCTTCTGTGGATTATAGTCAATCTCTTCAACCTGGGCATTCTTGGCAAAGTCAAGCACCACCGGACCAGGACGGCCTGTGCGAGCAATATAGAAAGCCCGGCTGACAGCCCAGGAAACGTCTTCGGCATGACGGATCTGATAGCTCCATTTCGAGATAGGCTGAGCCACACCCACGAGGTCCACCTCTTGGAAGGCATCAGTACCGAGGGCCGAGATGGGCACCTGTCCGGCGATGACAACAATGGGTGTGGAGTCAAGCATTGCATCGGCAATACCCGTGAGTGTATTGGTCACACCGGGACCACTGGTCACCAAGGCTACGCCTACCTCACCAGAGACTCGTGCATAACCCTCTGCAGCATGGGTAGCTCCTTGTTCGTGGCGCACCAGAATATGGTCGAAACATTTCTTCTCGCCTCGTGTATAGTCGAAGAGCGCGTCATAGACAGGCATGATACTACCGCCAGGGTATCCGAAGATCGTCTTCACACCCTCAGCCTGCAACGCCCGCATCAGCGCTTTTGACCCTGTTATTCTATCTTTTAACATACGATATGTTAATATGTTACTATGTCTTTATTATTACTCTGTCAGAATCCTGACACCACCCTTATCCGCAGACGAGACGCTCTGGGCGTAGGCGCGGAGAGCCTTTGAAACAACTCTATTGCGTTTCAGGGGCTGCTGCGGACGGGCTGCCAATTCTTCGTCGCTGAGTTTCACGTTGATACTGCGCGAGGGGATATCAATGACGATGATGTCACCATCCTTGATCTTTCCGATATTACCACCATTGGCAGCCTCGGGAGAAATATGGCCGATGGAGAGTCCGCTGGTACCACCAGAGAAACGACCGTCGGTAATCAAAGCACACTCCTTACCGAGGTGCATACTCTTGATATAACTTGTCGGATAGAGCATCTCCTGCATGCCGGGACCACCCTTCGGACCCTCGTGGGTAATCACCACGCAGTCGCCACTCTTCACCTGTCCGCCGAGGATTCCCTCGCAGGCATCCTCCTGAGAATCAAACACCACGGCAGGACCTTCGAAGTGCCAAAGCGATTCGTCAACGCCGGCAGTCTTCACCACACATCCGTCCTGAGCGATATTGCCGAAGAGTACAGCCATACCTCCATCCTTCGTATAAGCATGTTCTATATCGCGGATACAACCATTCTCACGGTCTGTATCGAGTTTTTCCCATTGTGCATCCTGCGAACCCATCACGGTAGAGAACTTACCACCAGGGGCACTACGATAGATGCGCTCAGCCTCAGGATCGATAGTCTCACCTGTGATGCTGTATTTTTTGATGTCTTCGCCCAGTGTGGCGCCATTGACGCGCTTGCAGTCAAGACGGAGCAGTCCGCCCTTGGCCAGTTCACCCAGAATTCCCAGAATACCACCAGCACGGTTCTCCTCCTGAATGGAGTATTTCTGCCAGTTAGGTGCGAGTTTGCAGAGGAAGGGCACCTTGCGCGACAGAGCGTCGATATCTTTCATGTTGAAGTCTACCTCAGCCTCCTGTGCTACGGCCAGCAGGTGTAGTACGGTATTCGTTGAAGCACCCATCGCAATGTCGAGCGTCATGGCGTTCAGGAAGGCATCGCGCGTAGCAATACTACGTGGCAATACGCTATCGTCACCCTCCACATAATATTTCAGCGCGTTCTTAACGATGAGCTGTGCAGCATCACGAAACAGCTGAATGCGGTTCTTATGGGTAGCTAGGATACTACCATTGCCAGGCAACGACAGACCGATGGCCTCCGTCAGCGAGTTCATGGAGTTGGCGGTGAACATACCTGAGCAAGCGCCACAGCCCGGACAGGCACACTGTTCAATCTCTGCCAGTTCCTCATCGCTCACCGTCGGGTCTCCACCCTTCACCATCGCCGTAATCAGGTCGGCATTCTCGCCACGCCACTTACCAGCCTCCATCGGACCACCCGAACAGAATACCGTCGGGATATTCAGTCGCATGGATGCCATCAGCATACCTGGCGTCACCTTGTCACAGTTGGAGATGCAGATCATGGCGTCGGCCTTGTGGGCATTGACCATATATTCCACCGAGTCGGCAATGATATCACGAGATGGCAGCGAGTAGAGCATACCGTCGTGCCCCATCGCAATACCGTCGTCGATGGCTATCGTATTGAATTCTGCCGCATAGCAGCCCATCTTCTCAATCTCTTCGCGAACGATCTGCCCAATCTCGTGCAGATGGGTATGACCAGGTACAAACTGGGTGAACGAGTTCACGATAGCAATGATTGGCTTACCAAACTGCTCATGCTTCATACCCGTTGCCACCCATAGGGCACGAGAACCAGCCATTCTACGGCCTTCCGTGCATACAGCGCTTCTCAAGGGATGCTTATAATTCATGTCGATATTCTGTTTTATTTCCGGAAATATTGTGCAAAAATACACTAAATACTCCAAATTGCCAACAATTTCGGGATTTTTTAGTAATTTTGCAGCAAAATATTGACAACTAACAACAATTTGAAATGAGAAGAAAACTATTAGTGGTGTCGTTAGTGGCTTTTATTTGGGCTTCTGCACAGACGCGACAAGAGATAACGCTCAGCGACAACTGGAGTTTTTCACACGACCAACAGACGTGGGAAACAGTATGTGTACCTCACGACTGGGCCATCGCAGGTCCGTTCGATAAGAAATGGGACTTGCAGAAGGTGGCCATCGAGCAGAACGGCGAGAAAGAGGCTACCGAGAAGAGCGGACGCTCGGGAGCCCTACCCTGGATTGGTGAAGGTTATTACAAACGGATAATCCAGATTCCAGCTGACTGCCAGCATGCCGAACTGCTGTTCGACGGTGCGATGTCAGAGCCTACGGTCTTTCTCAACGGACAGAAAGCCGGCTACTGGGCCTACGGCTATAATGCCTTCCGCGTAGATATCACACCGTACATGAAAACAGGCGATCGCTCGGTCAAAAATTTGTTGGAGGTTCATCTGAAGAATGTGGAAGAGAGCAGTCGATGGTATCCTGGAGCGGGCATTTACCGTCCGGTGAAGCTCATCATTACCGGCAAGGATTATATCGACCCTTGGAAAACATTTATCCGCACGACGGCTCTGACTGAAGGCCAGGCTACACTTCAGGTTTCTGTCGGTACTGGCAGTCCTGTCAGCGCTGACTTGGCCTTTGAGGTGGAACTGCGCGATGTTCAAGGAAAGCTCGTAGGTCATGAGCACACCTCCGCCATCAGCAAACAGGGAGAAGCCGATATGACCTTCAGCATCGCCAACCCCAACCTATGGACGCCGGAGACACCTTATTTATATATAGCCCGTATCAAATACATGCGAAACGGCCAGACGGTCGATGAAGTCTGTCAGAAGTTCGGCATCCGTACAGTGAAGTGCTCCAAGGAGGGTGGTTTCCAACTGAACGGCGTGACGCGCAAGCTGAAGGGTGTCTGTCTGCACCACGACCTCGGTCCCTTGGGGGCTGCTATCAACAAAAGTGCCCTCATCCGACAGATCAAGACCCTGAAGGACATGGGCTGCGACGCCATCCGCACCTCGCACAACATGCCCTCGCAGATGCAGATGGAACTCTGTGATTCACTTGGTATGATGGTGATGGCCGAGAGCTTCGACATGTGGATCTACCCCAAGTGCAAAAACGGCTATGCCCGATTCTTCAACGACTGGTGGCAGAAAGATATCGAGAACCTGGTGCTGGCCAACCGCAACCATCCCTCCATCGTGATGTGGTCGATAGGCAACGAGATTCCCGAACAAAACAGCGCACGGGGTCGTGACTGGTCTGTGAAGCTGCAAGATCTCTGTCACAGCCTCGACTCCACCCGTCCCGTCACTCAAGGTATGGACCGTGCCGACGAAGCCCTGAGGAACGGCTTTGCTCAGGTGATGGATGTGCCGGGCTTCAACTACCGCGTGCATAAATACCAGAACAATATCGAGCGACTGCCGCAGGGATTCCTTTTAGGTTCAGAGACCGCTTCGACGGTGAGCAGCCGAGGGGTGTATAAGTTCCCGGTGGAGGTCACCGACAACTCACAATATGCCTCTTGGTCACCTCACTACGACCCCACAGCCATCAAGAAGGCCGATGGCCAATGCTCCAGCTACGATGTGGAATACTGCTCGTGGTCGAACCTTCCCGATGACGACTGGGTATGGCAGGACGACCAGCCGTGGGTAATCGGAGAGTTCGTATGGACGGGCTACGACTACCTCGGCGAGCCGACACCTTACGATGAGTACTGGCCTTCGCGCAGTAGTTACTTCGGTATCTGCGACCTCGCCGGACTGCCCAAGGACCGCTACTGGCTCTATCGTTCGCGCTGGCAGAAGGAGGATCACACCATCCATCTGTTACCCCACTGGAGCTGGGGACGCTCGAAGAAAGACAAGGGGAATCGCATTGGCAAAGTGACGCCCGTGTATTGCTATACCGACTACCCCACCGCTGAGCTTTTCCTGAACGGCAAGAGTCAGGGCAAGATCTCCAAGAATCCCAGCGAGCGACTTGACCGTTACCGTCTGCGCTGGAACAACGTGAAATACGAGCCGGGAGAATTGAAGGTGGTCGTCTATGATGCTGCCGGCAACGCTGCTGGCGAACAATCCATCCGTACCGCTGGCAAACCCGCCAAAATGGCCCTCGATGTCTGGACCCAATCAGCAAATCTCTCACCACTCACCTCTCACCTCTCACCTCTAAAAGCCTCTGGCGACGATTTCGCCTTCATCACCGTCTCTCTCACCGATGTTAATGGGATACCCATCCCCGACGCTTCAGACCAGTTGACGTTCGAGGTCACTGGCGCAGGCACCTTCGAGGCCGTTTGCAACGGCGATGCCACGAGTCTGGAACCCTTTAAGCAACCCACGATGAAGCTCTTCAACGGTCAGTTGGTGGTCATCGTGCGCAGCGGTCACCAGCCCGGCACCCTCACTCTCAAGGTCACAGACACCAAGCTCAACATCTCAGAATCCATCGACATACAAATCAACTGATTCGTGGGCTTTTATGTATTTTTCAATAAATATGAAAAAAGACTGGAAAAGTGTTGGAAATATAGGAAATATTTTATACCTTTGTTGCCAAAATTATCTCATAACCCATAAATATTGAAGCAATGAGAACCAGATGCTGGAGAATCCTGCCAATGATGATGACCACTATCGTCATGATGTGGTCGTGTAGCGGCGAAATACGCAGGGATGCCAATGTTAGCAAGGCCGACAGTCTGCTGTTTGCAGCAGGAAATGCGAAGGATTACCTGAAGGTGCTGGCTATCATTGATAGTCTGGAGGACACAGGCGAAATCTCGGAAATGAATATCGCCCGCTGGAGGGGTGTGGCCAACTACTATCTTGGGAACATGCGCTCGGCTGAGTTCCATTACAAGAAGGCGGTAAAAGGAGAGATACGCAATGAGCAAGACCAACTGAACTATACCAAGTCTGCCCGTCGGCTGGCAGGTATCTTGACGAAGAAAGGTGCCTATCGGGATGCGCTCCAGATAGCGATGGATGCGCTCGATAGGATGAAGCAATCGAAACAGGGTTCCCAGTCGGACTATGCCACACTGCTCAACACCATCGGCTGCTGCCAGTTGAATTTGGGTAACTCCAGCGCTGCAGAAGAGAATTTCGAGGAAGCTTACACGTCGATGGAGCAAGTTTTTGACACCGACAGCACAGGCCATCTGATTATCAACACGTATCTCAATACCACCGACATCATTGAGAACTACTTGGCCCTCAAGGAGTATCAGGAGGCTCTGTTATGGATAGACCGTGCCGACGGGCTGGTGAAGAAATACGAGGAGATACCATCCACGAAGGCAGAGACTACGCACGAGACACATGGCCAGACAGATCTCTGCCGCGCGATTGCGCTGGAGGGACTGGGCGAGAAGAAAGAGGCTTCAGATTACTACCGACTGGCCATCACCAACAGATTCTTCAAGACGGCCAAGGGAAAGCTGCTGGCTAACGACTACCTTATGGCTGCCGGACGATGGAACGAGGCCGCCGACAACTATAAAGACCTCGACCGTCTGCTGAACGCTCAGGACATCGACTTGACGCTCGACAACATCCAGCAGTATCTGTTGCCCAAATATCGCGCCAATGTCGGAGCACACCGCATGGACAGCGCTATTGCTGTAGGCATCCAGATCTGCGAGGCCCTCGACAGCGCGATCACACGGTCGAAGATCGACGATGCCGCAGAGCTGGCCACCATCTACGAGACCAATCAGAAAGAGGCTGAAATAGCCCACCAAAAGGCCGACCTGACGATGCAGCGGCTGATAGGCACTGCCTCTGCCCTCATCCTGCTGATCGTGTTCTTCACCGTCTATACACTCCATCGCCGTAAGGCCCAGCACCATCTGGCCGTTGCCCATGAGAAGTTGCAGGCCGCCTACGACAAGCTGGAGGAGACGACGGCTGCCAAGGAGCGTATCGAGAGTGAGTTGCGCATCGCCCGCGACATCCAGATGTCGATGGTGCCCAACCTCTTCCCTGAGCGCGAGGGTCTCGACATGTACGCCTCGATGATGCCCGCCAAGGAGGTGGGCGGCGATCTCTACGGCTATCTGCTGCTGGGCGACGAGCTCTACTTCTGTCTCGGCGACGTGAGCGGAAAGGGTGTGCCCGCTTCGCTCTTCATGGCACAGGCCACCCGACTCTTCCGTACCCTCGCCACTCAGCACATGATGCCCGACGAGATGGCCACCCGCATGAATGCGGCCCTCTCTGACGATGACAACGAGCACGCTATGTTCGTCACGATGTTCATCGGACTCCTCGACCTGAACACGGGCAAACTCGACTTCTGCAATGCTGGACACAACCCGCCCATACTTATGACGAAGAATGAGACGACGGAGAAAGGCCTGCGGGAGACCGAGTTCATGAAGATGCTGCCCAACGCACCCATCGGCATGTGGCCAGGACTCGTATTCAAGGGCGAGACGATAGAGAGCATCAAGAACCGTCCGCTGTTCGTCTATACCGACGGACTGAACGAGGCTGAAGACAAGGACCAGGTACAGTTCAGTCAGGAACGCATCCTCGACATCCTGCGCCACACCCACTTCGACAACACCCGACACGTGATCGAGATTATGAAGGACGAGGTGGAGAAACACCGCAACGGTGCCGAACCTAACGACGACCTGACCATGCTGTGCCTCAGAATCAAGTAAAGAGTGAAAAGGTGATTTTTTATTAATTTTGTAAATATGAAGAAAGTATTTTTGACAATGACCATCGCGCTGGCCTTTGCCACAGGGGCAACGGCCGCTGAAAACGTGAAAGCAACGGTTCACGCCGACCGGGCGGGAGCCAAGATTAACCGCGAGATCTACGGACAGTTCTCAGA
>Ga0310691_10001561_pt1 | contig 34664 bp, 11 predicted proteins | sample 176DNAGHGlowgp2_FD_203887 | JGI IMG/M metagenome (GOLD analysis project Ga0310691, IMG submission 203887) | Sheep rumen microbial communities from Palmerston North, Manawatu-Wanganui, New Zealand - 1766 DNA GHGlow gp2 (v2) (version 2) | ecosystem: Host-associated > Mammals > Digestive system >... | reverse complement strand
TACTATCGCAACAAGAATTATCCATCAATAGTTCCCTATACTATTCTTTGTGTTCATTATTCCTGTATTTAAGAAAACTTTCATTGTCATAGTCTATGCTATTTTCTATTTGCTGCTGGAGGGTTCTGATGAGCGCGTCCTGGCTCTCAATAGTTTTGTCCTTCGCAGCCAGTTCGCGCTTTAAGCCTGCGATGATCTCATCCTTCGCAGCGAGGAGCAATGCCGTCGTGTCGGGTAGGGAACCCGTCTGTTTAGCAGAACTGCTGGAAACAAGGTTTTTTACCAGCATCACCTTGCTCTCGCCGCGCAGATAGTCGATGTTGATGATGCTGCCGAACTGTTCGTTGAATTTGCGGAGCGTGTCGTCATCGGGCCGCGCGACACTTCCATGCTTGTTTCGTGAGATGGTGTTCGGCGTAGTACCCATACGCTCGGCCATATTTTTCTGGTTCTTAACTACTCCGTTGGTTATGAGCCATTCAACGGCGCGTGCAAAGTTGTTGTTGCGCGTCTTGCCCTTGATTAGTTTCTTGTTTTTCTTCATATTATGTCCAAATCTTTAAATACTTTATTATATACGCACGGGGTTGTCCACCATCGAAATGTAACAATATGGCGACAGATGTGCCACTACTGCCAATTCTTGCGGCATTCGTGGTGCAAAGATAATGAAAAAAGTGAAACCGACAAAATCTCTCGCGTGCGCGCGTACGCTCGCTATTTCGCGGCCGCTTTGGAGGTTGCCCAACTGCTTACAACAGAATTATGTTTATTTAACAAAAAATTCAGTTTTTACAACCTCTTAACATCTTGCAATGCCTCCAGTCTATGTTATGTTTAATTATCCCGCATCTCTTCGAACTATAGTTCTCTTCTTTCTATCTCTTTGTCTAAATCATTTATTATAATGCCATTTCCATTTCTTTCCACAGCGGTCACATATATCGTCCCGACTAATAGTCGTTCCAGGTTTGCAAACCAAAAAGCAATCGTGTGAACAATAACACTCCACATTTTCATCAAATAAATCATAGTTCGGACTATATCCTTGACTACCTCTAGTCCAAGACTTTGTTACTACAGGATTTCTGCTATTAGGAAAGCCAAATCTTACAGAGCATAGATATGAAAATATAAAAAGTATAACAATTATAGCAATAATGACATTCTTCATTTCATTCAAATGTTAAAGTGGCTTTCATTCAATTTTCACCATTTTTTATTTTGCCCACCCATAGGAGTCAAAATAAAACGGGGCCTATTTTCCCAATCAAATTTTTTCTGCGCTTTAGGTGAGCGATGCTTAGTTTTGAACTTAGTTTCCGAACTATAGTTTCTTCCATTATTGGCTAACTGACGTAGTTCTCAATCCTCCTTGACATTTTCTCCACACAAAAGGTCTGCACTATTCATAGTGGCGTTCCTGTGAGATTTGCGATTCTCACGTTTTTGCTCATTTTCAAGAAGTTTCTCCTTACGTCTCTTTTTTGCTTCACTTAGACGTTTCTGTTCAACTCTATCCAAAAAGTCTCTGATGTCCTTATCCATTTTTGCAAAAATAACAGTTTATCTTTCTACATGAAATTCTTCGCGCATTATAGACCCTTTATCCCTGTTCCAAAATATTTGCGAAGCCTCTTTACTCCTTTATTAGTTTCATACCCTCCTTAACTTCGGATTCCCCATTTACTTTTCTCTTCATGACCCAATGCGTAATTGTATTAACACTACTAACCATAGAAGAGAAACTTCCAATCTCCCATCCGTTCTTGATTAGTTCATTAACTGGCTCAAAAAGGGTTTCAAATTTTCTTTTCTTTCCTGTTTCATCAGCAATCACCATTCTCGGCGTTCCATCTCCAAAGTGTTTACACATTATCTCTTGGAAGCCGCCGTTAGGACGGAATCCGATGCAAATTTACGAAAAGTTTTCGATTTCAAATACTTTTTACTCGTTTTTCAACGAAAAAAAACTCAGAATTGTTTGTAGATTCAAGAAAAAGCACTATCTTTGCACAGACAAATCCCGCCCGCTTCCCATAAGAACAGCGTACCCAGCGGGACATTTTTTGTATATAGGCATGAGATATACCAAACAAGCGATGACGCTGGCACAGCAGATTCAGACACTGCAAAGCAGGGGTCTGATATAGTCGAAAGAACGCTTAGGTTTTATTTGCCTTACAGTCTCGGTCCTCGCTTTTTTTCTTCTTTTGCATCTGCCTTCTGAATTCTTCCTCAGCAGGGTCACAGACGGGATTGTTTGTATCGAATAAACCCTGTGAGGGAATAGAAATGGCTCTGTTGCAACATGTGACTGATTTTTGGCCTATTTTGGCAGAGCAGGTCTGTTGGCAACATCCGACGTCATGAGATAGGCGACGGCAGCACCTGACAGGTTGTGCCAGACGCTGAAGATGGCTCCAGGAATGGTGGCCAGCGGGTAGGCGGCGAAATGGATGGTGGCCAGGCTGCTGGCCAGTCCTGAGTTCTGCATGCCCACCTCGATGGAGATGGCTCGCCGCTTGGCTACCGGCAGCCGGAACAGGAGGGCTGACAGGTAGCCCAGCGCCAGTCCGCAGAGGTTGTGGAGCATGACGACGACGACAATGACCAGTCCGCCAGCCAGCAGCTTGCCGGCATTGGCGGCGACGACGATGGCTACAAGGAAGGCGATGGCTACGGACGAGAAGGCGGGCAGATAGTCGGTGGCCCGCTGGGTGGCCCTGGGCCAGAGCGACTTGACGACGAGGCCGACGACGATGGGCAGGATGACGACACAGAGGATGCTCATGAACATGCTGACCATGTCGACATGGATGCTCTTGCCCGCCAGCAGCCAGGTGAGCAGGGGGGTGAGCAGCGGGGCCAGCAGGGTGGATACGCCGGTCATGCCCACAGAGAGTGCCAGGTCGCCCTTAGCGAGATAGGTGATGACGTTGGACGCCGTGCCTCCCGGACAGCAGCCGACAAGCACCACGCCCAGGGCAAGGGCCTCGTCGAGCATGAAGACGCGGGTAAGCGCCCATGCCAGCAGGGGCATGACGGTGAACTGAGTGAGGAAGCCGATGATGACTTCCTTGGGGCGGGAGAAGACTATCTTGAAGTCGTGAAGGTTGAGGGTCAGTCCCATGCCGAACATCACTACGCCGAGCAGATAGTTGATGGTGGTGGGGGACACGTGAGACAAGGCGCTGGGGAAGGCCACTGCCAGCAGGGCGGAGGCGAGCACCAGCAGTCCCATATACTTGGATATGTAGTAGCAGAGTTTCTTCATTGTATATTTCCACTAATCTTATTGTTATACACCCCGATGGACGCTATAGCGAGCTGTAGAAACGGAGGATGCGCTGGCGGATGAGCAGCTCGTACTTGGCCTGCAGGGCATCCTGGCGGGCCTTCATGTGTTTCTGGCGAGCCTGGAGCAGGTCGAAGACGCTGCTGCGACCGGCATCGTAGCGCTCCTGTTCGTAGCTGACGCTGACGGCGGCGGCGTCGGCAGCTGCCTGTGCCGAGGCCAGCTTGCCACGGGCCACCTCGGCATTGGTCTGTGCCGTCTGTATCTCCTGGCGCAGGGTCTGACGGGCCTCCTCCAGTGCCAGGCTGCTGTTGAGCACGTCTATCTTGGCAGCGCGGATGCTGTTGCGCGTCTTGAAGGCGTTGAAGATGGGCACCTTGAGGTGCAGGCCAATGACCTCGTTTCTGTTCTGGCGGAAGAACTGACGGCCGAAGCCCCCCCACCCCATGTCGTGATGGAAGAAGTTGACGTAGAAGGTGCGGAGGGCGCCCTCTATGTAGAGCGTGGGGTAATAGCCGGCACGTGCCACCTTGACCTTGGCCTTGCCAGCCTCGAGATGTGCCTTGGCAGCAACTATGGACGGCCAGCTGTCGACCACCTGGTCGTAGGCGACGACGGGTGTCGCCGAGGAGTCCTGCACGCTGATGTCGGCAATGTCGAATGATTCGGCAGTGGGCAGGTTGAGCAGCTGCGACAGCTTGGTCAGGGCCAGCGTGTACTGTCCCTGGCTGTTGGTCAGCGTGTAGGCATCGTGGGCAGCCTGTGCCTCCATGTCCTTGAGCTCGCTCAATGGGCGCTTGCCCTCGCTGACGAGATGCTGGGCGCGACTGACCATCTGCTGGCTCAGCTGCAGCTGCTCTTTGGCCTCGGCAGCCAGGCTGCGGTGATAGAGGCACTGCAGATAGTGGATGGCTATCTGGATGCCGACATCACGGCGGGCCTGCTCCAAGCTGGCCGTGGCGGCTTCCAGGGAGAAGCGGTCGGCGGTGGTCTTGTGACGGACCTTCATGCCGTCGAAGATATTCATCGTGGCCGTCACGTTGCCCGTGGTGTATGCAAGGTCGTTGTTGGTGTCTGACACGCTACCGTTCATGGAGCCCGTCGTAGAGTTGTAGTTGCCGAAGCTGAACTGCTCGCCGAAGGCGGCGCTGACCTCGGGCAGCCACTCGTTGCGGCTGCTATTGAGCATGACCTCCTGCTTCTGTAGCTGGACGGCACGCCGGCGGATGTCGATGTTGTGTGCCATGGCATAGTCGATGCACTGGTCTAACGTCCACTGCTGGCCATGGCTGGTGGCCGTACAGGTCAACAGGGCTGTCAGCAACATCTGTCTTATTGTGCTTGTTTTCATTGCTATTGCTGTTTGGTGGTGATAGGTCGCTGAAGTGTGGGCGATGGGTTATTTCTGGATGCCGCGGATGACGTCGTGCTGGCTGACGCCCGACTTGACGACGACGTGAATGCCGTCAGAGATGCCTAACTCGACGGGGATGCGCTGCCACTGCTGGTCGGCAACGTCGGCGGTCGGCGAGGTGAGGCGATAGACGAAGGCCTTGTCACCCTCGAACTCCACACACGTCTCGTCGATGGAGAGGGCATTCTTGGCCTCGTCGAGCGTGATGCTGGCATTGACGCTGTAGCCTGAGCGGATGACGATGCCCTCGGGGACATGGGCAGTGGCCTTCAGCTCAAAGACCTTGGCGCCGTTCTGCATGGTGCCTTCAGGAGCGATGTAGTCGAGCACGGCAGGTATCTCGACGTCCTGCATGGAGCCAGGGGTCAGCGTCACGTCCATGCCGTGGTGCAAACGGGCCACCTCGGTTTCGTCGATGTTGCCGTGGAAGATGATGTCGTTCATGTCGGCCACGGTGGCTATGGTGGTGCCTTGCGAGAAGCTGGAGGAGCCGCTGACCGACGTGCCCACCTTGACGGGAACGTTGAGCACGATGCCCGTCATGGTGGAGCGCACCTCGGTGGTGTTGACACTGCCGGCACGGGCACTGGAGCCGCGGGTGATGACCTCCACCTGAGCACGTGCTGCCACGAGGCGGTCGGTGGCAATTGACAGCTTGTTCTGGGCTTGCTCACACTCCTCCTTGCTGACCACTCCCTTCTCGTAAAGGCGCTGTGTGCGCTCCGTCTCACGCTTCACCTCGTCCAGGGCGATACGTGCAGCCTCCACGTCGCTCTGGGCCCGTGTGAGCTGGCTCATGTCAGGAATGACCTTGATGACGGCCACCAGGTCGCCAGCCTTGACCTGCTGGCCAGGATGCACTTGGAGCGACGTGATGACACCCGTAATCTGAGGCTTCAGCTCGACTTGCGTACGGGCTTCGAGGGTGCCTGTCGCAATGGTCTTCTTGCTGATGTCGCGCTGGGTAGGCGTCACCAGTTCGTAGACTACCGGAGCAGGCTGTGACTGTTTCCAAAGAAAGTAGAAGGTGTAGATGACAAACAGTCCCACCAGGACCCATCCACAGGTTTTCAATGCTTTTTTCATATCTGTTTTTATTTTTCGTATCGTGTTTGTTGTCATGTGATTATTCTTCTCGTAGCGCCTCGATGGCTTTTATGGCCATGGCACGTTTGGCGGGGACGAAGCCGGCCAGCAGGCCACCGATAATCAGGATTACCAGCGACACAACGGCGGGAATGAACGGCACGTGCGGATTGGTGAAGAAGCCGCCGTCGGCCATGGATGCTGCCGTCATGCGGTTGACGGCATATAGCCCCCAGACCCCTGCTATAATGCCGACGATGCCGGCCGACAGGGTGAGTACCAGGCTCTCGCACATGATTTGCCTGATGATGGTCCACGGCTCGGCACCTAAGGCGCGACGCACGCCAATCTCCTGGGTGCGCTCTCTGACGGTGACCATCATGATGTTGGATATGCCTATCAGACCAGCCAGCAGCGTACCGAGACCCACCAGCCATACCAGGGCATTCAGGCCGCCAATCATGATGTCGAACTGGTTGAGCTGGCTCTTCAGGTCGGTTGGTATCAGGGCGGTTTCGTCGTCGGGGTGCAGCTGGTGGCGCTGGCGTATCAGGGCGTCGATGGGCTGATAGTAGTCGGCTGAGGGGTATCTGTCGTCCAACACCATAAACAGCCGGTCGGTCTTGCCGATGGCATTAAAGACGTACTGTGCCGTCGTAATGGGCAAGAAGACGGACTTTGACTCGTTGGGACCCAGGTTCACCATGTCGTTGGTCTTCTTGGTGACTCCTACAATATCATAGGAAGTGCCTGCAATGTTGATGCGCTGTCCGACAGGCGAGGCCAACGCCGGAAACAGGGTCTTAGCCACCTCCATGCCTATGACGCACACCTTGCGGCGCTCGCGACAGTCGAACTCATCAAGATAGCGCCCTGCGACGATGCGCTGCGGCGACATGAGTGCCAGGAAGGGCGACACCCCCGCCACCACCAGCTGGTCGGTGGCGCTGGCCGAAGTGACGGTAAGGGTGCTGTCAGGTGCAGGCAGGTACTTTACATAGACGACTTGCCTGACAGCACCAGGGAACTTGGCCTGTATGGCGGCTATGTCACCAGCGTCGATGTTCCACGAGCGGCCACGCTCAAAGCCTTTGTAGGGCAGCGTGGTCACCCCGGAGATATAGGCAACAGCATTAGACGGCATCTGTCTGAGCTGTCCGACAACGCCTTCCTGGAAGCCCACGCCGGCTCCTATAAGGAACATCAGCATCAGCAGGCCCCAGAAGATGCCGAAAGCCGTCATCAGCGACCGCCACTTCTGCTGTTGTATCGTTTGCAGTACTTCCTGCCAGAAATCTTTATCAAACATAGTAATAAATCATGTTAAGATGTGAGCGCCTCTACTAACTTAATGCTTACTGCACGCTTGGCCGGCACATAGCCGGCAATGAGCCCTGCCGCTATCATGATGAAGTTGCAACCCATGATGGGCCAGAAGTCCACAGTGGGATTCTGGAACATAGGGATGGCGGTGCCCAGTGCGTTGTCGAGCAACTGGGTAAGGACTACGCCGGACATCATGCCGATGTAGCCGAAGACAAGCGTGATGAAGACTGACTCCAGGAGGACGAGGGTGATGATGTGTGTGTTGCTGGCACCCATGGCCTTGCGAACGCCCAGCTCACGCGTTCGTTCCTTAATGGTAATGAGCATGATGTTGCTGACGCCGACGATGCCCGCGATGAGTGTTGCTATGCCGATAATCCAGACAAAGATGCCGATGCCAGCAATCATCTTCTTCGCACTGAGAATCTGCTCGTAGGAGTTGGATATCATCACGCCCTTGTAGTCCTTGGGACTGGCACCCAAGCGTGCCGCCAGCAGGTCGTGCAGCTCACGTTCCAAGTGTTCGTTGTGCTGTGCCGACTCCAGGTTCTCGACCACCAGATTGATGCCGTTGATGGTGCCGTCAGGACGGAAAATGGCAAGCATGGTGGGCAGGGGAATGTAAACGCTCAGTGAGATGTCTTCATTAAACGTACTTTCGCAGATGCCTATGACGGTAAACACCAGGTCGCCAATCTTCACATACTGTCCGATGGGATTCTTGTCCTGGAACAGTTGTCTGGAAAGACGCTGGTTAATGACACACGTCTTGGCACGCTGCGACATGTCGTTACGGTTGAAATCACGCCCTGCGGTCAGTTGTCGGTAGTCAACCTTCAGATAGTCCTCATGGCAACCCGTAACGGGTACGGTCAGACGGTTCCTGCCAGAACTGACCTCCATTTGCTGCACGGCCATGGGACATACCTGCCGGATGTGCTGAATAGGACTGCGCTCAATGGCTTGTGCGTCAGACATGTTTAGCTTCAACTGTCGGCCCTTGTCCATACCATTCCAGGCAATGACGGTCTTTCCTGCTGTAATACGCACTATCTGGTCGATTTCCAAATGGAAAGTCTTGTAAAGACCTCGTTGGAACCCCCCAGAGGAGCCTAACAGAACCACCAGGATGAACATACCCCAGGCAATAGAGAAACCCGTCAGGGCAATACGCAAGCGATTGCTCTGCATGGCTACCAGCACCTCGTTCAATAGTTCCTGCATAGATTAAGTCCTGCTATATTCATCCTTGGCGATGACACCATCCTTAAAGAAGATGCGTCGGTCAGTCTGTTCGGCAATCTCCTGCTCGTGGGTGACTATTATGACCGTCTGTCCGTTGTTACGGTTCACGGCCCGCAGCATGTCCATTACCTCCTGCGTTGTCTTAGAGTCCAGGGCACCCGTCGGCTCGTCGGCAAGGATAATCTTCGGCTTCGAGATGAGGGCACGGGCAATGGCCACGCGTTGGCGCTGGCCACCCGACATCTGCATGGGCAGGTGGTGCCAGTGCTCGGCTAATCCGACTTTGTCCAGATACTCCATTGCCAGCCGGTTACGCTCCTCACGTCCCACACCACGGTAGTAGAGTGGCAGGGCGACATTCTCCATAGCGTTCTTGAAGTTGATGAGGTTGAACGACTGGAAGATAAAACCTATCAGCTCATTACGGAAACGAGCCTCCTGGCTCTCACTGAGGTTCTTCACCAAGCGCCCGGCGAGATGATATTCGCCCTCATCATAGTCATCAAGAATACCCATGATGTTAAGCATGGTAGACTTGCCTGAACCGGATGGCCCCATGATGCTGACCAACTCTCCTTCAGAAATATGAAGGTCCACCCCCTTCAACACGTGAAGGGGTTGGACTCCAGGATATGTTTTATGAATTCCTTTTAAATCAAGCATGCTTCATTTATTTGTCATTATGATGACTCCTTAGATAGTTGTCCAGCCACGCTACGTACGCCGTCACATGCTGCTTCTCAAGCATCGACATGTGGTGCGCCGGCATATCATGAATCTCCATGCCAGGATAGTATTGCCGCCAGAAAGATGCATTGTCCATGCTTCGCTCGGAAATGACGTCCTTCCAAGCCTCCTTGAACTTAGGAGCTGCGGCGTATATTTCGTCCATGATAGGCGACTCGGGCTCAACTTCGGTAGCTCTGAACAATACCACATCACCAGCGTGTATCGGCGGAACACCCTGACGGCCAAGCTTGTCGTACATGTGCATTGATTTTGCATAGGAGTGGATGGCATTCCCGTATTTGTCAATGAGCTGCTGTGGCAACAACTTCAGGAGTGCCGCCTCGTCGAACTGTAGCGGGTCAACACGCCAGAACACGTCCAGCATAATCATCGGCACCAGCTTACCGGTCGTCTGTGCCCACTTGATAGCCAGCCGATACGCTATCTCGCCGCCGAAGCAATGGCCCGTAAAGGCACATATCTCCGCACCAACAGGTAGCGTAAGGTCTAATAGCGCATAATACATCTCGATGACTTCGTTGATGTCGTCATCTTTGAAGATGTAGTCGTAGTGCTCTGATATGGGCTCAAACACCAGTACGGCATACTCCTTCGACAGTAGTTCGATATAGGGCTCCATATCCTTGTAAGGTGTTGCACCACATGAAACCACGACCACGCGCTTGCCGTCCTCGTATGGTTTCGCCCAGGAGAGAATGGCCATGTTTCCCTGCAGTGTAGCCCTGATACTCTTCAGCTTCATCAGGTCTGCCAGCTTGATATTGATGTCCTTCTTCGATGCCATCATGACCAGCTTGATAGCCAGCAGTGACGTCAGGCCCAGCTTGGTCAAGTCGTCCGTTACGCCAAACTGCTCTATCTTCAACAGGTCTGCGGCAATGTCGTAAAGCGTCTTCTCCTTCTCGGTTTCTGGAGCCACATTCTCCGTATTCAGCCTGATGGTGGGCAGGGGCAGTGCCCTGCGGTTCACCTTGCCGTTGGGCGTCAAAGGCATCTTTTCCATCTGCATGTAGGCCGTCGGCACCATATAGTCGGTCAGCTTGCGGCTCAGATATTCCTTCAGACTGTCTACGTCAATGGGCACGTCGGCCGTGAAGTAGCAACAAATGTGTTGTGCCCCGCAGAGCTCCTTCACGTCGACGGCCGTTGACGTGATTTGCGGATACTTCGACACCCGTGCCTCTATCTCACCTAACTCGATACGCAGTCCGCGCAGCTTCACCTGTCCGTCGATACGACCTATGAAGTCGATGTTTCCGTCAGGACTCCATCTGACGAGGTCGCCCGTGCGGTAAGCCTTCTGGCCCATGAAGGTGATGAACTTCTCAGCCGTCTGCTCAGGTCTGTTCAGATAGCCGCGTCCTACCCCTAAGCCTGCCACTATCAGCTCGCCTGCCGCCCCTCTGGGCACGAGGTTCAGGTTTTGGTCTACCACATATAGCTGGTAGCCTGCCAGCGGACGTCCGATGTATGAGCTGTCGTAGTCGCGGTCGATGTTGTAGCATGTCGAGTAGAGGGTACATTCCGTCGGCCCGTATCCGTTGTAGAATCGGAACGGCGGTTTCTTCAGCGGCTGCAGTTTCTCACCGCCTACGGACAGGAGTCTCAGCGAGTGGTTCTCGATGGTGGTTGCAAACATGTATCCCACCTGTGTGGTCATGAACGCCAGGTTCAGGCGCTCGCGCTCCATGTATTCGTTCATGGCCATGAGGTCCATACGCATGTCGCTGGGGATGACGTATACGCTACCTCCCACTGCGGTCACAGGATAGATGTCCATCATGTGTGCATCGAACCCGAAGTTGGCGTATGCCACGGCCCGGTCGTCCTGCGTCACGTCGAATTCCTTCACATACCAGTGGCAGAAGTTGACGATGTTCCTGTGTTCCAGCACCACCCCCTTGGGCGTTCCCGTAGAACCTGACGTGTAGAGGACGACGAACATGTTGTCAGGCCGTGCCTTAAGGTTCGGGTTCAGCGTGCCTTCCACGTCGTCGATGCGTTCCATCACGTCGCTGTTCAGCACCAGCCCCTTGTAGTCGGGCATGGCCTCTGCCACCCTGCTGCCCTCCGACAGGATGAGCCTCACCGCTGCGTCCTTGCACATGAAGGCGAGTCGCTCGGCGGGGAAGTGGAAGTCGAGCGGCATGTATGCTGCGCCTGCCTTCATGATGGCCATGGGGTAGAGCAGCATCAGTTCCGAACGGTCTATCATGACTCCCACGGCCTCCTCCGGCCGCACGTCGTATTGCCGTTGCAGCACGATGGCCAGGCGCGTGGTCGTGTCGTCCACCTCACGGAATGTGAGCCGCTTGTCCTTGAACACAATGCAGGTGCCGTCCGGCGTCCTGCGCGCCTGTTCGGCAAACAGGTCCACCAGCGTCTGCGTCATGTCATAGTTCAACGTCTCGCCCAGTCCGAGCCGTGCCAGCCCGACGGTTTCCTGACGGCTCAGTGGCGGTATGGTGGCGATGTCGAGCTGCGGCTGGCTGGCTATGGTTGTCAGCAGCTGCCTCATCACCCTCATCACCTGCCCTATCTCGGCCCTCCTGTATTTTGCGGGGTCGAACTCCAGGTTCACCGTCAGCCTCTTGTCACCGTCGGTGTATGCCGTCATTGTCAGGTCGTTGACCGGCTCCTCCTTGGCGTACACCATCTTCACGTGTAGGGGGGCCACGGCCTCGTCGCGCGCGCTGCCTGAGTCGTAGTTCTCGAAAGCCACAATCGACTGAAACAGGTCGGCCCCCAGCGCTGTCTGCTGCTGGATAGCCGACAGCGGACAGAAGTCCCACTCGCTGCTCTCGGCCGCCTGCTGCTGCAGCGCCCCGAGCGCCTGCACGACGGTAGTACCCTTCGGCGTCCTGACGCGCACGGGCACCGCGTTGATGAACAGACCCACCACGTCCTCAACGCTCTCCGAGGCGTTGTTGCGTCCAGAAACTATCTTCACAAACACGACATCGTCCTGCCTGTTGTATATCTGTAGCACGATGCCCCATGCCAGCTCCACGATGGTGTTCATCGTGGCCTGCGTGCTGGCACTCAGGGCGTTCAGGGCCGTCATGTCCTTTCCGTCGATGGCGATGGAGCACACATTGTCCGCTGTGCGCTCGCGCTCAGCCACCATGCCCGCCGAGGCTATCACGGCCTTCGTCGTGTAGCCCTCCAGCAGCCGTTTCCAGTAGTCCAGGCCCTTGACGGTGTCCCGTCGGGCCAGCTCCCTGACGAACCGCTCGTAACGGCCCGCGGCGTAATGAACGAGGGGCTGGGGACGGCCATGCAACGCATCAGTCAGGTTGGCTATCAGGTCCTGCATGAACAGTCCGATGCACCATCCGTCCACTATGATGTGGTGTACGGCCAGCAGCATCTCGCATGTCGTCTCCGACGTCTTCACACATACGATGCGGAACAGCGCCTGGTCCTCCATGTCGAATCCTCTCTGCTGTTCAGCCTTGTACATGGCTGTCATGGCGTTCTCTTTGTTCTCCGCCCCGGTGATGTCTCTCATCTCCAGACCCAGCGGTCTGTCGACGATGGCCTGCCGGTACTGCTCCACATCGCGGTATATGATGCTGGTCCTCAGCACCTCATGCTTGGCGGCCAGCTGTGTCAGCGCATATCGCAGCTGAGCCTCCGTGGGCAGGATGTCGAGAGCCATTCTCGACACGAGCCTGTAGGCCAGCGAGTCCGTCTCCAGCATAAACTTCAGCACGATGCCCTCCTGCATGGGGCTGAGCGGATAGATGCGCTGTAGCGGTGTCCCCATGTCCATGAAGTGTGTGTAGACCTGCTGGAACTCCTCGTCGGTCCATTCATACTCTCCCAGGTCGGTAGCCGTCACCTCGGACTGTTCCATGCCGGCGGTGTGTGCTGCTATATCCTTCAGCTGCGCCATCATGCCGTCCAGCAGCTGCTGGGCCTGCTGCTGGGTGTAGAGTGCGACGTTGTAGGCCAGCGTAGCCTCCAGCCTGCCGTCGTTCACGGCGCAGTTGATGGCGATGTCGGGGCCGAAGACGTTCTTCGGCGAGAAGTCCGCACCGGCCGATATTTCCGTTTCGGCCGTGAAGATACTGCTGCCCCCGGCCTCCGCCGTCATCTCGCCCAGATAGTTGAATCCTATCCGTGCGCAGCGGTCTGTCAGGTATCCGTTCTGGAATCGCAGAATGTTGTATCCCAAGCCCTTGTTCGGTATGCGGTGCATCGTCTCCTTGGTCAGTCTGAGCGAGTCTCTCATCTCGCCGTCCAGATGCTCCAGCACGATGGGGTAAACTGACGTAAACCATCCCACGGTACGGTCGGTCAGCAGCGTGTCCGCAGTGCCCATCGGCTCGCGTCCGTGGCCCTCGAACTGCACCGATACGGCCTTCTCGCCCGTCAGCTGGTAGTAGCTTCTGCCCAGCGCCGTCATCAGCAGGTCGTTGATGTCGGCATGGTAGGCCTCGCCGGCCGTCGTCGTAATACTGAGCGTCGTCTGTTCGTCCAGGGTGCCTCTCACCTGCTTCATAAACCGGCTGCTGTCCTTGGCGGCACTGCTGGGCAGGCTCATCAGCCTCTCCTGCACCTGCTGCCAGTAGGGCTCCTCCAGGGCGAGCTCGTAGCTCTGCGCATAGGCCTGCTGCCGGATGGCATACTCTCGGTAGGAGTGCGTCTTTGCCGGCAGGACGATGGGCTCCCCCGCGGCAGCCTGTCCGTAGGCCGTGCCGAAGTCCTCCAACAAGATACGCCACGACACGCCGTCGCACACCAGGTGGTGGCACACCATCAGCAGGGCATCGTATTCGGGCGTGTTAAACAGCGTCACCTTGAACAACGGTCCGCTGCTCAGGTTAATCGACTTCTGCCGCGCCCAACATTCATCGCCTATGTGCCGTGCGTAGTCGGCATCCTGCGTGTAGTCCATCTGCTCCCACCCGTAGAGGTCGGGCTCGCCGGTGCCCCTTACGAAGAGCCGCTCGCCGCGCACTACGGCGCGCAGCATGTCGTGATGGTCCACGAGAGCAGCCACGGCCCTGTTCAGCGCTTCTGGCTGCAGGCGCTGCGATGCCCTGATGAACATTGTCTGGTTGAAGTGGTACGGCTTGGGCAGCCCCAGGTCAAAGAAGAACCGCGTGATGGCCGTCGGCTCCACTTCGCCAGACCATGCGTCCTGGCTCACCTCAACCGTCTCCTTCGAGCCTGCGGCAGCTATTTCGCTGACGGTCTTCAGCCTCATGATATCGGCCACCTGCAGCGTGATGCCCTCGGCGCGCAGCCGGCTCACGAGGCGAATGCTCTTGATGGAGTCGCCGCCCCATGCGAAGAAGCTGTCCATCGCCCCCACCTGCTGTTTCAGTCCGAGCACCTCCTGCATGGCACGCGCCACGATGCGCTCAGCTTCCGTACGCGGCTCCACAAACTCGGCCGTGCTGCGCACCACAGGCTGCGGCAGCGCTCTGCGGTTCACCTTTCCATTGGGTGTCATCGGCATTTCGTCGAGCTGCATGTAGGTGTCGGGCACCATATACTCCGTCAGCGTCTGGGCCAGCTGCTCGCGGATGGTCTCCGCATCCATGGCCTGTGCCGCCGCGAAGTAGAGCACCAGATGTTTGGAGCCCCCCACCTCGCGCACCTCGGCCGCCACGGCGCGCATGCCCTCGATGAGCTGTGCTTGATGCTCTATCTCGCCCAGCTCGATGCGGAATCCGCGCAGCTTCACCTGACTGTCAATACGGCCCAGGAACTCCAGTTCGCCCTGCTCATTCCATCGGCAGAGGTCGCCCGTACGGTAGACCTTGTGTCCGAATGGCGTGTCGCAGAACTTTTCGTGTGTCAGTTCGTCGCGCTGCCAGTAGCCCCGTGCCATCTGTACGCCGCTCAGGCACAGCTCGCCAGCGGCACCCTGTGGCAGCAGCTGTCCGAAGGCATCGCAGATGAACGAGTAGCTGTTGGGAACTGGGCGTCCGATGGGAATATCCCCGTCGCGGTCCTGGTCTACGACGTGGACTGACGAGCACACCGTGAACTCCGTCGGCCCGTAGCCGTTGATTACCCTGATCCTCGTCTTCGGGAAGGGCAGCATCTTCTCGCCGCCCATCATGATGTACTCCAGCGGCAGGTCGGAGAACTGTCCCAGCAGTGCCATGCCCAGGGCCGTGCTCAACGTCATGCCCGTGATGCGGTGCCGCCTCAGGTAGTCGCACATGCCGTCCATGTCTTTGCGCAGCTCCTCCGGCAGTATGTAGAGGCGACCGCCGACCGCCAGCGGGCACAGCAGGTCGTCCAGCGAGGCATCGAACGAGAAGCTGGCGTGCTCGGCATTGCGGCTCTCGGCGGTGAGTCCTACCTTTACTATGCGCCATGCCAGGAAGGCCCTCAGTGCGCAGTGGGGCAGCATGACGCCCTTCGGTTTGCCCGTCGAACCTGACGTGTAAATCATGTATGCCAGTCCCTTTGGCCGTGCGAGGTTTACCGTCTGCTCTGTCGGCAACAGTTCTTCATCCATGTAGATGACCTTTTCGGCCCCAAAGTCGCCCTCACGCTGTTTTGCCTCCAGGATAGCATGCGTAGTCAGCAGCACCCGTGCGCGGCAGTCCTCCAGCATATACAGCAGACGGTCGGTGGGATATTCGCTGTCCATCGGCACGTAGGCTGCTCCAGCCTTCATGATGCCCAGCAGGGCGGTGATGAACTCCTTGCGTCGTGGCAGCATGACGGCCACGAAGTCGTCCTGCCCCACGCCTTCAGCCATCAGATGTTTCGCAAGCGTGTTCGACAGCATGTGAAGCTGGCCGTACGTCATGCGACTCGTCTGGTCCACCACAGCCGTGGCATCTGGCATCGCCTCCGCATGGCGGCATATCATATCGACAAAGGTCTCATTCTCGTCATAAGCCAGCTGCTCACCCCTCGACAGCTCGATGATGCGGCGCTGCTCTTCCGGGCCCGCCAGTGCAATGTCGCGCAGGCTGTCTGCACCTTCCAGCACCTGCAGCGCAAAGGCGCACAGCGCCTCGGCCAGCAGCCTCATGTCGGCCTTCGAGTACAGGTGCGTATCGTATTCTATCTGTACGTTGTACTGTCCGTCCTCCGTCTCGTTCACCATGATTGCCACTGGCATCTTCGTCGTGTCTAGGTCGAGTGAGATACCATCCTCTGATGAAGTGACGACAGGTGTCGTCAGGCCACCCTGGAATACGAACATGATTTCCGGGCGTAACGCGTAGCGCTCGGCCATTCTCGTGAACGGATAGATGTCGTAGCTCTGCGTCTCCGCCGACCGGCGGCTCATCATCTGCAGGGCATCGGCAAACGTCCCGTCCTTGTCGAGGCGCGACACAACGGGCAGCGTCTTCACGAACATTCCCATGATGGAGTACAGCCGCAAGTCGCTGCGTCCGTTACTGATAGTGGTGATGGCAATGCGCTCCTCACGGGTCAGCCTGTGCAGCACCTGCATCAGCACCGTCAGCAGGAAGCTGTTAGCCGTCACCGAACGCTTGCGGCTGTATTCATCAATCCGGGTCTTGTCGAAGGAAACTTCGACATAGGCATTGTTTGAAACTTCGTCACCGTCGGGCTTGCTGGAGTGCGGATAGGCAGTCATCTCGACATCTTCCAGAAGGGTGTCGAAGTATTGCTCAGACTTCTGGTACTGCTCAGACTTCTGCAAGGCCACCTCGTCCAGGGCTCGGTCGAAGGCCGTATAGGTTTCTGCCTGCAGCTGTTCGCCGCGTAGTGCTTTCTCCAGCTCGCCGCGCAGCACGTAGTCGGAAGCCCCGTCGAAGACGATGTGGTGTATGTCCTGAAAGTAGTAGACGCCCGCCGGTGTCTGGTAGACCTCCATGCGGTAGAGCCGGTCGTGGAACAGGTCGAACGGACGCACACGTCCGAGGAAGAATTCACGGGTGGGCACTTCGTTCAGCACGGTCAGTTCCACCACTGCAGGCTCATCATCCAGACGCAGCTGCACGACATCGTCTTTAATCATGGCGAGACGTGTCTTCAGATACGGATGCGCCTCCACCACGCTGATGAGCGCTGTGCGAAGTGCCTGCCCGTCGGCGTGTGGGAATTTAACGACCGACGGCAGATTGTACTGGGTCGTATTACGGTTCAGCTCCCAGTCGATGTACACGCCGCGCTGGTTCTCCGTGATGGGGTAGTAGTCCTGCTTCGGGTGTGTCTTGGATTCTTCTTTCTGGGGTACCCCTGTTAAAGCAGCCATCTCGCGTATGGTTGGGTGCAGCATGATATCCTTGACGGGAATATAGAATCCCGTCTGCTGCTTGATGACTGCTGACATACGCATGGCAGTCAGTGATGTCATACCGGCAGAGATAAGATTGGTGGTAACACCGATAGACGCACCTCCTAACAGTTCCTTGGCTATTGCGAGTATATCTGCTTCTACTTGCGAGTCTGCCTCAACTATCTCTCCTGTATCAACTTTAGGAGCAGGCAACTTCTTGTGATCTACCTTGCCATTGGGGGTCATCGGCATCGCGTCAAGCTGGATATAGACAGAAGGTACCATATATTCGGCAAGGGTCTTGCCGAGGAAAGCCTTCAAGTCTTCTTCATCAATCTGTTGCGTCGCGGTGTAATAGAGACATAAAAGCTTTCCTCCAGAAACTTCGGCTGCAACCTGAAGAATACCCTTATACATGCTGGCACGATTCTCTATACCTCCCAGCTCTATGCGGAATCCGTTCAACTTCACCTGAGTGTCGATACGTCCAACATATTCCAGATTCCCTTCATCATTATAGCGGGAAATATCGCCTGTACGATACATCTTGCCTTCCGAGAATGGACAATCCACGAATTTCTCTTCTGTCAGCTTTTCCTGTTTCCAGTAGCCGTAAGTCATCTGGCGTCCTGAAAGGCATAACTCTCCTTCGAATCCCTGAGGCAGTAGTCGGCCATACGGGTCTACTATGAGAGACATCGTATTGGGGACTGGTTTGCCGATTGGTATATTTTCGATACGATTAGTCTGGTCAACAACGTGATATGAAGATATGTCTGTGAACTCTGTAGGACCATACACGTTGATGACATCGTAACCTGTTGGCGGGAATGGCTTCAGCTTCTCACCACCGACGAAGAGATATTCTATCGGTAGTTGATACTGCTGCATCATTGCCATCGCTAACTGCGTCGTAAATTCCAGTCCCTTGATATGGTGTTCACACAAATACTTGTACATACTCTCCATGTCCTTCCTTATCTCGGAAGAGAAGATGTGCAGTTCACCGCCAACGGTCAAAATCGGGTACAAGTCGTTGACAGAGGCATCAAAGCTGAAACTGACGAATATAGCTGTTCTGTCTCCTGCTTTCAACTTAACAAGGTCTCTTATCCAAGTAACCAAGTTCGTTAGTCCTCTCTGTGCTACTATCACGCCCTTAGGCCGACCAGTAGAGCCTGAAGTATAAATCATGTAGGCTCTGCTGTCAGGCATAGCCAGACTCTTGAACGGACCTGCAGGTTTCACGGCTTCCAGCGTCTTTTCAGTTACCAATACTTTGGCTTCGCTGTTCTCAATCATGTAACTGATACGGTCTTCCGGATAGTCTTTGTCAATGGGTACATAGGCGGCACCAGCCTTTTGTATCGCCAGTACAGCTACCATGAACTCTTTTACACGTTCCATCTTGACGGCTACAAAATCGTTGGGCTTCACCCCTTCACCCACCAACCAGTGAGCGAGACAGTCTGACTTCTCGTCAAGCTCACGGTAAGTCAGCTGGCTGGTAGAGTCTACAACAGCAGTCTGGTCGGGATGTGCCTTTGCCTGCTCCTTGAACATGTCTACCCAGGTGACTGAATGGTCGTAGTCAAGTTTTTTTCCTGTTGCCATCCGCAGCACTTTCTCGGTGTCCTCGTGGCTTAACAGCGGAATATCTTTTAGCGAAGGCTTTGACGGTGCCTGCTCGGCAAGGTTGGTCATCACCTGCGCCAACTGCTGCATATCGTGCTTTGAATAGAAAGCTGTGTCATACTGAAGTTCCAACACAAAGCCGTCCCGTTCGGGCATTACCTGAATGTCAAGCGGCAGTTTGGTCTGGTTAAGCAGCAGGCGCATGGTGTCCGCCTGGTCACCGTCGTCGCTGACGTCAGTGGGCTGGTAGGCATACATTATCTCCGGGCGCAAACCATAGCGCTCCACCATCTTGGTAAATGGATAGAAGTCGCGCGTCTGTGTCTCGAGCAGCTGATGCTGCAACTGCCTGACATACTGGACTACAGGCTTGGTGCTGTCGGCACTGGAGCTGACGACGGGAATGGTCTTGACAAACATGCCCATGACGTTCATCATTCTGACGTCAGAACGGCCGTTGTTGATGGTAGTGATGACGATATCGTCCTCGCGGGTCAATGTATGCAGCACGTGCATGGTGACGGCCAGAAAGTAGCTGTTGAGGGTCAATGCGTTCTGACGGCAGAAGGACGCTATGTCGTGGCCTTTGAAACGGACGGAAAGAATGCCTGGGTCATCATCCTTTGAACTTTGAACTTTGAACTTTGAACTTTCATTTTTCCTGACGGAGTGAGGAAAGACTACGGTGCTGGCACGGCCGAGCAGACGCTCGAAGTAACGTCCTGCCTCGTCATACTCCTTCGAACGCATCAGCTTCAACTCGTCTATGGCGAAGTCGAAGGCTGTATAGGTTTCGGTGTCTATGTGCTCGCCCTGATAAGCCTTTTGGATGTCACGGAGCAAAATCAGTGAGGAAGCTCCGTCATAAATGCTGTGATGGATGTCGACGAACAGATATGCCTTGTTACGATAGGAATACAGCTCCAGTCTGTAAAGTTGGTCGTTATATAGGTCGAATGGACGAACACGGCTTTGGAAGAAGGCTGTGTCGGGTTCTTCTGTCAAAGACTGCACCGGTATCTCTACCGGTTCGTGGTCACGACGAATCTGCACCACATCGCCGTCATACTGTACAAAGCGGGTCTTTAGATAGGGGTGGGCATTGACTACCTTCTCCAAGGCATCACGCAGCTTGGCAACGTCGGCATCTGTCATGACCACAACGTCAGGAACGTTATACTGCGTGGTGTCACGGTGCATCTCCCAGTCGAAGAATACGCCGCGCTGGTTCTCGGTGATGGGGTAGTAGTAGTGCTTGCCTTGTGGCCATATCTCCGTTGTTACGGCTTCAGTGTTCTGTCCTTCCGCTTCACGTTTACTGTCAATCACGGCTGCAAGCTGATGAATAGAAGCATTTTGCATGACTTCCCTGACACTAATCTGTATGCCCAGTTCGTTATAGGCTGCCACAGTAAACCGCATGGCTGTCAGTGAGGTGAGTCCCATGGCAATGAGATTGTTGGTAATGCCGAAATTATCATGTTTCAGCATCTCGGCGGCAATCTTGAAGAGGGCCTTCTCGGTCTTGGTAACGGGAGCTACCAGTTCCGCTGTCTCTACGTTTGGCGTGGGCAAGGCCTTGGCATTAACTTTGCCGTTGGGTGTCAGAGGCATCTCGTCGAGCTGCATATAGGCCGTCGGCACCATGTAGTCGGTCAACTCGGCGGCCAGATAGTCGCGAAGGGCATCCTGGTCTATCTTACGGTCAGCGGTGTAGTATGCACAGAGATGCTGCACACCGCCAATCTCACGCACCTGGACTGACTCCATCTGTATGCCTTCATACTTGCTGATGAGTGTTTCAATCTCACCCAGCTCGATACGGAAGCCACGCAGCTTCACCTGGTTGTCAATACGACCTAAGTATTCTATATCACCATCGGCATTGTAGCGTACCAGGTCACCGGTGTGATACATCTTGCCGTCAGCAAACGGACAGTCAGTAAACTTCTCGGCAGTGAGCTCGTCACGCTTCCAGTATCCATCAGCAATCTGCGGACCTGCCATACACAGCTCACCAGCAATTCCCTGAGGTGTCAGCTGACCTTCTGCGTCGACGACAAAGGCTGAAAGGTTGTAGAGCGGGCGGCCAATGGGGATGTTCTTGTATTCCCTGCCCTTCTCCACGTCGAAGAATGTTGCATCGACGGTGAATTCCGTCGGACCGTAGGTATTGATGAGTCGACACTGACAGACGGGATTGGCAGTCATCTTCTCGCCGCCTACTACGAGGTAGTCTACCGGCAGGTCGGGATAGAGCTGCAGCAGCATCTGGCCAAGCTGCGTAGTATAGCAACCACCGGTGATACCGTTGTCGACGATGAAGTCATGTAGCATGACGAGGTCTTTGCGAGCTTCCTTAGGAACGGTGTAGAGCGTTCCGCCCACGGTGAGCACGGGATAGAGGTCCTCGATGCTGGCATCGAACGAGAACGACGAGTGGCAGCAGATGCGGCTCTGCTCGGTGTGTCCCCATTCACGGGCGATGAACTGTACGAAGTTGGCCTTGGCACGATGAGGTATCATCACGCCCTTTGGCTTTCCTGTCGAACCTGATGTGTAAATCATATAGGCCAGGCCGTCAGGGCGTGCGAAATTGGCTGTATCAGTGTCATCATTGCCATTCGGTGTGATAGCAGACAAGAAGTCGTCAATGAAAAGTATGTTCGTGGCATTGAATTCTCCTTGAGCATTCTTCTCGTTGAAGATAGCATGACTGGTAATGAGCACTTGACTCTCAGAGTCGTCCAGCATGTAGAGCAGACGGTCATTGGGGTAGTCGTAGTCTAATGGCACATAGGCTCCGCCAGCTTTCTCAACGCCGATGGCAGCTACAAGGAAGGCTTTCTCATAACCCAGCATGATACTGACGAATGGCGACGCTATCGCTTCTGCTCCCACGCCCAACTCACGTAACTTGAGAGCCAGGATGCCTGAGAGCCTGTTCAGTTCGGCGTAGGTATAGGCTCCTTGCTCGTCGACCACAGCCGTGGCGCTGGGCGTCTTGGCTACCTGGGTCATGAACAGCGCTGGGAAGGTAAGCGATTCGTCATTCGTCATCGTCTTGCCACGGGCCAGCAGCATGAGGGCTGCCTGCTCGCTGGCGGTAACAATAGGAATCTGGCTTAGCGGGACGTTGGTCATGACGCTGTTTACGGCAAAGGCATGGAAGGCCTTGTTCAGAATGAGCATGTCGTCCCGACTGTAGAGCCGTGAGTCATATTCCAGCGATGAGACGTAGTTTCCTTCGTTATCCTTTAACATCGTGATGGACAGTGGCGTCTTGGCGGTATCCCATTCCAAGGGTACTGCCTCTACGGCATCGCTGTCGAGCGACATGTTAGTCTGCAAGTCGACGAAATAGTTGTATAGAATCTCGGCCTTCAGGTTGTGGCGCTCAACCATCTTCGTAAACGGGTAGTAGTCGTGGGCTATCGTGTCGAGCATCTGCTGGTGCAGGTTGCGTACGGATGACACGATGTCACTCTTGAAATCGTTAACTACGGTGGGCATAGTCTTTACAAAGACACCGAAGAAGTTCTCCAATTGTACTTCGGAGCGGCCGTTGCTGATAAAATACAACAGTGTGCTGTCTTCACGTGTGATACGATGAAGCACATGGTGGAAGGCGGTTAGGAAGAAACTACTTGGAGCCAGTGCATGCTGCTTACAGAACCGGTCGATGGCTTCAGAAGGAATGGTTTCCAGCAGTTCACCATAAACGCCCTCGCCATCAGTATCAGACGAGTGTGGATATACGGTGGCTTCCGTTTCGGCTATCAAACGGTCGAAATACTGTTCTGCGTCTGCACCACGCTCAGTTTGCATGATATTATCTTCGTCAATAGCGCGGTCAAAGGCCGTGTATGTTTCCTTGACCAATGGCTGTCCAGAGTAGGCTTTTTCCATTTCGCGCGCCAGGATGTAGTTGCTGCTTCCGTCGCTTATCAGGTGATGGATGTCTATGACAAGGTAGTAGTGGCCAGGCGTGGTGAAGAGCTTGAAGCGGTAGAGCTTCTCCATGTCAACGTTGAAGGGCTTGATTTGCGACTGGAAGAAGGCACGGTCGGGCTCATAGTCGAGGGTGTATTCCTCCAGTTCTATTTCTTCGTCGTCGTGTCGCTCCTGCACGTAGTCGTCGCCATGCAGGGCGATGCGGGCCTTCAGGTAGGGATGAGCATCGCCTACCTCCTTGAGGGCTCTCTTGAGGCGGTCGGTGTCAAGGGTCTTGTACTTCAGCAGTGCGGGAATGTTGTACTGTAGTGCATCACGATTCATCAGGCAGTCGATGAGCATGCCGCGCTGCGACTCCGACAGGGGGTAGGTGTCGCGTATGGGGTAGGGATTGTATTCGACGGCGCTGCCGGCCTCAGCGCGGCTGGCCATCTCGCGGACGGTGGGATGCTCCAGGATGTCCCTGACCGCAATCTTGATGTCGTGCTGCTGCAGCAGGGTGGCGCTCAACCGCATGGCTCCGATGGAGCTCAGGCCCATGGTGACGAGATTAGTGGTTACGCCCAGGAGGTCGGTCTTCAGCTGCTGTTTCATCAGCTCCAGCAGTTGAGCCTCGGTGTCATTGGCAGGAGGCACAATCTCCTCCAGCTGGATTTTAGGCAGAGGCAGTGCCTTGCGATTGGTCTTGCCATTAGGTGTCAGCGGAACGTTGTCAATGCGGATATAGGCCGTAGGTACCATATATTCGGTCAGCGACTCGCCGAGGAATGTCTTCAGGGCCTCGACGTCCAGTTCTTCATCGGAGACATAGTAGAGGCACAGATGCTGCATGGCACCGACCTCTTTGATGTCGGCTACCGCTTGGCGTATTCCTTCATAGCGCATAGCAACGGCTTCTATTTCTCCGAGTTCTACACGGAAGCCGCGTAGCTTGACCTGGTCATCGTTACGACCCAGAATGGTCACGCTGCCGTCTGCTTCCCAACGTGCCAGGTCGCCAGAGCGGTAGACGCGTATGCCCTGATAATTCACGAAACGCTGGGCCGTGAGCTCCGGCAGGTTGTTATAGCCTAGCGCCACGCCGGGGCCGCCGATGAGCAGCTCGCCGGCCACACCGACAGGAACTTCGCGGTCGTAGGGGTCGACAATGTATTCTACGTAGTTTAGCAGCGGGTGTCCGACGTTGACACGACTGGCATGGGTCAGGTTGGCAATATTGGACGAGACGGTAATCTCAGTAGGACCATAAGTGTTGATAATCTCAACGCCCAGTGACTGAAGCTTCTTCAATAGCGTGTCAGGATACATCTCGCCACCTGCCCATACCATTTTGCAGTGACGCACAGCTTCGCAGAACGCAGGCATCTCGAGGTAGGTCTGAATACGTGAACAGGTGCCGTTGATGGCCTCTGCCCCCGTCCGGGTCATCAGCTCGGCCAGGAGGCTGGGGTCCATTACTTCTTCCTCGTCGGCCAGCACGGTGGTGATACCGTTGTACAACGAGCCGGCAAACTCCTTGAGCGACATGTCGAACGACAGGGTGGTGATGGATACGTAGGTCTTCACACCCAGCCGCTTGAGTCCGTCGATATGCACGTTGGCAGGGTGGTTGTACAGGTAGTTGGTAATGCCGCGGTGGCGTAGCATCACTCCCTTGGGTCGGCCCGTTGACCCTGACGTGTATATCAGGTAAGCCAGGTCATCAGGCGACATCTCGACGTTGGGGTTTTCGGTGCTGAATGCTCCGTTGCGGTAGATGTCGTCGATGTCGATGACCTTGGCAGCATCGTATGAGGAAAGATGGTCCTTGGTGGTAATAATATACTGTGCCTCGGAGTCGGTCATGATGAGGTTGATACGGTCGGCAGGATACTCCGGGTCACACGGTATGTAGGCGGCTCCGGTCTTGCTGACACCGAACATGGCCACGATGACGGCCGACGTCCTGGGCAGCAAGAGGACTACGCGGTCGCCGCGCCGCACGCCGCGTGCCATGAGGGCATGGGCTATGCGGTTGGCCTCTTCGTTGAACTGGCGGAAGGTCAGCGTACAGTCCTTGGCTATCAGAGCCACCGTGTCAGGAATCTCAACGGCGTTCTTCTCGATGGGCTGGTGGTGGAGCTTCAGCGGCACGTCGGCCTGGGCTGTGGAGTGCATACGGGTCACAAGCGCTTTCTCTTCAGCCGACAGCAGCGACAGCTCGCTGAGCTTGCGGTCTGCATTGGAAGCAATCTCATCCAGCAGATGGAAGAAGAGGTTTTTCACGTGACTGATGGTATCCTTCGAATAGAGCTTGCCGTTGTATATGAAACTAAACTGCACAGCGCCTTCGTCGCTGGCACCAACGGTCACATGGATGTCGGAGAAGTTGATTTCTTCAGACTCCAGCACCGTGATACCGGCACTCTTAGCCATGCTCCAGAGCGAGTCGGAGCCCTCGTAGTTCTCGAACGTCAGACGCGACTGGTAGAGGTTGCTGCCCAGTTCTGACAGCTGTTGAATCTCGGACAGGGGACAGTAGTCGTGCAGACTGGTTTCTGATGCTTGTTGTCGCAATGAGCGCAGTGCTTCGCCTATGGTAGTGTCATCGTTAGTTCGTACACGAACGGGCACGGTGTTGATGAATAGACCGACGAGGTCGGCCACATCGCCGCGGTTACGTCCGGAGACAACCTTTCCGAAGACAACGTCATGACTGCGGTTATAGGTCTGGAGCACCAATCCCCAGACCAGTTCTACGATGGTATTCAATGTCACGCCGTACGTACCGGCTGTGGCTTTGAGTTGCTCCAGTTGCGCTTCTGACAGACTCACAGCTTGAACCTCGCCCTGGTTGTCGGTCGTCATTCCGTCGGTAGAGTAAGGAATGACAGCCTTCTCGCAGTAGTCGCCTACCATTTTCCGCCAGTAGTTCATGGATGTCTTCTTGTCGAGCGACAGCATGTTTCTGATGGCCTGCTCGTAGCGGCCTTTTTCCTGCTGTTCCTCCTGCGGGAGGCTGTCACCTTTCAGTGCTCTTGTCAGCAGGGTGAAGAAGTCGGAAAGATAGATGGGCAGGCACCAGCCGTCAACGATGATGTGGTGGGTACAGAGCAGGATGTGGCAGGTGCTCTCCGACGTCTTCATCACGACAACGCGGAACAGCGGGTCTGTCTGTAGGTTGAAACCTGTATGCAGTTCGTCGTCGTGGATGCGCTTCGAAGCAGCCATGATGTCTTTTTCACCAGAGATGTCGACGAACCGAAGTCCTAGCGGGCGGCTTACAATAGCCTGGCAAGGGGTACTTATGCCATTGAACAGTATGGATGTGCGGAAAACTTCATGCTTGGCAGCCAGGGCATTCAGCACATGACGCATCTGCTCTTCGGTGGGTAGTACGCTCATGGCAAAACGGTCCAACAGCACATAAGACGTTGTGTCAGGATTCATCATATACTCCAGCAGCATTCCCTCCTGCATGGGCGAGAGGGGATAGATTCGTTCCATACTTTCACCGCGCGCGGCGAAGGCGGCTGTCAACTTCTCGTATTGCTCGTCGGTCCATCCTGTGGCACCAAGGTCCGATGCCGTCAGCTCAGGGTTGGTGACGGCGGTGGTGTGGGCCACGATGGCTTCCAGTTCGTCACAGAAGGTCTTCACCAGTTCGTCGGCCTTTTGAGCCGTCCATGACTTGCTGTCGTAGGTCGCCTCGATTTGAAGAGTCGAGTTGGCAATGGAACAGTCAATCATGAATGCAGGGCCTGTGACGCCTTCAGGATTCACCATGCAGCCAGTATCAATCTTTGTGTTGATGTTCAGCACGGCATTGTTACCGTCCTCGTTCAGTTCTCCGAGATAGTTCAGCCCGAGGAGCTCGGTCAGGTCGGTGCGCAGATTCTTGTCGCCTTCGGCCGAGGGGATATACTGCAGGATGCCGTATCCCAGGCCCTTGTTGGGTACGTTCCTGAACGTTTCCTTGACGTTGCGCACGTCGTGGCGGATGTCGCCGTTCAGATTCTCTACGACCAGCGGGTAGGTGGAAGTGAACCAACCAACGGTGCGGTCGGTGACGAGTGGCTCGTGGATGGGCTCACGGCCGTGGCCTTCCATGAGGATGCTGACGCTGCTGTTTCCCGTCAGCCTGCGGTAGCTGCGGGCCAAGGCTGCCACCATCAGGTCGTTCTCGGTCGTGCCGTAGGCCCGATGGGCATCGGTCAGCAGGCGGCGTACGATAGCGTTCGTATAGCTGGTGTGCAATTTCTGCATCTGTCCTACAGTACCGTTGTTGCCGCCTTGCGGCAATTTCTCCATCTTTTTCTGGATGCCTGTCCAATAGTCTTTTTCCTTGCTCAGGGCATAACTGTCGCGGTAGCGGGCTATGGCCTCAGCATAGTAGGGGTAGGAGTGTGTCTTCTTGGGCAGGGTGATTGGCTTGCCATCCAGGGCCTGCTGATAGCCGAGATTCAGGTCTTCAGCAATGATTCGCCAGGACACGCCGTCGACGGCCAGGTGGTGGCAGATCATGACCACCAGGTCCTTGTCGGGGGCGTGGAACAGGGCCACCTTCAGTATGGGGCCCGTTGACAGGTTGATGGTGCGCTGCAGGGCATCGCACGTGGAGGTGAGGTCGGCAGGGCTCTTGATGTCTTCTTCGGTGAAATCGTATTGCTGACCTCCTACCTTATTTATATATATATGTGAGTCTTGGACTCTCAAGCGTAACATGTCGTGATGGGTCGCTATGGCATCCAGTGCGGCACGCAGCGCAGCGGTGTCCAGCCGCTGCGCGCTCTCGAAGGCCACGCTCTGGTTGTAGTGACCGGCATGCGGCAGCTGTAGGTTGAGGAAATAGCGCATAATGGCTCCTGGCTGGAACTCGCCTTCCACCTCTTCCTGTGAAATAGCGATAGTCTCTCCCATAACAGCCAGGGCGGCGATGCCCCTCACGGTGTTGCCCTTCATGACATCGGCCACCGACAACGTGAGTCCCTTCTGCCTGAGCATGCTGATGAGGCGGATGGACTTGATGGAGTCGCCGCCGAGCGTGAAGAAGCTGTCTTGCGCGCCCACCTTGCTGCTGAGATTTAGCAGCTGCGAGATGCTGTCGGCAACCAGAATCTCCTTCTCACCTTCCGGCGCTATGTATTCTGTTCCTTCTATCTGCGGTGCAGGCAGTGCCTTGGTGTTCACTTTACCGTTGGGCGTCAGTGGCATCTGCTCCAGTTGCATGTAGACGTCTGGCACCATGTAGTCGGTCAACTCGGCGGCCAGATAGCTTGCCAATGCTGATTTGTCAATGTCTGTCTTGGAAGTATAATAGGCAACGAGGTGCTGCACGCCGCCAACCTCCTTGACTTGTACGCTGACCATCGTCATACCGTCGTACTTGCTGATAAGCGTTTCTATCTCGCCCAGCTCGATGCGGAAGCCACGCAGCTTCACCTGATTGTCGATACGGCCTAAGTATTCCAGCTGGCCGTCATCGTTGTAGCGCACCAGGTCGCCGGTGTGGTATACCTTGACACGTTTTCCAGCCACGGGAATCTCAGAGAACTTCTCTGCCGTCAGGCTCTCCTGCTTCCAGTATCCTGCTGCCATCTGCGGACCAGCCATGCACAATTCGCCGGGCATGCCTTGAGGCAACAGATGTCCCGCGCTGTCAACGACATAGGCTGAAAGGTTGTAGAGCGGGCGGCCAATGGGGATGTTCTTGTATTCCTTGCCTTTCTCCACGTCGAAGAAGGTGGCATCGACGGTGAACTCCGTGGGGCCGTAGGTGTTGATGAGCCGACACTGGCAGTCGGGGACGGCGGTCATCTTTTCGCCGCCCACTACAAGGTAGTCTACCGGCAGGTCGGGATAGAGCTGCAGCAGCATCTGGCCCAGCTGGGTGGTGTAGCAACCGCCGGTGATGCCATTCTTTATGATGAAATCGTGCAGCATATCCATGTCTTTGCGAGCTTCCTTAGGAACGGTGTAGAGCGTTCCGCCCACGGTGAGCACGGGATAGAGGTCCTCAATGCTGGCATCGAACGAGAACGACGAGTGGCAGCAGATGCGGCTCTTCTCGGTATGTCCCCATTCACGAGCGATGAACTGTACGAAGTTGGCCTTGGCACGATGCGGTATCATCACGCCCTTGGGCTTTCCTGTCGAGCCAGATGTGTAAATCATATAGGCCAGGCCGTCAGGGCGGGCATGGTTGACGGCTGATGCCGGCACGGGTGCCGATGCCAGGAAGTCGTCGATGAAGAACATATTCCTGGTTTCGAACTTATCACCGCCACGGCTCTTCTCTTCCAGAATGGCGTGACTGGTGATGAGCACCTGGCTTTCGCTGTCCTCAAGCATATAGAGCAGACGCTCGTTGGGATATTCATAATCGAGGGGCACATAGGCTCCACCGGCTTTCTCGATGGCGATGGCAGCCACGAGGAATGCTTTCTCGTAGCCCAGCATGATGCTGACGAATGGCGACGCGGCATCAGCACTGCCGACGCCCAACTCGCGCAGCCGGATGGACAGTGCCCCAGAGAGGCTGTCAAGCTGGGCATAGGTATAGGCTCCCAGCTCGTCGACGACGGCCGTGGCATCGGGCGTCTTGGCTGCCTGGGCCATGAACAGCTCTGGGAAGGTCGTGTCTGCCTCTGCCGCCATTGGTTTCCCTTGGCTGGTAGCGGCCACGTCTGCTTGTTCTTCTGCTGTGAGAAGTTCCACCTCATCAAGTCTGGCGTCTGGGTGAGCCATCATGTATTCCGTAACACCTTTTACGGCATCTGCCACTGTGCGCAGCGTTTCACGGCTGTTCAGCGCATCGCTGCTCTCCATGCGGATGTCATACTGGCCGTTTCGCTGATAGATGACGCAGGACATGTCATCGTCAATCTTTCCCTTTGGCAACTGAACGGCGGTGCATCGCTCGCCCTCAAGCTCGAAGTACTCCTGCATGGCAAAGCCCTGGAACCCAAACGATACCATGGGTTTCACACCCATGTCGCGGCAGAAGTGGTTGAAGGGGTACACGCCATAGCGGATGGTTGACATCAGCTCTCTGCGGAAACCTTTGATGAAGTCGATGACTTTCTCATCAGGCGTCACGTCGGCCAGGATGGGCACACTCTTGACAAACATACCGTAGGCGCGCGCCAGCCGTTTGTCCATTCGACCATGGTTCACACTGTAGTAGGCCACCTGCCTATCACGGCTCAGACGACTCATCACAAGACTGAAGGCTGCCATATATAGCAGGTTGCTGGATGTGCCGTTCTCCTGACACCATTTATCTACATCCTCTACGGACATGAAGGCACTCGCGCGCACCATATTCCCCAGGTGGCTCTCAGGATTTCCGGCCAGCGTCACGAAATCGACACCGGCAAACTTTTCCTGGTAATACTGGGCGGCTCGCTTGTAGTTGTCCGTATTGAACCCAGCCTGCTCGTCGACGGCATATTCATACATCCCGTATTCCACAGGCTCCAGCGGGCTGCCATTGTAAGCTGCAGGAATGTCATAGAGGGTCAGGTTGGGCGCCAGTGTGACACCGTCGGCGATAGAATGGTGGATGTCAAGGAGGAACCAGTTGCAGGTCTCTGCCTCTATCAGCTCTGCCCTTACCAGGGGCTTACCGCCCAACAGGTCGAAGGGCCGTACAAACTCATGGTCTATATAGTCTGCCGCCTCTTGGTCGGTCATGCACCTGAGCGGTATCTGGAGCGACATCTGTTCGTCTACATACTGGCGGGGCTCATCGTTCTCAACAACAAAGTGCGTGCGCAGGGTGCTGCGCTCCTGGAAGATTCGTTGCATGCCGTCCGTAAACCGATGGAGGTCAATGGATTTTGACAGTTTGGTACACGTTGGCAGATTGTACTGGGTGACGGACGGGTCTTTCATCCATTCCAGGAAAATGCCCAACTGCGATTGCAAAAGGGGATAAGTCTTCATATCGTTATCTATTTTATTGTTTCTTTAATTTCTGTCCCACTTCATGAAGGTCATGTTCTGACCGTACATGTGCTGATAGTCAATGTCTGTACACAGACCGTTTAGAATCTTCAGTCCGGCACCGCGTCGCTCTTTATCGTAGTGGACTGGGTCGAAGGCACGTCCGTCATCCTTGACGGAGACACATGCCTTCCCGTCGTAGTCGTGGATGTGGACGTCAACATAGTGACTCTCCATGTTGCGCCCTGCATGGTTCACGATGTTGAGCAGAATCTCCTCAATACACAGGACAATGTCGTTAGCCAGTCTCTTTTCTATGCCGCTGTTGCCAAGGTGGTCATGGATGACCTGGAGCGAATTAGCCACATCCTCTTTAGAAGCACGGATGGAGATGTTCAGGGCTTGTCGTTCCTCCTCTGTATTCAGTGGAGTCAGCGTGAGCCGTGATAAGTTGGCTTGTCTCATCCTGACACATTCGGTAATGAGCAATACGACTGCTATTTCCGTTATGCCGGTGAAGGGGAATGCGTACCAGATGGCATCGCCTCCAGCCAGCTCTGGCCAAGTGTACAGGCTTGGCAGAAGAATGACGGGGAGCAGCACTGCGACGAATACCGTCATCTTCATGCGGCCCATCATCTGATAGATATTAGCCAGTGTGAGTGAGAGAAGGATAAATGGCAGCGTGGGTGCAAAGATGCGCAACACGTGGTTCGCGTAGAGCGTCAGCTCAGGTGTGTTGGAGCCGAATAGTGTGCTGAGGAGTCCGGGGAACAGCTCTATCAAGCAGACGACAACCGCCAGTATGCCAAGCTCCAGGGAGAGGGCTTTCCTGACAAGCAGGCGCAGGCCGATGAAGTCACTCTGTCCTCTGAGGAATCCGCCCAAGGCCATGATGGTGGAGCCGATACCGTTGGAGAACATCATGCCGACGGACAGCAGGCTAAGGCAGACTGAGAGGGTGAACATGCCGTCGGCTCCCTGTTTGTCCTGTACGATAATGTTCATGAGCAGGAACATCACCGACAGTATCATGTTGCTTATGATGAGCGTAGTGCCCTGCACCGTGTTCTCGCCCAGACTCTTCCAGTCGGCCTTGGTGAAGGGGTTGATTCTGAAGGAGCATCGACTGCCGTATAGGTAATGTGAAAGAAACAAGACGTTGAACAGGGCTGCTGATATCGTGGCATACGCCGAGCCTGCAATACCCATCTTGAACACTCCGACTAACAGGAGGTCAAGCAGGATGTTCAGTGTCGCCATCAGCACGATTGATTTCGTCACCATTTCGGGATGTCCGTCTATGGCCACCGACTCATTGACAAGGTATGACAGCATGGTGACGACGGAAAAACTGACCATTATCGTCATGTAACCGTCAAAGTACGGCCGTAGTCGCTCCTCATGACATATCATTTCCGACAGGTCCTGCTGGAATATCATGCCGGCGAGGGCAATCAGCACGCCGGCCACCATGATGGAAAGCGCGGCGGTGGAAAGCAGATGCTCCACCTTATACTTGTTGCGCTCGCCCAGGGCTTTGGCGGCTGCTATCGTTGCGCTGATGCCGAAAAGCGTGCTGAACGAAGTGATGAGCAGCGACACAGGCGTAAAGAGATTGATGGCCGACAGGGCATCAGGAGCTACGAGATGGCTCACTATGATGCCGTCAGCGATGGTGTTGATTTGCGAGACGGCCATCGTCAGGAAACTGGCCAGGAGGAAATTCCTCATGGCCTTGTTGATAAGATATGGATTGCGTTCAAGCGTCATGCTTTTTTCTTTATGGTGTGCGCTAAGTAACGGTTACTTATACAGGAAACGGCGGATGCTCTTCTTGGGTGTTTTCGCAAACTCCTCCGTGCGCTGCTCCAGCATGGACAGCTGGCAATAGCTGGGTAGGTGCAGGTTGACCTCCCGGCAGATGGTGCCCAAGTCCAGCACCTCGCGCTTCAGCCCTCGTGTTGCCAGTGTCTGGTCTGACGCATAGACCAGTCCGACCAGCTTATCGCCGCGCTTCACCACGACACACTCATCGAAGACGGAGTACGTGACTACCTGGTCTTCAGCCTCTTCAGGATAGATGTTCTGTCCGTTCGAGCCGAGCAGCATGTTTTTCTTACGTCCACGGATATAGACGAATCCCCTCTTGTCCATCACGCCCAGGTCGCCAGTATGCAGCCAGCCGTCCTGGTCGATGGTCTCAGCAGTGGCTTCAGGGTTCTTGTAGTATCCCAGCATCATATTCGTGCCCTTGGTGACTATCTCGCCCGGCACGTTCTGCGGGTCCGTGCTCAACACCTTGACTTCCATGTTGATTGTAGCCTTGCCGCATGAGCCTATGGGATGGTCTTTCCAGTCGGAATAGGTGATGATGGGCCCGCACTCGGTCATGCCATAGCCGATGGTGAACGGAAACTTGATGACGTGCAGGATACGCTCCACCTCCTTGCTCAACGGTGCACCGCCCATCATGACCTCATAGGCTTTCCCGCCCAAGGCGTCGTACAACTGCTTGCGAATCTTGCGACATATTAGTTGTCGCACGATGGGCATCTTCATCAGCACCTTCATGATGGGCTTGTTCAGTACGGGCATTACCTTGCCAAAGACCATTTTCTCCATCACCAGGGGTACGCAGAGGAAATAGTCGGGCTTTATCTCGGCGAAAGCCTTTAGCAGGATACTCGGTGCCGGCACGCGGGTCAGGATGAACAAGTGCGTGCCAGTGATGATACCATAGAGAAAGTCGAAAGCAAAGCCGAACATGTGAGCCATGGGCAGAATGAGCAAGAGTCTCATGCCATTGTTGCTTGGAAAGGCATCGAAGGCAAACTGCATGTTCGACTGCAAGGAGCGCCAGGGCAGCATGACGCCCTTTGGGTTGCCTGTCGAGCCACTGGTGTAGCTCAGTATCATCAGGTCTTCGGGCTGTTCGGCCTCGAAGTGCAGGTTCTCCTTCTGGTAGCCGTTAGGATAGCGCTTGGCAAAGAGGGAAAAGACTTTCTCCTCTACATCGTCGGTAAAAACCGATGGGGTCATGGCCAGCAGGTCCTCCACGTCGAGCATATACATCGGACATTCGCCTTCAGGCCATAGGTTTGCCAGTCGGTGTGATGCTATCATGAATTTGGCGTCGCAGTGTTCGCAGAGCGTCTTGAGCTGCTGCTTGCTGTAGTTGGGTAGCAGGGGCACGGCGACGGCTCGATAGGTTAAAACGGCCAGCATGGCAATAGCCCAGTTGCTACTGTTCTTGTCACACAAGGCAATCTTGTCGCCTGGCTTGATGCCCAGACATTCAAAAAGCATGTGCATATAGCATATACGCAAGGCAACATCGCCATACTTATAGGTTACCCCACTCCCCCAGTCTGTCAGAGCATCGTCGTCCCAATACTCGCGAAGCGCTACTTCCAATTGTTTGATGATACTTTCCACTCAAATATAGATTATACAAAGTCCTGTTCTTAATTGCCTTCAAAGTTAATTAATTCATGGCAGAATCTTTTCACCATGCCCATTGTTTTTTAATTTTTTAACACACAGACGGATACAAATATCAATCCTGCAAGAAAATAGCAATAATTAACAAAAAGTAAAAACCCGCATAAACACTTGGTTTATACGGGTTTTCTTATGATTTACTTATCGCTGTTTATTGCGAATTACTTCACCTCCTCTAATCTAATCATATTTTAGTATCAATTAGTTGTGAATACTTGGTACAAATATGATGTATATATTCTACTGAAAACCATCTTGAATGTTATCGCTTAGACACTTATAAATGTAACTCTTTA
>Ga0310691_10001553_pt1 | contig 34799 bp, 31 predicted proteins | sample 176DNAGHGlowgp2_FD_203887 | JGI IMG/M metagenome (GOLD analysis project Ga0310691, IMG submission 203887) | Sheep rumen microbial communities from Palmerston North, Manawatu-Wanganui, New Zealand - 1766 DNA GHGlow gp2 (v2) (version 2) | ecosystem: Host-associated > Mammals > Digestive system >... | reverse complement strand
ACGCGGACGTAGCCCGCTCTCTTTGCGCGGTCCAATACCTTGGCGTGTTCTCCCTTTTTTCCTCTTACAACAGGTGCAAGTATCTGGAACCTGGTTCCTACCGGAAGCGTTAATATCTGATCGGCCATCTCATCAACGGTCTGTCTTCTTATCTCTCTTCCGCAGTTAGGGCAATGAGGAATTCCTATTCTGGCATAGAGTAGTCTGAAGTGATCGTATATCTCAGTGACTGTTCCTACTGTTGATCTGGGATTCCTGTTAGTTGATTTCTGATCGATGGAAATAGTGGGTGATAATCCCTCTATCTTCTCAACGTCCGGCTTATCCATCTGGCCAAGGAACATTCTTGCGTATGAAGAAAGAGACTCCATATATCTTCTCTGGCCTTCTGCAAAAATAGTATCAAAGGCAAGAGATGATTTACCGGATCCCGAAAGCCCGGTAAAAACAGTGAGGGTCTCTCTTGGGATCTTAACGCTTACACCCTTTAAGTTATGCTCGTTGGCGCCTCTTACTCTTATGTAATCATGAATATCACTTGAAAGAATTTTCTTTGCAGTGGTATTTAATTTTGTCATTGAAATGTTGTTCTCGGACATAAATCTGCCACTCCTTTTTTGTTTATGGAACTACACTTTCTCTTTTTATTATCTCTATTTACCGCCGGTGATCTCATTTAGATGTTTCTTTAGATCGATCATCTGATCACGCAGCATTGCAGCGCTCTCGAAATCCAGCTCCGCTGCTGCCTTCTTCATCTTCTTCTGAACATCTCCGATGAACTTCTCCAGTTCCTGTCTGTCCATAGACTCAGGATCCTTCTCAAACTGAACTTCTTTTTTGGCAATCTCTTTTGTGACACTGATAAGGTCGCGCACCGCTTTCCTTATGGTCTTGGGAGTGATGCCATGTTCCTCATTATATTTCTCCTGGATCTCACGTCTCTTCTTTGTTGTCTCTATGGCTTTTTTCATGGAATCGGTCATATTGTCGGCATACATTATGACATGTCCGTCCGCATTTCTTGCGGCACGTCCTATTGTCTGAATAAGAGATGTCTCTGACCTAAGGAATCCTTCCTTATCGGCATCTATTATTGCCACAAGGGAAATCTCAGGAATATCCAGGCCCTCTCTCAATAGGTTGATTCCAACAAGTACATCGAAAACATCAAGTCGCATATCCCTGATTATCTGGGATCTCTCAAGGGTATCGATGTCGGAGTGCAGGTACTTTACTCTGATTCCCGATTCCGCAAGATATTCTGTCAGATCCTCTGCCATCTTCTTGGTAAGAGTTGTAACGAGTACTTTGTTCTTTTTATCAACCTCTTTATTTATCTCTGTGATAAGGTCATCTATCTGCCCCTCCACAGGGCGCACGTCTATACTGGGATCAAGAAGGCCTGTCGGTCTTATGACCTGTTCAGCTCTAAGCAGTTCATGCTCTTCCTCATAGGTTCCGGGAGTAGCAGAACAAAAAAGCATCTGGTCTATATGATCCTCAAATTCCTCAAAATTGAGGGGTCTGTTATCAAGGGCAGATGGAAGTCTAAATCCATAATCCACAAGTGTTGTTTTCCTTGATCTGTCGCCGTGATACATAGCCCCTATCTGAGGTATGGTCATGTGGGACTCATCAACTATGATGAGGAACTCACCTTCAAAGAAGTCCATAAGTGTAAGAGGCGGTTCTCCGGGCGCTGCAAAATTGAGGTGCCTTGAATAGTTCTCAATTCCTGAGCAAAATCCGGTCTCCCTCATCATCTCCACATCAAAGTTGGTTCTCTCTGATATTCTCTGAGCTTCGATCAGTTTATCCTCGCCTTTAAAATACTTGACCTGTTCCTCTAACTCTTTTTCTATATTTACACATGCAAGATTTATCTTTTCCTGTGGCACAACATAGTGAGATGCAGGATATATCATCACATGTGTGAGCTCATTTTTGATGGTGCCGGTTATTGGCTCTACTTCGCATATTCTGTCGATCTCATCTCCAAAAAGCTCTACTCTTATAAGGTAGTCATCTGCCTGAGCAGGAAAAATCTCTATCGTATCGCCGCGAACCCTGAAATTACATCTGCCTATCTCCATGTCATTTCTTGTGTACTGGATTGCAACAAGATCTTTTAATATCTGATCTCTGCTTCTTTCCATGCCGGGGCGAAGAGAGATTGACATCCCCTTAAATTCATCCGGGCTACCCAGACCATAAATACATGAAACACTGGCTACGACTATGACATCCTTTCTCTCAGTAAGAGATGCTGTCGCAGAGAGCCTTAGTTTATCTATCTCATCATTTATGGCGGAGTCCTTGGCGATATATGTATCTGTCTGAGGGACGTAGGCCTCAGGCTGATAGTAATCGTAGTAGGATACGAAATACTCAACCGCATTGTTTGGGAAAAATTCCTTGAACTCGCCGTAGAGCTGTCCCGCAAGTGTCTTGTTATGGCTTATTACAAGTGTAGGCTTATTCAACTGCTGTATAATATTCGCCATAGTAAATGTCTTACCGGAGCCGGTCACACCCAAAAGAGTCTCAAACTGGTTGCCGGCCTTAAATCCATCAACCAGAGCCTTGATAGCCTGAGGCTGATCTCCTGTTGGCTTATATTCTGATTTTAATTCAAAATGATCCATACGATATCCCCGCTTGGTCGAACGTATTTTCGATACATTAGTTTATTGTATCATACTATTTTCAAATGTAAACGTATAATTTGCTTTATTCAATTGAGTCACATGTTTTGACGATATCAATAAAATATGGTCCGCTATCCGGGATGGTTTTATCTTTTTCATCTGTGATAAGGCCCCTGCCAAATATTCTAAAAAGGTATCCCGTTATCTTTTTAAAGAAAACGCAAAAGGCCGCAAACATAAGTCCCCTATTATTGTTATATAGTATTTTCCCTGCTTCCGACATTAAATTTCCATAAAATCTCTCTGTTATGATCTTAATATCCGCTTTTCCCGCGCGGGTTAGTTTTATGCCTTTAAAATATTCCGAAAACAGATTGAAAAAAGCTGCAAGATCGCCTGTTTTTATCGCACTTAATTCCTTTATTGCAAGGAAAGCAAATAGCAACGTCAAACAGCCGGAAAGAAGAATCGCAGATATTTTAATAATACTTTTTGCGAGAAGGTTGCGCGATTTCTTTTTGCTTTTTATAAGTTCTTTTCTAATATCCCTAAAAGTCATTGGTCTATTACTTTGCTTAACTCTGGTGCATTTAAGAGCTATGTCACGAAGTACTGTTCTTTCGCATTTTCCGATTTTTCCCTTTTTCGAGATTTCATTTATCAGCTGTCCAAACTGAAATATGTCCGTTCGTGTATCTTCGCTTATGCCTTCCCCAAACTGCTCCGGCGCAGCATAGGACTTAGTTCCTGCCCTGAAGCTTTTAACTCCATTCTCTTTGCCTTCATTTTCTTTGCTTTCATCTTTTTTGCATTCGCTTTCTTTGCCTCGGTTTGCCTTGCCTGCGCTTACTTTGCTTTCATCTTTTGTTCCTCCGTTTACTTTGCCTCCGTTTGCTTTGCTTTCATCTTTTGTTCCTCCGTTTACTTTGCCTTCGTTTGCTTTACCTTCATCTTTTGTTCCTCCGTTTACTTTGCCTTCGTTTGCTTTACTTTCATCTTTTGTGCTTATCTCTTCGAAGCGTTTTATGAACTTTGCGCAGCCAAAATCTATTAAATATACTTCGCCCTTTTTTCCAAGCATTATATTAGAAGGCTTGAGGTCAAGGTATACTGCCCTTTGTTCCATATCTTCAAATGAGATGAAGATGTCGCTAAGCTTTAGAAGTATATCTACTGCTTCATTAAACTTAATACTATTTGGGCTAAGTGTTTTTCCCTCAATAAATTCCATGACGAAAAAATCATCTCCCCAGTCAATGAGCTTTGGGACTCCCCGCGTTTTATTTCCGGATAGGTATTCAAGGACCAACGTTTCATTTCTTGTCTGATAAAGTGCCGCCTTCTGTCTTGTGTTATCTTCAAACTTTCTTGCCCTCTTAGCCGCATACAACCTACCTTCTGTGGCGCTCCTTACAAGAAAGACTTCGCTCATTCCTCCTCTTCCAAGGATTTTTTCACTTATGTATCTGTCTTTATTTCCAATAAATATCTCACTCATTTTATGCAGACTCCTGCTGCCGTAAGCGGCAGATCATCTCCCTTTCTGCGAACAAGATCCGCCATTTCTCTTAAGGCTTCTTCAATATAGCCTTCATATATGCACATCTGAGGCGCAAACAATTCCCACATTTCTTTTTCAGTCATCCTCTTTTTGGCATTATCTGTAAGCGCAAGGATCGTTGAGCCTTCATTTAATCTGCCTCTTTTTCTTAGAGTTTCAACGCCTGTGGAGGTAATATGGATAAGACTTTCACCGGTTGTTTCCCAAATGTAATAGTCCTTTCCTGCAAGAACAAGCAAAGAGATATTTATAGATCTTCTCTTTTTCCTGCAAGAAGTCACAAGTTCCTGTTTTCCCTCAGGAAAATGGAAATCTATCTTTTTATATCGCCATCTATGCTTCTCTATACTGCCAAGCACAGAATTTGCAATGCTCTCGCACAACCGGGTATCAGCGGTCTTATCCAATTCATGTTCTATATCGCCGCTTGTCCGTTTAAACCTTGTTGTAAAAGTATCTCGGGTGCTTGATACTATCATTTCATCTATGCACTTTTCAACAGATCTTACTATGGCATCTGTTTGTCTTGCATTTCTTTTTTCCAATTTGGTAACTAATTTTTTGGATAACAATTTAGGCAGAATTCTTACTGGCATAATATTCCGTATGCTCCTTGAATCTACCGATGCAGCGAGCATTACAACAACATTCTTTCTAAAAAGTTTAAAGCCCTTTATCATTACTGCATCCTGATTATCTGTTTTTACTCCCGGACTTCTGACAGCTCCGGCATAATACTTCAATAAAATCCCTCCTTTTATGCATGCTGTAAAAAATGGAATAACCGGTGATCTACCGGTAAGAATTTAGACAAGAAAAAACTATACTAAAAATATCAGTTTATGTAAAGGACTTTTTGCTTTTTCACTTTTTGCCACAGCGTCTCGTAACAGGAAGCTATGATATAAAAAGCACGCGGGGCCGTGTGATACGGCTTCGCGTGCTTTTTGTTTATTTGCCAAGTTTTTCTTTTAGAATTTCAACTGCTTTGTCTTTTTGGGTATCGTCGCCTGATTCGTTATATTTCTCATAGTCGAGGTCGACTTCCACATCAGGTTCGATGCCGACACCGTTTATGTCGGTTCCGTTAGGAGTGTAATAGGTGCTTATGGTAAGCTTAACTGCTGTTCCGTCTCCTAAGCTAAAGATTCTCTGGACAACGCCTTTTCCGTAAGTTGTCTTACCTACAAGAGTTCCAATACCATAATCCTTGATAGCGCCTGAAAGGATCTCGGATGCACTTGCGGAATATTCATTGACGAGGACAACGAGAGGAATATCAAGAGGTGTATTGCCTTCTGACTCGTAATCAGTTCTGTTGCCGTCTCTGTCAAGGGTATAAACGATATCACCTGCAGGAAGGATCTCGTTTGCTATTTCTACTACAGCACTTAGGTTTCCGCCCGGATTTGATCTTAAGTCGATTATAAGACCTTCCATTCCATCCTCTCTTAGTTCTTCCATTCCTGCCTTGAACTGTTCGGGAGTAACTGCGTCAAATTCTGTAATTCCCAAATAGCCGATGTTGTCATCAAGCATTGTGGTATTTACTGTCTGGGATTTTACCTCTCCTCTTTCAACAGGAACGTCTATGTAGTCGGGTTCACCTTTTCTATAAACCGTAATGGTCACTGTGGTTCCCACATCTCCGTGGATCATGTCGACAACTTCAGAGAGCTGCATATCCTGTACGGAAGTTCCATCAACCTTATAGATAACGTCTCCGTTCTGAAAACCTGCGGATTCTGCAGGTGAGCCCTCGATTGTTCCTGTTATCACGGGAAGATTAAGGCTCTTATCCATGCTCACATAAGCGCCTATGCCGTAGTAAACACCCTCATTGTCAGCCATGAGGTCAAGGTATTCATCACTTGTGTAATAAATTGAATAGGGATCCTCGAGTGATGCAACTATTCCTTTATATATCTGGTCTGCTTCCTTGGTTCTGTCCACATCTGTCTTGTAGTAGTTAAGACCGATCGAATGCTCAAGGAGCTTCATTTTTTCTATTGTCTCTTCTGTAACTGCAGTATCTGCCCCTTTTTGTTCAGGAAAAGCGATATCATAGCCCTGAATTTTCAAAACTATGGCACATATCGCACCTACAGCCAAAGTTGAAGCTACGCCAAGCGCGACTCCGGAAGCATATAGTCTTTTCTTTTTGTAACGTTCTTCCTCGTCGGAAACCGTACTCTCATTATTGATTTCGTAATTATCCATGATCTTTCCTCACCCCGATATTATTTTATATCGGGAAATTGCTTTTTTACTTTAAATAATTCCAGGGACTTACATAACTTCCGTTTAATCTTACACCAAAATGGAGGTGGGGACCCGTGGATCTTCCTGTGGATCCGACAGATGCTATCTTCTGCCCTTTTGCGACCTCAGCTCCCGTAGAAACGGCAAGCGATGAGGCATGCATATAGATTGTGTAAAGTCCGCTTCCATGATCGATCATAATGTAATTGCCCATGGTGGAATTATATGCAGCTGCAACAACTTTTCCGCCATAGGCTGCAAGGATCGCACTGCCTCCCGGCGCAGCCAGATCGATACCGTTGTGCATCTTCTGTATACCAAGTGTAGGATGCATTCGCATTCCGTAGTCGTCAGATACTCTGGTGTATGAAGGACAGGGCCATGAAAACATTCCGCCGTCATATACTCTTGCATTCTGAGCTGCAAGTTCCGCCTTCTCTGCTTCAACAGCTTTTTCAAGGGCTGCGATAGTGGCATTTTCCGCAGCAATCTGATCCTCATACTCTTTTATGGCTGCTTCCTTGTCTCTTATGTTGGCACTAAGGTTTGACATCTCAACAGCTTTCTGGTCGAGCAGAGTCTGAAGATTTTCCTCTTCTTTAAGAACCTCCTGCTTTGCCTCATCAAGCGTCGTTTTCTCTTCTTCAAGAGCCGCCTTCGTCATCTCAGTGAGTTCAGTATTATTTATATACTCATCAAGCTTCATCCTGTCATAGGATGAAAGAGCCTCTATGTATGAAGCTTTATTAAGCATCTCCGCAAAGCTGCCGCTCTCTATAAAAAGCTGAAGGTATAAGTCATCCCCTTTTTCATACATAAAGCGGATCCTTTTCTTCATGGCTTCATACTGCTCAGTCTGAATACGCACGCACTCTTCAAGCTCTGCGGTAGTTTCCTCGATCTTTTTTTCCTTCTCCTCAATCTTGGCCGTAAGATCATCAATCTTGGTCTGAATATCGGATAGGTTTGAATCGAGCTTCGTAATGTAAGCATTAAGGTCTGACTTATCGGATTCAAGTGACTTTTTCACGGCCTGCAGGTCGGTAAGAGAACTCTTCATCTGCTCTCTTTCCTTTTTTGCATCCGAAATCTGATTTTCCTTTTCCTTAATGCTTTCTTTGGTTGCCGCAAAAGATGTGACATTTCCATAAGAAACTGCTCCTGATAAAAAGCACAGAAGCAGGATCACAGACACTATTCTATTAATATTTTTACCATAGCCAAAAAACAAGATAGCTGCTCTCCAAAATCAAATCTCTCTACTTAAGTCATACCATCAGACATGCAGATGTTTTCTGACAGTTGTAACGCTTCCAAGGAAACCTATTCCAACACCGATAAGGAGTGATATAGGTACAAGCGCTTCAAATATAGTTTTAACAGGCAGTATGTCGAGAATAGAATTGAGCATCGCAAATCTCTCAGCTATGTAGACTGTTGCCTTATTGTAGATCACATAAATGATCACAAGTGGAATGATCGAACCGATTATTCCGATGATAATTCCCTCTATTACGAATGGTGCTCTTACGAAAAAGTCAGTAGCACCGATGTATTTCATTATATTTATCTCTTCTTTTCTTACTGAAATACCTATGGTTACCGTATTGCTGATAAGGAATACAGAAACCAGAAGAAGGATTCCTATAATGCCGACTGAAATATAAGCTATAAGGCTGTTTATTCCGCTAAGTGTTGAAGCTGTTACTTCAGATCTGTTAACTTCTCTTATGCCGCTTATGGACTCAAGATATGTAACGAGTGCAGGCTGCATGGAAACATCATTTAAATAAATCTGAAGGTTGGCAGAATCCTCAAGGGGATTCTCTGTAAATCCGTCTGCGTATTCGCCGAGGTAGTCCTGTTTAAAGCCTTCCCAGGCATCAGCGGCTGAAATATAATCTACCTTGCTGACTTCCGGTCTTTGCTCTATAAGTGCCTTGGTTGCAAGGATATTGTCCTCACTTGTTCCGGCATCAAAGAAAACAGTTACGGAGACGCCCTCTTCCGCAGTTTTTACAACATGCTGGAAGTTGGTAACTATCGAATAAAACATTCCAAACAGGAACAGACATGCACTGATCGTAGCTATAGAAGCAAGTGTATACCAGCGATTACGTCTTAGACTTCTGAAACCCTGTCCGATTGTATAGAAAAAACTACTCATCCTCATCGTGATATTCACCCTCTTCTTCGTCGTAGATTACGACGCCCTTTTTCATAGTAATAACTCTCTTGTGCATGGCATTAACGATTTCTCTGTTGTGAGTAACGATGATGACCGTGGTGCCATTTTCATTGATCTGTTCCATAAGCTTCATGATTTCCCATGAATTGCCGGGATCCAGATTACCTGTAGGCTCATCCGCAAGAAGAATTGTGGGTTTATTTACCATAGCTCTGGCAAGAGCAACTCTTTGCTGCTCACCACCTGAAAGCTGAGTGACCTTACTCTTATATTTTCCGGCAAGACCGACTGTTGCCAGAACAGAAGGTACATTTTTTCGTATTTCCCTTGTTGATTTCTGAATGATGCGCTGTGCAAAAGCAACATTTTCATAAACGTTTCTATCTTTTAAAAGTCGGAAATCCTGAAAGACAATACCTAGGTTTCTTCTGAACTTCGGTATATTTCTGTGCCTCATTTTGCCCAGATCATGTCCCATTACGGTTATTGTTCCCGATGATGGTACAAGCTCTCTAAGTAGAAGCTTTATGAGGGTAGATTTACCCGAACCACTGTCTCCTACTATAAAAACAAATTCACCCTTCTTTATGTGAAGGGTGACTCCATTAAGCGCAGGCTTCCCCGTAGAATATGCCTTTGACACGTTATCCAGCGTGATTATCTCATCCGCCGGAATCTGCCGCGTCGGCCTTTTCCGTCTAATAACTCTTTCCATACCTGTTCCTTCCTAACTACTAACAAAAAACTTAAAAAAAAGACAAATCCAATGTTTAATATACTACATCATGAAACTGAAATATCAATAGCGTTCCATGTATTTCATGTATCTGACAACCATGAGCGCGATCTTGAATGTGATCGCATCATCAAATACTCTAAGGTCAAGCCCTGTGCTCTTCTGAAGCTTATCAAGTCTGTACACAAGTGTGTTTCTGTGAATGAAGAGCTGTCTTGAAGTCTCTGAAACATTGAGGTTGTTTTCAAAGAATTTATCTATGGTTGAGAGAGTCTCCTGGTCAAATCCCTCGGGATTTTTTCCGCCGAAGATCTCTTTTATAAACATCTTGCAAAGAGGGATGGGAAGCTGATAGATAAGTCTTCCTATTCCAAGTTCGCTATAGCTTATGACTCTTCTCTCATCGAAGAAAATACGTCCTACGTCGAGAGCCATCTTAGCTTCCTTATATGAGCGGCTGACTTCTTTTATCTCACTTACAACTGTTCCGATTGCAATGTGAAGGTTTGTCACACCTGCATTTTCAAGCTGAGTTAACAGCTCATTTGCAGATTTTGTGATCTCCTCGGGTTTGGAAATCTCTGTAACGTCCTTGACAACAATAACGTTGTCTTCATCAACTTCAGTTACAAAGTCTCCTCCGTTGCCCTGGCCAAAAGTTCTTACCTGCTCAAGAACATTATTTTCCCTGACCTTATCAGCGGAAATGATCATGGTAACACGCTTTGCATCAGAAGGAATGTGAAGCTTCTTTGCTCTGCTGTATATATCAACGAGAAGAAGGTTATCAAGAAGAAGGTTCTTGATGAAGTTGTCCTTATCAAACCTTTCCTTATATGCAACAAGCAGACCCTGGATCTGATATGCGATCATCTTGCCGATAGTATATATACTTTCACCACTGCCTGCGGCGATAAGAATATACTCGAGTTGCTGCTCATCATATATTTTGAAGAACTGGTGTCCCTGGACCTCCTGTGAATCAGCAGGAGACTTGACGAATTCTCTTACTGCCTCGTTCATTCTGACAAAGTCAGGGCGTGTTGCAGCCACCTCATTACCATCTACATCAAGCACACACAGATCAACATGTGCTATTCCTTTTAATCCATCTATAGTATTTTGAAGGATCTGATTCGAAATCATATTACTTTCCTCCTAAATAAAGTCAGTTTCTTAATGATATTCTACTCGATAAATGCATAAAAATCCACAAAAACTAATCAAATTTTTGTGGATTTTCCATAATAACTTTTTAAATTAACAAAGCCGATAAAAAATACAGAATACTACGATTGTATTCTTTCCTACGGGAATTATGCAGGATGCAGTAGTCTTAATGCATAGGAGGTGCCTATGGACATACCCGAATTATCCATGGCTTTATCTATGAGCAAGGTCCAATCAGATTGGGGGACAGCGATGCTTTCCAAGAGTCTTGATAATCTCTCGGAGGTTGGCGCTACCGTTGCCGAAATGATGGATACATCCGCCATGGAATTGTCCGTAAACCCGGATATAGGCGGAAACATCGACCTTAAGGTATAAATGCTGTGGGACTACCAAAAGATACCCCGGACCTGATCGTCCGGGGTACCTTTTTATCCTAAAAGCTTTATCTCGTTTTCAAGTATTTCGATCTTGCCTTCTTTTAAGAGGTGTCCTACCGCTCTCTTAAATTCGTTTTTGCTCATGTGCATTTCATTTCTTATCAGTTCAGGTGATGCCTTATCTGTAAAGGGAAGTCTTCCTCCCTTTTCTTTCATGATATCTTCTATCTTTTCAGCATCTGTATTTATCTGAAGATAAGCCTTTTCTCTGAGGCTTAAGGTAAGTTTTCCATCCTCTTTTACTTCGACGATCCTGGCTGTTACAGTATCTCCTATGCGAACGTCGCCGTATAATTCCTTCTTAGGAATGAGCGCTGAAAAAATGTCATCAACTGCGACGAACATTCCAAAGTTGTCGCTTGATTCATAGACTGTCCCCTGCACTCTGTCCTCTTTGTGGTAAGGGCTGTCGGTTCTTAAAAACTCGTACACGTTCATGGTAACTGCAAGTCTTCCGCTCTTATCAACGTAAAGTGCGCAAAGAATGTTTTCTCCTTTTTTCACCTTGCGAGTCTGCTCTCTGAAGGGCAAAAGTACATCCTTTTCAAGTCCCCAGTCCATAAATGCGCCTATCTTGCCGACATCTGTAACCCTAAGAACGTTAACCTGTCCGAGCATGATCTTGGGAGTTCTGGTCGTTGCTATAAGTCTGTCATCTGAATCCTTATATAAAAATACGCTCAGCTTATCTCCAAGTTCAGCCCCCTCCGGCACCTGCTTCTTGGGAAGGAGTACCTTGTCCTCTTCTCCTTCTCTCTCTGCAAGGTATACACCAAAGTCAACCTTCTTGATTATTATAAGTTCCTGTTTTTCTCCTATTTTTAACATTTATATTTCCTTACTTTCTTACTAATTCAACTATTGAATACGGCTTTTCGTTTTCATCATTTAAAGAGATCACATATACGTTTCTGCCCTCTTCATCTTTTGATTCATAAATAACCGGGAATATCATATCTCCAAGATGCGCCTGCTGTTTGTACTCAGCTCTGATATGCATTCCTTCTCTTGCTTCATCAAGAGCTTTAAGATCATCATTTCCTGTTTCAAGGGCTACGCTCTTACATGCAGTAAGGGCTATCCTGATATATTGTCCGTTATTTACGTGGTTATTTGTATCAAGATGATGCTGACCTATCTTTTTTGCTTCTGCTTTATAAACCCTGGCATCCTCGGGGATTTTAATTTTCCTCGGAGCCTTTTCCATCTCAAGCTCTTTGTCTAGAGGATACGTGTCTTCTATTTCTTTGGTCACTCTCTGGGGCGTCCCCTTTTGAAGGTTTATAAGAGACCATACGGAATTGGCTATGGCTACTCTCTCACCGCTGTCAGTATCCATGAAAAAATTCCTCAGTCCCAAAAATCCCGACAATTTGTAGGGCACTGTTCCTATTGTCACATTCTCTCCAAGCTTTGGAAGTCTGTTTATCACTATATGCCAACTGGAAATGACCCAAGCAATGCCATCCTTTGCAAGGTATTCCATTGTAGCAGGTCCTAGCTGTGTCTGAAAAGTGGAACAGTCCTGAAAATAATCGACAAGGGACTCTATAGTAAGATATCCCTCCATATCACACTCGGTATATCTGATCTTCGAATCAAACGTATACATATAATTCCTCTGTTTCTATTACTTTGGTGAACTTAATTATAGTGCATATTGCTTAAACTCGCCAGCCATAACGGCATGGTCATTACGATGCTGTAGCCGTATCTGAAATCGATAACGGGTGCTGCGATCAAAAGAGTAAAAATTATAAGCATCGGCATCGCGTAGATGATACCGGTATCTCTTCCTCTGCCTGTTTTTATCATAACTCCTAAGCAGATCACCATAGCCCAGGTATATGCGCCTATTGCCCAGAGCATTCCGTACAAAGGAAGAAAACTTCCGAGTTTTATAAGGATTTCTTTTCCCTTAACAACGACTTTTCCGCCAATCTTGGGCGCCTGTACCAGCCCGTAATCATTGCCCATTATGCCGTCTATATTTCCGACTTCGTATGAAAAATCAGGATAGATATATCCGCCAACGAGGTCATACCAGCTTTTTATGTAATCAGCGGGGTATTTTGCAAAAAGGCTAAACCAAAGTCCCAGATATTCCATCTTATTATTTTCTATAACCTCAGGATGTCCGGCTCTTACAAGCTCCTTCATGTTATCAGCAAAATCGGGAGCATAGAGTTCATGGATATAGGTCGTGTCGATAACTGCATCAACCATCTCTTTTTCTCTGTCCGTCAAAGCTCTGTCATTAACAATAACTTTTGTGAGCATCTGAATAGGAACCGCAAGAGACTCAGTTAGATCCGGCTGCCCAATACTCTCATTATCCATAACCGGCCCTTTTACAAAAAGAATGATAGCAAGCGCTGATACAAACATAAGCAACATCTTTTTCCATATTTTCCTAAAGAACAGTATGCCAAAAGGAACAGAAAGCACATAAGCATAAAATCCATTAGATCTAAAGAGCGATAGCAAAATGCCAAGAAGTGCAAATATGAAAAGATCTAAAAGTCCTATGCTTTCGGGAGCTTTTCTATATTTAAGAGCCATCTTTATAAGTCTTACAGTATAGAGCATCACTATTCCGGCAAAAGGAACGTCCTTCCAGATCGTAACCGCAAATACTGCATTAAAAGGCACAAGTGCAAAGAAAAGAAGTGATAAAAGTGCCGCATTCCTGCTCTTTTTGCTGATCATCATAACGCTGTCGCCGCAGCAAATGGCCATTAATATCATCTGCGCAATTGTATAAAAAGCTATTGCAGCGCTCGGATCATCCGTAAAAAGAAGTCCTATATGATAGAAAAACGAAATAGTAAGAGTATGCACAACGGGGTGGTGATTAGACAAGGGATGGATTCCCACAACCTGTTCATACTGAACTATCGAATCGGCCGTCATTATGCCCGGATACTCATACAAAAAATATGGAAGCCAAAAGAGGAAACACAATAAAGCGCTTATTACAAATATCTGAAAATAGCTCAATTTCTCTAGAAGAGGAATATGCACTTCTTTATTTCCGTTAAGTGCATCTAAGAACTTGCGCGGCTTTTTGTTCCTGAAAATGACGTCGCACAAAAAAAGGATCAGTCTGATAATTAGATTTGTCAAAAAGAAAAATCCCGCAAAGCAGATAATGATCGACAACGCCTTAAAAAGGGAGCTTGAAAACATATCTCCCGACCTTTTATAAAATGAAAAGGAAAGCGCCAAAGAAAAAAAGACAGCCAAAACCGGCATTATCATCAAAAGGATTTTTTCCTTTGAAGAGCTATCTTCATTTTCATTATTCTCTATGAATTTATATAAAACAAAGATCACTGCAAAAAGCACTACTGTAAGAGGATTTCTTACGGTAATGCCTGTAAAAAGCTGCAGCGCAAAGCAGCCAAGATATGCTTTAAAAAATGTTAAACATACTTTCTTATTGATAAAATCACCTCATGATCATTAAAACTTTTTCCAAATAAGCATTTTCATTATACAATAAAAAGAAAAACCTTGGGGAGAGGATTGTATAAATGACAAACGCAGTAACAAAGAAATCCGGCATTTCTTTTACCTTGCCGGAATTAGTATATCTTATCTATTTTACCGTCATGTTCGGCGCAAGAGCTGTCGGGCTCTACGAGGGAGGACTAATCTACAATCTCTGCCTTGTGGCAGGACTTATCTTATTCGGAGTAAAAGTCCTTGTATCAGAGCATACTGTTTTTGAATATATCCTGATAGCGACTCTTATTTTTCTGTCGCTTCTTATCTATAAAAACACAGGCGAAAAGGGAATCCTTCTTTATTTTTCAATGATGCTCGGAATGAAAAGTGTCAGCACCAAAAGGGTTATGAGGCTTGGCCTTGTAATTCTTGGTTTTTCATTCTTTATCCTGTATGTGCTGTCTGTAACCGGAGTTATAAACGAGCTAAACCACATAAATAAAAGAAGCGGATTCGGCTATATCCTCAGGCACTCTCTTGGGTACCCCTATCCAAATACAACCCACACAACGCTTCTTATCCTTATCATTTTATTTTTCTATCTGTATGAGTATAAAACTGTGGCAAACCTTATCACCGCAAGCATATTTGCTATGCTTTTAAATATCCTCATATTCATCTACACAATAAGTTTTACAGGTGTTATCTCAGTAACACTCTACCTTCTTTTAAATATTTATTTTTGCCTCAGAACAAAGAAAATCAAAAACAAGGGCGCTTGTGTGCAATCGGATGTATCAATTGTCTCAAACAGAAGCAAGGTGGAAGATATCCTCATAACCCTGTGCTTTCCTGTAACTGTTGTTTTTTCAATACTTGGGCCTGTTTTAGCAAAGGGAGATGCTTTTAATTTCCTTAACAAGCTTCTCCACAAACGCTACGAATATGCACTCTATTATCTTCAAAATGAAAAGATAACACTGTTTGGATCGCGTTTTGCACCCGCTCCGACAAACTGGTACATGATAGACAATTCCTATCTGTATCTTTTCCTTCAGACGGGAGTTGTGGTTTTTGCTGTTGTCTGCGCGCTGTACCTTGCCTGGATTCTTTTTCTTATAAAAGAAAACAAGGTAAGAGAGCTTGGAATAATGATCACATTCTGCATCATCGGAATGAGTGATCCCTTCATGTTCAACTTAAGCTACAAGAATATCACGTTCCTCATGCTTGGCGCATTTATCTATTCGGAATGTGAAAAAATAAGCCTTTCTCTTCCTTCTTTTTTAAGTAGAAAATGCAGGCTCATTAAGCCAAAAGAAAATGAATTTTCTTTTGGCTTAAATATCTATGATGCTATATCAGGCTGCTGCCGTTTTTTGGTCAATGCACTTAAAAAGCATGCCATTATATATGGACTTTTATTTGTGATCCTTACTTTTGCAGGCGCAGTATTAACAACACATACAACCACAGTTCCGCAGATTCTCTACATTGACGAAAAGACCGCAGATCCCTACACTTCCGAAAAGAGGGAAGTGTTCCTTTCTGAAAAAGATGTGGAAGATATAATCGCTGCAGGAGATATCATCGAAGATTATCAGGGCGAAGAAGCGCCGATGTACTTCTTTAAGAAAAAAGCACCTCTTGCAGAATACTACAGAGATGCTTTGTCAAACGGTCTTATTATAGGCACTTTTCTTACACTTATTTCGGCTCTCATTCCTTATGCATTGCAGAATAAACGAGAGAAAGAAAAAGTCTGATCAGTCACTAAAATTCCTGATCTCTTTTATATAGTCTTCGTAATTTCTAATGTATTCAGTGTCGTCATAGTGCTCACTTGCAAGAACAAGCAGTACTGAGTCGGCACTGAAATCATACATTTCTTTCCATACCATGTTGGGAAGATAGATTCCTGTATTTGGTCTGTTCAGGCAAAAAATCGTCTCGTTCCCGGCTCCGTCCAAAACCTTCACCTTACTTGAGCCTGCAACATTTATGAGAACGAATTCCGTTCTTCTGTTGGCATGCTGACCTCTAACTACGGTAGCATCACTGCCATACATATAAAAAGCTCGCTTTATTTCAAATGGGATATCCATGCCGCCCTCAACTATTACGAGCTGTCCTCTCTCATCTCCCATATCTTTAAACTCAATCATTTTTACTCTATCCATGTGATTAAGCATTTTCCGGCCTCCAAAATTATACGAAACTTAATATTTTTTTAATTGAAACCCCGTCAACTAAAGAATAAAATTGTTATATCAATATAAAATACTATAGATTGGAGGATTGTGCAATTTTTTTGATTGCACTTTGCGATAATGAAATTCAATAAAGACTGGCTGAACAAAAATTGGTTTCCCTACACTGTTGCTGCATGTGCCGGAGTTATGCTTTATCTTTTGCTTTCAAATATAGGTCCGATATTTAAAAGCCTTGGCACATTTATTAAATATTTTTCGCCGGTAATATCGGGACTGATAATCGCTTATATACTCAGCCCCCTTGTAAACATATATGAAACAAAGGTATTGAAGGGCACCAGAAGGGCAGATGTGAAAAGATCTCTTGCCGTTCTTCTTTCTATAGCTACAGTAATTTTATTCATAGTTATTTTAATGATCGCACTTATTCCGCAGATCATTGAGAGTATAACAACTTTTGTATCAAATCTGGACGGTTATGCAGCTTCACTTGAGAGTATACTGACAGCACTAAGCATCAAAGCAGAGGGTATGCATCTTGATATAAGCGGTATCACAGCAAAGATCAACGAATTCCTGTCACAGTTTGCCCAGAAGCTCCCGGCTGTTATGGAGAGGCTGGTCAAAATGTCAGCAGGTGTAGGAAACGGTTTTTTAAATGTCATCCTTGGTCTTATCCTGGCAGTGTATTTTCTTTCAGGTCAGGCACGCATAAAGCACGGCTTTGAAAGACTTATGAAAGTGCTCATATCACCTGATAAATTTGAAAGCATGAGCACTTTCCTTGATAAATGTAACAATATCATCATCCAGTACATTGCATTTGATATTCTGGACGGCATCATTGTAGGTATCGTCAACTGGATATTCATGATAATAACAGGCATGTCCTATTCCGTACTTATTTCACTTGTTGTCGGAGTAACAAACCTGGCACCTACTTTTGGTCCTATACTTGGTGCGATCATTGGAACGTTTATCCTGGTACTGGTTAATCCGTTCCATGCATTGTTGTTTTTGATATTTACGATCATCCTTCAGACTATCGACGGATACATTATTAAACCCAAGCTGTTTGGTGAATCACTTAATGTTCCTTCCGTCTGGATTTTGGTTACTTTGGTAGTAGGCGGCAGAATGTTTGGAGTAGCAGGAATCATGCTGTCTATTCCGTTTGCAGCTATTTTTAGTTTTGTTTATACAGACTGGCTTGTAAAAAGGGAGAAAAAAGCTATAGAGCAAGATCCCTGAAAGAGGTACTTATATGAGTGTAGAAGAGTATACCCACCAGGAACTAAAGCATATGCTCGATTATATGAAGCGCATGTATGACATAGTGCGCCTTGTTGATCCTGTGGAATGCCGTGAGGTCGAAGTCGACACGGTCGGAAGCCTTCATTACAAGAATGAATGCTATGCCGTCTGGAATGCTGCGTCAAGATGCTCTAACTGCAGTAGCTACAGAGCCTGCATGAGTAACAGTAAGCAGTCCAAAACGGAAGATTTTGAAGGCAACCACTTCACTATTCAGTCAGTTCCGATAAGGCTCATTCTACCAGACCGCAATAATTTCTCATGTGTTCTTGAGCTTATAACCATAGAAACAGGTGCGCAGGAAAACAACAATAATCCTGCTCATTATTCTGCTCCTATCGAAGTTGATGGCAAGCAGATTTCTCAGGGAAGTGAAGAAACAGATTATATTGTTACTCACGACCTTCTTACAAGGCTGTACAACCTCGACGGCGTATGCAGGGAAGTGCGCAGAGTTCTCGTTGATGATCCAGGCACGCCCAGGCTTATCATCACAGGAGACATAAGGAAATTCAGAACTCTAAATGACAGATATGGCAGAGAAAAAGGCAACGAAGTCCTAATCGCAATTGCTGATATGATGCGTAAGACCTGTGGCCCTGATTCAATTTATGGTCGCATCATGGCAGACCACTTTGTAATGTGCATTCCTGAAGACCATTTTGATGAAGGTGTTTTGATGAATGCGATCGAACAAATTGGTCAGCTTGTTGATACAGAAAACTATCACCTGTATTTCCATGTGGGTATCTACAGAATCGAAGATCCTGAGCTTCCTGTGACTGTCATGATAAACAGAGCCGATATGGCACTAAAGACGCTTCATGACCACCGCGAAAACGTCCTTACCTACTACACCAACAAGCTCCTTAAAGAATGCGAATATGAAGAGGAATTCTTAAACAGCTTCAATCAAAAAATTGAAAACAACGAATTTTGCATCCATATTCAGCCCATTTTTACTGCTGATAAAAAAGTATATGCAGCAGAAGCATTATCGCGCCTTATCGAACCTACAGGTCAGATTGTGGCTTCTGACAAATACATTAAAATACTTGAAAAGACAGAATATATTGCAAAGCTTGATTTCAGAAACTGGGAACTTGTTATGAGACAGCTCCATGCATGGCAGGGCAGCGATAAAGACAAGATCATAATGACGGTAAATGTATCACCTAAGGACTTTTATTATATGGATGCTCTTTCCCAGATAAAATCGCTTCTCAACTCATACAGGATTGATCCGGGACAGATTGTTATCGAAATATCTGAAATAGACCTTATGAATGACACAGAGAGTCATTTTGCGATCATCGATCAGTTCAGGCAGGAAGGTTTTCAGGTTGCGATCGACAACTTCGGAGCCGGTAATGTGTCACTTACCATGCTAAAAGACGTAAATACCGACTACGTTAAATTCGACAAGCGTTTTGTACAAGAAAGCGAAAATGACCCCAAATGCCGGATGATACTCGATTCATCAATTAAGCTTGCCAAAGACCTTGGCTTCAAAACAGTAGCTGAAGGAATCGAAACCAAGTGGCAATTTGAGCACTTAAAGGAACTGGGCTGTGACTACTTCCAGGGTTACTATCTATCCCATCCTATATCAATCGAGGAATTTGAGCAGAATTATTGATATGAAATAAGCGGCACCCTTTTATAAGAGTGTCGCTTTTATATTTTTTCAATTATATGGTTTTTACTGCATTGAAATACGTGCAAGATCGTATATTATGTTGGGTAGGTTCACGTAAGCCATATAAAGGATATGCGCTGTCATTGGTACATATACGTTCTTAGAATAAACATAAGCTATTGCAAATGGTACTGCAAAGATCACTGTAACAGTAAATCCCAGTGGCATATATGAATGAGCAAATCCGCATAATATAAGTCCGATTATTACGGTTATTAGCGTAGATCTCTTTGAATCAAACATTATTATAGCTTTTCTAAAGAACAGCTCTTCCGCAATTGGCTGGAGTAAAATTGTTGTTAATCCAAACATCGCTTCAGCAAGCGGAGTATTTTTTCTGGTTATGCTGTACATATCCGTAGCAATTGAAATAAGACCATTTGAAAGAAGCGTTGTCTTAACGACATCAAGAATCACAACAGCCGCAAATGCAAGAACTATCGGCGCCCAAAAAGTCTTTACTTTATTAAAATTCTTAAAATATCTGTGGAATGAAAACTCTTTGTAATAGTAAATACAGATACCAAGATAAAACACCATGAATAAACCGAGTGTTTTATACATATCGGGAATAATAAGATAAGAAATAATAAAAAGAAGCTCCCATATAACCGGGAAAGCATATTGTTTAAACAACGTCTTCACATTGCACCTCACGCACCATAATGGCTTTGGAACAATTAACTTATTCTGACAAAAAAACGAGATCTTGCGATCTCGTTTTATTAACTGGGCTAGCAGGATTCGAACCTGCGAAGTGACGGAGTCAGAGTCCGTTGCCTTACCGCTTGGCGATAGCCCACCGACAAGATTGTATTATACATAGGTATAGTACATATTGCAAGCACTTTTTTTAATTTTTTTTATTTTTTTGCGGAGTGTCCATAATATAGGCACTCCGCATAGCTTTTTTGTCAAAAAACTTTTTACGGTTTCTGCTTTTAAAGCAAACTAAATACTTCTAAAGCTGCCTAAAAATCTCAACCTTCAAATAAAAGATCTGCATATGTAGGGAATGGCCAGTCATTTTTATCAACAAGCATCTCAAGTCTGTCAGCAGGAGCTCTTAAAGCTTCCATTGCAGGCACAACAGTATCCTTGCAATAATATGCACGTTTTCTTGTTTCTTCTATCTTTCTGGCCTTCTCTTCTGCCTTCTTAAGCTTATCAAGGGCATCCTTCATAGCTTTAAGCTCTCTGCTTATCTCATTAAGCTCATCTTTTTCCACATCGGCATCACATCCTGCCTGTACTATGGCATTGATGTTACCTGCAAGAGAACCTGCATATTTCATAACTGCAGGAATGATCTGCTTGCTGGCCATATCGATCATAGTAAGAGCTTCTATATTGATAGTTTTAGAATAGGTCTCAAAGATGATCTCTCTTCTTGCTTCAAGCTCTGTCTGAGTAAATACGCCGAACTTCTTGTAAAGATTGATTGCCTTCTTTGTAGTAAGAACTTCTGCTGCCTCAATAGTTGAAGGAATGTTGGGAAGTCCTCTCCTTTTTGCTTCTTTCTTCCATTCGTCAGAGTAGCCGTCGCCTCCAAAGATAACTCTCTGGTGGTCAGTGAGGAATTCCTTGATAATATCATGTACTTCCATATCGAAGTCTTTTGCTTTTTCAAGTCTGTCTGCTGCCTCGCAGAAGCTCTCTGCAACAATTGTGTTAAGTGCTGTATTAGAGCTTGCCATTGAGTCAGATGATCCTACCATACGGAACTCAAACTTATTACCTGTAAATGCAAAAGGTGATGTACGGTTTCTGTCTGTAGCATCCTTCTCAAACTCAGGAAGTGTGGAAACACCGGTCTTGAGCTTGCCACCGCGCTTACTGCGTCTTGCTTCACCTGTCTCAATGAGCTGCTGAACTACGTCCTCGAGCTGTTCTCCAAGGAATACTGAGATGATAGCCGGCGGTGCCTCATCAGCACCAAGACGATGATCATTTCCAACGTCTGCAGCACTCTGTCTAAGTATGTCTGCATGTGTGTCTACTGCCTTGATTATGCATGCGAGCACAAAAAGGAACTGAATATTTTCATTTGGTGTATCGCCGGGATCAAGCAGGTTTATCCCGTTATCTGTGCACAGAGACCAGTTGTCATGCTTACCTGATCCATTAACACCTGCAAAAGGCTTCTCATGAAGAAGGCATCTCATGTTGTGATGCTCTGCAACTCTCTTCATGGTCTCCATTATGATCTGGTTGTGATCTACGGCAATATTGGCTGTCTCATAAATAGGTGCAAGCTCATGCTGTCCGGGTGCAACCTCGTTGTGCTGTGTTTTTCCGGGAACGCCCAGTTTCCAAAGCTCCCGGTTTAAGTCGCGCATATATTCGCCTACGCGTTCTCTTATAACACCGAAGTAATGGTCTTCCATTTCCTGTCCCTTAGGCGGCTGTGCACCAAAGAGTGTTCTTCCTGTAAAAATAAGATCCGGACGCTTTAAGCTCTTTTTCCAGTCAACAAGGAAATACTCCTGCTCAGGGCCAACAGATACATTTACTTTTTTTGCGTCTGTATTTCCGAATAGATGAACGATTCTAAGTGCCTGCTCATTTACAGCTTCCATTGATCTTAAAAGAGGTGTCTTTTTATCAAGAGCTTCGCCGTTATATGAGCAAAATGCTGTAGGTATGCAAAGTGTTACACCGGCTCCTGTTTCCTTAAGGAACGCAGGTGATGTGATATCCCATGCCGTATATCCTCTTGCTTCAAATGTTGCTCTTAAACCTCCTGAAGGGAATGAGGATGCATCGGGTTCGCCTTTTATCAAGTCTTTTCCCGAAAATGAAGTCATCATGTGACCATCGTCACGCGCACTTGTAATAAACGCATCATGTTTTTCGGCGGTTATTCCCGTCAGTGGCTGGAACCAGTGAGAATAGTGTGTTGCACCGTTTTCCATTGCCCAGTTCTTCATGGCATTTGCCACAGCATCCGCTGATTGAAGGGAAAGGTCTCCGCCATTTTTCATGACATTTATGACCTCTTTATATACACTCTTGGGAAGGCGTTCGCGCATCTTTTCAAGTGTAAATACGTTTTTACCAAATATTTCCTCTACATTGACCTGCTCGTTCATGCTTACCTCTTATTCTATTTATATGTTTTTGAAAATAACTAAAGACATTCTACATTATTTACAAAAAATAGGGTAGCTTTTTATTAATAAATAATGACAATAATGACTTTCCCCGTTTTGCAGGAAAAGTCATTATGTGATCATCATTTATCTGATTTACTTTTTACCCTCAATATGTCGTACTTCTCTGTTTCCATATCAAGGTCAAGATATATTATCTGCTTGGAGTGAGGGCAGCTATCAACAGCTTCTCCCTCTTCATTGTACATTCCGAGTACCTTGGTCTCGATGTCTCTGCCGTCCGGCTTCATGATCTCTATTGTATCGCCTACAGAGAATTTGTTTCTCTGCTCAATTCTTGCATATCCTCTGTCATCTATCTCACCGACTATTCCAAGATATATGTACTCATTTACATAAGTATTGGCATCATATATCTGTGCTTCTTCAGAGGGCTTTCCGAAATAGAAGCCTGTTGTAAACTGTCTGTAAGTACATCTTGAAATCTCATCAAGATACCATGGCATATTCTCTCTGTATTTTTCTTCAGACTCAAAATAATCATCGATAGCCTTGCGGTAGGTTCTTGCTACAGTTGCTACATAAAGAGCTGTTTTCATTCTTCCCTCTATCTTGCAGCTGTCAACTCCTGCATCCACAAGCTCCGGAATATGCTCGATCATGCACAGATCCTTGGAATTGAAGATATAAGAGCCTCTCTCGTTTTCATAAACAGGCATGTATTCGCCGGGTCTTGTCTCCTCAACAACAGCATACTTCCAGCGGCAAGGATGTGTGCATTCTCCGTGATTGGCATCTCTTCCTGTAAAATAGTTGGAAAGAAGGCATCTTCCGGAATAGCTTATGCACATAGCGCCGTGAATAAAGCTCTCTATTTCAAGATCCTCCGGAATATGTTCTCTTATTTCTTTTATCTCTTTAAGTGAAAGTTCTCTTGCTGCAACCACTCTCTTTGCTCCGAGGTCAGCCCAGAACTTATATGTTTCATAATTGGTGTTGTTTGCCTGAGTAGATACATGTATATCTATTTCAGGACAGATGCGTCTTGCCTTCATAAACATGCCGGGATCCGCAATGATAAGCGCGTCGGGGTGGAGCTCCTTTAGTTCATGGAAGTATTCCTCCGCTCCCTCAAGGTCATCATTATGAGCAAGGATATTGGCTGTAACATGCACCTTTACTCCATGGGCATGAGCAAACTCTATTCCTTCCTTCATATCGTCATGGCTGAAGTTCTTTGCCTTTGCCCTGAGTCCGAATGCGTTTCCGCCTATATATACTGCATCAGCTCCAAATATAACCGCAGTCTTTAATACTTCAAGACTGCTCGCCGGGATCAAAAGCTCCGGCTTTCTTTTTTCTCTGTTCATAATACTGTCCTCTTTACTGAAATTGCCATTCCATCGCCAACGTTTAATATAACGCTTTCAAGTTCATCGTCGTGTTTAAGGGTGTACAGGTATTCCCTCATTCTTTCATGGATCGTCCTGTTTCTTCTTGTCACCGCAAATCTCGATTCAAATACATCTCCATCCTGAAGCACATTATCCGAAACAAGCAGTGCTCCGGGTTTAAGGAGTCTCTTGCAGTCGGGAAGGAAATTGATATACTGCCCTTTTGCAGCATCCATAAAAATAAAATCATACTGCCCGCTAAGCTGCCCCAAAATTTCAAGCGCATCACCCTCAAGCAGTGTGATTTTACTCTGTTTGTCGTATTTATTAAAATTGATCTTTGCTTCCGCTATTCTCTTATCAAATTTCTCAATCGTAGTAATTTTGGTATCTACCTCGGAATATTCTGCCATAAGAAGTGCCGAAAAACCTACGGCACATCCAACTTCCAATATGTTCTTTGGCCTACTGAGCGTTAAAAGAAATTTAATAAGACTCTGTGAATCCTTTCGGATTATAGGCACTTCATTATCAAGCGCCTGTTTTTCAAGCTCATCAAGATAAGGCGCATTTCCTCTATCAAGTGAGTTTATAAACGTACTGATTCTTTCTTCACTTATCACTACTATTTCCTTTACTTATCCTCTTCCTCAGACTCGATCGAAGATGCGCACATTATTGCTATCATCTCGTCGGCAGTCTGTGAAGGGCTGAGCTCATAGGTACCCGGAGCTATGAGTCCATGGTACTCCGAAAATCTCTCCTGAAGATAAAAGAGCATCTTATCTTCCACAAGTCCTCTGTTTTCAAGTAGTTCAGCTATATCCATAACTGACATGCTATCTGTTATGGATATCGAAACTGTCCTCGTATCATACTGCGAAGCGGGTTTTTGATTATAAATGTTGTAACCATAGCTGTAAGCAACCGATGCGTATTTTGAAATAAACATGATCGCAACTATGATCAATGCCACTTTTACAAGTGTGTCCAGTACTCCAAGCCCTATACTTCTGCTGTTCATATAACGTCCTCTTTTAATAATTCGTATCCATCACAATAGGAAGGATCATAGGTCTTCTCTTTGTCTTTTTCCAGATAAAATCTGAAAGAACATCTTTTACAATATTCTTGAGTTTGTTCCAGTCTGTAATGCCGTTATCAAGGGCTTCTGTAACTTCATCAAGCACAAGATCCGTTGCATAGTCAATAAGCTGGTCGGATTCACGAACATATACAAATCCTCTTGATACTATGCTCGGTCCCGATACAAGCTGGGCATTTTCTCTGTCGATTCCAAATACCACGATAACAATACCGTCTTCAGCAAGTCTTTGTCTGTCTCTTAGTACGACATTGCCTACATCTCCGACTCCAAGGCCGTCAACAAGGATCGCGCCAACCGGCACTTTTCCTACTACTTTTGCCTTGTCCTCTTTCAGCTCAAGAACATCACCCGATCTTAAAATAAAGATATTATCCTTATCCATTCCAAGACCCATAGCAATATTTTTCTGAGCAATAAGGTGCTTATATTCGCCGTGCACAGGTATTGAATACTTAGGTCTTACAAGGGTGTATATAAGCTTGATATCCTCCTGGCATGCATGTCCTGATACATGAACATCCTGGAAAATAACATCAGCGCCCTTCTGAAGAAGATCGTTTATAACATTGGTAACAGCCTTCTCATTACCCGGTATGGGGTGAGATGAAAAGATGATGGTGTCACCGGGTTTTATGCTGATCTTTTTATGCTGACCACTTGCCATTCTGCTAAGAGCTGCCATACTTTCGCCCTGTGATCCGGTTGTAATGATAACTGTCTGATCATCAGGATAGCTCTTAATCTGATCTATATCCACAAGTGTATTATCCGGTATCTGTATGCATCCAAGGTTCTGGGCAATGTCAATTATATTGACCATACTTCTGCCCTCAACCACAACTTTTCTTCCGAATTTGTAAGCAGTATTTATTATCTGCTGAACTCTGTCTACGTTAGATGCAAATGTGGCTACAATTATTCTTGACCTTGAGTGTTCTTCAAATAGCGAATCAAAGGTCTTACCAACTGTTCTCTCTGACGCAGTAAAGCCGGGTCTCTCAGCATTGGTGGAATCACACATAAGCGCAAGAACACCCTTTTTTCCTATCTCGCCAAATCTCTGAAGATCAATAGGATCTCCGTAAACAGGTGTGTAATCAACCTTGAAATCTCCTGTATGTACCACTATTCCTGCAGGAGAATAAATAGCAAGCGCAGCGGCATCTACTATAGAGTGGTTTGTTCTGATGAATTCCACTCTGAAATCGCCAAGATTTATTGACTGTCCGAATTTAACTACCTTGCGGCGCACCTTCTTAACAAGGCCGTGCTCCTCAAGCTTATGTTCTATAAGTCCCATCGTAAGTCTGGTCGCATATACCGGAACGTTGAGTTCCTTTAAGATATAGGGAAGTGCTCCGATGTGATCTTCATGTCCGTGTGTAATGACAAAGCCTTTCACCTTGTCCGCGTTGTTCTTTAAAAATGTAATGTCGGGGATTACCAGGTCAATTCCGTACATATCATCGTCAGGAAATGACAGACCGCAATCCACCACAATAATACTGTCTTCATACTTGAAGGCAGTTATGTTCATACCAATCTGCTCCAGTCCACCAAGCGGGATGACCTGAAGAGCGGATACGTCTGTATTTATTTTCTTTTTATTCAATCGTTTTCCTCCAAATTCTTTGCCTTCAGTCAAGGCCTATGTCGTCCTCTTCAAGTAATTTTCTGAATACGACAGCAACTGCTTCGAGCTCTTTGTCATCGTCAACAATAGTGTATTGTGCTTCAGCATCTTCACCTTCTGAATCATCTCTTAAAATAAGAGCTTCTCCATCACCGTCTTCTACATCGGTGACAAGGATATATGACTTAGCGCCAATCACTGTTTGTTCCAAGACAAAAAAATCCACAGGTTCCTCGCCCTCCGGCTGAAATGTTATTTTTTCCATATATTATTGTTCTCCGTTTTTCTTATCACGATTATCAAGGTAATCCTGCAAAATAATCTGTGCCGCAATCATATCTACATATTCCTTGCGCTCAGATTTTTTTATACCTACTTCATCCATTATTTCATCGGCTTCTACAGTGGTAAGCCTCTCGTCCCACATCACCACGGGAAGGGAAGTTCTTCTCTCAAGCTTGTCCCGGAATTCTTCCGAGAGTGCAGAGCGCACTGACTCAGACTGATCCATATTAAGTGGAAGACCAAGTACTATCTTCTCCACATCATATTCCTGGATCAGCTCCTCTATACGTGACAATGTTTTACGAAGTTTGTTTTCTTCTTTTCTACGGATTATCTCCTTGGCCTGTGCTGTTAGCAGAAGTTCATCACTTATTGCAACACCCACAGTCTTGGAGCCGTAATCCAAACCCATTATTCGCATTATTTTCTGGACCAGTTATTATTTTTAATATACTCTGTGAGCATTTCCTCAACCAGTTCGTCTCTCTCGACCTTCATAATGAGGCTTCTTGCCCCCATATGACTGGTAATATATGTGGGATCTCCGGACATGATATAGCCTACTATCTGATTAACAGGGTTATAGCCTTTCTCCAGAAGTGCCTCATATACTACAGACAATACTTTCTTTACGCCTGTTTCGTTGTCAACCTCAACTTTGAAAAATTGTGTGTTTCCAAGATTCTGATCTGCCATAGTAATTGCCCTTTTCCGCTGTCTGTTCGTACTTTTTTGTATTTCCGTACAATAAAAATTACATATTCAGAAATTTATAGTTATGTTTATCATAACTCAATTGTGTCAAATTCGCAATGTATCGTCTGTAAGGAACCCTGTAATGGTGTTTTCACTGATAAGGCCGCTGCCTGCACCGCATCGCTTTTCATCTTCGCAAGAGACTGCCACTCTGATATATCTTGTGGTATGACCTATAAGATAGCGCTTTCCATCTATGGTTTCATAATCTTCCCAAAGGATCTTCTCTGTCTTTCCGACAAAATATTCCCTGTATGCCTTAGACTGTTCCTTAGTCATATCAAGAAGTATGGCACTTCGTCTTGTCTTTTCTTTATCTGTGAGCTGATCCTTCATCTTTGCAGCAACAGTACCCTTCCTCTGAGAGTACTTAAATACATGCATTTCATAGAAATTGATAGCCTCACAAAAAGCTCTGCTCTCTTCGTAGGTCTCTTCGGTTTCTCCGGGGAATCCAACTATTACGTCAGTTGTGATTGCAGGTCTATCATAGACTTCTCTTAAAAGTCTTACGCTTTCCATGTACTCTTCTGCAGTGTAATGTCTGTTCATTCTCTTTAATGTATCATTGCTTCCGCTTTGAAGTGACAGATGAAAATGCGGGCAAACCTTTTCAAGAGCTGCCATTCCCTTTGCCATTTTTTCTGTAATAACTCTAGGCTCAAGAGAACTTAGTCTTATCCTGTCGATTCCTTCAATCTTGTTTAGTTCCTGCAAAAGGTTAAGAAGCTCCGGCTCTCCCCTGTCTACTCCGTATGAACTTACATGAATTCCTGTAAGGACGATCTCTCTGCAGCCCTCTGCGGCAAGACTCTTTACTTCTTCAAGAATATCCGCTTCCTCTCTGCTCCTTATCCTTCCTCTTGCATAGGGAATGATGCAGTAACTGCAGAACTGATTGCAGCCATCCTGAATTTTTATATATGCTCTGGTATGTCCGGGCATGTGCTTTAAAAACATTTTCTCATACTCCTGACCGGGAGCATTTATGTCAGTAACACTCTGTCCGCCAAGGCATTTATCTATTTCCTGGTCTTTCTCTTTTTCATTATCTGCAAAATATTCGTCCAGGATTGTTACTATATCCGTCTTTTTATTGTTGCCGACGATTATGTCAATTGATTCATTTTGTTTGGCATTTTCCATGTCGGTTTCTACATAGCAGCCACAGGCAACAACTACAGCCTCAGGGTTTTTCTTTTTTGCCCTGTGGATCATCTGTCTGCTTTTGTGGTCTGCAATAGCTGTTACAGAGCAGGTATTTATGATGTAAACATCTGCTTTCTCATCAAATGATACAATCTTATAACCACTTTCTTGTAACTTTTGCCCCATGACATCAGTCTCATATCTGTTTACCTTGCATCCGAGACTATGTAAGGCGACATTTTTCATATTAAACCTCCATTATTTTTGACGTATACGACATTGACTTTTAACGTCCTTCCGTTTACCATATAGAAAAGAAGGAGGTATTTGCGCAATGAAAACCGTAAAAATTTCTTTAAATTCTATCGATAAGGTTAAGTCCTTTGTAAACGATATTACAAAGTTTGATTATGATTTCGACCTTGTATCCGGTAGATACGTAATCGACGCAAAATCCATCATGGGAATCTTCTCACTCGATCTTTCAAAGCCGATCGACCTGAATATCCATGCTGAAGATGGCGCTGATGATGTATTGGCAGTTTTAAAGCCTTACATGATCTAATCTTTGAACTACCGAGAACCTGTAGCATTGCTACAGGTTCTTTTTGTTGTGCAGAGCACTTAACGAGGTATTATTCTATTTCCAATACCTCGTCTGTATCAAGTGCAGTCTGAACAAGCTCGTCTATCTTCTCCTGAAGATTCTTTTCATGAGCTCTGATAACAGGAAGTCTTGGCTTTGTTACGGGATGCTTAGCAACGAATATTGTGCAGCAGTCCTCGTAAGGAAGTATGGATGTTTCATAAGCATCGATCTTTAATGAGATGTCGACTATGTCCTGCTTATCAAATGCAATAAGAGGTCTGTAAACAGGCATATCCTCTACAACCTCATCTGTAGCCATAAGGCTTTCCATTGTCTGTGATGCAACCTGTCCGATACTCTCACCGGTGATAAGTCCCATGCATCCGGTCTTATTTGCTATCATATCAGCAATTCTCATCATATATCTGCGCATGATGATAGTCAGCTCATCATGAGGACATTTCTCATATATATACATCTGAATATCGGTAAAGTTGATTATATGAAGCTTGACTTTTCCTGTATATTTTGCGATTACTTTTGCAAGGTCTATTACCTTCTGCTTTGCTCTCTCACTTGTGTACGGAGGCGCATTGAAATATACTGCCTCAATCTTAGCACCGCGCTTTGCTATCATGTAGCCAGCTACGGGAGAGTCAATTCCGCCTGACAAAAGAAGGCAGGCTTTTCCACTTGTTCCTGTCGGCATTCCACCGGGACCAGGAATTATCTCTGAGTAGATGTTGACCTTTTCTCTTATCTCTACATTGATGAGGATTTCAGGGTTTCTTACATCAACCTTCATTTCCTCATAGGCATCAAGTACTCTTGCGCCTATCTCTGCTGCTGCCTCCATGGAATCAAGCGGATATGTCTTATCAACTCTTCTTACCTTGATCTTGAAGGTCTTGTTTTTATCGGGATATACTCCGTCGATAAACTTGATCACCTCTTTTGAAAGTGCATCAATATCGGGAAGCTTGTTATCTCCATCTCTCTCAATACATACAGCGGGACAGATTCCTGTAATTCCAAATACTGTCTGAAGGGCTGCGATCGTCTCATCAAAATCAAAACCCTTGGCATTTAAATATATTCTTCCGGATACTCTGAAAAATTTGAAGGTTCCCTCAACATTTTTCAGAACTCTTTCCATCTGGGATACAAGAGCTTCCTCAAACAGATATCTGTTTTTTCCCTTGATTCCTATCTCTGCATATTTGATCACAAATGCATGATACTGCATAAACACTCCTTTCAAGTAACTTCACTTGTTATCTTCTTGAAAACTTCCTGAGCATCGGTACGATCTGCTCAAAAGCTTCAACTGTTTTATCTATCTCATCTTCTGTTGTAAACTCTGACATGCTGAGTCTTACTGTGCTGTCCAGAAGTTCTTTTTTTACACCTATTGCTTTTAATGTTCCTGAAAGCTGAGGATGGTTTGTAGCACATGCACTTCCTGAAGAAACATATATTTCTTTATCTTCAAGCGCATGGAGTAAAACCTCCGCTCTTATTCCGCTTACGGACACACTTATTATATGCGGAGCTGTCTTTTTAATGACATCGAGAAGCTCTTCATCCGGCATTTCTTTAGCTTCCTCCGTAGAAACCAAAAGACCGTTTATTGTTATGCCATCAAGCTTTGATGTAAGCCCTTTTATAAGTCTTCTCTTAAGCTCATAGAGCTTTTCTGTCTTGGCATCAAAATCTTTATATATCATCTCAGATGCCATGCCGATACCGGCAATTCCGGGGACGTTAAGGGTACCTGATCTAAGGCCTTTTTGCTGACCACCGCCATAGCTTATAGGCACTATCCTTACTCCGTCTCTTATATATAAAAAGCCTATTCCCTTTGGACCGTGAAGCTTGTGTCCGCTTACAGACAAAAGATCTATTCCTGATTTTTCGGGTGTGAATCTGTATTTTCCATATCCCTGAACTGCATCGACATGGAATAATATCTCAGGATTTATATCATGAACTATCTTAGCTGCCTCTTCAAAAGGCTCTCTTGCACCAATTTCGTTATTTACAGCCATAACAGACACAAGTATCGTATCCTCTCTTATGGCATTTTTAAGTTCATCAAGATCTATTCTTCCATCTGCGCCCACGTTAAGATAAGTTACTTCAAAGCCTTCTTTTTCCAGATATGCAAATGAATTCAAAACAGCGGGATGTTCAACTCTTGTTGTAATAATATGTTTTCCCGATCTGTTTTTTGCAATAGCCCCGCCAATTACAGCGATGTTATCCGATTCTGTTCCGCCTGATGTAAAGAGGATTTCCTTGGGCTTTGCCTTAAGTGTCTTTGCTATTTTCTCAGCCGCCTCTTTTACATATTTTTCAGCAACTACGCCTTTATGATGCATGCTTGAGGGGTTTCCGTAATCCTCAAGCATAAGTTTTGCCATGTACTCTGCAACTTCCTTATACACTCTTGTGGTTGCAGAATTATCTAAATATATTTCCATTGATATGTCTTTCCGGGATGCCTATCCAGGCATCAACTAAGTTATTATAGTGTTTAAGGTCAGCTCATGCTGCCACTCTTTTACTTACCGCTCCAAAGTATACAGGAGCCAGGACAACATTGTAAAGCCTGCAGTCTCTGTTCTGAGTATTCTCTTACCCATGGTGATACTTTTAAAGCCTGCATTGATCGCTGCTTCTACTTCCTTATCATCAAAGCCGCCTTCAGGTCCTACAAATATTCCGATACTCTCTCCCGGTTTTATTTGGGAGATCACTTTTCTGGTATATTCCATTCCTTCCGCCTGCTCGTAGGGAAGAAGCTTTACATCCAGATCTTTTGCAATTTCAAGCGCCTCTTTCATAGTTACAGGCATATGCACATTGGGAATTATGCCTCTCTTACTCTGCTTTGCGGCTGATTCCGCTATTGCCTGCCAGCGCTTTATCTTATTTTGCGCTTTCTTTTCATCAAGTTTAACTACAGACCTCTTCATCGCTACAGGTATTATCTGATACGCGCCGAGCTCCACTGCCTTCTGAATGATAAGCTCCATCTTGTCAGCCTTTGGAAGTCCCTGAAAAAGATATATCTTGGAGGGAAGCTCTGCTCCTGACTCTTTTATGAATCTGAGCTCTCCTATTATCTCATCAGCGGTTATCTGTTCGATCCCATAGCGGTATTCATTGTAACCGCTAAATTCATCTTCGGAATCCGGGATAGCAACATCGCCCTCATCAGTCCTGATGCTGACTGAAAACTCTTCGCCTTCCTTCATTCTAAGGACATTCGCCATATGGTTGTAATCAGCGCCTGTAATACTGATTTTTTTTCCGCCATCAAGGAGCTGGTCTTTTGATACAAAAAAATGATACATCAGTCATCTCCTCTGTCAGGCTTTCCTTGAAATAACAGAGACCCATTCTCCCTGTTTTCCAATTTCTATAACTTCAAGCCCTGCTTCTTCATGGGCTTTTCTTACCACATCTTCTTTGGCTTCTATTATTCCTGATGTTATATATATTCCGCCCTTCTTTAAAAGTCCGGGAACGATAGGTGTAAGCGGAACGAGAACGTAGGGAAGAATGTTTGCAACCACAATGTCGTACTTTTCTTTTCCGACCTTGTTCTGAACGCTCTCATCATCAATGATGTTGCCGATAATGAGATCAAAGTCCTCTTCCTTTATGCCATTTGCCTTCTTATTGTCTGCAACTGCAGGCTCTGAACAGGGATCAAGATCTGTTCCTACGGCATGACCTGCTCCGAACTTCTTAGCAAGGATGGAAAGAACTCCGCTTCCTGTGCCGACATCAAGGATCTCAGCGTCCTTAGTCATGTATTTTTTAAGTGCCTTTATGCAGAGCTGAGTTGTCTCATGCATTCCTGTACCGAAGGCTGTGCCGGGATCGATGTGCAGAACTATCTCTGCCTTCTTCTCATCCTCATCATCCATGGTCTCCCAGGAGGGAATGACCAGAACATTTTCGACATAGAACTTATGGAAATACTGCTTCCAATTGTTTATCCAGTCTATATCCTCTGTAACGTCTACAGAAATAGTGCCATCGCCTATATCTGAAAAGCTCCTGAGTTCATCCAGAACTTCTTTTATCTCAGTCTTGATCTGGTCGGGAGTCTTTTTAACGGTGCTCTCTTCGCCATTTTCATCATATACGTTGACATTAAGCATATTATCATCGCCAAGCTCGAGAAAAAAGTTAAGATATGCAGCACCCTCTTCCACGTTGCTATATGCGCAGCTGTCTACTCCTGTTTCCTCATCATCTGCATCCTGCAGATCATCAGTGAACATCTGCTCCTTATCAGCTGCCGTAAGAGGCGCATTATCTTCAATCTGCGCTCCCTCGAGGCCGATATCCATCATGCTGCTGACAATTATATCCTCTGATTCTTCGTTAGTTCTGATTCTGAACCTCATCCATTTCATGGCTTTTTCCTCTCGATAAAATGCTTATTATAAGTTTTTAGTATTTTTCCCTAAACACACAAATGCGGCGGAGAGAAAAATAAATTCTCCCCGCCTGTATATTATAGATTATTTCTTTTTCCCAAAGAAGCCGCCTTTTTTCTTTCCTCCATCACCATCAGATCCGTCTTTATCTGCTGTGATATTATCTGCGGCATGAAGACTGTCGCCTGTCTTTTCATCAAACTGTTTGAGAAGTTCCTTAGCTTCCTTAGACAGTTTATCAGGTACTTGAACAACCAAAGTTACATAATGGTCACCACGTACATCTTTATTTCTGAGTGTGGGAACACCCTTTCCTCTAAGTCTTATTCTAGTATCAGTCTGTGTTCCTGCCTTAACATCATAGAGGACTTTTCCGTCAACCGTGTCTATAGCAACGGTTCCGCCCAGTGCAGCTACGGCATAGGACATAGGAACTGTTGAGAATATATCATAATCCTGTCTCTGGAAAATAGGATGATCACTTACGATAACTTCTACAAGAAGATCTCCTCTGGGACCACCGTTTCTTCCGGGTTCACCCTTTTCTCTTATTCTTACGCTCTGTCCGTTATCTATTCCGGCAGGTATTGATACCTGAATTCTCTTATTGCTTGAAACATAACCTGTTCCG
>Ga0310691_10001552_pt1 | contig 34816 bp, 39 predicted proteins | sample 176DNAGHGlowgp2_FD_203887 | JGI IMG/M metagenome (GOLD analysis project Ga0310691, IMG submission 203887) | Sheep rumen microbial communities from Palmerston North, Manawatu-Wanganui, New Zealand - 1766 DNA GHGlow gp2 (v2) (version 2) | ecosystem: Host-associated > Mammals > Digestive system >... | reverse complement strand
AGCTTTTTGAAATTTCCTATAGTCATCATAGCTAATATGGTTATCAGCTTCAGAAAAAGTATTTTTATCAATATAAACTTCCTTTGCATTTGTTCCCATTAACTTATCAAGCATCCGCAATATAGAAGTTTTTCTAACAGCCACAAAATCCCTTTGACTTAACTCTATTGTTTCTTCAAAGTAGTAGTCTCTCTCTGTTCCAAGAACATCTGCTTTTATCCTATAATATCCATCTTCTACTGCACCTATGATAAAAATGATGTCATCCATATCTATCTCGTAAATGTCTGATTCAGAAACCGAAAAGACATTATAAATCTTCATTACATCTTTTTCTTTTAATTTCTTCAAATAATTATCAGCATCATTTAATTCAGGGAAATATGAAAGTAACAGTTTTTTCGTTTTCCATTAAAATTCTTAACGACATATTCCTCTCCCTTTCATCACTGGCATTAAGTAAATTTACGCCTTCGTATCCGCAATATCAATAAAAACCAATTGTCATTTCCTTTAATCATGTTAATATTGAACACCGCTAAACGACAGTTGTCTTGCATCTAAAATAATATAAATGTGTTTTTTGCTCTAGTCATCGCTACATAAAAGTCTCAAGCATCCATTTCATCCCTTACATCAATTATAACACAATCAAATTCAAGACCTTTAGTTAATACTGTTCGCGACGATAATCTTGGAAACTCAAATTTCTTTTCTAAAAAATATCTTTGATTACGCTTCGCATTGAATATCATACTCTTGCATAAAGGAAAATATTTCTATCATTGATTCTTGCCACCAAATTCTTTATCCTATCTATTTCGTCTAAAGTCAAGCCAAAGGCTTCACCATCATTAGATACGCCTACAAACATCACACCTCCATGCTATTCTATCACAAATATATCAAACATTGCGGAGCATTGCAAGAACATTATGAAACATTACGATCTTTGCAATATTTTCCTAAACATAAAGTGGTAATAACTAAAACTTACCAAATTATTTTATCCTTTGACATATTTCAAAATAAAGACAACGATGATAAATATAACTCTCCTTTTAAAGCAGAAATATACATTCACAGAATTGAAGATGGATTATAGATTGAGACTATTACACTAATCATTATTATTCTCACATTCCACTAAAAAATCCCTTTATGATATCAACATTGATTCCATAAAGGGATTAATAAACTACTTAATAAAAAAACATACAAAAGTATCAAACCGGCTCTCTAAAAGTATCCGGATGCCCAGGATCAAATATCTCATTACATGTCATAACCGTAATAAGATCTTCTGTTTCCGACAAATTGATAATATTATGTGTCCACCCAGGTATCATATGAATTGCTTCTATCTTTTCACCCGATACCTCAAACTCAACCATCTCACCAGTGTTAATATTTCGTTCCTGAATCAATCCATGACCAGAAACCACCATAAATATTTCCCACTTTGAATTATGCCAGTGCTGTCCCCGCGTTATTCCAGGGTTACCAATATTGATAGATACCTGTCCACAATCTGCTGTATGAACAAGTTCTGTAAAGTTACCTCTTTCATCCACATTCATCTTCAAAGCATATTTAAACTTACTTGTAGGAAGATATGTAAGATATAAACTATAGAGTTTTTTTGCAAATGATCCTTCTGGCATCTTTGGCATCATCAGAGTTGTTGGCTGAGCTTTGAATTCTTCAAGCAGATCAACTATCTCTCCAAGTGTAACCTTATGAGTAATCGGTACACAACAATACTTACCATCTGCCTTAAGCACTGTTTCAACACCGTCAAACTCACAGTGCTGCTCTTTACCTTCAAGCAGATCATACATACCTTCTATAAGATCATCGATATAAAGAAGTTCTAATTCCGTTGATCTGTCATTAACTGTAAATGTTTCATCATTAGCTACAGCTCAATAAAATGTAGACACGCTTATCTTCATTTTGTCATTTAAATGACCGGTCATTATTTATTGGGGGATGTCAACTGGTGTCCACCATCCATATTACGGATTCCAAGGACTATACTCTTTCCCTTCCAGAATATCTGCTATTCTTTCACAAGCATGTCCATCTCCATAAGGGTTGCAGGCATTACTCATTTTCTCGTAAGCTTCCTTATTCTCCAGCAGTTCTTTGAATGCTTTATATATTACTTCTTCATCCGTACCTACGAGACGTAAAGTACCTGCGTCCACACCTTCCGGTCTTTCCGTCGTATCACGCATTACCAACACCGGCACACCATAAGAAGGACACTCTTCCTGGATTCCGCCGGAATCTGTGAGGCAAAGGAAACTACGAGCTTCAAAGTTGTGGCAATCAAAGACCTCGATAGGTTCGATGATGTGAATACGATCACAACCACCAAGCTCCTGTTCGGCAGCTTCTCTAACCACAGGGTTCATATGAATTGGGTATACAGCACGGCAGTCGGGATGTTCATCAAGAACACGTCTTATAGCTCTGAACATATGGTGCATAGGTTCTCCCAGGTTTTCTCTACGATGCGCCGTGATGAAGATGAGTTTGTTATCCCCCACCCATTCAAGTTCAGGGTGAGTATAATCTTCCTTAACCGTATGCTGCATAGCATCAATAACAGTATTACCTGTGATATAGATGCTTTCCTTCTTCTTACCCTCATTCAGAAGATTGTAAGCAGAAAGAGGTGTCGGTGCGAAGTTGTAAGTACTGATTATGCTTACGCCCTGTCTATTAAACTCTTCTGGGTAAGGAGAATATATATTGTATGTACGCAACCCTGCTTCAACATGACCAACCGGAATCTGGAGGTAGAAGCAAGCAAGGGCTGTTACGAAAGTTGTTGATGTATCGCCATGGACAAGGACTACATCCGGCTTTACTTCTTCAAGGACGCTCTTGATTCCATTCAGAATATTAGTAGTGATATCAAAGAGGCTTTGACGGTCTCTCATGATATTAAGATCATAGTCGGGCTGGACATTAAATGTCTCCAACACCTGATCCAGCATCTGACGGTGCTGGGCTGTAACGCAGACTATCGTCTGGATGGATTCTCTTTTCTTTAATTCGTTTACCAGTGGACACATCTTAATTGCCTCAGGCCTCGTTCCAAAGACTAGCATTACTTTTTTCATAATGATTTCTTTCTCCTGACGTTTATTTCTTCTCTCCTGCATTCTTGTTTACATAGGAAGGATTATTCTTGATCAGTTCCACCGATGTGAGTCAATGGAAGTTTGCGCACAGCGCACGTGTGGGTATCGTGAGCGACCAAAGCGCAGCGACGGGAGCGAACCAGAGGTTCGTTAAAATAATTTGTGTTGCTCACATCATAGCGCTCGCATGTCAGCACTCCATCTTGTGTAGATTGGAATACGAAGAAATTAGATCATGTATTCAGTGCTCAGTTCACCACTTTGGTAGGTATCACGGTTTGTTTGCTTCTTTGACATATCCCGACTCCGGTTCTCATCCTGGTATCTAATCCGGATTGTGATAACCACATGGCGGATTAGAAATGCTATCGAATTATATGGTTTGATTTCTTACCAGGAGAATGAATGACCACAGTAGGATTAATCCAATGTGTAATAATAATCCTTGGTGTCTGACATAGTGGGTACTTTGAACTTATCATCTTTCAGTGCTGCCTCAATTAGAGTTTTCTTATATGGGACATGAATTGTGGCAACACTTCCCATGCTATCTCTAAATTTCGGAAGTTTATCCCATAAATCCTTAATCTGTTGCTTAATCCCGTTCTTCCCTGCGATATCCGTTTTCTCGCTATAATCTGGGTAGATTACAATAACTGGCAACCCTTTGGTGTTTATACCGTATTCAATCTCTTCTCGTAGAGCTTTACTGTTTTTTGTGTTCTCGCTTAAGAACAAAACAATATTCTTTGAAGCATCCAATCGTTCATGAAGTCGTTGTTTTAATGTTTCCCACTCGCTATCATCTCTTACGTTATAAGTCTTAGCGTGAGCATCAACGAATGGAAAGGAACTATCTTTCGCTTTCCATGCACGTAGCTGGTTATAGTAAAGGAAATCTGGAGTAGCATTTGCTCCGAGATTTGATTCATCAAATGGTTCAGCCACATAAAACGCTGTATAGTTTGCTGTTCTGTTTGCCATTATACGCCTCCTGTTAATCCTGTGTTTCTACGCCGCACTTCATTTCATATAAGACATTTAGTGGATGTTTCTCTTTTTCCCAGGAATTCAGGAATAGTCCACTATACTGTCCTGTACCTGCCTTCTGCCTTTTTTCATAATTCTTATACCACTCATCAATATCATCAAGAGTCAAAGGAATCAAGTTCTCTTTTGGAAGCTTATACTTTACTCTTAAACTTTTAGCAAAATGCCCCAGAACAGCTTCTTCATCCTGTCTCCAGTCACGTCTATAAACTTCCCAGTTTGTTTCTTTCAACATCGTGGTTAGCAGTATTTCCTCATATATCCACGGCGATAGAGTATACTCGTCATACCCGTCCTTCTCTATCGTATCCTTCAAATCAGGTACAGAATTAGATGTGTTCAAAAAAATGACAACTTCAGCCGAGTCCATCGCCTTCATTATGGCCGCTGTAAGCATTGCATGGACATGAGAAGTCGAGAAGTTCCGCTTCTTATAATTGTACGTTTTGTTTTTTCCCTGCCAACAGTATTCATCATCTATCTCCCGCAATAGTTTATCAGCGCTTCCCCAGAAATAAGCATCTATAAAAGTGTTAAGTTTGAATAAAGAACTCATCATCCCTGCAACCATAAAAGCTAAGTCTTGATCGTTATGGGAATATGATAAAAACACATCTCTTTTCAGCGTTGGAAAATACCTTGCTGACAATGCTGTTCCATCAATTGTCCCGTCATTGAGCGCTTCGCGTAGAAGATTCTCTATTTCAGTCTCTGTAGACTTCACTAAATCTTTTCCAACATTAGCGAATCTGCGGAACCAATCATCATATAACACATCTTCATCAATAGAAAGCTCAAATACTCTATACACTCCTACCTCACAATTCTAAACAAATCCTTATACTCGTATAAGGGTAGACCAGTTTTCTTCTTTCTCGCAGGCTTATTCTTCTTAATCTTGCTATTATTTATGTTTGATGCAGTATTTTCACTGTTATCGGTAGTCTCAGTTACAATTATCTCTCTATCCTCGCCGTCATATACCACAACGCTCACGTTAGATTTAAAATGGACCTTGCTTGTATTAAGAGTACAAAGCATGCATCGGAGTAAGTTTGCAGAATCATCCCGACCATCATCAAAGCGAGTGATTCCAGCACCGAGAATAGGTAAAGCAAGATCATTCTTTGCATATACTCTACTAATCTCATGCCATATATTCATGAGAGTAGCCTCATATTGTGGCATCTTTGTATGTGCTTCATAATCAGCGTCTAAGTCGGTAAGAGCAACCATGATATAATGCCCATCTTTCCCCTCATAATGAATTGCTGTACCAAGAGGAAATGTATATTGTCCGTTTTTATCCGGTTCTTTTTTTCTCCGATCTGCTTCTTGCTTTACCGCTTCTTTTATACCATCTACATCCCCATGATCTAACACAAGCTGTCCATGCAGGGACGTTTTAGAAATTACCACATCATCAATTGTTGTGCTAAAATGTGTGTCAACAGCGATTACACGCCAAGCATCCTGTTCGAAAATGTTGCCGGGTTTAATTGTCACCTCATTACTTCCAATCTTAAGATTTATTGTATCCTTGTACTTGTAGCCTATAATAAGCCAGATAATCCAAGATAATAAAATATAAGTAATGAGCAGGACAAATGCTCTAATAACCACAGCAAGAAAAGCTGGTTTAACACAGTTAAACGGCAACAGATCTTTCAAAGATAATCCAAGCACAGTGAATAAAGTGGCAATCCCTGAAATAATTGCGAACGATAGCGTTAAACTATCTTTTATTCTTTTGGTCATACAGTTTTTCATAGTTCACAATTCCTTTTGCATTGAACACTTCTCTCCAGCACTCCTCGCACAGCTGTCCTGAGCCTTCGATAAAATATCTGCGGATGGTTATTGGTGTAGATTGATCATAGGGTGTTGGTTTATTACAGCGAATGCAAAGTTCTCCAGCGATTGTATTACAATTAAGTTTTTTCCTCCTTGCTAGCAAATTCGGAAGAATCAATTTTTCTAATTATTTTAGCTGGATTACCCGCCACAATACAAAAACCATCAGGAAAACTGTGTGTAACAACACTCCCCGCTCCAACTATAGTATGATCACCTAAAACAACTCCTGGCAATAACATCGAATTCATACCTATCCAACAGCATTTTCCAATTATAATATCTGCGGCCTTGCCCCTTGAATTTAAATCATATATATCATGGTTACTTGTAATAAAGCCACAATTCTGCGCAATATATGTTCCTTTACCAATTATTATTTTAGCATCCCAAGTTTGAAAATATGTTCCCAGACTTTGAAAATTATTTAAATCATATCTTACCAAGGGAACCGATGACCACAGTGGGATTAAAAATACTCGGCAATTTCACCAAGAATCGTTTGCGCCTTTTTTCTCAATTCTTCCGCTTTATCTGTTTCCTTTTTTTCTTCTATCACTGATCCTTCATATTTGTACGAAACAAACCTAATCATCATTCCATCTGGCGATGACTGACATATTTTTGTTAAATAATCAGTGTATTCGCAGAAAACACTTTGAAAGTCAATAATTGTCTGATACAAGTCGTTTTGTTTAAACCTTATTGCGCGGTCAATCAAAGCTTGCGTTGCGATTTCAAAGACATCGCATTCTGTTGCATATTCATATGGAAATCCTTGAAATATATCAGTCCTCAGAAATTCCTCAATCCTATGTCTGACAACCAAGTACAGTAATTCATTTCTCAGTTCATAAGCATTTTTTATTGGAATTGGGCGTTTTTCTTCTAATGATTTTAAATAATCATCAACCTCTTTAGTAAAGTCATTCTTTGATTCTGTCGATTCATTTCTATTAATTAAATCCATCGGATTATTATCATCTTTTTGTATCTTCTTGAAAGCATCCTCTATACTATATTCTCTGTTATAGAATTCCGGATAATACATCCGGAGCAAATTTAAATCCTTTTTAATATAGTGCTCGATGTCGTCCCAAAAGATAATAGATACTGAGAATAACCCATTTTCTTTTCTTTTATCTGAAATAGTGCATACATACTCTTGAAGTTTAGCATCTCTGATAGATGAAACTGCAATTACAAAATGTTTAAACTTCACAGGAGATTGTTCTGCATCTTTTATCCACGAATCAATTTTCGATAAAGTTACAGGTATTCGATTATAGTTTTTGCACTGAATGCATACCCTGCTGCCATCTTCTTTATCAACAATCACATCTATTCCATGCTGAGCTTGCCCTTTGGTTCCCAGAACATATGCGGTACCACCATATATTGTGTGACCATAATCCATCAGAACTTTCTCAAATTCCTTTTCATCTTGTAACACTGGTAATGAATACATTGATAAAGACGACATCAGCAATTTCTCCTGCTTCAATACGATATCAGTTAAGCATATTCTCGGACATAATTATCTATCGGATGATTGTTTTATTCGACATGTGAACTCATTTATTGATTCCCTTTCGTAAAACTCCCTCCAGCACGATTCATACAGCTATCCGGAGCCTTCGGCAAAATAGGAACGGTCGGTTGTCGGAGTAGATTGATTGTAGGGCGTTGGCTTATTACAGCAGATGCAGAGTTCTTTTATCATTTTCCTGGATCTGTATTTATATCATCATGGCTTGTTTTGCTCTCTCCATCTACTGAATTAGCATCATAAAGATCTTTCTTCATCTTGCTACTACTAATCTCAGGAGTCCTAGGAAGATAAACTACCTCAACACCTTCCTCTTTCAGAAAGTCAAATTTGCCTTTCCAGTCATCACCCATGACAAAAGTATCAATATGATATTCCTGCATATCAGAACGTTTCTGAGTCCAACTCTCTTCCGGAATAACAAGATCCACGTAACGGACAGCTTCGACAAGAGCTTTCCTCTGCTCATATGTAAAGTAGCATTTCTTGTGTTTTTCATTCCAATTGAACTCATCTGAACTGATTGCCACAATCAAGTAGTCTCCGAGAGCTTTGGCTCTTCGAAGTAAATTAATATGACCATAATGAAGCAAGTCGAAAGTTCCGTAAGTGATAACACGTTTCATACTTTGATCTCCTTGTGCTATTATTGCGGCATTCTTTATAACCGCCGATTCGAAATTAACAATAATTCAAGATTCTGTCTTATAATATGCTTTTATGTAGTGACCTCCCCTATTATTCTCTGGTGGGGGAGTCATATAATTTGCATTATAGTTTGCTGTAAGTGCTGTGTTATAATCTTCTACAGAATAAAATCTATAATCTTCAAATTGATAAAGTGCTCGCTTCCTGAATATCTCATCAGGATAAATATATGAATAACACAAATTTGCGCAATATCCTGTAGATAGAGGTTTGTATTTTCTGGAGATTCTGCTGACTTTCTTAGCTATTCTAATCGTATACTCATTATTTTTTTTCTTTAAGTATACTGAAGCCATATTTTTAATTAATCGCCGGAATATATTCTTTTCCTTTCTACTATTGGTTCTTTTCCAAATGATTATCCGTTCCAAATATTGTACTCTAAAAAATAATAGTTTTCTTAAAAGCATATTTGAGGGAACACCATCTAACGGAAAAATATCAACCCACAATAATGAGTTATCTTCATCTCCTAATGTATCGCTCTCAACAACAATGTTTGGATTGCATACCTTTGCCATTGGTGCATGTAATGATCCATTTTCGCAGTACTTTAATATATATAATTCATGTGAAAACTCTTTGCAAAATCTATCATAATCATTCCGAAGCATATATATATCCATATCGTCATCCCATGGAATGAACCCTTTGTGCCTTACCGCGCCAAGCAACGAACCGGAATACAAGAAATAATTAATTCCTTTTGCATTACAAAAATCATCGATAACCTTAGCTATTTTAAGTTCCTCAAGTTGAATATCACGCAATGGCAAGTATTTCATATATTTATCTCCCGATCAATTATTGTATTTTACTATGTGATACTTCTTCACAGAACTCCGCAATACGATTCATCGCCTTGTTCAGCAATTCATCCTTCAGCGTGAAAGCGATTCGTACATAATTACTGCATGTCTCACCGTATGCTTTACCAGGAACAACGGCTACATGCTTCTTTTCAAGAAGCTGATATGCGAATTGTTCACAATCAAGCCCAGTTTCAGATATGTCTACAAAACAATAAAAAGTAGCTTCTGGCTTGATTGGTTTCAAACCTGGCATCTTGCAAAGAGCATCATATACCAGATTCCTTCTGTGTTCATACTCATCATGAATATAACTGTAGTCGAAATCTCCAGAATATGCCTTAATTGCGGCATACTGAGACGGAAGCGGAGTACATGCAGCAACATTTTCCTGCATCTTTATCATGTTTGTGATAAGTCCCTTTGAACCTACAGCAAAGCCAACTCTCCACCCAGTCATAGCAAATCGTTTAGAACAGCTATCAATCAACAGCGTTCTCTCTTTCATGCCTTCACGAGAAAGAATACTGTCTGCTTGTTTCCCATCATAAATCAATGAATTATATACTTCATCAGATATAACGAGAATATCATTCTTATTTGCTATATCAGCAATGCCATCTATAACTGCCTTTGAAAGAATGTCTCCAACAGGATTGCAAGGAGAATTGATTATTATAGCGACCGTTTTCTTGTTGACGCTGTTATTTATCTCATTGATAAGCTCATCATCACTCTTACCCATTCTATCTACGACAACTGCTTTTCCACCACACATATGAATCATCTGATAATAATTCACATAGTATGGTCCAATAACAACAACTTCATCATTTTCATCCACTAACGCAGAAAGGCCAAGGAAAAGGCCTTCCATTCCGCCTACAGTTGTAATTACATTCTCCAAAGGATTAATTGCATAGCCATACTGCTTTTCAAAGAACCCAGCATAAGCCTTTCTGACATCAGCCAGTCCAGCATTAGCAGAATATCTTGTTTTGCCTTCCATAATCGCTTCGCAGGCAGCCTTACGAACTTCCTCTGGCGGAAGAACATCCGGATCTCCCAGAGTAAGATTTACAACATCATCTCCTATTTCAAGAGCCATATTGAAAAGCTTTCTTGTAAGGGATGGGGTTACTGCCTTTGACATTAGTGATTCTTTCATAACAATTCTTGTCCTCCTATCGCTGAACTCTTCCTGATGCATCGCCTGACATCAGTTTATCTATTTCAGAAACGCTAATTCTGTTAAAATCTCCTTCAATGCTATGTTTTAATGCGGACGCTGCTACAGCAAATTAAATAGTCTTTTGGCAATCATACCCTTTTCTAAAACCATAAATAAGTCCTGCACCAAAACTATCGCCACCACCCACACGATCTACAATATTGCTTATGTGGTATTCCTTGGCATAATAGAACTGTTCGCCATCATATAGCATACCGGTCCAATCGTTAGTAGTGGCAGAATAAGATGTCCGCAGAGTAAAAGCAATATATTTGAATGCAAAGCATTCTTTCATTTTCTCCGCGACATCTTTATATCCAACCTTATTTATCTTACCTTCATAAACATTTGTATTATCTACCTCTATTCCGAAAACATTCTTTGCATCTTCCTCATTAGCTATACAGATATCTACATATGAACACAATTCACTCATCGCAGCCTTAGCAACTTCCTGTGACCATAATTTTGATCTGTAATTCAAATCGCAAGATACAGTTATTCCTTTCGCTTTTGCAGCGATACATGCTTCTTTACAGATCATAAAAACATCCGCACTTAAAGCCGGGGTTATCCCCGTAAAATGGAACCAGTCTGCGTCATTGACTATTTCATCCCAGTCAAAGTCATCAGTTTTCGCTTCAGCAATTGAGGATCCTGCTCGATCGTATATGCACACACTGTCTCGCTGATTAGCTCCCTTTTTCGAGATAATAAATTCCAAGACGATTGCCTCCAAAAACAATACTTGATGTATCTACTCCAAATGATCTTAGTGATGAAACAGCTCCTTGACCTATTACATGTGAAGGCAGTTTTGTGACAAACGACACATCTTCACCAAAGTTTGCAAGAGAAACTGCTACATTCGCTTCTGCTCCTCCAAAAGTTGCCTGTAACTGATCATTCTGAAAGAAACGGTAAAATCCATTCGGGGCAAGTCTTAGCATTATTTCACCAAATGTTATTACTTTCCCCATATCTCAATCCTTTCTTACAGACCCTATCTGTTTTTCCAACCTCTGAATCCTTGAGGAGTCTTCATTTGCCATATCAAGATAATACTGTGATTTGAAACGCAGATACATGAGTTCAAACTCAAGTGCTGCCGCAATAACTTCCTTCAAGATCTCAGGATCATTATTTTTAGAAATTACGACCTTCCTGGTTTCAAACCTATCAATATAAGGAAACATGTTAATGATAAACGGAATAGATTCAATTCCAATATTTCCGCCAAAGTTTGTTGTTAATCCTGCGTTCTTTGCTTTCTCACAGAATTCCTTTGTGACATTGAATACTTCTTCACATTCAATATCCTTCTTAGCGATACCCATTGAAGCTGAAAGATTGCTTCTGCCAACAGTAACTCCTATCAAAAAGCCTTTTCCATGTTCGAGAATTTCATCAAAGATCTTGAAGCATGTGATTGTTTCCGCATTTATTACTCTCTCAATCTTAGCGTTTTCAGGATAAAACTTATTTACCGCCCCAGAGAATTTGTCCATAGCAAATGGGTCTCTATCATAGGTGCCATAACTCCTGTGGCATTAAGAAGCTTACACTGGTCAATATCATGAACTGCCTCACAGCCCCCAATTTTGATAATAAGCCCAAGTCCCGCTGTCTCGACCATTTCTCTGAGCATAATCAGCTCGTCTTTTCTTGAGCCTTCTGCTTCAAATTCTGCCTTGATTGAAACAACACCATATTCTTCTTTCAAACGACAGAGGCTCTTTCTGAGTTCTTTACGTAGTTCCATTTTAAGGTTCATCCAAAGGTTAATCTATTAAAAACACAATTGTGTTTTATTCCATTTAATTCTTACTAGTACAGATCTCATCTATCTCCATACATCTTCTCATAGTAGTTCTGATATTCACCACTGATGATTTCTTCCCACCAACTTCGATTATCGAGATACCACTTTATAGTCTTCTTGATTCCATCAGCAAATTTTGTCTCTGGCAGCCATCCCAATTCATTATGGATCTTTGTAGGATCGATTGCATAACGAAGATCATGACCTTTTCTGTCAGTCACATAGGTGATTAAATCCTCGCTCTTTCCCAGTTCATTAATGATCAGTTCCACAATATCGATGTTCCGCATCTCATTGTGGCCTCCAACATTGTAAACTTCTCCGATACGACCTTTACGGACAATCAAATCAATAGCCTTACAGTGATCCTCCACATAAAGCCAGTCCCGCACATTAAGTCCCTCACCGTACACAGGTACTGGCTTATCATTCAAGCAGTTAGCAATCATCAAAGAGATGAGTTTCTCGGAAAATGATAAGGTCCGTAGTTGTTACTGCAACGGCTTATAGTCACAGGTAAACCATAGGTTCTGTAGTAGGCCATAACCAAAAGATCAGCACCTGCTTTAGAGGATGAGTACGGTGAACTTGTATGTATCGGCGTTTCCTCCGTAAAGAATAAATCAGGACGGTCAAGAGGAAGATCACCGTAAACCTCATCTGTACTCACCTGATGATATCTCACATTCCCGAAAGCCATGCATGCGTCCATCATTGTGACTGTACCGATAATATTTGTCTGAAGAAAGATTCCCGGATTCTCAATAGAACGGTCAACGTGAGATTCCGCCACAAAGTTAATCACAGCATCAGGCTTCTCTTTCTCAAAGAGTTTGTACACACCATCCCTGTCAAATATATCGAGCTTCACGAAGCGAAAGTTCGGATTATCCATCACAGGAGCCAGAGTTGAAAAATTCCCCGCATAGGTCAACTTGTCTATACACACAACTCTGTCTTCGGGATGTTCTGTAAGATGGTAATGAATGAAGTTTCCTCCAATGAACCCAGCTCCACCGGTTACAAGTATTGTCATTTTCCTTCTTTCACAATTGTCAACAAATACTGACCGTAGTCTGTCATTTCCAATTCTTTGCCAATAGCAATCAACTGCTCTGTGGTAATAAAACCACGTCTCCAAGCAATCTCTTCAATACAAGAAACATAAAAACCTTGACGGTCTTGAACAGCTTCCACAAACTCCGCTGCCTTTAACATATTGCTGGGAGTACCCGTATCGAGCCACGCCATACCTCGACCGAGGAGTGTGACCTTAAGCTCTCCCATCGCCAAATATTCATTGTTTACGGCTGTAATTTCAACCTCTCCGCGAGCTGATGGTTTTACACTCTTTGCAATCTCAACTACACGATTATCATAAAAATACAACCCTGGAACGGCATAATTGCTCTTCGGATTTTCAGGTTTTTCTTCGATTGAAATTACATTCATGTCTTTATCAAATTCAACCACTCCAAAAGCTCTGGCATCCTTAACTGGATATCCAAATATAGTTGCGCCAACTTTGTTCTCCATAGCCTTACGCAACATTCTCGTCATGTCCTGACCAAAGAACACATTATCCCCAAGGATGAGACATACTGAATTATCACCTATAAACTCTTCACCAAGGATAAATGCATCTGCAAGTCCTCTTGGTGTTTCTTGAACCATGTAGGAAAACTTCATCCCAAGTCTACTTCCATCTCCAAGGAGTCGTTCATACAACGGAGTATCTTCGGGTGTAGATATAATCAGTATCTCCTTGATACCTGCTAACATTTGAATCGATAGCGGATAATAAATGAGCGGTTTATCATATATAGGGAGAAGCTGCTTGCTTACACCTTTTGTCATCGGATAAAGGCGCGTTCCTTTACCACCGGCGAGAATAATACCTTTCATGGCGAACACCTCATAATCAATTTCCAAAACTATTCTAATTTGTCATCCAAACTTAAGACATTTTATTTGAATTTTTTCCCAATATTTATCCCAAATCCTCAAGAATGGTTTTTCGATACATCTTATTCTAAGAAAATCTATTTCTACACATATACCAAAAATAGCAATTACACATCCAAAAGCATACAATGGCAGATATGGTGAAAAATAATGCCCTACCACATCAAGCATATCTTTCCAAAGCCATCGTCTCATTGTGTCACTGTTTGCATGAATCAATAAAACTCCAAATGTAGATGTCGCAATAGTATTTATAATCTTGCTATATCTAACTTTTACATTTTTGAATAACATAAAAGCGCATATACCAGTTGCCACTGCAAGAAATGTATTAGAATATGACACAAAAACGTATGACATATTTCGATTTAATTTCTCGCCAAGCCATGTGACGCTAATTACTGATATGATATCTAATATAACAAAGAAAACAGAAAACCACGCCCATGCCTTTACATTGCTAAAGATGGGTTTCGGATATAACCTAATGTAAGAAGCAAGAACATAAAGCACACTAAACCAAGAGACATAATTCATCGTTATACTTAGTCCCGGAACAGTTCCAAGAAACACATATGTAAAGCCACACCACACAATAAGGCGGATATGTTGCTTTTCATTCAAGTTATGAACAAGGATGCTTAAAAATGGAATCAACAAATAAAACAAGATAAATGCGCTCGTAAATCCATTTGATACATCCCTGATAGGGAGCAAAACATGAACCAAACCAGAAATTGTAAACGGTTCATATTCAGTAATCCAGAAAACTGCGCCTATTACAACCTGATAGAACATAATTTCAAATAATAATTTTGTAAGTTTTCTGGCTGATATCTTTGATTCACACATATAATAACCTGTGATCATCACAAAACAATTGATGCCTATTTTACCCCAGGCACCGAATATCAAAAGAAACAAAGACCTCCAGGACAAACAATTTGAATAAATCGGACCATCAGCTGCTGTCAATCCTGAATTAACAACAAAGTGGTGCATAACAATCAATAGCATCGTGATAATTCTAAAGAGTTCTATATTTAACTCTCTTAACTTGTCAGGTTCAGCTGTCCCCCCGAATAATTTGAGGTGGTTATTTTACTTGACATCCCTTATTTCCTCACTTCCTGCAGGACAGGATAATGTCACAAATCCTATCGACATCCTCAAGCGCAAGGTCGGCATACATAGGAAGCGTCAATACTCTTTTACTTACATGCAATGCTACTGGAGTATCTAATACATTGTACTTGCCGTGGAATGCTGAAAAAGTATTGGTAAGTGGGTAGAAGTACTTTCGAGCGCCAATTCCCTGTTCAGCCAATGCATCGAATACTTCTGCACGGGTACTTCCAAATACCTTTTCATCGAATATCACAGGAAAGTAAGCGTAATTAGACTTTACGTCTTCTTGTATCACATTCAGCTGCAGACCTTCCACGTCTTCCAAGTGACTCCTATATCTTTCGACAACCTTCTGTCGTTTACCTATTTCATCCTCAAGATGTCTAAGATTGCAAAGTCCCATAGCAGCACAAAACTCATTCATCTTGGCATTTGCACCTACAGCACTTACTTCTTCCGGACCATGAATACCGAAATTCTTCAACTCATATATTACATCTCCAAGGTGCTTATCCTTAAATGTAACTGCACCGCCTTCTATGCTGTTAAATGCCTTTGTGGCATGAAAAGAGAAGCAAGATGCATCTCCAAAGGATCCTATACCTTTTCCTTTATATGTCTCTCCGAAGGTATGACATGCATCATAGATGACCTTCAGCTCATACTTGTGAGCAATTCGTTCTATCTCTTTAATATTGCAAATGTTACCGTAGACATGAACCGGGAGAATTGCGCATGTTCTGTCTGTGATTAAACTCTCAAGTTTCTCTGTATCTATTGTAAATGTCACCGGATCTATATCGCAGAAGACAGGCGTAAGACCATTGCGAACTATCGCATGTGTAGTCGATGCAAAAGTAAACGGTGTGGTAATAACCTCGCCCTGCAAATTCATTGCCTGCAACGTCAACTCAATAGCCATGTGACCATTGGTAAAGAGATCTATATTCTCTACTCCCATATAATCAAGCAATTTCTCTTGTAATTGTTTGTGTTTCGGTCCCATGTTTGTAAGCCAATGGGAATTCCACATACCTTTAATTTCATCCATGTATTCATCAAAATCCGGCATAGATGATCTAGTTACATTAATCATGTTATGACTTTGCTCCTCTCTATAAAGCTATTTCCATGTAATAGCTCTCTTCTCGCGCCTTGCTAATCGTTTGAAATCCATTTCTCGTGTAAAACGTAATGGCATTTTCGTTGTCCGCATCCACTTCCAACTTTAGTTTCTTCATGCCTGCTTCTCTGCACTTATTAGAAGTGAAGTTCAACAAAATCTTTCCTTTACCAGTTCTTTGATATGCACTCTTTATACCTATCAAAGATATGTATCCAGTAAACGTTTCTTCATCATTAGCGTAGTAGCAACAAAAGCCCACATTCTCGTCGTCCTCTTTCATAACAACCACATTTGCAGATTCTGATAGCTTCATTGCATATTTTTCTATACTTTCTACTCTATCTAACAAACCCGGAAAGCATTCATGAAATTCTTTTAGTGCAGAACTAATATCTTCTGGATTATTCAAAAGCTGAAATATATTCACAACGATTTCCTTTTCTATTCCACTACAACTCTGTAGTACTTTTCCATATTGTTTGTAATCTCAATCATTTCTTCGATCGAATATGCTTTAAAGAGAATTGTTCCAAGTGAATGAGTTGTATTCTGATATGCTGTTACCTGGTCTCCTTCTTTATATGTGCAATGAACCTCCAGAAGATTATTCTCTTTGAATTTCTCATCAAACCATATATCTTTATACTTTCCTGAAACAGTACTCAGAATCATGTAATTACTCCAAATACCCTTTGTCTCAACCATATGGAGATTGGAAACGTCTTCTCCCATTGCGCCCTTAATTGTATATTCAACCATATCAACGCCTGTAGCATAATTAATTAGCTGTGGGATGTAGCTACCACCATTTCTTGGACCAAGTTCAAGAACATAAACGTTGTCATCTTTATCAAGGATAACTTCTATGTTATAGGCGCATGTTCTCATGCCAAGTGCTGTAATAAGCTTTTGAAGCTCCGAATCAACCTTATCCTTTTGTTCTTTTGTAAGTTCACTTGGCCAAAACTCACCTAATGCAACATATTCTCTTGTTCCCTTACCGCTATACAGTTCATTGCCATAGCTGGTAAAAACAAGTTTTCCGTCGACAGAAAAACCATCACCAGATACTTGGTATCCCTTCTTAACAATGAATTCTTCTATAATGAAGCGCTTTCTTCTTGAATACGAAAGAGCTTCTTCTACTGCCGCTTTTAGTTCTGACTTATCGTAAACTTTTACAACTCCCTTGCTTCCAGATGAATCAACAGGTTTTACCATAATTGGGAATTTAAAACGGTCGATATCAGACTCGGCTTCTTCATAATTGTCATAGCCAACTGCCTGTGGAGTAGTAAATCCGTGAGTTGTAAGGAACTCCCGAAACAAATCCTTCTGTGTGAGCAACTTAACAGATTCATAAGGATTTCCTACAAGCCCCATCTTTTCAGCAACATAAGCTGCTGTAGGTGCCGCGGGATCAGATGCATAAGCTACGATACCATCAATATTCAGTTTTTGCGCCAGATCAAGTACTGCGTCAAGATCAGTAGTACTAACATTGTGATACTCGTCAGCAAGTTTATGCCCCGGATTCTCAGGGAGATAATCACAAGTGATTGTATAGTACCCTAACTTTTTAGCCATAAGAATCGATGGGATTTGCTGCATAGCACCGCCAAGCAAAAGAATCTTTTTCATATTGTTAAACCTTTCATCTGGATTATGGATATCTTATATCCATTTGACTCGAATTAGCTCTAATATTCTCAATTTCTACTTTTCTTAGTAAATGACTTTACAATATCCTTAACATAAAGAAAGCTATCTATCTTCAGAAAAATGGAGCCAAAATTATAGATAACTCCACCCAATACTATCTGCAAAAATATTGTTAAAATATCCGGCATTCCAATTTTATCAACAAAAAAAACACATATCCCCATAAAAACCGACAGAAGTACTGAAGGCATAATATCTTTCAACTGCTCAAGATATGAATAATTCAAAAGCTTTTTATTTGGCCAGGTATTAATAATTTGACCAGCCACCTCTACAAACAATAAGCTATATGCCATTGCCATGACACTTACTCTCATTGTCAAAACGAGTGCAAGAATTCCTACAAACTTTTTTATGATTTCTAGTTTTAAAAATAAATCACTCCTTCCTAACGCTTTAATAGCGTTAAGATTGGCCGTATGTATCGGATAGAACATAAATGTTATGCAAAATATCCGCAAAAAAGGAACACATGATAACCATTTCTCAGTTAGGAGCAATCGAACTAATGGTTCTCCAACAAAAGCAAGTCCCATCATTAATGGCGCAATAATATAAACACTAGTAGTTATAGCTCTTCTGGTCATTATTTTAACAGTCGCACTATTATCTTGTTCCTTTGACATTATAGGAAGTAATACACTATCAATTCCCGAATTAATATTTGTCACAAATAGATAAGGAAATTGCTTTCCACGATTGTAATAAGCCAGATCCGCTGACGAATAAAACTTTCCAATTACTAATTGCCTTATTTCGTTATAAACTGTCTCAATCAATGCCGATGCCAGTAATTTCCATCCATAAGAATAAAGCCTCTTCAATCGTTCAAATGAGAATACATATCTTGGTCTCCATTTTACAGTTATCCAAAGAATGATTGTATCGACAAGTACATTGAATAATTGTTGTGCCACAATAGCCCAAACACCAAATGAATTATATGCCATCCAAATTCCGATTGCTGCAGCCCCGATAGTTCCTCCTAAAGTTGCAAAGAAAAACCTTTTAAACTGCATATTTCTAGATACATATGCCTGCTGAACATTTTTAACACCAGAGATTACTATTTGTAATCCTAAAACGCGTATAACAGGTACAATTTCATTATTGTCATAAAAAGAAGCAATTATTGGAGCAGTTATAAAAAGAAGTGAATAGAGCAATACGCACCAAACAATATTGAACCAAAACACTGTTGAAAAATCCAATTCATCAGCGTCTTTTTTTTGAATCAAGGCATTGCCCAGACCACTATCTACAAATACATTTAAAATTGTGATAAAAACAGTAATTAAAGCGACTAAACCGTAATCATCTGGCAAAAGTAATCTAGCTAAGATTATTTCAACTATTAACTTTACACCTTGAGCACCTACTCGCTCAGCAAATCTCCAGAGGAAATTTTTAACTACAATATTTCTTGTTGTATCTTTCATTATTTATTTCAACTCAATTATCGTTTATCATTATTTCACTTAGCTTTTCTTAAAGAATACTTCCTACGATAAAATGTCCTTAAAAGATATAAAGGACAAGATACTACGAAAAGACACAGCATATACAAAACAAAAAACACAAGATTTCCCTTTTCAGAAATTATTTTTTTTAGGACATCCTTATTTTCCTGGTTAGGAGTTTTAATATACAACAGTATCGCTCGAAATCCAGCATTAAAAGTGCCATAGTAATTCTTATAATTTACGTTGAAATACTTCTTAGCAAATTTTCTCATTTGAATTGAGCTAATAAAGCGATAATAATTTCTGTTAGTATTTCTCATTTTAGCAGACCAACTATCTCCCCCATGATTCACACGTCTATAAACACTCAGTTTATCTTCCATGTAGTATATGTCACCAGAAAGAGAAAGAAGAAAATTTAATTTTACATCTCCTTGAGTTTGAATATTATTGAAATCCTCCATAAATTGAGGGTTATCATTTTCGTAAATTGATGTGTTATACAGTTTTGCAGCTGTTGTTCCAGGAAAATAGGCATCTATTTCATTCATCCATAATTTATATACATGGGTTTTACAGTCAACCAACTGCAAAGAATTGATAGTTTTAGGCATCTCATTTTCATCAACAATATAGCAATTATGAGTACACGCAATATATTTGCCTGACTCAAGAACGTCCACTTGTTTTTGCAGTTTTTTTTCATCACACCAATAATCATCACATTCGCAAGTTATATAATATTTACCTTTAACTAATGGTAGAATATAATTCTTAGTGATATCGATCCCTTGACTATATTTATTTTCATTTTGACAAACGGCAGTAATTATGTCTGGGTGTTTTCTTTCATATTCCTCTATTATTTTCCGTGTGTCATCAGTCGATGCATCATCATGAATTATTACCTGAATATCAAAACTGGTTTTTTGAGTTATAACTCCTTCAATAGCCTTTCTAATATATCGTTCGTGATTGTAAGCAATTAGTCCAACAGATACCATAATTCTATGTGGTTCCATAAAACGATTCTCCCTTATCTTCTAATCCCATTGCTTTACATTGGGTTAGGATGAAAATGTAAAAAAACCCAGATAATGATAGTAGCGAAGATCCACTAAACATTATTAATATAAATTGAAAAAAAATGAGCTTCCCTTTCTTGTTTAATCCTTTAAACAAGTTCATAAAAGTGTAAATAAATATAGCAAAAGAAACAAGACCACCACAAACCAACGCCGTTGATATTCCGTTCATATATTCAAGAGTTTCCGCTGTTCTATAATAATAATCATAATCTGTAACAATATTGAAGGTGTCTGCGAAATTAGCGATATTACCCATTCCAACACCTATTAATTTGTATTTGAAAGGCAGCTGTTGCCAGAAAGCGAAGCCTCGAAAAACCCTAATTAGCGTTGATCTATCTGATGTTTTTCCAGCCAATAGGCTTTCTAACCTTTGGAATGCATAATTACTTACACCAACTCTTCCTACAATTACAATTACTATAATAAAAGCAACTATTGCCCCAAAAGATACTAAAGCCTGCTTTTTATTTAACATTTTATTAACAAATACAAAATACAGTAATGATATACTCCAGATTGCTATACCTTGTGCAGATGTCGACACAAAGATAGCAAATGATGCTAGAGAAAAGCAAAGCCAATCGGGTTTATCATTCCTCCATCCTAATAAAGAAAAACTTATGGACGGAAGTAAGAATTTTATTAGATAGCTAGGTTCGACAAATACACCATACGCTCTAAAACCATATTGTTCTGCATAATTCAATGCCCAGCCTGATGTTATTTCCCTTCTATTGGTTATTGGCAAAATATTAACAGGTAAATATATATGAAACAAAATATAAAAAACAAACTGAAGTATTGTGTATCCTGCAATCAAAATACATAGAAGTCTATATAGTTTTATAAAACAATCGACATTAAGGGCATCCTCACATAAAATGATAAACATCATTACATATGCGAAGTATCGTATCCATCTAGTAATAACATCCATCTCGCTATTCATTTGAAATGATACATTTGAAACAGCGAGAGATAAAAGGGAAAAGAGTAAAGATGAAATATAAAACATTAAAATTAGTCTTATATCGTTTATGCCAATCTTAAACTTCTTTTTCACCAACATAAAAATGCATGCCGCAATTAAGAGTAATTCCCCTAGTGTAATGCCCGGAATAACTGAAAAATATTGATCAAAGAAATTTGAAAGCACAGAAACTATAATAACAAAATGCACAATAATACTACTGGATTTCACTTCTATGCTATACTTACTTTTTTTATTCACGGAAATCCTCTCTTTATCTAGAATCTACAATAAAAGCTGATTAATTATCCTGCTCTGTAAATAATCTCATTGATATCCTTAATCAATTTTTCATCATTCATTTCCACAGTATAATCATCCGTATACTTTTTTACTGCTGTTAAATAGTTATCATAATCATCTAAAACAGTATTAATACCATTATAGTATTCATCATCGCAAACCCCCACATTATATGTATCACAGATTCTCCTCAATGGTGGGTTAGTTGTTGCTACTACTGGAATTCCTTCATATATGAATTCATATAACTTCCCCGACGCGCAATACATATTATTTGTGTCATATTGACCGTAATTAACTATGCCTAAATGACATTGTGATATTAGATATTTTAATTCGGATTGATTGAGTTTTCCTAAGATAGTCACTTCGCCATGAGTGTTTTGTTCTGCAATCTTTTTTATTGCAGCTTCTTCCCTGGGATTACTATCTCCGACTAAGAAAAGACGACATTTCTTGAATATTTTTGATAAATTGCCAACTAATACATTGTTAGTTCTTTCAAAGCTACAACCAGATGAAGATATTATCCGTATTTCATCCTTTCTAATGTACTGCGAAAACTTCTTCTCTATTAGCTGCATATCCTCTGATGGTGAGTACTCAAGTTTTCTCAAATTTTCATAAGTTAACGGAGTTCTATCAAGATGGTATTCTCTCTTCATTATTTCAGCTCGTTCATTATTCGCACATATAACAACATCTGCCTTTTTAGTCATAATCCTCTCAAATATGCATCCAATTTTGCTTGATAGTTGTTTTACCTCTCTAATAAGATACAATTCTCTACAGTCTTGAATAACGAAACGAGGTTTTAGAATCTTTTTTATTATTAATCCAGGTACCGTTGCTTTTCTGTTATCTAATACAAGAATGTCAATATTACTCAACTTTTTTGAACATCTAATAGAATCTCTTATAAATTTTATATACGATTTATTACATATGATTGAATTTTTTGATTGTTTTCTTTTTCCTCTTGTAAACGAGTAAACCGTTCCGATTTTATTAAATACTGAAAGAAGGCTTCTCAGTCGGCCGTCGTATTCTAAATCACCATATGAAATCAATAGTATTTTCATAATTACCCTCTAATATTGGACAGTATTACAGTCTCCAAAATCTCATTCCAGAAGCCTTCAATTCATCCATTCTATACAGGCTCTTAACATCAACGAGAACCTTTTCTTCATCAGCAAGTTCACTCTTAAACAGTTCCTTTAACTGCATCATTGACATACTTCTGTATTCATTGTGACCAACAGCGACAATTACACAATCAGCCTTCGGCACATCTTCCCAAGCAGTAAGTTCAATACTATATTCATGTTTTGCGACGCCTGCATCAGCCCAAGAGTCTGTTACTATAGGATTGATGTCATATTCCTTAAGCCTATTGATAATATCAACGACTTTACTATTTCTCGTATCAGGGCAATTCTCCTTAAAAGTTAAGCCCATAATAACTACAGTAGCCTTCTTAGGAGCCATGCCTGCTTCAATCATTTCTTTAATGGCAGCATCAGCAACAAAAGCTCCCATAGAGTCGTTAACCTGACGACCATTCAGAATAATCTGGCTGTGGTAACCGAGTTTTTCCGCAACGTTCGTAAGATAGTAGGGATCAACACCGATGCAGTGACCGCCAACGAGTCCCGGCTTAAACCCGAGAGCATTCCATTTAGAATTCATTCCATATAGAACTTCATCTGTATCAATCTTTAACTTATCACAAATAATGGCAATCTCATTCATGAAAGCGATATTGATATCACGTTGAGAATTCTCAACAACCTTCACTGCTTCGGCAGTCTTAATATTTGAAACTGGAACTGTGCCAGCTTTGATAACGATATCGTAAACCTTCTTAATCTCTCTAGCAGATTCTTCATCCATACCAGAAACAACCTTGCGGATGGTTGTGAGCGTATGTACACGGTCACCGGGATTAATGCGTTCAGGGCTGTAGCCAATCTTCCAATCCACACCACACTTCAATCCAGATTCCTTTTCGATGATAGGAACACAGATATCCTCAGTAACGCCTGGATAAACCGTGGATTCAAACACAACGATAGTTCCGGCAGAAAGGTTCTGTCCTACTGTCCTTGATGCTCCTTCAACTGGGCGGAGATCTGGAGTATTATCCTCATTTACAGGAGTAGGAACTGCAACAACAATGAACTTAGCTTCCTTCAATCTTGTCGGATCAGCCGTAAAATCAACCTTGGTATCTTTAATAGCCTCTCCAACTTCATTTGTTGAGTCGATACCATTTCTATACTCATTTACACGTTTTTCGTTAATATCAAAGCCGATTACAGGAATGTGTTTTGCAAACTCTACGGCTATAGGCATACCTACATATCCTAAACCCACAAGTGCCAGTTTCTCTTTCCCGGAAATAAGTCCTTGATAAATGTTATTGAATTCCATGTCCTTTTTCTCCTCTACGATTTATAATTTCGATGCATTGCATCGTTGCGTTCAAATCAGTCTGCCATCAGCACATTGCAGATCATGTCCACGTCTTCTTTAGACAAATACGGATGCATTGGAAGGCTGAGACAGCGTTTAGTTGCTTCAACTGTGTTTGGATACATATCATCATTCAGTTCCATCCACTTGTATGCTTCCTGCTGATGCAATCCACGCGGATAGTAGATCATTGAAGGGATGCCCTGTTCTTTCAGTTTTACCTGCATAGCATCACGAGACTCTTTATCCTTCAGCAGAATCGTGTACTGTGCCCAAGATGATACAAATCCTGGAAGAACCATAGGCGTAACAAACTTATCCTTAAGTCTTTCCGTGTACCAATCTGCAACTCGATTGACATCATCAATCTCATGCTCTACAAACGCTTTGAACTTTGGAAGAAGGATTGCTGCCTGTATGGTATCAAGACGGCTATTCATTCCGATTTCACGGTTATCGTATTTGTCCACAGGACTCTTACCCTGTGCTCTAAGACTTCTCAGTCGTGCATCAATCTCATCATCATCTGTGAATACCGCACCGCCATCTCCATAGCATCCAAGCGGCTTGGCAGGGAAGAATGATGTGGTTGAAAGATCACCAAAGGAACAAGCAAGTTTCCCTCTGGTGTTTCCACCAAATCCCTGTGCTCCATCTTCAAGCACCTTAAGACCATATTTCTCAGCAATAGGAAGAATCTTGTCGTAATCCGCAGGCTGTCCAAACAGATCTACCGGGATGATAACTTTCGGTGTTAACTTGCCCTCATCAATAACTCTTCTGATTTGAGTCTCCAGTGCTTCTGGACTCATGTTGAAAGTATTAAGATCAATATCAACAAGGATTGGAGTAGCACCGAGAATAGAGCTTGTTCCAGCAGAAGCAAAATAGGTGAAGTCAGATGTGAATACAGCATCACCAGGACCAATTTCCCAGATCATCAATGCAAGCTGTAAAGCGTCTGTGCCATTACCACACGCAACACAGTGTTTTCTTCCAACATACTCAGCCAGCTTATTCTCAAGCTCTGTCACAGGCTTACCCAGAATAAATGCTGATGAATCAATAACAGCTTGTATTCCCTCATCGATCTCAGGCTTCAACGCCTGATACTGCGCTTTCAAATCTCTGAATTGCATCTATGCCTCCTCCAGACCTTCGTCTGTTTCTTCATATTTCCTTCCACACTTTGAACATACTAAATCTTCTGGAAGAAGTTCTCCGCACTCACAAGCCCATCCAGCTCTTCGCGCAGGAACGCCAAGCATCAAAGCATGAGCAGGAACATTTGAAGTCACAACAGCACCTGCACCGATGAGGGCCCATTTACCAATCCTATGACCACAAACTACAGTGGCATTGGCTCCTATACTCGCGCCTTCTTCTACTACAGTTTTCTTATATCCGGCATGCCCTTTAGGATACTTTGCTCTCGGCGTTAAATCATTTGTAAAGACGCATGATGGACCACAGAAAACATAGTCTTCTAGCTCAACGCCTTCATAAAGCGAAACGTTGTTCTGAACCTTACAACCATCTCCAACATTCACATTGTTAGAGACATTCACATTCTGTCCAAAAGAACAATTCTTACCAATCTTTGCTCCAGACTGTATGTGGCTAAAATGCCATATCTTAGTTCCTTCACCAATCTCAACGTCATCATCTATTATGCTTGTTGGGTGTACAAAGAAATTAATCATCTAAGTTCTCCTTCACCAAACCTGCCAACGAAATCCATCGTACTGCATTCTTCCAGTGGTAGCTTTACAGGACGATGCTCTGCGGCAGACTTATAGATAGCAAGTATCATTTCAAGAGCGCGTTTACCAGCTTCGCCATCTACATAAGGAGCCCGGTGATTTTCAATAGCATCAATCACATCAGCATAAAGTGGAGTGTGACCAAAGCCATATACATTCGGAGGGTTTTCTCCATATGTAGCCTTTACATATTCGGAATCGTCTAATCCGTCAGCAAAACTCCACTCCTCGATGATGTTATCGCTTGTTCCAGCGGCCTTGGCTGTGCCCTTCTGTCCGAAGATATAAAGTGTTTCTTCTAGGTTCTTCGGATACACATTTGTGGTTCCCTCGATCAGACCATAGGAACCATTTGAAAACTTTACAAGTGCCATACCAAGATCCTCTGCTTCCAAGTACGGATGCTCAAGCTGGTCTGTGTATGCCATAACTTCTTCGACATCATCGCCCATCATCCAACGAAGAAGGTCAATATTGTGGATGCACTGATTCATGAGGCATCCGCCATCCTGTGCCCATGTTCCTCTCCACGGAGCCTGATCATAATATCCTTTTCCACGGTTCCAACGAATGTGAGCAGCACCGTGTGAGAGTTTACCAAACCTACCCTCTTCAAGAGCTTTTCTCATGTACTGAACGGACTTATTGAAACGATTCTGGTGATTAGCACAAACAACAACACCGGCTTCATGCCCAGCTTTGATAATCGCATCAGCATCAGCAATAGATAAAGCTATCGGCTTCTCGATAATCACATTGCAACCTGCAGCGATGCAATCTAACGCGATAGCTGCGTGTTTTCCAGATTCAGTAGCAATCGCAACAAGCTCTGGCTTTTCAGTTTCTATCATCTCTTTGTAATCTGTGTACTTACGAACAGCTTCAAGTCCAAACTTGTCGGACTTCTCTGTCATCGCTTCTGGCACAGTATCACACATAGCGACAAAATCCAGTTTGTTGTTCTTTGCGGCTTCTATATGATTTGGTGAAATTCGTCCGCATCCTATTAGTGCATACTTCATAGTTCTTTCCTTTCCTCAGATGCTTCTTATAAATAAATCTGCCAGCTTGCTATATGTGAAATTATTAATAACGGCATTTCTTCCGTTAATACCTAACTGTCTTTGCTGTTCCGATGAGAGGCCCTTTAATTCTTCAAGAGTCTTAACAACCTCGGATGCATTGGACGGATCACATTGAAATCCGCAGTCATAGATTTTCACTAATGTATCAGGTGCATCAAAAGCGCAGATAATCGGTATTCCTGCCATCATCGAATCATACATTTTATTAAGGCATAAGCCGAAACGATACAACGGCGATGGCATCCCCGTCATATATGAGCAATTAAAATGCTTTATCAAATTGGGAACTGACTTTTTACCAACTGGTGGTAAAAAGAAAGCATTATTAATTGATTCCTTCTTTGATCGTTCAATAAGTTTCTTCTTTTCAACGCCATCGCCAACGAAAACAAAGATAATCTCATTGTCTCCTTTTTTCATAATTTCCTTGGCAACATCAAGGCTTTTATCCAAAGCATTCGACAAAGCATGTCCGCCAAAATATCCGACAATGAACTTATCTTTGTGCTCCTCAAAGAATTTTCTATGTTTCTCTGGAATAGGCTCAGGATTTTCCCATTCTTCCTCAACAATGCCATTCTGAATATTTACAAACTTCTCAGGTTTCAACCCATGCTCCACCATATAGTCCTTTGAATATGGCAATAAAGCTACACACTTATCACAGTGCTTGTAAGCCGAGTTTTCTGCAATCTGCATGGCAACCACAAATGGATGCTTTTTTGACATTCCACCTACTTCATAGAGAGTTGCTGGCCACATGTCATGAACTTCATGAACGTATTTTGCCTTTGCTTTTCTCGCTATGCTTCTAGCCGGATATGTATCTAATGGATAAGTCGATGAGGCGATAACCACATCGGGTTTCCACTTCTTTGCTATCATTGACGAATGGGTCCAAAGTTTTCTCACAAATCGCTCCATAGTAAGAGCACGAGCTGCCCCATTGCCTTCGTATTCCCCGGTTTTAAGCCATACATATTCGATGCCATCAATGATTTCAGTTTCCCAGTCCTTACCAATACTCGGATTCTTCTTTCTCAAATGGCTATAATCCCCGGCAATGATTGTGACCTTGTGCCCCATCTTCACCCATTCTCGGGATAAGTAGTACGGTCTGAATTCCATACCCATCTCTGGGGAACCGGCATAATGTTCAATATATAATATGTTCACTTATATTCCTTCCCCAGCACTGCTGCTACTGTCCGAAACATTGTTAAAATCTCTCGTAGGAATCGGAAGCGCCTAATGCTTTCCAGGTTCCATTTCATCTTGGCAGGCAGTACATCATTGACATATACTTCATCAACATCATCTGCGCCGTTCAGCAGCTTGTCTTCATCTTTATACCTAATGCTGGCTTCACTTGTAATGCCGGCAGGCATTAGTAGTGTAGCATTGTACTCTGGTTTGTATCTCTCGACATACTTCACTGCTTCAGGCCTTGTGCCAACGAAACTCATGTCCCCACTGATCACATCAAAGAGCTGAGGAAGCTCATCAAGCCGTAAGTGTCGAAGTTTGGAACCTACCTTAGTAATCCTGCTGTCATTACCAACCGTAACCGCTGTGCCAATCTTGTCAGCATTCGATACCATCGTCCGGAATTTGTGGATGCGGAAGTGGCGTCCATATGTAGTCACTCGTTCCTGGCGGTAAAAAACAGGGCCTTCTGAATCTCTCTTAATCAGAACAGCAATAACAGCCATCGGAATAGCGAGAATAACGAGCAGGATGAGCGAGACAACAAGGTCAAATGCTCTCTTCAGTACCAGCTGACCACGTTTTTTATCCAATATCTCCCAGTATGGTCTGACCTCATCCACACGCATGAAGTCTGGGAGGTCATCCCACCGTTTCAGCATCCTCTAACCTCTCCAACAACCTTTTTCAGCGTCTCGCACACATACTCCACGTCCTCATCTGAAAGCAGTGTGTGGAACGGCAGCGTGATCAAGTTTTGGTAATAGTCATAAGCGTTCGGATACAGCTCTATCCCACCACTGCTCTCCTTATAAGCAGTCATCATCGGCATCGGTTTGTAGTGGACATTAGTTGAGACACCCTGCTCTGCCATCTTCTCTATTATCAAGTTCCTCTGTTCAACATCTATCCCCGGTATGCGAATTAGGTATAGATGATTCGAGCTGTCCATGTTCTCCGTGTGATGAACCATATGACTGATTCCCAGCTCATCACAGGTCTTATCATAGACCATCATCATCTCCATGCGTCTATCCAACAACCCCAAGTACCTATCCAATTGCCGCAAACCGATTGCAGCCATGATATCTGTCATGTTGCACTTGTACCACGGGCCGATGATGTCGTATTCCCAAGCACCTAATTTCGACTTTGCCAGGGCATCCTTGTTCTGACCGTGGAGAGATAAGAGCTGATAGAACTTATAAATCTGTGCATCCGTCACGCCCTCGTTGTAGACGGAGGATGGTAAGCACCATGTACTTGCTCCCCCTTCGGCGGTAGTATAGTTTTTTACCGCATGGAAGCTAAAACTGGAAAAATGAGCTATTCTTCCACAGTACCGGCGAGTGGGCACAGACAACACACCCTCCCCTGTCTTCCTAACTGCTCGACTCGCTCCAAGACTATGCGCACAGTCAGCCACAACCGCTACACAGCCCAAGCCACGCTGGATAGCTGCAGAGAGATCTGATAACGGTGTCCCGTTACTCTCCATCGGCCTATAGAGGCTACTTTTCTTTTCGATAATCTCAAAGATTCGGTCGTAGTCACACACTATGCCGCCGAGGTCTACGGGAACGATGGCTTTAGTCGCAGGTGTAATTGCTGCTTCCAGAGCATCGTAATCCATCTCCGGACAATGAGTCTCAGGATCACCGTCTTTCTGGATATCCACGAACTTTACAGTCGCTCCGCAGTGAATAGCAGCTGAAGCAGAGGCAGTATAACTATAAGCAGGAACAATGACTTCATCGCCCGGGCCGACCCCAAGAATCCGGAGATTTAATTCCTCCGCAGCCGTAGCAGAGTTGAGACAAACCACCTTCTGGCTGTGCTTAGCAATTGCTTCTTTAGTGGTGCAATCAATATCTGTTTTTCCGGTTTCAAAATAAGCGGCAAGCCGACACTCCAGCATTTTCGTGCGTGGTCCTGTGGTTATCCAACCAGACCGAAGTGCCTCTGCTACCTCAGCAATTTCAAGTTCGGTAATATCAGGTGGGCTAAATTTTATTGTTCTTTTTTCCATTGTAGTTTCCCCTGGTTCCTTTTATATATCTTTACAATTATCTAATCCACATGTGTGGGGTACTAACTGTTATTATCAGAAAAACAATGATGCCGACCGCTCTTTTCAAAACAGTCTGTGATTTATGACATCCTCGCCCTTTCAACAGACACTCTAAAACATATCACTGTGACTCCCAGTTCTCCGGAGTATCAAATACCCGTCTTCAATTCGATAGATCAAAACCCAGTCACTCTCTATATGACATTCTCTATGACCTCCCCCATCACCGGACAATCGGTGGTCATAATACTTATCCTCCAACCTCTCACCCCGACATATTTTCCCGCCAACATCATCCAGACAATTCATATCCCAGCCGCGTTTTACGCACCTGCTGTAATCCTTGTTATATTTCCCGGTGACTCTCGGTATATAGCCCATTTATCTTTCATCAAATACAACCCCGATATGTGTAGAACACCACCTATCCGAGCTTCAATATCATTTATATTCAACGGGGCTTTTTAAGACGCTTCGTATTTACATTTCTCGCTGACAAGTAGCAACTTTGTCTGGTTAGCATGGACGCAACACCTTAAAAATCCTCTTTGTAATCCCTCAAACGGCTGCGATGGACAGATGAGTGTAATCCCTGGAAACGGCCATTTTCCGGGAAATTTTGGCTATTATGCCGCCATTTTGGTGCATCCATGCCTCAATTCAGCACCCAATCCCCGTTTAATCAGGTTAGGCTTTGTCGTGACTACGTTGTTACCATTAAAAGAAATACAATTGTAGTTTCCAAGAGTACCAGTCTCAATCCAGAAACCATTTAACTTATACTTCGCACCCAAAGACTCAGCGGCATCTTCAACAATCAAAGCGCCGTGCTGATCACAGATTCTCTTAATCTCCTCAACCTTGCCAGGAGTACCATAAAGATGGGCAAGAACCACAAGTTTACCATCCGGATACAACTCAAACGCCATCTCAAGAGCTTCTGGACTCATATTCCAAGTATCAGGCTCCGTGTCGATAAATACAGCCTCACCATCTTCGTAAGCAATTGGATTTATACTTGCATCAAAGGTCATATCCGAAGCAAATACTTTATGTCCCTGAAGAGTTCCTTGATTTGGCTTTGCCTGACCATAGAGCTTTTCACCAGCAAGCTTTGTAGCAAGATGAAGTGCCGCTGTACCACAAGATAAGCCCACTGCATACTTCACACCTACATACTCAGCCATTTGTTTTTCAATCGCATCGATATTAGCACCAACAGTACTAACCCAGTTAGTATGGATAGCTTCATCAACCCACTTCTGCTCATCTCCATGCATAGTAGGTGATGCCAACCATATTTTACTTGAAAACTTTTCTATTCCTTTAAATCTCGAATCAGATGTAAAATCCATTCTAATCTCCTATTATCTATTTTTCACAGATAATCTTTATACTACACTTACTCTTCCCACACCCTCGGCGCAAACTTATGCCCCACTATCCTCTCGATTCTCTCATCGTACTCAGCGACCAGTTCTTCACTGATAGTCTCAGTCGGATAGTAAGTATTCACCATCCTCTCAACCATGAGCTTTACTGCGTCGCAGTTCTCGTAAGAGACCTTCATGAGGTCATCGAGGCCCTTGAGGAACTCATCTACGCCGAACTCGACCGGATGGCCGATGTGTATGAGGTTGTTAGGGGTCTTCTTCATGCCCTCTTCTTTCATGAGTTTTTCCTCGAAAAGCTTCTCGCCAGGGCGAAGACCTGTATAGACTATCTTGATATCCACGTCAGGCTTAAGGCCTGAGAGCTTGATAAGGTTCTTGGCGAGGTCGACGATCTTCACCGGCTCACCCATATCGAGGACGAAGATCTCACCGCCCTTTGCGTAAGCGCCAGCCTGCAGCACGAGGCTTGCAGCCTCAGGGATCGTCATGAAGTACCTGATTATGTCAGGATGTGTGACTGTGACAGGACCGCCGTTCCTTATCTGCTCCTTGAAGATTGGCACTACTGAGCCATTAGAGCCAAGGACATTGCCGAAGCGCACAGCCATGAATTCGGTCTGGGCCTTCCTATGTCCCTTATTGTCCTGTCCAGGAAATGTGAAGACAGGATTGTTGTTCTCGTCATACCTCTGGGTTCCCTTAGCGATCGGATACATCGTGCCGTCCTCTTCATGCACATGAAGCACAGGGAGCGCACACTCCTGATGTTCCTTGATCATCTTGTCGAAGGACTGTATGACAAGCTCGCACAGACGTTTGCTTGCGCCCATGATGTTAGTTGGGTTGACAGCTTTGTCAGTGCTTATAAGTACAAACTTCTGGGCGCCGTACATCATGGCTGCGTAAGCAACCTTGTAGGTGCCGATAACATTGTTCTTGATTGCTTCACAAGGGCTGTCCTCCATAAGAGGAACGTGCTTATGTGCAGCTGCATGATATACGATATCAGGTCTGTACTTCTTGAAGATGTCATTCACTCTTCTTGAGTCTCTCACTGAACCGATGAGAGTCTCGAGGTTACAACCCGGGATTTCTCTTCTTATCTTGTTCTGAATCGCGTAAGCGTTATTCTCATATATGTCGAAGATTATGAGAAGCTTAGGATTGTGCTTCGCTACCTGGAAGGCTATCTCGCTTCCGATAGAGCCGCCACCGCCTGTTATGAGAACAGTCTTGCCATTGATCATATCATAGATCTCGTTCATGTCGACCTTGATCTGATCACGGCCAAGAAGATCTTCTGTAGATACATTACGAAGTGCGTTGTAGTTAACGCCTGTACTTGCGATCTCATATATGTTCGGAAGACTCTTGATCTCGCATTCAGTCTCCGCGCATATGTTAAATATATCGCGCTTCTCCGCTGCTGTGGCGCTAGGAAGTGCCATATATATCTTCTTAACATTGTAATCGTTGCAGATACGAAGTATGTCATCTCGGTTACCGAGGACCTTCACATCGTCGATATAACGACCGAACTTATTGGCATTATCGTCGATGAAGCCAACCACGCGCTCGTTGAATTTAGGAAGCATCTTGATCTCGCGAAGAAGCTGCTTTCCTGTGGAACCTGCGCCTATGATAAGTACGTTAGTAAGCTTAGCGTCGTTACTCCTTCTGCCACGCATAAGATTGATGAACCTGTATCCGAATCTTATGCCCAGTACCAGGCAGTACTGCAGCAGCGCTCCTACTAAGTAATAGGATAACGGCATCCTGTGAAAGAGTATCGTTATGCCAACAGCGTGGAGTATAGTCGTGATAAAACAAGCCTCGGTTACATTGACCAGTTCTCTGTAGCTTGCGAATCTCCAGATACTGCGGTACAGCCTAAAAAAGCCGAATATCAGTATGCCAAGCACGAGGTATATAGGCATGAACCTTATATAAGCGTTAAAGTACTCCTTAGGAACCGCAGAGTACTTTAAGTCGAATCTTATAAAAAGCGCGAACGCGTAAGACGCGCCCATCGCGATGATATCATATATAATCAGCATGATGGCGATCACATGCCAGTGCTGAAGTTTGAAGTGTTTAGAGCCGGATTTCATAAAAGCCTCTCATATATCTTTATCAGGCTCATCGGCTTCTGCATCCGATTTGCCTGTCTTCGATACGATCTCCAGCGGCAAAGTTACACGGACCACATCTCCCATAAATGGTATCGCCACCACAGCTTCCCTCTTATGTCTGTTGATCTTCACCACGTCGCCTTCACGCCCCACGAGCGGGCCATCAGTCACATACACCTTATCGCCCTCTATATAGCCGACAGAAACCTGCGCCACCTCATCTTCACCGATGAGATGTTTGATGTACTGCCTCTCTGCTTCGGTTATAGGAAGCATCTCGCCATCCGTGTTCACGAAGCGAACCGTCTGCCCATATCTACGAAGAAAATCACGGAACGCAAGGAGATCTTCTTTCTCGATCTCCACGAATACATATCCACTGAAGAGAACTCTCTCTTCTATATGCCACGCTCCCATGTACTTTCTCTTACGCTTGACTCTCGGCACGAACGCTCTTGCCTTGAAAGAGACATCCTCACAAGCCATACACATCTGAATCTTATTAACAACAGGCAATTCCTGCCCTGACATCGACTTAATAACATACCATTCCATAATATATACCTCTCGGATTTTTGAGTGCGCTTCGCCACCCAAAGAGCCATCTTTGGTTATCGTATCTATATAACAATCCTGGTCATGCAATGTGCAACGGCAACAATTACCCTCACAGGATATTTGAACACACTTGAATTATTATAGCATATTCTTAGGCATAATGCAACAATACCGAGTATATCT
>Ga0310691_10001551_pt1 | contig 34829 bp, 22 predicted proteins | sample 176DNAGHGlowgp2_FD_203887 | JGI IMG/M metagenome (GOLD analysis project Ga0310691, IMG submission 203887) | Sheep rumen microbial communities from Palmerston North, Manawatu-Wanganui, New Zealand - 1766 DNA GHGlow gp2 (v2) (version 2) | ecosystem: Host-associated > Mammals > Digestive system >... | reverse complement strand
CTTCGAGGGCTTCGGCGGTGTTCTCTACCCTGCTGGCAGCCTGCCAGAGGAAGTCTTTCATAAAGAGGTATTTCAGGATATCTGTCCCACAGCCGATGACGTGTGGTTCAACGCAATGGCGCGGATGTCGAAAACGCCTATAACATTCTGCGAACATGGATACTATGACTACCTGAAAGCCGACAACCATGTGTGTCAGGATACCGCCCTCAACCTCATCAACAACAGCGAGAATCGCAACGACAAGCAGCTCCGCGCCGTTTGGCAACACTATCATCTTCAAGGCCAATAACAGAATGAATAAAACGGACCGACATCCTATAGGACAAGCCCCCCTCTCCGACAGGAGAGGGGACGGGGGTGAGGCTTTATATGGCCTTGTAGGCTACCCGCTGGGACACAGCTTCTCGCGCGCGTTCTTTAATAGTATGTTCGCGCGCGAGGGGATGAATGCCGAGTATCTGAACTTCGAGCTGCCGTCCATCGAAGCATTACCACAGCTCATTGCCGATCACCCCAACCTACGCGGATTGAATGTCACCATACCCTACAAGCAGGCCGTCATCCCATACCTCGATAAGCTCTCTGACGAGGCCCGCGCTATTGGAGCAGTGAATGTAATTCGCATCGTTCGTAGCGCAGACCCAGAGCGACGAACAATACTAAAAGGTTATAACTCCGATATCATCGGTTTCACCGATAGTATTCGTCCTCTCCTGCAGCCTCATCACAAGAAAGCGCTCGTCCTCGGCACAGGTGGTGCCTCCAAGGCCATCTGCCGTGGCCTCGAACAGCTCGGCATCGAATGGCGCTATGTCAGCCGCAAACCCATTACGGTTCCCGAGGGTCCTATTACGGTTCCCGAGGGTTCTATTACAGTTCCCGAGGGTTCTCCCGAGGGCTCAGTGCTCTCCTACTCCGCCATCACCCCTGCCCTCCTCGCCGATTACACTGTCATCATCAACTGCACGCCACTCGGTATGTACCCCAATACCGACGCCGCACCAACGATACCTTACGCGGCCCTCTCCCCACGACACCTTCTCTACGACCTCGTCTATAATCCAGAGGTCACCCTCTTCATGCGCGAAGGGCGTCGCTTCGGTGCCACCGTCAAGAATGGCCTCGAAATGTTGCATCTGCAAGCCCTCGCATCATGGAAGTTCTGGAACGAACAAGATACATGAGACTACAATTAACGATAGGATGTATGATATTGGTTGCTGCACTGCACGCAGCAACCTATACCCCGGACAACTTGCCGATTCCATATCTGCAAGACAAGACGCAATATGTCTCCAATCCCGACGGGATTCTCTCACAAACTGCGGTGGATTCGCTGAATTTATGGCTCGGAGAGATGGAAACTGCGCACGGTGTGCAAACGGTTCTTGCCGTGGTAGAGCGCATCGAGGGCGGTGATACGTATGAGTTCTGCATGGCAATCGGCCGTAAGTATGGCATTGGCTCCAAGGAGCAGAACACAGGTCTCATCATCCTTCTATCCACCGGCGACCGTGCATACTACATTCTTACCGGGCGCGGTTTAGAAGGCACACTGCCCGATGCCATCTGTAAGCGCATCGAGAACCACCAGATGCTGCCAGCCTTGCGCGAAGGCGACTGGGACGAAGCCATGCTGGCTACCGTGCGCGCCATCACGCACTACGTCGATGGCGACCCGTCGCTGGTAGGTAGCTCAGACTTCGAGGATGACGACGACACCGCTGCACTGATAGCCTTCCTGATATGTATGGCACTCGGAGTAGGCTCCATCTGCTTTGCCATCTGGTTGGACCAACGCAAGAAAAGCTACTGTCCAAGCTGCCACCAGCATAAGATGAAGAAAATCAGCAGCCGCACAACCAAGAACAAACGTCTGGGCCTCATCACACACCATGACACCTATCGCTGCACGCATTGCTATTTCACCAAAGAGCAGCATTGGGACGAAGATATCCACAATGGCACTGGCGCTGCAGCTGCTGGTGGCGCCCTCGGCGGCAGCTTCTTTGGCGGAGGTGGCAGCTCTTTCAGCGGTGGCCACTTCGGTGGCGGCTCCTTCGGTGGCGGAGGAGCTGGAGGACGTTTCTGAAAAATCATCAACTCAAAAACTCATACAACTATGAAGACATTGAAATCTATCTTGCTTGCCATCATGGCAACATTTGCACTCACCAGTTGCACCTATAACAAACTGGTTGAAGAAGAGGAAACGGTCAATCAGAAATGGGCCGATGTGCAGACACAGTATCAACGTCGTGCCGACCTCATCCCGAACCTCGTGAATACTGTCAAGGGCTATGCCGCTCATGAGAGCGAGACGCTGGAGGCTGTCGTTGCTGCCCGTACGAAGGCCACGCAGATCACCATCGACCCCAGCAATGCCACCCCTGAGCAGATCGCTGCCTTCCAGGAGGCACAGGGCGAAGTCAGCCAAGCACTGGGACGCCTCCTCGCCATCACCGAGGCCTATCCCGACCTGAAAGCCAACGAGCAGTTCAGTGAACTGCAGGCACAGCTCGAAGGCACCGAGAACCGCATCGCGGAGTCACGTCGCCTTTACAATGAAGCCGTGCAGACCTACAATGTCAGTGTCCGCAAGTTCCCCAACAACATCTGGGCAATGATTTTCAGCTTCGAGAAGAAGACACCGTTTGCTGCTGAGGCCGGAGCAGAGAAAGCACCAGAGGTGCAGTTCTAAGAGCAGACCCACCCCCCTGCCCCTCCCTTGTAGGGAGGGGAGTAATTACCAAACAAGATAGATAAGAATAAATATCCTATATGCAACAAAACGACATAAAAACAAACAGGCAAATACATCCTACTCCCCGCCCTACAAGGGAGGGGCAGGGGGGAGAGTCCAACCGCTATATGGCCCGCGGCGTCTCTGCTGCCAAGGAAGACGTACACGCCGCCATCAAGAACATCGACAAAGGCATCTTCCCGCAGGCATTCTGCAAGATCATCCCAGACATCCTCGGCGGCGACCCCGAGTACTGCAATATCATGCATGCCGACGGCGCCGGCACAAAGAGCAGCCTCGCCTACGCCTACTGGCGAGAGACGGGTGACCTCAGCGTGTGGAAAGGCATCGCACAGGATGCACTCATCATGAACACCGATGACCTGCTGTGTGTGGGTGCCGTAGATAACATCCTCGTCTCCTCGACCATCGGGCGCAACAAGATGCTCGTCCCCGGCGAAGTCATCAGCGCTATCATCAACGGCACGGACGAGCTTCTCGCCGAGCTGCGCGAGATGGGTATCGGCATCTACGGCACGGGCGGCGAGACAGCCGATGTGGGCGACCTTGTCCGCACCATTATTGTCGATTCCACCGTCACTTGTCGCATGAAACGCGCCGATGTCATCAACAATGCCAACATCCGTCCCGGTGATGTCATCGTGGGCCTTGCAAGCTTCGGACAGGCAACTTATGAGAAGGAGTACAACGGCGGCATGGGCAGCAACGGCCTCACCTCCGCCCGCCACGATGTCTTCAGCAAGTACCTTGCCGAGAAATACCCCGAGACCTATGACCACGCCGTCCCCGAAGAGCTGGTGTATTCAGGAAGCTACAATCTCCAGGACCCGCTACCTTCAAAGGTGTCTGCTCCCTCCCTTATAGGGAGGGCGGGGGGAGAGTCTGCCCCTTCTGTCGGCCGACTCGTCCTCTCCCCCACCCGTACCTATGCTCCCGTCGTCCGTCGCCTCCTCGACGAGCTGCGCCCCCGCATCCACGGCATGGTGCATTGCACCGGCGGCGCCCAGACAAAGGTGCTGCACTTCGTGGGCGACAACTGCCGCGTCATCAAGGACAATATGTTCCCCGTACCGCCCCTCTTCCACATCATTGCTGAAGAAAGCGGTGCCGACTGGAGCGAGATGTACAAGGTCTTTAACTGCGGTCACCGTCTCGAAGTCTATGTCCGTCCAGAGGACGCCGACGCTGTCATCGCCATCTCCAAGAGCTTCAACATCGACGCTCAGGTCGTAGGACACATCGAAGAAGGCCCCCGCAGCCTCACCATCCGCAGCGAATTCGGCGAATTCAACTACTAAATTGTAAAAAAACAAGCTTTTCGTTTGTGGTTACAAAAGAATGTCGTACCTTTGCAGCCGCAAACGAAAGTTAGGAGCGTAGCTCAGTTGGTTCAGAGCGCTTCAGTCACATTGAAGAGGTCATCGGTTCGAGCCCGATCGTTCCTACAAGCAAAGGCGGACATGTCACCACGACAAGCCCGCTTTTTTACTACAAAAGAAAGATGGCAATAGAGAACAATGACTTGTTAAACAGGCTTGAGGGCCTAGTGAGCCGCTACGAAGAAGTGGGGACGCTCATCACCGACCCGTCCGTCATCGCCGACCAGAAACGCTATGTCAAGCTGACCAAGGAATACAAGGACCTGGGCGCGATCGTGAAGAAGCGCCGCGAATACGTGCAGACGCTGCAGACCATCGAGGATGCCAAGGAGATGCTCTCTGAGGACGATCCCGATATCAAGGAGATGGCGCGCGAGGAACTCAGTGCCGCACAGGAGCGTATGCCGCAACTCGAGGAGGACATCAAGCTGCTGCTCATCCCTGCTGACCCCGAGGACGACAAGAACGTCATCATGGAGATTCGTGGCGGCACGGGTGGCGACGAGGCAGCACTCTTCGCCGGCGACCTCTTCCGCATGTACTCCAAGTACTGCGAGACAAAGGGTTGGAAGATTGCCATCAGCAGCTTCACCGAGGGTGCCGCAGGTGGCTACAAGGAGATCATCTTCTCGGTCACCGGTGAAAAAGTCTATGGCACATTGAAATACGAGAGCGGCGTTCATCGCGTACAGCGCGTGCCGGTCACCGAGACGCAAGGCCGTGTACACACCAGCGCCGCCACCGTCGCCGTGCTGCCAGAAGCCGAGGAATTCGATGTGGAAATCAACGAAGGTGCGATTAAATGGGACACCTTCCGCAGCCAGGGTGCCGGCGGACAGAACGTCAACAAAGTTGAATCCGGTGTACGCGCACGATATATGTGGACGAACCCCAACACAGGTGAGACCGAGGAAATCCTCATCGAGTGTACGGAGACGCGAGACCAACCTAAAAATAAGGAACGCGCGCTCGCGCGCCTGCGTACCTTTATATATGATAAAGAACACCAGAAGTACATCGATGACATCGCCAGCCGCCGCAAGACGATGGTCTCCACCGGCGACCGCTCCGCGAAGATCCGCACATACAACTATCCGCAGGGACGCATCACCGACCATCGCATCGGCTACACCATCTATAACCTGGCCGCCTTCATGGACGGTGACATCCAAGAATGCATCGACCGCCTCATCGTGGCCGAGAATGCGGAGAGGTTGAAGGAGGCAGCGCTTTAGAGGCCTCTCCCCCTGCCCCTCTCCTGTTAGAGAGGGGAGTCTAATAAGAATCATCCAAGTCAACGATTTATGACACGCGAACAACTATTTGAGAATATCAAGCGGAAGCAGAGCTTCCTGTGTGTAGGACTGGACACCGACCTGAAGAAAGTGCCGCCATTCCTGGTGGAGAAGGCTGCGAAGGACAAGGACTTCGACGCCATCTTCGAGTTCAACAAGGCCATCATCGATGCCACAGCCCCCTACTGCATCGCCTATAAGCCCAACCTCGCTTTCTACGAGGCCCACGGCGTGAAGGGATGGATAGCCTTTGAGCGCACCGTGAAGTATATCCGCGAGCAATACCCCGACCAGTTCATCATCGCCGACGCCAAGCGTGGTGACATCGGTAACACCAGCGCCCTCTACGCGCGTACCTTCTTTGAAGAGATGGACGTCGATGCCGTCACCGTAGCGCCGTACATGGGCGAGGATAGTGTCACCCCCTTCCTCGGCTACCCTGGCAAATGGGTCATCCTCCTTGCGCTGACAAGCAACAAGGGAAGTCAGGACTTTCAACTGGCCCCCCTTTCGTCCCCCGAGGGGGACACTACAGCTTCTGCGACCCAAAAACGGTTGTTTGAAGTTGTTATCAAAAGAAGTCAGGAGTGGGTTAAGGAAGCCTCCCCTCGGGGAGGTTTGGAGGGGGCCTCGTCTGAATGCCTCATGTACGTCGTCGGTGCCACACAAGGTCGTGCCTTCGCCGACATCCGTCGCCTGGCACCCGACCATTTCCTGCTCGTACCTGGCATCGGTGCACAGGGCGGCAGCCTCGAAGAGGTATGCAAGTACGGATGGAACGATCACTGCGGCCTCATCGTCAACAGCAGTCGCGCCATCATCTACGCCGATGCTACCGAGCGCTTCGCAGAGGTGGCAGGCGAGAAGGCAAAGGAGGTTCAACAGCAAATGGAAAGTGTTTTACGCTCCCATTTCAACATTTAACACTTGTTTATTGTACAATTATTAGTGTGTTTAATATTTTTTAACACAAAATATGATAGTTGTTAATAAAGAATATCCTACCTTTGCAACGCATTTAGAAATCAAAGCGAAATTTAACAAAACAAAGTTTATTAATTCTTCTTATTTATTAACCATTAAAGAAAAACAAAAAATGAAGAAGATTCTTTTTTCTGCCCTCATGGCTTGCTTTGCCTTGACCGCATCTGCTCAAATTTCTGAGGGAGCTCCTTCTGCAAAGAAGTACACAACGGGTAACCGCCCCATGAAAGGTACATTCGGCCTCTATGTAGGTGCTGAAACCGATCTGTTCCAGGATGCCAATGCTGCTGCTTTCGGCACATTCCGCCCCCTCCCCATCGTTAACTTGAAGTACATGGCTACTGACAACTTCGAGCTTCGCGTAGGTTTGAAGTTCTGGAAGCAGCGTGAGTCTCTCTCCTTCGGCAACGACGCTGGTGACGATCAGGCTAACCCTGGTACCACTCTCGTTGAGGAGAAGTACACCGCTAAGGCTGTGAACGCTGACAACCAGGTTCGTCCGGGCTTCGCTTACCACTTCACCAAGAGCAACCTGCTCGATGTGTATGCTGGTATCGAGGGTATCATCGGTTGGCGTCGTGCTGTTGCTAACACCTGGAGCAAGGTTGATGGCAACGAGGTTACTTACAACCAGCGCAATGCAAGCATTCAGTTCGGTGCTGGCGCATTCATCGGTCTGCAGGCCTTCATCGCTCGTCTGCCTCTGGCTCTCGGCCTTGAGTATGGTATCAGCACTGTATGGGATGGCGCTCTGAAGAGCCACCAGTACTACAAGGATGCTAACACTGAGTACACCATCTACAGTCAGGACAACGCCGAGTTCAATATGCTGAATGGTGCAGCAGCAGCTATTGCTGGCCAGCGTGGCGACGGTACCTTCGACTACATGAAGGCTCGCAAGGGTGCTTGGGGCAGCCAGGTTCGTCTGACCCTCAGCTACTACTTCAACCGTTAATCGGTCCTCTCCTCACACTTTTTACACTTTAAGTTAACAAGGACATGAAGAATTTGAAATATCTATTCATGGTTGGTGTGGCAGCAATGCTCTTCACCAGCTGCGGAACAACGACCAGCACTCGGTCCTTCAGTCCGCAAATCACCCAGCTGATTTATTCCAACGATGACATGGAGTTTTTGGGTGAGACAGAGGTTTCCGTGACCTACAGCACATGGTTGAGCGTGTTCTATCAGATTCACACCGTCAACGGCGTTGAGTACGATAGCAGCAACAAGAAGATGACCAACCTGACCAACGGTGTCAACACTCGCATGTTGCCCCGTATGCTCAGAAAGGCTACCTACAAGGTTACAGAACAGTTTCCCGAAGCTCGCTACTTCCAGGTTGTCCGCCAGACTGCCGAGAAAGAGAAGCTTTTCCTCGGAAGAGAATGGAAGAGAACCGCTCTCATTCGCGCATACAAGATCCGCGAGAGCCACAACCACTGTCTCCCCTGCGTAGTGGAGAAGCAGGTTGAGCTCCAGAAGCAGCAGGTCGAACTGCAGAAGAAGCAGCTCCAGAAGTAATTCCATCTACACAACCTATTTAATCCCGCCCTTTCGCTCTGAAGAGGGCGGGATTTTAGGGTTTCCAAACACAACAAACAAAAAAATGAAGAAAATATTTCCCCTGTTAGCCATCATCCTATTGGGAGCCTTCAACTGCGCATGCGACGAGGACATCGAGGAAGGCGCGGAATCACCGGTCTATATCGTTGCCAATTGGCTAAAGAAAGATAGTGTCATGGGCGGTCAGCACTATTTCTTCAAGATGGACATCAATTCGCCCAAAGGCACGCTTGACAAGCTGGTGATGACCTCGGTGGATGGCTACAACGGCAAACAAGAACTGGAAACCATTCAGCTCAGCGGAACCAAGAAGAAAATGGAGTACGACTTTCAGCTCCCCATCTTCCCAGACTCACTGGTGGAAGTTCAGCTGCGCGCCAAAGTCACGACAAACGAGGGCGAGGAATGGGAAGGCACAAAGACACTTAAAGTATTTGCTGCCGACTATACGCTGACAGAGAGCGAAATGAATCTCGTTGAGATTCCCGCACCCGGCAAATACAACGGTTTCCGCTTTACGGCCGGCAAGCCTGAAGCTATCAGCACCCTTAATACAGAGAAAGCCACACAGCAGGTGGTCATCTACTATAACAAGGATCAGGGTGACAACGTGGCCTCCAAGGGTATCATAACCAACGCCGCCAATGTTCGCTTCTCGCGCGTAAACAGCTTTGACTATGCCAACGCAAAGTATAACAGCGTCCTGAATACCTTCCGCGATCGCTACAACGTGGGTGAAGTATATACAAGCATCGGCAACCTCACTGTCGGCGACGTCATCTTGATTGGCACCATCGACGAAACAGCGAAGAAAGCCTACGCCCTCGGCGTGATGAAGGTTTTTGCCGTTCCTGAGACCAACGATCAGGCGACGGACACCTATCGCTTCGGTGTGAAAGGCATGGGCCGCTAATCGCGCTCACGCTCTCAAACATAATTAATAAGGTGCGAGCTTCCAACGCTCGCACTTTTTTTGTTTCTAAGCTCATAAACTCATATAATCACACGAAAACCGCAAATTACTGACTAATGATAGCGAATAAATAAAGAAAAGAGTGTACCTTTGTGCAGAACAAACTAAATTTTTCATACAACCAACTTTTAAACAATCATGAAACAGACAAAACTTTATGCCTTTATCCTGATGGCCGCGCTTGCCATCGGCCTGAACACGTCATGCAGCAAGGACGACGACAATGAAGGAGAAAAGCCAGTCTCCGGCAGCGGCGCCAGTCTCATTAAAACAATCAAGGACAAGGATGGCAACGCCGTTCAGCTCGATGAATTCACCTATGCCTCACGCACTTATAAGTATTTCTATAGTGAGTCCGGTAAGCTGAACAAGATGATTGACGAGATTGATGGTACCGTTTTCAAGCCCACACTCATCAATTCGCCCTTTAACATCACATATAAAGAGAGCACGTCAAACAATGATGTATCATACGACTGGAACACAGATATTAAGCTGGACGGAGAAGGTGACATTACATCCTATACGACGACAGAGAACACTACAAAAAAAGGTGGTAGCTTCATGAAAGTGGAAGAAACAGCAACCTTCACCTATGGCTATTCTAAGGAAATCAAGCTTGTGAATATTTCCGGCAAGTACGTCGAGAATACCTCGTCAATCGTCAACACCAAATACAACATCACCATCAAGTTCACATGGGATGGCGGCAACATCACAGAAGCTAATGTGACGGAATTAGTCGATGGAAAGGAAAATTACCCGACCATATCTTATAGCTATTCTTCTGGAACACTCACCAGCAACCAGATGCCCTATAATTTCGTCAGGTATGGCATTCTGGGCAACTACTCCTATTCTGATCAGATCTATGCTTTCCTGCCTCTCATCGGTTTCGGTAAGACACCTCAGAACGTGCCCTACAGCGCAGGCGGACATAGCATCAACCTCTACAGGAATTCCAACGGCACCATCAGCAGCGAGAACAACTGCAGCTACGTGTACGCCACCAAGTAACAACATCATTCACACATAGCCCCACGGCTTTCCATGCGGAAGGTCGTGGGGCTTTTCGTTTTCTCACGCGTGAGAAAAGCCAACGCGACGCGTTCTTAAGGCAATAAGGTCGCGCTCTTATGATGAGTACCAAGCATGGAACTCGACGGAAGAACGTGGTCTTATTGAGGAAAGACCGCAGTCTTATCGTTGTTCGGTCGCGACCGAACAATGATAAGATCACAACGTGTCGGAAAGAGGAAAATAATAGGAAATTGAAATAAAGTTAGGAAAATTATCAATTCTCCACCCAACTAAGGATAATAAGTTAATTATTAGAGAAGATAACGAGGTGGAATAATATAGAGAAAGGTGGGGTATATAAGAAAGTAATGCAAGAAAATGACATCCATTCGTCATTTTTTGCTGAAAATATTTGCAGGATTCAAAGAGAAGTGCTACCTTTGTCGCAGAAAACAAGGAAAAAGGCTTCTTAAAGGAGGCTAAAGAGTAGAAAATTCCAGGAAAACAAGAGAACTGGGAAAAGAACGTAGAAACCTAAAGAGAGAGGTCGCGGACAGTTTTTTAAGATGCTGAAGTGCTCAGTACATAGAAAAACAATTAGGAGTAAGAGAGAAGTCGTCAGCTCATTGGGTATGGAGCCGCTGATGGCTCGCATCAGAGATGATGCGAAGAAGAAGGAGACGGTAGAAGCATTACGGACGGAACGTCCACAGCTTCTGCCGTCCTTTCGGTTTGAGCTGACCAACTCGCTGCCCTTGATTTGTCCTGGCCTGGAGGCGCGCAAGCGTCGCTCGGGCGAGATGGAGATGCGCTACAACGGCATCGTACTCTTGGAAGTCAGCGACTTAGACAGCAGGGGCGTCGCCGAGGTGAAGCAGAAGGTGGCGGCGTGGCCTACGACGCTGGCGGCGATGACGGGCACGAGCGGGCGGAGCGTGAAGATCCTGGTTCACGGCACATGGGCCGACGGTACGCTGCCGACAGACGCCACCGTCGTAGAACATTTTCACACGCTCCTCTATGAGCGCTGTGCCGCCGTCTATAGCGCCGTCATCGGGCAACCGCTCAAGGGCAAGAGCGGCAAACCCACCGACACGTTCCGCTGGACATGGGATCCCGACGCTTTCTACAACCCCGAGGCCTCGGCACTACGCATCCAGCCGCAGGACCTGGCACAGGGCACCGCAGAGAAGCAGGACCGCAGCCGCGAGTACGGCGAAGACACGATTTTCCCGAGCACGGAGAGCAGGCATTTCTACGAGATGCGCTTCGCATTGGCCGTCAAGGAGATGCAGGAGCAATGGCTTACCAAGAACGGCGCCGATGCCGACAAAGACAAAGCGCATGGCGAGGAACAGTTTGCGCTCATCGTGGGAGAATGCATCAAGTTGGGACTGCCCATCGAGGAGACGCTGCAGCAAGCCCGTTACTGGACATTCACGCATTTCGACAGCCGCGAACGGGCACGCGAGATTGCCGAGAGCATTTATCTGGCACATCCGCTGCGCCCGGGCAAGGCGCATGCCCACGGGATGCAGGAGCTGACGATGACGCTGCAGATGTTCATGAACGGTCGCTATGACCTGCGCTTCAATGAGCTGACGAACAGCGTGGAATGGCGCGCGAACCATTCCAACAGCTACGTTTTCCAACCGCTGGACACGCGCGTGATGAACACGATGATCCAGGAGGCGCACGAAAACGGCCTTGAGGTCTTCGACCGCGATATGCGACGCTTCCTGGGCTCCACCCGCGTGCGCTCCTACAACGCTGCACAGGCATACCTACGGCAGGTGAGAGACGTATGGGACGGCCAGACCGACCATATCGGCGCGCTGGCCGACCGCGTGCCGAACCGCAACCCACATTGGCGGGAGTGGTTCCACACATGGTTCGTGGGGATGGTGGCGCAATGGGAAGAGTACAACACCGGTCGCGGCAACGCCGTAGTGCCCCTACTCATCGGACAACAGGGCTGCGGCAAGAGCACCTTCGGGCAGTTCATCCTGCCACCCGAGTTGCGCAGCGACGGCTACCGCGAGCTGGTGGACTTCTCCAGCAAGCAGGAGGTGGAGCGGATGCTGACCAGCAGCCTGCTGATAAACCTCGATGAATTCAACCAAATTAGCGAGAAGCTGCAGCAGGGTTTTCTGAAAAACCTGTTACAGAAAAGCAGCGTAAAGATGCGCCGACCTTACAGCAGCGCCATCTCCGAACTGCCGCGTCGCGCCTCGTTCATCGCCACGACCAACATGAACGACGTGCTGAGCGACCCCACAGGAAGTCGCCGTTTCATCGTGGCGGAGATCCGCGAGGGGCAGATGATCGACCTGCGCGGCAGTATCCGCTATGATGCCCTCTACAGTCAGGCCGTGCGCGAGCTGTATGGCCAGCAACGCCGCTGCTATTTCACGCCCGAGGAGGTGCAGCAGATCGAGGCGTACAATGCCGCCTTCGCCAACCTGCGGCCTGAGGTGGAACATCTGTTGGACGTCTTCGAACCCGTCGCCGACGGCAGCGGTGACTGCGTATGGCTGAGCACCACGGAAATCGCCGCCGAGGTACGTCGCGAAACGCATTTCGACTACAGCAATCGCAGCCTCAACTACCTGGGCCGCTGGCTGACCTCCGAAGCACGCGCTATGCGCCTCTCAAAAAGACTCAGTCACGGCATCGCCATCTACTCTTTACGCCGCAGAAAATAGTGCTGTTTGCATGAGATTTTGGATAATTTTACCAAAAGAGTAAAAAAACCTTGAAAAAAATAGGTACCCATTATCTTTTTTTGTAATTTTGCCCCCAAATAGTACGATTGTTCAAAAGCCCACATGGATTTCACAGCTCAACAAATCGCAGAATACCTCCACGGCACCGTTGAAGGCGACGCCTCCAAGGCCGTGCACACCTTTGCCAAAATCGAAGAGGGCGTGGAAGGCGCCCTGTCCTTCCTCTCCGACCCCAAATACGAGCCTTATGTCTATCAGACAGCCTCCTCTGTGGTGCTGGTGCCCAACAGCTTCCAGCCCGCACAGCCCGTGACTCCCACGCTCATACGCGTGCAGGACCCGCGTGAGGCACTGGGACGTCTGCTGATGCTTTACGAGAGTATGAAGCCCAAGCGCACGGGCATCGACCGGCTGGCCTTCGTGGCACCGACGGCGAAGATTGGCAAGGATGTCTATTTGGCTCCCTTTGCCGCCGTGGGCGACAATGCCGTCATCGGCGACGGTACAGAGCTCCACCCCCACGCCACCGTAGGGGCCAATGCCAAGGTGGGCAGCAACTGCATCCTCTATGCCAACTGCACCGTTTATCACGACTGTCAGGTTGGTGACCGTTGCATCCTGCACGCGGGCAGCGTCGTAGGCGCCGACGGCTTCGGCTTCGCCCCCACGGCCGACGGCTACGAGAAGATACCCCAGATTGGCATCGCCGTGCTGGAGGACGACGTGGAGCTTGGCGCCAACGCCTGCGTGGATCGCGCCACGATGGGTGCCACCATCATCCACAAGGGTGTGAAGATTGACAACCTCGTGCAGGTGGGACACAACGTAGAAGTCCAGAGCCACACCGTGCTGTGCGCACAGGTGGGCATCGCAGGCTCCTCGAAGGTGGGCGAATGGTGCACGTTCACCGGTCAGGTGGGCATCGCCGGACACATCTCCGTGGCCGACCACACCACCATCGGCGCCCAGAGCGGCGTCCCCGGTAATATCCGCAAGCCCGGCCAGACCCTCATGGGCTACCCCGCCATCGACCCGAAGGTGTGGTCGCGCGCTGCTGCCGTCTATAAGACACTGCCAGAGATGGCGGTCGAGCTGCGCGAGCTCCAGAAAGAAGTCAAGGAACTAAGGGAGAAACTGGCCATTGAGAGTTGATAGTTGACCTTTAAACGAAATCCCGTTTGAGGTGTCATACAGGAAACAGCACGATTTGAGAATATGCTAAAACAAAATACATTGGGCGGCAGCTTCACGCTGCATGGCAAAGGCCTCCACACAGGCCTCAATCTGGTTGTGACCTTCAACCCCGCCCCTGAGAACTACGGTTACAAAATCCAGCGCATCGACCTCCCCGGCGAGCCAATCATCGATGCCATCGCAGAGAATGTGGTGGAGACTACACGCGGCACGGTGCTGGCCAAGGGTGAAGCCCGGTGCAGCACCGTGGAGCACGCACTCGCGGCCCTCTACGCGCTGGGCGTCGATAACTGCCTCATTCAGGTGAATGGCCCCGAGGTGCCCATCCTCGACGGCTCCGCCGAGATCTATGTCCAGAACATCCGCCACGTAGGTGTCGTGGAGCAGAACGCCCCCAAGGACTATTACGTCGTCCACAAGAAGATAGAAGTGCGCGACGACGAGAAAGGCAGCTGCATCACCATCCTTCCCGACGAGCAGTTCAGCATCACCGCCATGATTGCCTTCCAGTCGAAGGTCCTGAGCAGTCAGTTCGCCACCCTCGATGACATGAATAAGTTCGAGGAGGATATCGCTCCTGCCCGTACCTTCTGTTTCGTCCGCGAGGTGGAGATGATGCTGGAGGCCGGCCTCATCAAAGGCGGCGACCTCGACAACGCCATCGTCATCTACGAGAACCAGAAGACGCAGGAGGAAATCGACAAGCTCGCCAAGCGCATCGGCGCACCTCATCACGACGCCACCGAACTCGGTTTCCTGCAGACCAAGCCGCTGCAATGGGAGAACGAGCCTGCACGTCACAAATTGCTCGATATCATCGGCGATATGGCACTTATCGGCAAGCCCATCAAGGGCCGTATCATTGCCACGCGCCCCGGACATACCGTCAACAATAAGTTTGCCCGCCTTATGCGCAAGGAGATTCGGACGCACAAGATCCAGGCGCCGTTCTACGATCCCAACCGTCCACCCCTCATGGACATCAACCGCATCAAGACGCTCCTCCCCCATCGCTACCCGATGCTCTTCGTGGATAAGATCATCGAGATGAATGCCCAGAGCATCGTAGGCATCAAGAACGTCACGGGCAACGAGCCTTTCTTCCAGGGACATTTCCCCGGCGAGCCCGTGATGCCAGGCGTGCTGCTCATCGAGGCCCTTGCCCAGACGGGCGGCATCCTCGTGCTCAGCAACCTCGATCATCCCGAGGAATTCAGCACCTACTTCCTCCGCATCGACAACTGCAAGTTCACGCAGAAAGTGGTGCCGGGCGACACCCTCCTCTTCAAAGCCTACTTCACCGCACCGTTCCGCCACAACATTGTCCAGATGAGCGGCCACGTCTTCGTAGGCGAGAATGTCGTCGCCGAGGCCGATCTCGTGGCACAGGTGATTAAGAATAGTTGATAGTTATGATAAGTCCCTTAGCATATATCCATCCAGAAGCAAAGATCGGTGAAAACGTAGAAATCGGTCCCTTCTGCTACATCGACAAGAATGTCGAGATTGGTGACAACAACACGCTCATGAACAGCGTCACCATCCTCTCCGGCGCCCGCATCGGCAACGGCAACACCTTCCACCCCGGCTGTGTCATCAGCGGCGTGCCGCAGGACCTGAAGTTCAAAGGCGAAGAAAGCCTGGCCATCATCGGCGACAACAACAAGATCCGCGAGAATGTCACCATCAACCGCGGCACCGCCTCCAAGGGCAAGACCGTCGTGGGATCTAACAACCTGTTCATGGAGGGCTGCCATATCGCCCACGACGATGTCGTCGGCAACGGTATCATCATTGGCAACTGCTCCAAGCTCGCCGGCGAGGTCACCGTCGATGACAACGCCATCCTCTCGGCCTGCGTCCTCGTGCACCAGTTCTGCCGCATCGGCGGCTACACGATGATCAGCGGCGGTACAGGCGTGCCGCAGAGCGTGCTCCCCTACACCATCTGCGCCCGCCATCCGGCAACCTACTATGGTCTCAACATCGTGGGCCTGCGCCGTCGCGGTTTCGAACGCGAGACGATCAACACCATCCACGAAGCCTACCGCATCATCTACCAAGGCGGTATGGGGCTGGCCGAAGCCCTCGACACCATCCGCCAAGAGCTCCCTATGACTCCCGAGATCACCTATATCCTCGATTTCATCGAAGATACCAAACAACGCGGCTTCGTTCACTAATTACCGTTCCCGAGGGTTCTCCCGAGGGCATCTCCAAATGCTATACACCATCACCGCCGTCAGCCCCGAGGTAGAAGACTTCGCCATCGAACTCCAGATAGAGTCCGACGCCACCTTCGCAGACCTCCACCGCCTGATCCGCCAGAGTTGCGGTTGGGAGGAGGCACGTGAGGCCTATCCTCCTGCCACCTTCTACATTTGCGATGACAGCTGGCACCGCCGCAAGGCCATCCGCGAGAAAAGCTACGAGGATGACACCATGGACGAGGTTGAGCTCGGCGACCACCTCGAAGACGAGGGCCAGCGCCTCCAATACCTCTTCGACCCCGACAAGGCACGCCTCCTTCTCCTCGAAGTGTCCCATATCTCCTTTGGCAAACACATCGACGCTCCCCACTGCCGCCGCTCCCACGGCACCGCCCCACAGCTCATTACCGAGCAGGAGGCCGCGCCCGAGGTGAAGAGTACTGCCGACCTTCTGGCCGAGCTGAATGCAGCGGCGCTGGCTGACGAAGATATCGAGCCCACCGACGACGACCTCTTCGACCTCGAGGAACTCGACCCTGAAGGCTTCGACTTCGCAGAAGAATAGCGCGCCCTGCGGTTTTACCCGACGGGAATATCCACCTCATGAAGACGCTCCTCGTACTCTTAGGCCCCACCGCCGTAGGCAAGACGGAACTCGCCATCGAGCTGGCACGCCACATCGGCAGCCCCGTCATCAACGCCGACAGCCGCCAGATCTACCGGGGACTCCCCATCGGCACCGCAGCGCCCACCCCCGAGCAGCTCTCGCGCGCGTACCATTATTTTATAGGCACGCTCGACATCACCGACTACTACAGCGCCGCACGCTATGAAGCCGATGTCCTGCAGCTCACCGACGAGCTCTTCAAGACCCACGACACCCTTCTCCTCAGCGGAGGATCCATGCTATACATCGACGCCGTCTGCAACGGCATAGACGATATCCCCACCATCACGCCGGAGATCCGCAGCCACCTGCACCAGCGTCTGGAGACGGAAGGTTCCGACACCCTCAAGGCCGAGCTCAAGCTCCTGGACCCCGACTACTACGCACACGTCGATCTCAAGAACACCAAGCGCATCCTCCATGCCTTGGAGGTCTGCTACCAGACGGGGCAACCCTTCTCCAGCTTCCGCACGGACACCCATAAGGAGCGCCCCTTCCGCATCGTCAAGTTCGGCTTGCGTCGCGAGCGCGCCGACCTCTTCGAGCGCATTAACCGACGTGTGGAACAGATGATCGCCGACGGTCTCCTCGAGGAAGCCTGCGCAATGCTGCCCCACCGCCACGAGAACGCGCTGAACACCGTCGGCTACAAGGAGATGTTCGAAGTCCTCGACGGCCATTGGACACTCCCCTTCGCCATCGAGCGGATGAAGAAGAACACACGCGTCTATGCCAAGAAGCAGATGACTTGGTTTGCCAAGGACCCCGACATCCAATGGTACCACCCCTCACAGGCCGACGCGCTTTTCCAGACCGTGGACGCCCTCCTCTGAAAACATTTACCTAACAACTCAAACTATATCACTTATGAAACGCAAACAACTCCTGGCCCTTGTGCTCCTGTTGGCAACCTGCAGCAGCGCCTTTGCCAAGCCCAAGACAACCGCCTATCTCTTCACCTACTTCACCGGCAACGCTCCCGAGCACGAGCAGATCTGCTATGCCATCTCCGAGGATGGCTGGAACTATACGCCCCTGAACAACGGACAACCCATCATTGCCTCCCAGGACATCGCCCGCACCGGTTGTGTCCGCGATCCCCATATCCTGCGTGGCAAGGGCGGCTGGTTCTACATGGTCGTCACCGACATGAAGTCCAGCCTCGGCTGGAGCAGCAACCGCGGTATGGTACTGATGCGCTCCAAAGACCTCGTCAACTGGGAACACCACACCGTGCACTTCCCCGAGCGCTTCAAGGGCACCATGTTTGAGCACGTCACCCGCGTGTGGGCCCCCCAGACCATCTATGACAAGCGTAGCGGCAAGTACATCGTCTATTTCTCTATCCTCACCGACGACGGCTCCTGCCCCTACGACCGCGTCTATTGGGCATACGCCAACAAGGACTTCAGCGACCTCGAAGGCACCCCGCACCTCCTCTTCGACATGAAGAGCGCCAGCATCGACACCGACATCGTCCGCGATGACGAAGGCCTCCTCCACATCTTCTTCAAGACCGAGGGCCGTCGCGAGAAAGGCATCAAGCAGTTTATCGCGAAGGACTTCTACGACGGCAGCACATGGGAACTCCAGCCCGGCTGGTGCCAGGACACCAACAAGGCTGTGGAAGGCTCCGGCGTCTTCCGCCTCCACGACGGCAACTGGGTACTGATGTATGACTGCTACACCAGCGGCCACTACCAATTCTGCAAGAGCACCGACGGGCTTCGCACCTTCCACCGTGTGCAGGACACCAAGACCGAAGGCAGCTTCACGCCGCGCCACGGCACCGTCATCGCCATCACGGACAAAGAGCTCAAACGCCTCCTCAAGGCTTTCCCCAATAAGTAAAATAGAAAAGGGCCTGGCAATGATGCCAGGCCCTTTTCAAGGTGACATATTTACACACTTGATCTATTAAAAAACGTTAAGAAATCCATTTTCCCATGGATTCTTAACATTCGTAATTAAAAAAAGCCTTAATTTTGAGCGCTTGTAATGCAATAAAAGCATGTAGTATGCCCCGCAAAGGGTGTGCTGTGGACTAACTAACTAGAATAAAATCAATCAACTAATAAAAATCTATTTCAAGTTTATGAAAAACCGTTTTAGCTCGTTCGGCACGCATGCGTTGCGCGCGCTGTGCATAATGGCTCTTTGCGGAACGACTTGGGCTTGTAAAGATGAGTACACCCTCGATGACGAGAAGCCGGAATGGCTGTCCGAGAACATCTACTCCATCTTGGAAAACGAAGGATTCAGCTACTATCTCAAATTGCTGGAAGACCCCGCCATCAACACCGAGGGAGCCCGCAACCTGAAGGAGATCCTCAGCAAGACAGGTTCCAACACCGTTTTCATGGCCAATGATGCCGCATGGGAACAGTTCTTCCAGAAGAATGCTACACTCCCCGCTACCGACCCTTGGCACACCGCGACCAGTTATGCCAACCTCTCACCGGCACAGAAGAACCTGTTGGTCCACGCGAGTATGCTCGAGAACGCCATCGTGATGGAGAACCTCTCCGCCTCTGAGGCCTCGGGAAGTAGCGCTCCGGAACCCGGACAGTACATGCGCCGCTACACCACGGTCAGCGTTCTCGACTCCATCACCTATCTCCCCGCCGACCAGGTGCCCTACACCTACAACGAACAGGACATCGCCAATGGCTATGACTTCTGGGAGGAGTTCCGCAAGGACAATAAGGGTATTTACATCGTGGCAGACGACAGCCGGAACATGATGATCCACTTCACCCGTGAGCACATGGGACGCGGTGACGTTCGCATCGAGGACTCAGACTTTGAGATTATCATGGGTGAGCCGCGCACAGCCGATGACGTACATATCTATAATGCCCGTATCGTAGAGAAAGACCGCGTGGCTGAGAACGGTTATGTAAACATCACGGACAAGTTGCCCGTTCCCAAGGGAAGTATGGCAGAGGTCATCCGCACCAATGGCAAGACCAATATCTTCAGCCACATGATTGACCGCTTCTCTGCGCCATTCCCCAACACCTCCATCACGGAAGCCTACAAGAACTTGCATCCCGAATTCAATGGAACTATCTACACCAAGCGTTATTTCTCCCTCACCAATGCAGATAAAACGACGCTGAAGAAAGGTCCAAACAACAAGGAGATGCCTGATGGCGCATACCTGTACTTGGATCCTGCATGGAGCGAATTCACCCTCTCCGCAGGCAACGAGCGTAAAGATATGGCCGCCATCTTCGTCCCCAGCGACGAGACGTTGGTGAAATACTTCTCCATCGGCGGTAGCGGCTCGCAGCTCGTGGAGGAATATTCGCTCGACCAGACTGCGAAGACATTCGACATCAACGATCTGGAGACGCTGTACAGGAATATCGACTGCATCCCGCTGAACACCCTGTCATCCTTGCTGAACGTCATCATGTTCAACAGCTTTGTCGGCTCCGTTCCCAGTAAGATGGTAACGCTGCGCGACCATGACTCGCAGATAGAGATGTTCGAGAAGGATGATATCGATCACATTGAATCTTGCCTGCTCGCCAACAACGGTGTCATCTATCTGATGGACAAGGTCTATGGTCCCGCCAAATACGAATCTGTGGCAGGTCCGGCGAACATCCGCAGAACCAATAAGATCATGCAATGGGCCATCAACAACGGTAGCGATCCGACCGCAGACAAGATGCACATGAACTACTACGCCTACCTGATGGCTATGCGCTCCCGCTTCTCCTTCTTCCTTCCCAGCGACGAAGCCCTCAAGCGCTACTACGACCCCATCAGCTTCACCAGTCAGCATCCGCGTGTCATCCGCATTGAGATGACCGATAACGGCCGAGGCAACCCGCCCCTCAAAGTCGGTAAGATCCTTTATGCTTACAACCGCGAGAACGGTACGATTGCTGATGCGCCCTTCACCTTGGACCAGCTGACCGAAGTCGAGCTCTTGAACCGTCTCCGCGATATCCTGGAAAGCCACACTGTCGTGCACACCGGCGACAACCCCATCGACAACGAGGATGAGTACTACCTCGCCAAGAACGGTGTCGGCCTGAAGGTGACTAAGGAGTTGGATCCTGCAACAGGTAAATACGTCATCAAGAAAGTACAGGGCGGTTTCCAGCTGGAGAACGAACGTTCCGGCTATGCCAGCAGCCCCGAAGCTCCCGGCACCTTGGAGATTAACATCGAGGAGAAGAATGCCATGGAGAAGCTCAATGGTCACACCTTCACCATCGACGACTCCCCCATTATCCCCGCCAGCAGGAGTATCTACTACATCATGACCAACGAATTTGAATCTGACTGTCAAGCCTTCTATGAACTCACGGACATGGCGGGAAACAGCGATATTATCAAGGACTGCGGCCTGAAGGTTGACAACCTCGCCATCTGGGCGGTGGGTCAGTCCGCCGGTGCCATTGACGCCAACGTGAAGTTCCTCAGCAACTATAACTTCACCGTTCTGGTGCCCTCCAACGATGCCATTGCAGAAGCTGAGGCCAACGGTCTGCCCACATGGGCCACCATCCGCGAAGCCTACAACGAAGGTATCGAGTGGGAGATTCCCGAAGTGGGTGAAGAACCCGAGCCCAAGAAATATCCCGACGGCAAAGTGGTGTGGAAACACAGAATAGATCCAGACACACAACTGCCCGAAGTGGAAAGCACGGACAGCCTCCGCGTCACTACCATGGTGACCTACCTGAACAACTTCATCCGCTGCCACTTCCTCGACAACAGCTTCTTCGAGGACAAGACGGCACATGCGGAGAAGGAATTCACCACTTCCAGCTATGACCAGGTCAACGGCGTCTTCGTGAAAGCCTATATGTCCCGCACGAAGTCGGGCGACGGTTCACGCATCTTGGTGCATGACAATGTGGGAGGTCCCTCTCACACCACCACTGGTGACCTGCGCAATATCATGACCCGTGACATGACCTGTATCTACGATAAGAACGGTACCATGTCAGGTGAGAAGACCACACCTACCGGCAAGCAGGAGATGAACTACATCGTTCTCCAGAGCTCCAGCTCGGCTGTCATGCACCAAATCGACGGTGTCCTCAACCACAAAGAGCTCACGCCCACTGGCCGCTACGACGGCGACTGGGCAGATGTGAAAGCCTGCCGCAACTACCTCAAGAGATTCTCTATCCCTTCCCCCACCAGCATCAAAAAAATGAAGCGCCATGAATAAGATCCTCAAACTGATTCTGCTATGCACGATGTGCTTCACGGCCGTCACGGCCAGTGCACAACAGCGTCGTATCTCCGGTACCGTATCGGATGACTTCGATGTCGTGCCAGGTGCCAACGTGGTTGAGCGCGATAAGAACAACCGTATCGTCAGTGCGACCGTCACCGACATGAACGGTAACTTCACCCTCGCCATCAAAGACCCCAACAATACGCTCTCCATCACCTTCATGGGCCTGAAACCTTGGGCGCAGAAAATAGGTACGCGTACCGTATTTAAAATTAAGTTGGCCGACAACACCAAACAGATGACTGAGGTGGTGGTCAAGGCCAAGAAAACGCAGCAGAGTGGCGGTCTGGCCATCCCTGTCCGCGAGTTGGCGAGTGCCACACAGACCTTCAACATGGACGAGATGGAAGGTATGGCCTTCGAATCCGTCGATCAGGCGCTGCAAGGTCAGATCGCCGGTCTCGATATCGTCCAGAACTCCGGTAACCTCGGTTCCGGTACGACGATGCGCTTGCGCGGTACCACCACCATCAACGGTAACGCACAGCCGCTGATTGTCGTCAACGACCACATCTTCGAACTTCCTGATGATGCCACCAAGGACATCGACTTTGGCGATCTCGACAACGAGGAGCAGTTCTCTACCCTCCTCAACGTCAACCCCGAAGACATCCAGAGCATCGAGGTGCTGAAGGATGCCTCCACGGCAAAATGGGGTTCACGCGGTGCCAACGGTGTCATCGAAATCAAGCTGCGTCGTGGTCATCGCGGTAAGACCAACGTCACCTTCTCCTATAAGTTCAACGGCACCTGGCAGCCCGACGGCTACAAGATGCTCGACGGTGACGGCTACACGATGATGCTGAAGGAGTCCTACTTCAACCCGCAGCAGCAACAGACCAATATGCCGGAGTTGAACTACGACCAGACCCGTCCGAACATCTACCCCCACTACAGCAATAACACCGACTGGATCGACGCTGTCCGCCAGTTCGGTCAGGAGCACAAATGGTATATCACCCTCTCCGGTGGTGGTGAGAAGGCTACCTTCCGTATTTCGGCTGGCTACGACAAGTCCAAAGGTTCCATCATCGGACAGAAGCTCGACCGCTTCACCACACAGACCGCCTTGGACTACTGGGTCAGTGACCGCATCAAGTTCACATCCAACATCAGCTTGACCTTCACCACCAACCACAAGAACAACCCGAACGATATCCTCGCTCGCGCCTACAAGGCCATGCCGAACATGAGTATCGACGAGATGTCCGCACAGATGGTGGATGGCCAGTTGACTTACGTCCCCACTGGCCGTTACTTCAACATGCTGCCTCTGAGTCCCGTGAAGCTGACAACGGACAACGATGCCCAGTACGGCTACAACTACACCAGCTATAACCTCTATGACATGTTCAAGAATGGTAACCCGGTAGCGTATGCCTACGGCGGTTGGAACAAGGAAAAGCAGTACAACCTCACGCCGCAGTTCGCCATCGAGTACAAGCTCTTGGGCAAGGACAACGACCACACCCAACTCAACTATATGGGTGATGTGCAGTTGAACATCTACAACACATCCAACGACAAATACCTCTCCGCCGACCTCATCACGATGGACTGGATGTACGGTGGTGACAACTACTACGCACATGGTAAGGGAAGGCTCAATAACAACCGCAATACCGTGGGTAACAGAGAGTACAAGAGTCTGGAGTTCACCACACGTCATGACCTGGCCTTCTACCCCCACTTCAAGAATGAGGACTGGAGTGCCAGTGCCCTTGCCCGTTGGGAGTTGAAGAGCGGCTCCTCCAGCACGCAGGAGACCAATCTGTGGAACGTGCCCACAGGCGTCACCGACCCGACGATCGTAGCCTTGCTGAACGGCGCCAATGCCGAAAACGGCGAATGGCGCGAGACCAGCTTCTTCGTGCGCGCACACGCTTCCTATAAGAGTAAGTATAATGTCGATGTGAGCGTCCGTTGGGACGGTTCCACCGCCTTCGGTAAAGGCAACAAGTTCGGCACCTTCCCCTTCGTGGGTCTCCGTTGGAACATCAGCGACGAGCCCTGGATGAAATGGTCCAAGAAATGGCTCTCCATGCTCTCCGTACGTCCCACATGGGGTATCACGGGTAACACTGGCGGTGGCGGCTTCAGCCAATATAACAAATACTCACAGGCCAGCACCTTCTATAACGGCCACAGCATCATTATCCCTGAGAACCTGTCCCTGAGTTCTATCCGTTGGGAAAAGACCCGTAAGTTGAACCTCGGTTTCAACGTAGGCCTCTTCGATGACCTCATCACCATGGAGCTCGACCTCTACGACAATAAGGTCTCCGACCTGATCATGCACAACCAGCGTATTGCCTCCGCCAACGGTTTCTCCTCCTTGGCCAAGGTCAACGGTGGCGTCATGCGCAACAAGGGTTGGGAATTGAACCTCTCCACAGGCTGGTTTGCCAAGGTGGGTAAGTTCTCCATGAAACTGCGTGGTAACATCGCACAGAACATCAACGAGATTGAGGAGATGGATCCCCTGATTCTGGAAGGTCTGAACCCCAATGAGAACACAGAGCCCAGCAACTTGGAGTATGACGCCCTGCGCTTCATTCAGGTGAACAACGCCTTCGGTTCCATCTATGGTCTGAAATACAAAGGTGTTTATCGCTACGACTACGAGCATAATGGTTATACACAGAGTTCCCATTATCAATATGGTTACGTCGAGAGCGTTCCCGACGGCAATGGCGGCTATCGCAACAGTAAGACACCAGCTGAAGCACAGGCGATGGGCGATGGCTGGCACTGGAAACAGACCTCCGATGGTACCTGGGTACACGACTATGCCGTCAACACCGCAGCAGCCGCAGCACGTCGTGGCGAGAACTCCACCTGCCCCGTCGCCTATGACGCCAATGGCAATATGCTCACCGACCAGAATGGTGACCCCTTGAAGATGTACTACTGCTACAACCGTTCCTCACGCAAGGACTTCCAGGGCGGTGATGTCATCTACGAGGATATCAACCACGACGGACAGATCGACCGTTTGGATGTCGTCTATCTCGGTAACTCCAACCCCGCCTGTAATGGTGGTTTCGGTTTCACGCTGAAGTGGGACCGCCTGCAGTTGAACACCGGCTTCAACTACCGCACGGGTTACCAGATTGTCAACTGGGCACGCCACAATGCAGAAAGCATGCGAGCCAACGACAACCAGAGCTATGCCACCACCTGGCGCTGGCGCAAGAACGGTGATATCACCGAGATTCCGCGCGCGCTGAACACGGCCGACTACGCCAGCTACAATGCGCTGCCCACCGACCGCTACGTGGAAGATGGCGACTACCTGCGCTTGCAGTACATCCAGCTCAGCTATGACTTTGATCCGAAGATCTTGAAGAAAGCAGGTATCCGCTCTCTCAAACTCTTCCTGTCGGCCAACAACCTGTGGGTATGGAGCAAATATACCGGCACCGACCCCGAGGTGGCGCCGAACGGATGGTCAAAGATCTCCCTCGACTCTAACCGCACACCCCGTGCGCGTTATTTCACTGCCAGTATCAACTTGGGATTCTAAAAGTACAGCGATATGAAACGAATCACATACATTTCCAGCATCACATTCCTGGGACTCGTCTGTCTCAGTATGCTGTCCTGCAATGACTTCCTCACCCTCTACCCACAGGATCGTGTGGTGGAGGAGAACTTCTGGGAAGACAAGAACGACTTGGAAGGTGTCCGCTACGGAGCCTATATGCAGATGTCCAACACGCTGCTCAACCTCGCTGTATGGGGTGACCTCCGTTCCGATGCCTATCATTGGAACTCACATAATCCCAATAGCAACAACTACAAGGAAATCATGCTGGGCAACCCCGACTCCACCATGAGTATCTTCGACTGGGGTGGTGTCTATACGACCATCAACTATTGTAACAAGGTGTTGTCTCACGGCGAGGAAGTGCTGAGCAAAGACCCGCAGTTCACACCCACGGAATGGCAACAGATGAAAGCAGAGATGACCGGCCTTCGCGCGCTGAACTATTTCTACCTCATCCGTTCCTTCAAGGACATCCCCTTCACCACCACCGTCATCAACTCCGATGAGGACGTGCACGACTTCACGCTCACCTCACAGATGGAAGTCCTGGACTGGCTCATCAACGATGTCACCCCCGTGGCAGGCCAGGCCAAAAGCCGCTTCCCCAGTGAGAAAGACACCAAGGGCCTGATCACCAACACCACCCTCTACGCCCTACTGGCAGAGATGCACCTGTGGCGCGGCGCTCTTCGCGAAGGTCGCAACTACCCCGAGGCCGATGTCCTGGATGATGCCCGCAAAGTGATTGAGTACGGTCAGAAATCCTTGGATGCGCTGGCCAAGCAAAATGAGCAGATCACCAACAGCACCTTCGACCGCAATGTCAATAAGAAGGATGACTTTGGCAGTGGACTCACCAATGCCATGCTCATCAAGAACGAAGATATGCAGAACCTGTACAATGGTAACAGCAGCAGCATCACCGTCAACAGCTATAGCTCCATCTTCAAGACCGGCAACAGCGAGGAGAGTATGTTTGAACTGCAATACTCCACTGCGGACAGTCGTTACAGCAATTTCTTACGTACCCTCTGGGGCTATTACTCCAGCTTTAACTTCCAAATAGCCACCAGCATCGAGGCGGTCAGACATGCCGTGGGTGCCGACCTCTTGGACAAGGACTGCCGCCCCTGGTACAGCTGCGCGGATGAGAAGTATCTCTTTACAGCCACCAGGGAAGTCAAGACCAATGGTAATCTGTACTACTGCGCTAAATGGCTGAATGCAAGCTTTGACAAGTCAACCTCCAATCTGTGCACGGACGTCATCAGCGCCGTGGGTACAGCGAATAGCACTTCCAACTGGATATTCTACCGCATGACCGATGTGATGCTGATGATGGCTGAAGCCTATGCCATCACCGGCGAATACGAACAGTGCCGTAAGATCGTGGATGCCATCCACAAGCGTTCCATGCTGGATCAGACGACAGGCCTCAGCAACAAGACGACCGATAACAACAAGGATGCCTGCATCAAGTTGGTCATGAACGAGCGCCTCGTCGAATTGCTCGGCGAAGGCAAGCGCTGGTTCGACCTCGTACGCTATGCGGAGCGTATCGGTGGCGGTTACAACGACGACCCGCGTGAGCCGCAATACAAGGATTGCGCGGAGGGCGTCAAGGACATGATTGAGACGTTCATGAAGAACAGCTACTACAGTCAGTTATATACCACACTCATCAGCCGTACCCAGAACCGTTACGGTCTGTATTGTCCCATCTACTATCGTGAGCGGAGTGCCAACCACTATCTCATCCCCCAGAATCCCGTCTGGAGCCGTGAGAAGGTCACTGACATCCCGAAATAAGCTGTCTAACTTGAAATACATACGATTATGAAAGATATGACAAGCATACGTAGAATCATAGGGGGCATCCTCACGGCAGTCCTCGCGGTCTATATGATATCGTGTACCGAGGACATCAACACCGAGGACCGATTCACGGCCACGGACTACACCATCATGAGCTATCTGGAGTATAGCAATGAAGCCCCCAACTATACCGAGTATGTCAGCCTGCTCTATCAGGTGCCCATCAGCGAACAGTCCAATTCCACGGTGGCACAGCTGCTCTCCACGCGCGGTGCCTACACCTGCTTCGCGCCCAACAACAAAGCCATCTACGACTACCTGGACTCCCTGTATAAGAAAGGTATTATCACCGAGCCTTCCTGGGACGGTTTCCGCTCCGAGGCCACGCTGGACTCCGTCCGCAAGGTCATCGTCTATAACAGCGTGCTCGACGGTAGCAACATCGATCAGGTTTTGGAAATGGGCGACATCAACTCGCAGAACGACGAGGACGAGTTCACCCTCCCCAACCTCAACGACCGCAAGCTTTACAAGACACATATCGACCAGACGGACTCCGTCTTCATCAACGGTGTCTCACTCATTGACCTGAAGAACCGTGACGTGAAGACCCTCAACGGCCGCGTGCATGAGGTGCACGCCGTCATCGCGCCGAGCAACGACACGATGAGTGATATGCTGCGGCAAATGATTGCAGAAGGTGTGAAAGGCTATATCGTGATGGCCAAGCTCATCCTCGCCTGCGGCCTGGATGACACCCTCAGCAAGACACAGGATGATGTGTGGGAAACCCTCTACAAGACCAAGGCGGTGAAAGATCTGCCCCTGCACTCAGATGCGGAAGGTACTGGTCCCATTCCTGACCACCGCAAGTACGGCTTTACCATCTTTGCAGAGCCGGATGCCTACTGGGAAGAGCTGCTGCCTGGCAAGACCTACAACCAGATTGAGGTGGGTGACATCAAACAATTCCTGATTGACAACCAACTCTATCCCGATGCACGTCAGGATGACGACTACACGAATGAGAACAACATCGTCAACCAGTTCGTCACCTACCACATCCTGCCGGAGAAACTGACGCCCGAAAATATCGTCATCCATTATAATGAGAATGGATACTATTACAGTCAGACTGCAGGACAATACAACGTACCCGTCTTTGAGTACTACACGACGATGGGCAAACGCCGCCTGCTGAAGATCTACCAGAGCAAGGAGAGCGCTGATGAAGACCCCGAGCTCCACGACGGCAATGCCGGCATCTACCTCAACCGCTTCCCTATCCTCAGGAACGGGCGCGGCATGTTCAGCGATGAGAGCAACCCCACCAACAACGACTACCACGAGAGCGGACTGTTCAAGGATCCCGGTAGCGCCTTCTGCTATCACAAAGCAGACGAGAACCGTGGCGTACGCGTCAGGTTCCAGGCCGAGGATGCTGCCAAGCACAAGAAGCTGTTGAACAGCTGCATCTATCCTATTGAGCGACTGCTGGTATATACCGAAAACGTACAGAACCGACTTTTCGGCGAACGCATCCGCATCAACATGGCCGCCATGTTCCCCGAGATGATTAACAACGACCTGCGCCGTCCGATGGGCAAATACAAGTTCTCACCAGCAGGTCACAAGACCGGCGGCACCGTAGGATTCCCCGTTGAATATCCCTACCTGGCCGACGTGTCGATGCGCGACGGTACCGGCTTCTACTACCTCTCTGGCTACGGCCGCGGCTGGCATAACTATCAGGGTGATGAGTTCAACATCATCGGTAAGTACGAGTTCACCATGAAGTTGCCGCCCGTGCCCAAGCGCGGACATTATGAGATTCGCTTCGGCGTCAGCTCTGGTTCGTCAAAGCGTAGTATGTGTCAGGTCTATTTCGGTTCTGACCCCAACTACCTGCCTGCCCAGGACATCCCCATGGACCTCCGCATTGGCTTTGTATATCACCGCTTCAAGAACGGCAACCAGACCTCTACATTCGGCTACACCTCAGAGACCGATTACAAGGCAGAAGACAAACTCAGCACAGAAGAACAGGATGAGGTCACCAAAGGCCTGCGTGCACGCGGCTTCATGAAAGGACCCAAGTATTACCATTGCGGAGCCTCCACTTCAGCTGACTTGGGCATCATTAGAGAGAACGTCACGCGACGCATCATGGTGAGCAAGGATCTGGATCCCGATGAGACCTACTACATCCGCTTCAAGAGCGTGCTCGACGACGAAGAGCTACAGTTCTTCATGGACTATTTCGAGTTCGTCGCCAAGGATGTCTATGACAACCCTGTAGAGCCCGAAGACATTTGGTAACCTAAAAACGATCGAAAGCATATGATACGAACCAATTTAACCAAAGTCATTCTCTTAGGAGTCTGGAGCCTCGTCCTGCCGGTCGCCTTCACCTCCTGCACCGATGACCATTTCGATATCCCCGAAGAGAGCGGCCCTGGCGGCGTCGCAACAGAAACGCTGTGGTCGCTGCTGTCCAGCAATCCCGAGCTGTCCAACTTCGCACGCATTGTGGAGAAGACGCCGGCCTTTAAGGATGAGAAGCACATGATTGAGGGCTACACCTTCAAGAACGTCCTTGACGGCAACCAGGTCCTGACGCTGTTTGCGCCCGACAACACGACCTTCACCCAAGCGGATGTGCAGGAATATGAGGCCCTGCTGCAAAGCAACCCCTACGATGCATACCTCCGCCTGGTCGGCAACCACATCAGCCGCAACCGCTATGTGGCATCCGGACTCAATCCGCAGGGCAAACCCGAACGCGTGTTGTTCATCAACAACAAGAAAGCGCACTTCGACCGTCAGGCCAAGACCATCAAGGATATCCCCTTGACCAAGACCAATATCAGTGCGGTGAATGGTGTCATGCACATCGTGGCGCAGCCCATACCCTTCTCGTACAACATCTACGAATACATCCGTGCCAACAAGGGCTATACGCTTCTGAACGACTGGATCAGCCGTCACGATACGCTCTACTTCGACGCCGACCTCAGCGCGGTGGCAGGCACAGACCCGGAGACGGGTGAGCCTATTTACGTAGATAGCGTCTATACTCGCTCCAACTCCCTGTACTACTATTCCTATCAGCCCAGCTCCGTGGAATGGGCCATGCCACACAAGGGCATCGCAGCCAACATCGAGCAGGAAGACAGTATCTGGGCCATGGTGCTCCCCACAGATGCAGCATGGGAAGAGGCTGCCACGAAGATGAGGCCCTGGTACAACTATGCAAAAGCGTACTACGATATGTCCAAGGTGGATGATATGCCGAAAGACAACGCCACATCCAAATCTACCATGATCTTGAATGTCTCGGATGTGCGGCAGGACGATGCCATCGCCATGGACATCGTATCACCCCTCGTCTTCAATGTCCGCATGCAACGCCGCACCAAGGAACAACCGGACTTCTGGACCGTCGAGACCTTCCTGAAGAACCCGATGTACAAGCTCTTCGACACACGTACTGACACCTTCATGATTGACAAGGAGGGTTCAGAGGATGTGCGCAAGCTCCTCTTTGAAGACAAGCAGCCAATCCAAGTCAGCAATGGCTTGATCTACCCGGTGGAGCATTGGAACTATCCCCTCACCTACAACGCCCTCAACGTTGAGGTCAAGGTGACCCCCAGTGCCATCTTCCAACATGTCCGTTATAACCTCACTGACAGCGAAATTAAGGACACGGAGCACTACCAGTATATGTCTCACTATGAGCACCCGGGTATCAACAACAGCAGCGACTTGGCTAAGAAATATGGTACGGTGAGCAAGGATGGTACCTTCATGTCCTTCTATCGCGCCAGCGGTGAGCCACAAGTGTCGTTCAAGTTGAGAAGCAACGATGAGGATCACCAGATTCTCAGCGGTACCGATTACGAGGTCGGCATCGTACTCGTACCTGACTTCTACCGGAATAGCACAGATCCGGAGGACTATCCCGATGCCATCAAGAAGAATCGCCTGACGGTCACCGTCACCTACATCGAAAGCGACAATCCGCTCAAGGAAAAGACAACGCCCAACCTCAAATGGACCAATCCTGAGACGTCGAGCACTACCTCCTATATTGATTATCAAGGAGAGAAAGTGGATACGTTCTGGATGAACGACATCCTCACCTTCCCCTTCTCCTACCGTAATCTGCCCAAGGCTTATCCTACCATCAAGATTGCGTCGAACCGCATTACGACTTCTCTGCAGAAGCAAGGCTATCAGGCCCGCTTTAATTTGGATCGCATCATCCTACGCCCCAAGCAGAGTAATGAAGAATAACGTGAGTATTTAAACCTTCTGATATGACACGTATGAAATCCTATTTCACACATTTCAATGATACGGCCATCCGCTTGGGACTATGCCTGCTCTTAGCCATTGGCGGAAGCTGGACGACCGTGATGGCACAGGATATGTTCGACGAGAACTTCGTTGACAATAGCGCCGAGGCAGACAGCATCGCCCTGGCGAAACGACGCTCGGCCAAGAAGGCAGACAAGGAGTATCCCATGAAAGCGGTCGCCGGACGCATTGTGGACGATGCCACGGGAGAACCCATGAGTGGTGTTCGCGTACAGGCCCTGCAACTGCCGAAGTATTCCACGCTGACCGAAGAGGATGGTAGCTACCAGCTGCAAGTGCCGGAGTTCTGCCATGCCCTCATCGTGGAAGCACCCGAGTACAACATCCTGCAAATGGCCATCAAAGGCGAGACAGACCAAGATGCCCGCCTGCTGAGCAGTAAGTTTAAGACCTACTACACCGATGGCACTTCGATTCTGGCACAAAAGGAAGTCAAGGTCAGCGAGACGAGTTCCCTCAGCATCGAGACCGACATCCAGAACCTGCTTGCCGGTGATATCCACTCCGTCAACCGCAGCGGCTTGCTCGCGCAAGGAGCCTACATGACCATCCGCGGTGTCAACTCCTTGAATGCCAACGCACAGCCTCTGTTCATCATCGATGGCAATATGGTCGATCTCGAAGAAGACCGTACCAGCCTCCACGAAGGCTTCTACAACAACCTGCTCGCAGGTCTGGATCCGGAGAACGTGGAAAGCATCCAAGTGCTGAAGAACGGTACCGCCCTCTATGGCGCCAAGGGTGCCAACGGTGTGATTATCATCAACACCAAGCGCGGTCACAGCATGGCCACTAAGATCAATGTCCGCGTCTATGGCGGCACAGAGCTGGTGCCCAGCAAGATCAAGATGATGGACGGCCCCGCCTACCGCAACTACATCAGTGAGCTGGCAGGTACGGTGAGGGAGGTGCGTGAGTCTGCCACCAGCAGCCTCAGCAAATACACCTTCCTGAACGACGCCCCCGAAAGCAGTAACTACTACTACAAGATCTTCCACAACAACACGGACTGGCAGGAAGACCTCTATCGCAACACCTTCGTACAGAACTATAAGGTGAGCGTGGAAGGTGGTGATGACATCGGTATGTACGCCCTGTCACTCGGCTATGCCGACGGCAAATCCACCCTCAAAGGCAATGACTTCAGCCGTCTGAACCTGCGCTTCAACACCGACATCCAGATCTTCTCGAAGCTGCGTGCCGGACTGGACATCGCCTACAACCAGACCAGCTTCAATGTGCTGGACACCGGTTTCAGTGAAGACTACTCCATGCAGAACATCGGTTCCACGAACGTGCTGGGTCTCCTGCAAGCACCCTTCCTGTCGCCCTACGCCTACTACCAAAGCGACGGCACCGGCGCACTGGCACTCTCCGACTCCTACGCTGGTAAGTATGCCTCCACAGCCTTGTTAGGACAGTGGGTACAGAATCCTTTCCAGTTCGCCAATGAGTTGGATCCCGACATCAATGAGAGCCTCCGCAACCCCTATTGGATCCTGGAGAACGGCAAGGGCAAGAATAAGAACTACGCTGAGCTGACGCAAATCAGCATCAACTTCTTCCCGAAGTACCAGATCACCAAGCAGTTTGCCATCAGCGACCGCTTCTGCTACACCCTGAACCGCAACAACGAGAAGTACTTCCTCCCCATCAATGGTACGACCTTGTACCAGTTGAAGGATTTGGGAGCCATCTCCTCCGTGCTGAAGTCGCAGTTCACCAAGGAAACGACCATCAACAACGACCTGCGTTTGGAATGGGCCAACACCTATGGCGCACATGACATCAAGGTCTTCGCAGGATGGCGCTACAACAACTACAACTACAGCTACTCCTTCATCCGTGGTTACAACAACGAGAACGACAAACTGCCCAATATCTCCAAGAGCATGGCATACGTCAACTACGGTGGCACGAAGGACAACTGGATTGACATGGCCTACTATCTCAATGCAGCCTACAACTTCCAGAACAAGTACTTCGCAGAGTTCACCCTCTCCACACAGGCCAGCAGCCGCTTCGGTAAAAAGACGAAGGACGGCCTCCACATCGGCGGTGTGAGCTGGGGTATCTTCCCGAGCCTGCAACTGGGTTGGGTCATCTCCAACGAGAAATGGTTCAAGCCAGGCAAGGGCATCAACTACTTGAAGCTGACCGCCGGCTTCGACCAGAGCGGTAACGACGGCATTGACTACTACGCTTCCCGCACCTACTGGGAGAGCCAGCGCGTCACGGCCAACACCGTCGGTCTGGTACTGAACAACATCGAGAACACCAGCATCCAATGGGAAACCACTACACGCCTCAATGTAGCGTTGGAAGGCTCCTTCATCAAGAACCGCTTGAACGCAGGTGTTGATTTCTTCATGCACACCACCGACAACCTACTGACGCTCAGCGACATTGATTACATCTCCGGTCTCGGACGCTATTGGACCAACGACGGTCAGCTGAAGAACCGAGGCTTTGAGGTACACGCCAATGGTGCCATCATCAACGAGAAAGACTGGAAATGGGAACTGGGTCTGAGCGTAGGTCACTACACCAACGAGATCACCAAGTTGCCGACTTATAACAACGGTCTCACCGTAGGTGGGACACCCGTCAACGGTATCACCAACAGCATCTATGGTGTGGATAACATCCTTACCGCCGAAGGCTATGCCGCCGGCAGCTTCTTCGGATGGGAAACAGACGGTGTCCTCGCCAGCGATCAAGAAGCCAGCACCGCTGGTAAGTATGGTTACCTGAGATACCCCACCGGCATCGAAAACCGTCCCTATGACGCCTTCCAGGCTGGTGACGTCCGCTTCGTGGACCAGAACAACGACGGTGTCATCGATGACAACGACCGCGTGGTCATCGGTAACCCCAACCCCGATATCTTCGGTAACATCTTCACCGCACTCACCTGGAAGAACCTGCGTCTGGATGTCATCTTCAAGTACTCCTTGGGCAACGACATCTACAACTACCAGCGCAGCATCCTCGAAGGCGGCAACACCACCTACAACCAGACCACGGCCCT
>Ga0310691_10001550_pt1 | contig 34840 bp, 41 predicted proteins | sample 176DNAGHGlowgp2_FD_203887 | JGI IMG/M metagenome (GOLD analysis project Ga0310691, IMG submission 203887) | Sheep rumen microbial communities from Palmerston North, Manawatu-Wanganui, New Zealand - 1766 DNA GHGlow gp2 (v2) (version 2) | ecosystem: Host-associated > Mammals > Digestive system >... | reverse complement strand
CCGATAGAAACCCTTTTAAACTTCGGTGTAGCCATTAGGTCGTGGTGTATCTAATTCCGTTATTACAACAAGGTTGACAAACCTTGTCAATCCCCCTGAAATTGAAATTCAACGCCTTGTAGACGTTATCGAGTTCGGCGATAAGGCCGTTTCGCGAAGCGACCGTGTTGCCTTTACGGTCGATGTCGAAATCACCGTCAAGCAGCCTAACTAAGTCGGGTTTGCTGACGTTCAGCGAGTTGCGGTTGGTACGCACATTCGCATTGTAGAGCATCTCGCGCAGGAAATCGACAGCCACCGATTTGAGTATCAAGTCGGTGAACTCCGCCCTGTGGCGAATGATGAAGTCGGTAAGGTCGCAGACCACCGAAAGCCGCAGGTTCAAGCCATGGTTCGACAAGTAAGTATACTCGTTATCGGCTAAATCCCACATAAACGGCTCGCCTTCTCTGCCCTCATCCACGACTTGCTGGCTCACCATAAACGGATGAACTTCCAAATACTTCGACCAGGCAAGATAGGACGAGTAATCAACAGATGAGCAAGAGCCACAGGGAGCCTTTGACCAATCCCGGTTCTTGTAGATGGCCTTGTTGTTTTCGTTTTGCTCGTAAACCAAGTAGTAGCTGCCACCTGCATCAGTGTCCTCGCTAACATATGGCAGGTAAAGAGGCTCATCGAGTTTAAACCACTGCAAGCCTCCACCGGTTTTCGTGTAGTCAAGCCGTAAAGTTTTAAGCGGCGCCGGATGACTGGAGTGGAGCAAGTATAGAGTGATGTTCGAGGTGCTTACAAATTGCAGGCCAATCTCATCAATCTTCACGGTCACGCCGTTGTAACGAGCGGGGACAAGCTCAAAGCCGGCCCACTTGCCGCTATACTTCTCGCGGTCAAGCAGTCGGCCAGCTTGGTCGAACAGCGTCCTGCTATCCACGATGGATTTGGCCGTGCCTTTGGCCATACGCTCCGTATAATAGCGCGTTATGGCTTTTTGGACGTAGCCCCTCGTCTTGGTACGAAGCCAATCTGAAAAAGCCTTTTCGCTTGTAAAAGGTTCCCACTGGCGGGACGATGGCGGAAGGTTCGTAGTCACCGTCGCTATATAAAGCTTGTTATCCTCCTCCCACCTCACAATCGAGCCCTGGAGATACTCAGTATCATCCTCGTACGCAGGCCAATTGGTGTTAGCGAAATCGGGGGCGATGCTTATAAGATTAGTCAAGGTGAGGAAGGGGTGTACGCTTTGGTAGTACAAACCCGATTCACTCTCTGACAAATCAGTGGCGAGTTGCATTTGGGCGGGGTTGTAAGGCTGCTCCCAGCCTACGAGCTTCATAAGAGCATCTACGGTTTCTTCGATTCTGAACATGGCGAAAAGGTTTTTTTAATTAAAGTTGGAGGGAGGCGGCGAACCGCCTCCCTGACAACCGAAACGACCGTTTAGACTTGTGAAGTGTAAACAGGGCTGTTTTCGTCGTTGACCACCTTGACGGGCATACCGTACTGGGCACCAGCGTTGTCGATTGAGAACGACATGATGGGGCTGGGACGGTTGTCCGCGTCGCTGTTGTAGGCGGTGAGGAAGGCCACGTCAACGGCGAAACCGTAGTGCTCCTTGCGGGTGCGGGTCATGTCGGCGGTGGCTGCACCAGCGATGCCACTGTAATCGCCCACGGAGTCGTAGAAGTACGTTCCGCAAGGGATGTTCAGGAACGGCAGGTTGATGATGCCCCACTCGTGGCCATCACCGCTACGGGTACCGAGTAAGCAGTCGCGCTCGAAGCGGGTCAGCATACCGATAGAACCGTTTTGGATGGCGTAACCTTGAGCGTACAGGTTTTCGTCCTTCACGATGGAGTTGGTGAAGTCGAAAATCTTGCCGGCCCACTCGTTACGCTTATTGACCACGTTGTAGGTGTCCTTCTGGGCGAGCTTCTGCAGCAAGCTCTCCACACCAGCGTCACCGACGATGGTGAGACCGCCAAAGAAGTCGTCGGCACCCATCATCACCTCAAGGTCGCCGAGGACGTTCTCGCGCTGGTTGAAGGTGGCTTCGAGGTTGTTGCCGACGAACTGGTACAGCAGCGGGTTGCTCAGCACGCGGGTCTTGGCAGCGGCCAAAGCGGTCAGAGCGGCAGCGTCAAGGTCTTTGGCCAAGGCGAAGATGTACTTCATCATCTTGGTCTCGAAGTCGCGCTGCATCTTGATTTCATTGTTCATGTACATGGCGGGGGTGATGGTGAAACCCCATGCGTAGGTCGCAAAGGTAATCTGCACCATGCGAGAAGTGTTCTCGCTGTCGCCAATCAGCACGTCACGAGTGTTACCGATGCTGATGTTGCCATCGTAGTCGATAACAGGGGTCTCCAGCGTACTGCCGATGGACAGCCTGGCTTTTTCCTTCAAATCGTCGGTCAAAATGCCAGTCGGGTCCTCCGACATACGCTTGAAAGCGTCCAATGCACCGTAACGGCTGCGTCTCAGCTCGTACTTGTCAAGATACGAGCTGGCTCTCATGTTCTGAGTTCTCGTTAAAATAAGTGACATAGTTACTTGATTTTTAAGGGTTTATACTTATATTGTCGTTAGCCCTCGCGTCGTTACCCATCGCGTCACGGTGGCATAGGTTATTATCGTAGCGGCAGTTCCGCCACTTTGTTATCCTGCCTCAACTGGAAGGCCTGCTCCGAAAACTCGGCTTGGTCGCGGGTCAATCCTTTTTGCAGCAGGTAGTTCTCGATAGCGGCGTCCGCCTCAATTTGGGTGCGAATGTTGGCCATGTCAAGCATAACCGCGTTGCCTCCGGCACCGCCCCTCGGAGGTGTCGTACCGCCCCCCCTCGTGGTGCCATTGTCGAGAACGTCCTTGAGCGAAGTCTCGCGAAGCAGTTCTGACACCGTGTAGGGGTTGTAAGCGTTATTCTTGTTGCGCAGCACTTCGTTGTTGGCGTCGCGCAGCTGAACGGTTTTCACACCGTTTACTTCGTTGACCTCAACGTTACCCTTCGCGAGAATTTCACGCTTCGCGGCTTGCAACAAAGCACCCTGGACAGCTTCAGAGATACCCGCCTTGAACTTCAGTCCTGCGGCTGCGGCTGCAAACTCGCTGTCGAAGCTCATGCCGACGAGCTCTTTGGCGTGGTTCGTCTTCAGCTCAGCGATTTCAGCCTCCTTGGCGGTCAATTGGCCCTGCACCTCGGTAGCAAGTCTCTTAGCGTCAGCAAGGTCCTTTTTCAGCTGCTCGTCCGTAGAGCCCTTAGCAATCTTGTCCTCAAGGCTGGTAACCTTGGCGTTGGCTGCGTCAAGCTGCGTCTTATAATCGCCGAGTACGCGCTTCACGAAGTCGTAGGACTTCTCGCCGTTGTTCTTGGTAAGCCCTGTAACGCTGGTCACGTCAGCGTCGTACTGGCCGTGCAACTCGCCAATCTTGCGGCTAAGCGCGGCCTGCTCCGCGTTATTAACGGCAGTCAACATCGTGGCCAGTTGCTCGTCTGTGAGGTTGTGGCCTTGCGGCAGCATCGCTTTTAATTCTTCAATCGTAAACATGGTTTGTCGTTTTTTCGGTTGTTACTTTTTTTACTTCGAAACCCTGGCTTCTCCGTAGGGGTCGTGAAGCACCTCAAGGATGACGTACCCCAACTTGGCATGGTTGGCTTGGAACAGCTTCCATTCCCCGTAAGAGAAAGCTTGTACATAAGGCGTACCGATAGGCTTGCCCGTTTGGGGGTCAAACTTGGTCCCACGACGGATTTTCAACCAAACCTTACGCTCAGCACCCTTCGGCACAGTAAAGCCCTTAGACGGCTTCTTTTCGGCCTTTTGCGCGGGTTGCGGTTCGGGCTCAGGTTGCGGTTCGGGTTGCGGTTCGGGTTGCGGTTCAGGTTGCGGTTCAGGGTTGAAGTCCGCCAGAGCCATAGCCTCTTCAAGTTCGGCCAGTTCCTTGGCCAACTCGTCGTTCCAGTTTTCGGGCTGGTTTTGCTTAATGTCAAGCAGTTGTTGGTGTCGTTCCGACAGCGTTTCCAGCGTCGGGGACTCGTTTTGCGTCTTCTTTGGCATAGTCGTTCAGTTTATTGATTATGATATTTACTTTTTCGCGGAGCGGCAAGTTGATACCGAACTCCGTTATTTCCATATTGTCGCGCTCGAAACGAGCGATATAAGTGCTGAAATTCAGCTTGACGAGGAATTGCTCCTTACTGATTACATTGGTGGAAAGCATCGTTTCCATCTCGGTAACTTTCATATGGGGGTAAGGCTCAAGCTGCTTCAATAGGCTCATGCGTTTCAGCAGGAGCGGGTTATTACGATACTCGACCTCAATAATCTGCTGGGAAATCGCATCAAGCTCGGACTGCGAAGCCCCGCTGTCCTTGGCGGTCTTGTACTTTTCATAAAGCTCATCGACCGTGAACAGGTAGAACTCCGTGCCCCAGTTGATGGACGAGCCAAGGAACGCAGCACCATAGCGCAACTTACAGATAGTGTTCTCAACGAAACGTTGGGCCTCCTCGAAGTTCGTGGTGATGCTGTTCAAAACCGCAGTCTTGCTTTCAAAGTTAGCGGCGACCTGCGCCTCGTTGATAGCCTCTTTGTCCTCGACCTCACCACCGGAACCAACAACCTCGTTGCGTATCTGCCTGGTTGGGCACCGGCACTTCAACGAAAGAACCAGCACCGGCAATCCGACGCTTGGAACACACAGGGCAGACCTTGACTGACCCATCGGCCAAAATCTGATAATGGTCGTTAGCGTCTCGCAAGAAACCGCCATCACAATATTCGCCTGTCTCGTTATTCTCGAAATCGCAGTCCGCTTTGTACGCGCTATAAATAGGATAGGCCGCGTAGGTGTCAAGGTGGCGCTTCGATATGGCGAAGAACAGGTACCAGTCAAGGTTGGAAAGTTCCTTTGTGAGCGGGTTGCGCTTCAGCTCCTTGTCGCTCATGTTGACGAACGAAGTCCAGAAGAACCTCGCAGGTGTGAAACCCAAACCGTGACGCGACAAGCTCATAGGCGTAGGTAACAACTCGCCTTTGTCGTCGATTTGATAGACCCCTATCTCCTCTTTGTCGAACACAGCGACGCGGTTGCGCGGTTGCTTGAACGCTAACCACTCGAACCGACCACGGGAATCCATCTCGTAGTCCAGCACGTCGTCAATCTCCAACCAATAAAAATAGGGTTCTGGCAAGTCGGTGGTCTGCTTTTCTGGCAGGTCAACCACGAGAATGCTGTTTGGTGAGACTTTCATCTTGTCCCAACCAACAGTTTTCCAAATGTCCGGCTCGCGCAATTCGTTCTTACGGTAGCGTAACCAATCCTCGTGATAGCGGTTATCGGTGAAGCTGTAGTCAAACGAGGCATTCCTGCTGTGGAACACCTTTTCCAACTCGTGGTAAATGTCCTCGACAAGCGCGGTGGAAGGAAGCGGAAAGCGGAACAGCTGTGCAAACACATTGAATTTGTCGAGGGGCAGCATACCTTTGACCCAATCCAAAAACAACGAAGCCTGCACTCCAGCTTCGGCTGGTGATAGACTGGGCTCGGTATGGAAGCGGATGCGCTGCTGCAGCGACTTCGCCCGAATGAGCGTTGTCGAATGCAGTCGCCTCTGCACTATCTCCTTGACTTGTTCAAATCTCATAGCTGTTACTCCTTTGCTTTTTTCTTTCGGATAAGTTCGCCGTTGACAAACTCGTAGGGGCTGTCGGGCGGCAGCACCCAGCCGCTCGCCTCTTCGCCCATAGCGAGGATTCGAGCGGCATGGGGTAATTCAAACTCATGGCTCACAGCCACGTCGTTTGCGCCGACCAACAAAACCTTATGATTAACCTTGTTTCCCATAATGGCAGAAATAGCGGAAAATAGCTTGCTAAAGCATTAAGCCGAAGCCACGTTAGCAAGGTCGGTCAGAGGATTGAAGTCCAGTGTACCTTGCTTGACGATGGTGAACTTGTCAGACCAGTTCGGCAAGAACGAGAAGTTAATCTCGTTGCTGTCGGGTTCCGAATAGCCGCCCAGGTTCAAGTCGCCCACGAAGAACTCCTGCACAGGAATCGGGTAGTAGGTCGTCGGGTTGGCAAGGTCGTCGGCTAAGCAGCCGATGTTGCCGTACTCGTCGATGAGGTACACACCGATTTCCTCGCAATAGTAGTCCTTCATAGCCTCGATGGTGGCTTGGCTCTCTTGGTAGAACACGCCTGTGAACTGGGTGGCTTCGCGGCCAATGGCCATCGGCACACCGCCACGGGTCTGGTTGTCGCCTCCGAAGGTACGGACAACACCCGGTTCGGTCTCAGGGTTCTGGACATACGGCGACACGGTGATTTTCGTCCCGTCCGAGGCGGACAGCTTGGCGGTCCAACTGGCCTTGGCCGTAATCGGGTCGGTGGAACCCGAAGCGGCGAAGGAGTTCTTGGTAGCACCACTGGAGAACACGCGCTGGAACAGGAGCTTCTGCGTCTGACCGAAAGCGACCTTGCAGTCAGCCACGGTCAAGTCTTTGATATGTGCGCCCAAAGGGCATCCACAGTTAAGTCCCATAATGATTTGTTTTAAGGGTTAGACATATAATCTACGCACCAACCAACGGTGCGACCGACTGCAAAAATAGCGAGGCGAGCGGACTGGCGGAGGGATTTTAATGGAATTAACTATTTACGACTCGTACGCCCTGCACGGCTATCTTATGCTCTCGTACTTCTACGACAAGCGTAACACCCTCTGGAGCGTCGTCGTGGGCGGACTTCTTGGCGTTCTTGCGGTAGCTCATCAGGGCCTTGTAGAACTTAGGCCACATACGCTCCCAGCCTTCGGGGAAGAGTATGTCGTTCTGCGCGATGGCTGATGCGGTGAAGATGCGGGTGAGCTTGTTGCCGGTCTGTGTGAACGTGCGTATGGTGGTGCGCTTGTTACGCTTCTCGACGCGGAGCTTGCGCTTCACGGTTCGGGCAAAGCCCCTACCACCGTTGTTCGATTCAATGTAGGATATGTAGATGCCATCGCGGTCGAGCATATCGGTTACAAGCTGCTCGGTAACCTCCATGGGCTCGTCTGTGAAGACAACGTTGATAACGTAAGCGTACTCAGGCGTGTCGATGAAGTCGATGGAGCACAGGCTGTCCGCGCCAGTGTCCGCCGTGTCGGTCACGTTGAGGCGGCAGCGTCGCGGAACGGAGGGAAGCATATCGGGACGGTAGGTGCGAAAACCGAGGCTGTACATCAGGCCCTCCTTGGGTGTCGGGTCCTGCATATACTGTGCGTCGAACACGATGGGGTTACGCTCGCGTAGGCGGTCAAGCTCCTCGAGGGTATGCTTCAGCGGCCAAAGGGCGGAACGCTTCCCCGTGGCGGGGTCGGTCTGTATAGCGGGGAGACTGAGGACGCGCCACTCGTCAGGTTCGCTCTCCATGAGGTAGCCGCAAAGGTCGTGCTCGTGGAGACGCTGCATGATGATAATGATTGGGGTGTTACGGCTATTCGCACGGGAGCGAATAGTGTTCTCGAATCGGGTGTTGATGCGTTCGCGGGTGAGGTCGGACTCCGCGTCCTCAGGCTTCACAGGGTCGTCGATGATGATGGCTCCGCTGAATACCCGGGTCACATCCATTTGGTCGAGCAAGGCTATGACCGAGTCGTCCAACGCGAGGTCGTCGAAGGGTGAAGGGGTTTCAAGACGCGACGATAGGCCGAGGTGAGGAGCAGGGTTGGTCAGGCTGGCCGAGTTGGTGTCGCCCGCACCAAAGCCTGTCACCTGGCCTTGTGTTGAAACAGCGTAGAACTCTCCGCCTTGGGCGGTTTTCCACCGCTTAGCCGAGCCACGTTCTTTCTCCAAGCTCGAGTTGGGGAACAGCTCTTTGTAGAGAGGAAGCTGCATCGTGCTTCGTATGGTGTCGGAGTTGTCCTGTACGAGCGTATCGGAATAGGACAGGTGTAAGAAGCGGCACTTCGGGTTAAGTGCGAAGCACCACGAAACGAAGCACTTCACGGCCAGCTCGGTTTTGGAGTAACGAGGCGGTATGTTGATAATAAGGCGGTTGCACTTACCATCCACTACGTCTTGCAATGCGTCGATGATGAGCTTGTGGTGGCTTGATACGATGAACGACTTGCCGTACTGCGCCTTGAACATGGCGCGGGTAAAGTCCTCGAGGGACGACAGCAAGTCAAGAGTGAGCATCTGCTTAGGGTCTTGTACGGTCTGGGAGTTCGGTCGGTTCTGCATAGCTTAGAGGTATGAGGTATGAGGTATGAGGTATGAGGTATGAGGTATGAGGTATGAGGTATGAGGTATGGGGTTACTGGAGCAATGTCTCGCGTATCACGAGGTAAGCCTCGCGGCTGACAGGGGTTGTCGGGACGATGGTCTGTGGGGTGGCGGGTAAGGCCGGGTCGGGCTGACCGCCAAGGCCCAGCGATACGTTGGCGTTGTTTGACGGTTTGCCGAAGATGCGGTCCCACAACCGCTCCACGGTCGCGGTGTCGCCTCGTTGCACGTCCCCGAGCAGGCGGTTGATGATGGTCTTGATAGCGACAGGGACGGCAGGGTTGTCGCGAATCGTGATAAGCTGCGCTTCGGAAGCGGTAAGCAGTGCGGCTAAAAGGTTCTCGGTGTCCGCCTTGGTCAGCCCTCTGTCGAGGTTGACGTTGAGCTCCTGCATGAGGCGGGTCACCTCAGCTTTGCGGTTGGAAAGCACAGGCGCAAGCGTCTGGGCGGGGTCAGGGCTCTCCTTGGAACGGAGCTTCTCGATGGCGTAGGGCATCGTCTCAGCCTCTAACTCCTCTATGACGGACACCTCTTGGGCTATTTGCCCGGCCTTGCGGTCGTCGCCTCTCTCCTGTGCATCCGCGAGAGCGCGTTGGCGAGTACGACGCAAAGCGGACAACTCTTTACGCGTGCGCTTACGCACGGTCGCGTCCGTGAACTGTTCAATATCCTGTTTGCGAGTAGCGTCAGAGGCGAGTCGGCTGTTCAGGCCCTCGTCCCCATGGTCAGGTACAAGTAGTCCGAGAGCGGCGTCCATCTCTTCAAGTATTCTGTTCTGCATACCAAATTCAATTTGTTTCGGTTAGACGCTGCAAAAGTATGGAAAAATATGTAAAAGCGGCAAGGACATATCTATAATTTTATGGAAAACGCCCCGATAAGGCCGAAAACAAGCCGATAGAGCGCGGGTAAGGGCGGATATGGTACGGGAATAGGGTCAGGGCGACAAAAAGGCCGTGGCGGGCGGGAAATGAGGTCAGGGTGAAAGCGGGGGCGGCGGGGCGGACAGAGGAAGGTCCTCGCGGAAGCGGGTGGTCAGGACGGCGGGAAAGTGTTAAAGAAAGTTGGGAAACGGACTGTTTGGCAATCTGTTTCCCAAAATCTTTTAACATTTAGGCTGTAAGCCGTTGAAAACGAAGCGGGTAGAAAAAATTTCGATGAAACTGAGAAAAAAGTCTGTTTCCTAAAAAATTTTAGCAATTGCTCATAACCGATTGGTAATCAGCGAGAAAAAAAGTTTCGTGAACAGAATAAAAAAGTCTGTTTCCCAAAAAATTTTAACACATTAATACCTAATCGGTTGATTTTCAGCGAGATAGCAACCCAAAAAATGGCAATTTTGGTCGTGAAACCGAGCAACAGACCTGCAAACTTTCTACGGCGGAGTGAAACAGACAACAGAAAATCTCCTACGCGCCTAATACGTAGCGTATACATACCTATGTGTGTGCCTACCGCCTGCGTGTGTTTTTTATTAGGTCAGTTATAGAAAGTTTGTCCATTTTTTGGCGACTTGGTTGCAACGTGCTGATACTCAGGGGCGCGAGCAGCAACCAATTTTGTGAACAGACTTTTTCTGTTGCTTTTGAGAAAAAAGTTTAAAAACGTAAACGGCTGAAAGCCAGAATGATATGCCCGAAATGTTAAAAAATTTTGGGAAACAGACTGTGAAACAGACTTTTTTCTCTGTTCACTCGAAAAAAGTTGGTTACCTTGATTTTCAGCGAGTTGCAACCAAGTCGGCTGAAAAGTACCCCAACTAATTTTGTTAAGGAAAAATTTTCGTCGAGAAAATGCGCCCTTAAAAGCGTTAAGGCGGGCTTCTGGCGGTGGAAAATTATTTTTACCGAAGATGAAAATTTGTTTGTAGACTTAAAAGCGTTAAGGGATTTGGTAGCCTTAAAAATGTTAGGGTTGTATCGGTCGGGAAAAATTTTTTGGCGGTTGAGGCGGACTGGTCGGACCATCATCTTTAAAGGAGAGCCTCCAGATATTCAGGGTAAAGGGTGCAAATGTTAAAAAATAGGGGGTTCGCCAGACCGCCCTACCCCCTATTTGTTAATTATTTTTAAGCAGTGTTAAGGCGAATTGGGAAATCGGTCGACCTGGCCGGTCGAGTGTTAAACTATTTTATGTTATTAAAAAAGCGCATAAAAAAACCGCCCGAAGGCGGTTTGTTAATTACTTTTTACCCTGGCGTTTGCCCCTGGTAGATTTGCTCTCGGCCGTGTCGGTCGGTTCGGCCGTGTCGGTCGGTTCGGCCGTGTCGGTCGGTTCGGCCGTGTCGGTCGGTTCGGCCGTGTCGGTCGGTTCGGTCGGTTCGGTCGGTTCGGCCGTGTCGGTCGGTTCGGTCGGTTCGGTCGGTTCGGTCGGTTCGGTCGGTTCGGTCGGTTCGGTCGGTTCGGTCGGTTCGGTCGGTTCGGTCGGTTCGGTCGGTTCGGTCGGTTCGGTCGGTTCGGTCGGTTCGGTCGGTTCGGCTTGTGGTAGGTTGGTGAAATCGATTTCGTCGACTCTCAAACCACGTTCCGCAATTACGCGCGCGACGTTGCGCGCCTTGTCAATAATAACGTTGACTGATGCTTCATTAAGTGAGGCCTCGTTGAACACTTCAACGGCCTCCGCTGACAAGTCAAGCGTGCCCGCGGCCACTGTTGCACCCATCGCGCCCGAAAGTACGCGGAACGCGTTTAATTTATCCGGCCAGTTGGCCGTTACGCTCAGGTCGCGCGCACCTATTAATAAGGTGCGCAGGGCTTCGTTGGTCAACCCTTGCCAATCGGCCGATTTAATAACCGCAGCTACTGCTTTCAAGTCCTCAATTTGAGCGGTTGCGAGGGCTTCGCGCAACGCGGCCAGCTTGGTTTGAAGTCTACCAATTTTCTCCGTCACGGATTGAATGTCGGCGCGTATCATTGCGGCGGGTCTGTTGTCCGTTTCGGCCGTGGCTTCTGTTCGTGTCACTTCGTTTAATACGGTGAAACGGTGGAACGTCGCAACGGCTCTACCGCTTACGGTTGCAAAGGTGGCACGGTTGTTTGTCTTGTCGAACGACACGCCCCGCAGGGTTGCTTCGATTGTGGTCGGCTTGCCGTTCACGTTGTGCGTAAAACGTACGGGATAGCCTTTAATTTGTTCGGCTGTCAACTTGTAGTTCGCAAGTTGTAAAGGTGTCAATTCGTTGGGCTTGACCTGGTAGCCCGTTTCACCTTGTTCGGCTTCGCGCCAGATGAAGTTTCCATTTTCATCCATGCTCAAGGCGTAGGCCTTGTTGATTTCAAATCTGTTTTCCATTTTTGTAAGTGTTTAATTATTAGTTATTCGGGCAGTTCGTTGGGTCGCCCGTTTCGCCCGTCCGCGGTATCTCTACCGCTTTGACGGTGCAAAGTAAAACATTTATTTTCAACTGACAATGCGTTTAATTGAAAAATTTTTCATCGCGCCGCCTAACCGCTTGATACTCAACAAGAAAAAATTTCATCGTCTACCAAAAACCCGCCAAAAATAGCACCTTGTTTAAAAGGTCACCCAAATCGCCGCCATCCGTGCCGTCCGAAATGCCATCAAACCGAAAAATCGAAAATAAACCCCTTTTTAATCGTTTTAAGACGTTTTTACCCCTTCGCCATATAAATATATCATCCGCCCCGCAAAAACGCCACAGACACGATTTCATCATAAAACCTTAACAATTCAGCACCGCATCATCCGAGAGTTAAAAAAAGATGTGCCCTCGGTCGGGATGGTGTGTGCATCCCGCCACGACTTGAATTGTTAAAAGCCATTAAGGCAGATGTGTGAAGTGTTAACAATCGGTTAACCAAAAATTCGTTAATGCGCACCACAGCTCGTTAAAAAGAATTATGTTAAAAATCTGCGGGTACTGCTCTCGTTATGTTAAAAATCGTTAACCAAATATCTGCCAACACTTATAAGGCCCTGTCAAAACCCGATTTTCGACCCACCGATTTTTTCGGAGTTTTTCTGCCGAAACGCTTTTCCGAGCCCACCGATTTTTTCGGAGACAAAAAAGGCCAGCCCGCTTTTTCAAGCGAACTGGCCCAACGGCTTCCTACGGCCACAGTGTTAGGTCTCCTCGATGGTTAGTTTGTCGGGGTCAGTTGTTATGATGAGCGTCTCGCCTTTCGTGTCGTACCTCGAGAAGTCGAGTACCCTTTGCATTATACGGTCAGCTTCGCACTTGCTGAGGTTGCGCAAGTCGTAGTTTTTGTGTACCGTGTAAAGCGTTACCCTGTACTTTTGCTTACCGCTTACCTCGTGGGTAGGGACTTCTTCGATAAGGTCGATGTTCCTGAAGTTGAATATGGTATCGGTGTAGCACTCATTAATCGGGCGATGGTTTTTTAAAACAAGTGTTTTCATAGCTTATTCCTCCCACTCGATTTTTACAGTATCTACACAATTCACTACTACTGCTGCTTTTTTCGCGTCTTCCTTGGTGAGGTACACGTACCCGCTGCATTCCCCTTCTGGGTACACGTTAATCCAGCCCTCGTGTTTTTGGGTCTTCATAACGAGGTCAAGTTCTGGTCTGTTCACTACCGCACTTCGGTACTCACCTTTGTCGTTGTAGCGGTGTACTTTTTCAAAACCCCCTTCCTCGACCAGCGCGACCACACAGACTTTTTCGTCTATGCCCTCGTGAGGGTTGTTTGCGTCAACGCAGATAACGCGAGCCGGCAATCCGTTTTTCGTCATTACGGGCTCGCCATCTGCAGCTTTTTCCAGATTAAAGGGTCTCATTCCTCACCTCCTTTCCCGTCAAGGAGCAGCACCCCTCTTACTTCCTCCCCGAAGAGGTCTGGGAACGTAGCGAGCATCAGCGCGGATTTCGAGCGGTAGTATTTGCTATCGAGCTCTTGGCTCGTAACGTCATTAAACTGACACCCCTCGCCTACCAAGGTGTAGGATTCCCTTACGGCCTTGTCGCCAGCGGCAACATATAGGCTTTTAATTTTAAGCTCCGTAGGCTTGTTGTTCACCATCCGGTAGCACTTGTCTCCCAGATTGTACTTTGTTTCGATTTTCATATTTGTAGATTTTTTAGGGTTATTGATTATCTGCTAATTCCAGTTCGTTTTTGGTCAGTACGGCTTCAACCAGGGAGCCTATCGTGAGCGCAGAAGCGTCTACTATGGCTTCCTCAGCTTTTTTGCCGAGCTTCTTACTCGTTTCTTTCACGAGACGCTTGTATCCCGAAAAGGCCGCGTAGGTTTCGATTGTGCAGCCGCCACGCTCCTCCCGTATCACCGGTGAAACTTGAACGTAATACCCACGCTTCTCGTTGTTGTAAGTGAAGTAATTGATACCTCCCTTTGAGTAGTACACTTCTACTCTCAGGTGCGTAGCCTCTTTGTTGGGCTTCAACTCCTTGTAGGTAATATGGACCGTATTACTCATATCTGTAGATTTTTAGAGTTCGGATAAATCGTAGCCTTCCTGCTCAAGAGCTTTTTTGACCGCTTCGGGCAGTTCGTAACAACCATCGTAATCGACTACGACCAGTTCGCTTTTATTATTGATTTCAACGTAGAAGTTTCCCGAAACATAGCTTTCGCTATCCTCGCCATCTTGGTACTCCCAAGTTTCGTTTTCTGGGTCGATGCTGACCCACTCGTCTTTTTCATTTACGAATTCCATAGTGTTGTAGATTTAATGTTTTTCGGCAATATTGCCATTGTCGGCAGGAGGGACTCGAACCCTCTAAGCGGCCAACCCGCCTGCCGAAGCCCTGCCTATTCAAGCTGCAGGACGATGTACGAGTCATTTTCGCAAAGGACGAAGATGTTCTCCTCGTTCCCCGAAAGGCAGGACTGAACCTCGATGCCGTAAAGTTTCCACCATCTCGCCGTTACGCAGAAATAGGTCGCGTCCTTGAGAAGCTCCAGACCGATACCGAGCGCGTACTCGTTTCCGAAGTACTCACGGAACGCCTTCTCGCGTTCCCACTGGGACTCATAGCCCTCACCGTCCCAGATGAAGCAGTCCTCGAAAGTGATTGAGCCTTGGCAGGCTTTTCCGATTAGCATGGCGGCGTTCATGGTCTACCTCCTTCCTTGCTTTTCGCTCCACCCGCAAGCATGATGCAGAGAAGCAGGATTGCACTTGTGAGGGCAACCGCTAAGGCTACCCATCCGTAAACGCCCTCGCTGTCGAGAGCCATACCCGCCACTAACATGATGGCGAGTAGGATAAGTTTCAATGCTTTCATTTTCTTACGATTTAGTAGTTTTTATAAATTACTTTACGCTCGTCGATAAGGCTTGTTGCTTTGCAAACGATACATCTGGTTTCCTGCCGTTGGCAGAACTCAACCGCGTCCTCTAATAAGCTAAATAGCCCTACATAGTGGTAAGTCTCTACTGAAACTTCTTCCCAGATTTCGTACGATTTCATAGTGTTGTAGTTTTGTTGTGTTGTCGTTGATGCAAAGGTAATAAATAAATAAAGGAGTCAAGCATTTTTTTCAATTATTTTTTATTAGACGCTCTAAAACATTGATTTTCAGCGCGAAACAATTTTACTAATACCCGAAAAAAGCCTATAAAAAAGCCGTTGAAAATCGTCCCAACGGCTAAAATGCTGAAAATCAATTAGTTGATAGTTTTTCCGTTCTCGGTCTCGTCAACTGGTACCCTCGTGAAGTCTGGTTGTATCTTGACGACCGACTCGTCACGGCGGTACGCTTTCTCGAACAGCCCGATGATTTCGTTGTACAACTTAAAGGACTGCCTGCGGTAGAAGCTCTTGCGTTCCCCATCCGTGGTAAGCTCCAGTTGGTGGTCGTTCCAGTACTTTTTTTCGAGTATCCCGAACCACTGGCGCAGGGCTTTTTTCGTGAAGCGGTAAACCAGCTTCCCGTGTGTTTCGGAGCCTCTATACTTTCCAGAGTACTGCCTCGTATCGTCGATAGTGTCGATTAGTGTGCTGCCGCACCATACCTGCGTCACCCCTCCCATCGAGTAGCCCGACTTTCGCAGTCCGTAAGGAACGCCCTTGTAGAGGCGGAGTAAACTTTTCGGTATGCCGCACTGCCTAAACTTCTCGAATTTCAGTAGGCGGTCTTGGATTTGGACCCGAGCCGACACCAGCTCGTCGTAAGTCATCTCATAGCTGTTTTTCATTTTGAGTAGTTTTTTAGGTGTATGATTTTTTCGGTAGGTATCTCCATACGAGGGACTAACAATCTGGTCTGTCCAGTGTTTTCGGGTTGCCTCAAAACGACAACGCTCCTTGGGAACAGCGAGGAGGCTTCCACCTCCATCACAACCTCCTTGTAATGGTACTTATCGACCAGTATGGTGGCATTTTTCGGGTTCGCCGCCTCGTCGTCTGAGACGAAAGGCAGGGCGCATACATTGTACATATCCCCCTCGCGCAGCGGCTCCAGAGCCATACCGATTTTTTCGAGTAGCTCGGCTAACTTTTTGCAACCGACAGAACCCGCGAGACAGCGGGCCTCGCACCATTGCGAGTAGGCTCTACGGCTGGCCCCAAGAAGCAAGTGCTCCTCGGTCAGCTCGGCTTGTGTGTAGTGGTGGGGGTTGACCTCGAAGCGGATATAGTAACCAGACAGATTCTCACTCGAACCATCCTTGAAATAGGCCGATACACGGATAAAGTGCTTAATCTCTGGGTCGAAGCCGGCCATTTCGGTTTTTTCCGTGTTTACTGGCGTAAGCAGCCAGTTGAACTCTCCGTAGTATGTTCTCATAGCAAATCCTCCTCCATTTCGATAACGATTGCATTTTGCCCCTCCAGCCAACCAACGGCATCATAACAAGCGAAAGGCATACCCGCTACCATACTTCGGTTCGCCGTGTTTACGGCACACATTTGGTATCGACTACCGTAAAAGAGTATGACATCTGCGTTAATGTAGGTCGCGGCATCGAGGAATTGTCGAAGCACACCCCACTGCACCGCCGCTGCGTATCGTGAGCCGAAAAGCAGGAACACCGATGGCTCGCCTTTTTGGTCGTTCTGTCTCGGCAACTTCTCCTTATGCGGGTAGCCGAGTTTGTCGAAAGCTGCCATGATTTTTTTCGGGTCGAGCGGCTTGAACGGCGCCCAGTGCAAGTAAGGTCTGTCCACTATGTTGTGCCACGGATACACAGGTATGCCGGCCTCCTGCGTTTGCAGTACCTTCAATCCATTGACGTAGGTACCCGCAGGGAGTACTGTGGACGTAACCTCGTCGTAGGTGTCGAGGTTGATATTAGTAGGCTTTTCGGTGTTGAAACTTTCGGTCTTGACCAGAAGCACCGTGCAGGACGCGCGGTTGAGGTAAATCGATTTATTCTCCTGGTACTGCACAAAAGGCCTTTCCGACTTTTTACCCTCGCAGAGCGAAATGGCTTTCCAAGGGTCGTAGTTTTTTAGGGGTGCATCACGCAGAAACTCCTGCGCAAAAAAGAACCTACCTTTTGTCAGTTCGGGGTGGTCACAGATACCCTTTGCGAGTTCAAGTGCGGTTTGCAAGGAGCGCGCAACCTGATAAGACTCGGATTGGTACTTGGCGCTTTCTCGGTACGCTGGGGCATTGAATAGCTGATGCAGAGTATCAAGCGTTGCACTTTTCTCGAGGCACCGGTGTAGGTGCTTCAGGGCGTCATAGATTTCGGGATAATCTCCGTAGATGTTCTTGATTTTCGAGGAACTCACTTTCCCCAACGCCTCGTCATATTGCAACGAGGCTTGTAGTAATTCTTGTAGTGCTTCCATATCTTAAAGTTTTGAATAGGCTCTGTACGAGTACCAGGTATCATTTTCAGGAGAAATTATGATATGGTCCACCACGGACATATCGAGCAGTTTTGCGGCTGCTACCAGACGCTTCGTCAAAGCATCATCATCCATAGATGATTTAGTGTTACCGCTCGGGTGGTTGTGGACGAACACAACCGAACTGGCAAGGCACATCAAAGCAGCGGAGAATACTATTTTCGGGTCTACCAGCGTCATATTTACACCCCCAACGCTTATGAGTTGATAGCCTTTAAGGTTACAATGCGCGTCAAGGTAGAACGCATAAAAGTATTCTCGGGTGTTAAGCTGGCAACCCTCCTGCATCATTGTTTTGTAGGCGAAATCCCGCATAACTTTGTCGTCATTTAGCCTCAGGGTAGTACCCTTTTTCTTACATACGAGGTTGTACTCGTAGTAGTACTTCTGATTACTCATCTTCTTGTCCTCCCCAAAGTTTAATTGCGGTTTCGAGATTCGCCTGCGCCTCGTTGACAGCTTTTTTGGCGTAGGTAAGCGTGTAGGCGTGTTCACGCGGGTACTTACCCGACTTGACGCCCTCGTGATACTCCTTTGCCACTTCGAGCTTGTGCTTGAAAAATTCAATGCTTTCCGGCATCGATAAGTCTATCTTACCAGACATACGCTCCCAGTAGGCGGCTTTCGACTCGTGGGATTCGGCTTTTTCTGTAAGCTCTACGCTTTTACCCATAGCGTTCCACGACTTTTCAATAGCTGCGCGATGCGCTTTCTCGCTGTGGTGGCCGACAAGGATAGGCTGGCCAAAAGGAATATTCGCTACGGCATCGTGCGAGCGTTGGTACGCCTCATCGGACTTTTTTCGGGCTCTGTCAGCCCAGTCTTCGTAGCGTTCCGCTTTGGCTTTGGCTCTCTCCTGATGATTGAAACCATCGGAGCGCGTGATAGAGTAAAGATAGCACTCGTCTTTCATTCCGAGAAAGTTCCAGACGATGCACTCGTTTTCTTTCCCGTACTTAGTTGTGACGAGGATTTCCTCGCCTTTTTCGTGCTTTTCGCTGCACTTTGCGACCCATACATTAGGGCAGAATTTTGTGTAAGTGTTCATGTGTTGTAGATTTTAGGTTGTTTATACTAATGTGAAATAATACTCTTCGAGATGCTCTACCGCTACTTGGTGGTAAAACTCATTGACGCGGGTAAGGTCCTCTACAAACAGGGCAGCCAGCGCACCATTGTAATGGTCGGCATAGCTTATCACGCAAAGGGATTGCATCCAATCGTTCTCGCAGGGGTCTTCTCTGTATTGCGAATCAACGAGCTCGTTGGTTTTCTTCTGCTGCTCATATCGCAGCCACCATAATTCGAATTTTTCCATAGTGTTGTAGGTTTGTTGTGTTGTCGTTGATGCAAAGGTAATAAATAAATAAAGGAGTCAAGCATTTTTTTCAATTATTTTTTATCAGACACTCTAAAACATTGATTTTTAGCACGAAACAATTTTACTAATACCCGAAAAAAGCCTATAAAAAAGCCGTTGAAAATCGTCCCAACGGCTAAAATGTTGAAAATCAATTAGTTGATAGTTTTTCCGTTCTCGGTCTCGTCAGCTCGCCCTGCTTCGGCCAGCCGTTTCGCCCAGTCGCTCACCGCCTTATCGTGGTAATAGGCGGTCTGGCTATCTGTTTTTAGATCTCCTCGCTTATAGATTTTTTTCGCGGATATCCGGTAGACTTGAACCGCATCGATAGAGTTGAATAACGTCACGTTGTAGTACAAATAAGCCTTGTTCATTCTCAGGCTTGTTATCCTGCCTATTGCGGGCTTTCCGAACCTGTCGTAGGTCTCGTACATCATGCCGACTTTTTCGAGGTATCTATCAATAAGCTCGGTCGCTACGTCAAGGTGCGAGCGTAAGTTTTTCACCCCTTCATACTTTCCCAGTACGTGGCGAAGAGTTCTATCCCTTTCCACCGCTCCGATATCATACTCCTCCAGCACCTCCACTTCGGGGGAGCCGAGCGGCCTTATGTAGAAAAAACCATCGTATCCTTTTATAGACAGGTAGTTTTTTTCGAGTTCAGAGATACTGATGATTTGATTTATGTAGCCAAGCACGTCCGATTTTTCTCGGTGTATTATACACTTTTTGAAATGCAGCTCGTCTATAACCTCGCTTTTTTCGGTTTGCAGCCTCACGAAAACATCTTCTGCCGTGTAGTCTTTTTCGGTAGCCTTTATACTTTCCCCACGCTTATACAATATTTCGGTCGCAGCCCATCGCAGGAAATCTTCAGGGGCCTTAGCAGCGACAACCCGAAGTGCACTACTGCTTTCTCGCTGTAGCCACTTCGGTATCTTCGCTTTATTTGGTTTAAATTCGCTCGGCATGATTTTTTTCGGTACGATTTTTTTCGAGGTATTCGGGCCTGAGTCTTACCACGATTTGGGAAAAATGCTCCTTGCCGTTACACACTGGGCGCAGTATGTCGATAAGCTCGAATTGCTCATGCGGCCCCATAAGGACTGTAAACGGAACGGCCATATCCAACTCGCAGTCGCAGGGTACGTCTTTCAATCGGGCTATCCGGATTGTCCCTTTTCGGTTACTCGCCCAATGCCATTCCACATCACCTAATTTTTTCGGTAAAGGCAGCTCGCCTTTACCCACGCCCAAACCAGTGTTGGTGAGCCAGCAGCAGAAGCCAAGTTTTTTAGGGCCATCGGGAGTGTCGAATACTTTGGGTTGGGTGTAACCTGCCTGTAGCAATCCATCTTTCACGCGGCCAAACGCCTTGACGGTATGCAATACATTCGAGTTGCCGATAAGGAAGAACGGCTTTTTTCGGTCGTAGCACACATCGAGAAACGGTCTTAATTCCGAGAATGGCGGGTTGCTCACCACCACGTCGCAGTCGTCGAGAAAGGGTGTGAGCTTTTCGGAGCGATAATCTCCATCCCAGTCCCCGAGTAGCAAACAATCTTCGAGACGCTGGTTCTCTCCGAACCTCACCTCGATGTTACATAGGCCATCGCGGTTATATCCGATGCAGACCAGTTTTTTGAGGCCGAGACGCACGAAGTTGTCGTTGAAGTATACCGAGAACGCGCTAAAAAGCGGGTCGTCGAAAGGACAAAGAACCTTCTTACCCTTGAAAAAGCTCTCGTACCTGCTAAGCTCTTTTTCAATATCCTCCAGACGAGTATAGTACTCATCGTCAGGGTGGGGCATATAGTATAAAGCCCTATTAAGCGATTTGTTACTCATCTTGCCAGTCTTTTAAGTTCATCCTCAACTGGCTCCCCGTCAACAACGAGTGCTATGCTTCCCGAGTACAGGGTCCTGATTACTACGCTCGGGTCGCTGGACAGCATTTTTCGGAGCGTGCAGATATGTACGTCAAGGCTTCGTTTCGCGAACTCGCTTGTGTCACCGAAAACAGCGGTAAGCAGGTTTTTCACGTTCACCTTCGTGTTTTTCCTTCTTGCGAGGTACTCGAACACGAGCCTTTGCTTTGGGGAGAGACGATACGCCACGTCGGGGTGCGACAGCTTGTAGCTAACAGGGTCGTAGGTATACTCGCCTATTTCGATAGGGTCAGTATTAGTTTTTTCGGGATAGTGTCTCGCCACTGCTCTCAACTGGTACGCTAACAATTCAGGGTCGAGCGGTTCGGGTATGCACATATCGGCCCCAGCGTCGTAGACATTTCTGATTTTTGCCTTATCGGCTCTCGTGGTCACGACAAGGCCGACTTTTTTCGGGGAGGCTTTAATGTTTTTCGCAACCTCCGCATCGGTTTTTGTCAGAAGTACCAGTGAAGGTTTTTGCGCTTCGAGCAGGTCAGTCACCTGCGTTGGTGTGGGCGGCTGCTCGTACAAAACGATTTTGCAATCCGCGCCTACCATCTCGAGCGACGCAAGAGCGTCGTCACTAATCGGCTTTTCGCCAAGGATGAGGATTTTCATAATAAATCTTTTGCTTCGTTTAGTATCTCGTTGTAAAGTATCTTAAACCATGCAGGGCGCGTCTCGTACAAGTCCCGATACGTTTTTCTGCGCAGGTTAGTGCTATTCATGCTGCCCGCTATGGCCATTTCCGTGGCCGTACGGCGTTTTTCGGTCTCACGATGCTCAACAATCCGTAGTTCGAGCACAGACCTTTGAGCGTCGCTGTATTCGTATAGCAGGCGTGCAGCCTCTCCCTCCCCAAAAAACAAGGGTAGTGATGGCTTGAGCCAAAACGCTATACCGTCCCTCGCCTCTGAACACTGGTAAAGGAAACTCGGCATTCGTTGGAACGAGCCGCTATACTTTGCATATTCAGTCCGGAGAGAAAATGGGATAAAGGGGGCTATAAGCTTTTTCGCCTCTCGGTTAGCAAGGAGTTCCAGCCTTTTCATTTTGCCTGTCATTTCCTCGGTCAGCAGTCTCGCAAGCTTTGTCACATGGGCGTCGGATATTTCAGCGTTGAGCGGCAGGACGGACTGATTGTAGGCCAAGGGGTCGAACACTTCGCGTTCACGGTCAAGTCGTGACGAGCGAATGTTGTCGAGCCCTCCTAAAATAGCCTCGTCCTCGCTAATGTCGAGATAGTCATCCTCGCTTCTTGCCAGTATCTCCTCAAAATCCATGTCCGAAAGGGTTCGAGTGAAACAGGTTATGCATCATTCGCTTGCACCGCTGCCAGTCAAGCATAAAAATGGCGTTTATGGCCAAAACGAATAACAAAACCCACCTAATAATTACCGCCACAGCGTAAAAAGGCGCGTACAGCCAAATTAGGGCCGTTCTCAGACGTTCTGTTGCTTTGGCTAACCTTCGCGCCCTTTTCGCCGTGTCGATGACTATAAGCCGCCTTTTACGGCTTTTTAGATACGCCTCTAAATCGGTCACGTCTTTGCAACCGTAAAGGGCGCACCAGAAATCGAGTTGCTCGGTAGGTACGCGAAACGGCCAAAGAAAACGTCTCCTTTGTTTCTTAGCGTGCTTCATAGTTTATCTTGTTTTTCTGTTGTTCGGGTGTCAGGTACGACAGAGCGCAGGTCAAGCAAGCACATGGCCGACCATCCGTCGAGTCGTTCTGATTGTACTTGCAAGTAGCGCAGGTCAAGCCTTTGTCAAGAACGGCTTGCGCTTCGTCAACGGCCTCATTCCAGTCGGGACCGTCAAACGCAAAGTTGTGTAGTATTTTCTCGATTGTCATAGCTTAGTATTTTTTGCCGTGTTTGTAAGGTCTCGTTTCGTTGTACTCCATCTTCCAGAGGATATGGTTGTAAAGGTCGGTTATACCGTGAGTGTAGGCATAAGCGTAGATTATTTTCAGCATAACTCTTGGGTCGAAAGCCCCTGCGAATCTGCTACACAGGAATATGCAAAAACTGTCGAAGGGCACGTCACTCCATGCTTTTTCGGTAGTCTCCTCGCGGAAAGGAATGTTCTCGATGGGGCCTGATAAACTACCCTCTTTTATCCAGCCGAGGTAATCGTACAGACGAATGCAAATATCGGCATACTCCTCCTCGACGGAACCTTTAATATAGGCATTATAGCGTTCAGCGAAATCGGGCCATACAGAAGTCCGGTTAAGAAATGCCCAGACATCTGCTATACTGTTCTTTCTGTCGGCTTCGACGAGTTCGGCCACTTCGCAGATGATTAGTAACCTGAGCTGCTGGTCGTGCTGCCCTTGCGGGTGAAATCCGTGGTCGCAGGCGTTTTTATAAGCTCTCTCGACCAATCGGCCTGTTGTAGATGCAACAGGTGGTGTGTTTTTTTCTTTCATTGTCTATAAGGTTTTGTTAGTTCTGCAAAAATAGTGAAAAATGTTATATCTGCAATAAAAAGGTTTAAATTTTTTTGTTATGCCTCATAAGATATTGATTTATAGTTTTTTGTATTGTTCAATGTCGGCTTTTAAGGACTCCAATAATCGGCCTTGCGTAGCTTCCTTCTTTGCAAGCGTCTCGGCTACAAGCTCATCGGCGGTTCCCCTCGCCAATATGTGGTGTATGACGACCTTTTCGGTTTGTCCTTGTCTGTACAAGCGGGCGTTGAATTGCTGGTAGAGCTCAAGGCTCCAAGTCAGGCCGTACCACACGATTACCGAGCCGCCTCTTTGCAGGTTCAAGCCGTGACCAGCCGACGCGGGGTGCGCAAGCAGCATCTTGATTTTACCGTCGTTCCAGTCCTTGATGTCCTTCGCAGTATCCAACGTCCTCGGCTCAAGATGGGCGAACCGCCTGATAATTCTGTCGCGGTCCGACTTGAAGCTCCAAGCCACAAGTAGGGGCTTGTCACCATTAAGCTCTACGATTTCGTCGAGCGCGTCCAGCTTCTCGTCGTGTATCTCGTGGGGCGTTCCGTCCTCGTCGTAGATGGTACCATTGGCGTACTGGAGCAGCTTGTTCACAAGGGCGACCGCTGTCGGAACAACAAGCGTCTCGCCTGTATCGGCCAGCTCCATGATGCGCTGCCGCTTGAAGTCCTTGTAGCCTTGCATGACGTTTTCCCCAAGGTCAACCCAGATTTCGTTGTTGATGCGCTCGGGCAGCTCGATGTAATCTTTCGCCTCCATACTGATGCAGATGTCGGCTATCTTGTCCTTAATCTCCTTTTCGGCAAATACTCTCGGCTTGTAGGTGTACACCACATTGCCGCTACGCTTGTCCGGCAAGAAGTAAAAGTTTCGATAATTCGTGATGGATTTCATCAAACGCTCGCCCATATCGAGCAAATATATCTGCGCCCAAAGGTCTACGAGGCCGTTGGGCGAGGGGGTGCCGGTCAGACCGACAACCCTCTTGAAGAAGGGACGAACTTTTTTCAGTGCGTTGAACCGCTTCGACTTGTTGTTTTTAAACGAGGAAAGCTCATCTATAACGAGCATATCGTAGGGCAGCTTGAAACCGAAAAGGCGGGCAAGCCAGGCCACGTTGTCGCGGGACACGATATAAATATCCGCATTGGCATACGCGGCCAACGCTCTTTTTCGGGGGTCTCCTGTTATTTTCGAGCAGCGGAGATGCGTAAGGTGCTCCCACTTTTCGCACTCCTCCTCCCAGACTGTCTCAGCAACTCTTTTCGGGGCCACGACAAGTACTTTGGCCACCTCAATGTAGTCATAGATAAGGGCTTCTACGGCGGTTAGCGTCGAGACCGTCTTACCCAAGCCCATATCAAGGAACACACCGCAGAACGGATGCTTTATGATATGCTCCACAGTGCGTTCCTGATAGCCGTGTAAGTCTGTGCGTTTCATACGATATACATTCTCGGAATGCCGTAATTTTCAGCGTATTCGAGTTCAAGCTTCACGCCTTTGCTGGTCGATTCTCCGTCAATGACGTAGATATAATCGCAAAGCTCAAGAAGCGCGTAGGACACGTTCATATAGCCCTCGTGCGTAAAAGCAAAGTCGCCGTTAGCCGCGTGTGGCAGGTGGTCGTTTAGCCTTGCAGGGTTGACGACGACATAGCCGCGAGCCGTAAGCCGTCTTTCAACCTCCGCGAACTTAGTTAGGTATTCCTGGGGCGAGTAGCCCGTAATCGCGCCACTGATGTAAACGACGGTCTGGGTAGTCTTTTTGTAGGTGTTTTTCATATCTGTAAGTTTTAACGTTGTCGTGAGGCGGGCGAGGCTCGAACTCGCACGATGAGGGCCAGAAACCCTCGTGACCTATCCATGTTGGTCAACCGCCCCACACCCCGCCGTATCGGTCTGTCGCAGATGGATGCGGCGGGGATTTGGATGGAAATTAACTAATAACATATTGAAACAACACAGCGTCTTTGCTATTCATTCGGGCAGCCTCTGGAAACCTTTTCGTGAAATCAAGATAGGCCAAACGCTAACTGGGGCTTTCACCCAACGTCCTTCCTTTGGGGACGGCGTTATTGATGAATAGTTAAAGACTCGGCACTCATGCGAGGCTGGTTGCCGAAGCCAGCCAAGGAACGGCGGCGGGCGGAGGGGTCGAACCTCCAACCGTTACTCTCGCAAGCAGCTAAGGCTTGCGCATAGTGTCATCCGTGTTACCCGCCTGTATGAAATACGCTTCGCATCTAACAAGATTTCCTTTTTTGTTCCTTTGACACTCCTTGCAGCCTATCTCGTACCCACCAAGAAACAATTCCGCCGACCTTTTGTCCTTCGTTATTAGCCTAAGCTCCGCGTCGCGATAAACCTTGTCGTCCCCTCGTACGTCCCAAGCTATGCGGTCCCTTAACGCCATGGCCATAATCAGTGCCCCTTGGTAATAGAACGAACAAGCAAATAGATTGTTTGTGTTCACCCTTACATCGTTTCGCTCTACGGCGACACGCCTTGCCGCGTCGTCCATGCTGCCTGCCTGCATAAAGTCGCCGACAAACTCTCTCGCCTTTTCGACCGTGTCGATAACCTCAACGCGGAAACCCAGCGACTTCAGCTTTTCGTGGTAGTGCAGTTGAAGCGGTCTGGGCTTCTCGCCAGTTGTCTTTGTTTCCACGAAGGCCACCCGACCGTTTGGGAACAGGCACAAGCGGTCGGGGATGCCTCCTTGGTAGTCGGCTTGCAGTTTGATGCACATTCCGCCAGCTTCTCGTATAAGCTTAACGAGCGTGCGCTCTACAAGTTTTTCCGACTCTTTTTTCATAGGTAGCCTAACGATTTCAGTTCAGCGTTTCGGTACGCCCAAGCGAGTTTGAAATTGTCGCCGAAATGACGAAGCTCTCGCCATATGCCGACTTTAAACGGGTGCACGCGGCCTTCAGCGTTCAATAGATTTTTCGGAACGAACAGTTCCACCGAGTAACCTTTGTCGGTCTTAATAACTCGGACAGGGATTCTTTTCTTTTTGCTCATAGTTCTTTGGGTTTAAAGTTAGTAAGATATTGTTGCTTTTCAAGCTCGAATATACGAGCCTTTAATGTGTACAGCTCTTTTTGCAAGGCGAGTATAACGGTCTCCTGCCTATTCACCTTGGCGCGTACCTGGTCAAGCTGGCTCATTGTATCTCGCGATTAGTTCGTCCAGACCTTCTTTGGCGCTTTGCCGAAAACCGTCAAGGGCGTTCAGTAAGCAATTTGTCTCGATTTCGTCCATACGGTTGGCCGCCGCGAAAAAAAATACCAGATACCAAGCTGTTTGGTCGTTAAGCAGCGAGTACTTCTCTCTTTTAATCTCGGACAAATAAAATTTCGCCTTTTCAAGGTCGGTTTTCGGGCTACCCTTGTATTGGTAGCGTACAAGATACTTTACGAAGCTGCCGGCCATGAAATCGAGCTTTAATGCCTTAATCAGCTCTATCGGTTCAATCGCCAGTTTTTTGTAATGCTCACTGGCGGGGGCTTTCGTTGTATCAATCATGATATTTAAGTTTTATTGTAAATGTTTCGTCTACTTTGGGCAATTTCCATTCAGGTACGTAGTTTTTCGAGACCGTACCGTCCTTTTTAATTTTATACAGAACAGGTAACACGTGCCCATTGTAAGCCGTAAAGGCTTCAAAGGCCAAAATACCCTCCGCCTCTGTGTTCAGGTCGCAAAAATCTCTCCCCGACACTTGAACGACACGTCCGATAAAAGAGCCGTATTTCTCCCGCAGGGCATCTTTTAACGCGACTATCTTATCATCCTTCTCTTTCCTGATTTTGTCCAACTCTGCATATATGTCGGCCTTTTGCTTATTTTTTGCTTCGATTTCGGCCTGAAGTTCGCCTATTTTTTCGTCAATGCTCATATGATTTACTATTTTATGCTTTCGCCGAGTAAAACTTCTTGTATCCATCAGCCGTGAGTTGGGGCGCCATATTCCTATATATTTCACAAAGTTCGTAGCCAAACTCTTTCATTTTGTAAAGGAAAAAGGTCTTTTCTTCATCAGTAGCAGGGCGGTAAAAGTTCTCATTCTCATCATAACGAGGGCCATAGAATCCATAGAGCCATTCGTTCATAAAGAGGCCCATTTCCTTATCCCAGTTGAAATAAGGATAAATACAAACACTTTTCTCACCTATTTCTACTTTGGCAACCATAAAAATGCTGCCGTACTTTGTCGCAAGGATGTCACCTGACTTTGCCTCGCGAATAAAATCTGGAATATACATATTGTTGTAGATTAAAGGGTTAGTTCTAATTGTTGTGGTAGCCATTCGAGCTTTACGTTACTCGCAGCCCGGTACATCGCTGGTGTCGGCGGAATGGCCGACCCCCGTTGCACCCTTGCGTGATACATCATCGCGTAGAGGGCGTCTCGTTCTTCAAGCGAGAGGAACGGCTCGTCTTTATTCATATCGTTAAGTTTTAGGATATTGACAATAAATCTTGCGCAAGTTCTCTGATTTCTCTACACTGTTCTTTGTAGGCTTCTATTAGTTCAGACTTCTTAAAGTCATCTTTGTTCCAAACTTCTCGAATGTACCAACAGAAACCAGCACCAAGACGACATTCCACTCTCTGCACATAGTTTTCGATGTATTGAACATCTGAGCCTAAGATATCTTTTCTTTTCATAGTAGATTATCCTTTCTTTCATATCTTCTTTGTCTGCCGTATATCGGAAAGTTCTTTGGCGTAGTGATAAGTCGCCAGCCCGCCATGCCGCGCATAAGGTCGTTCAGCTCTCTCGCGTTCCGTTGGTTTAATTCTGACTTCTCACGGCCCAACGCTTCACACCATATTTCCGCGATACAAGCCTCATATCTTCGCTCTGTGCCCTTTTTGGATAACGGGTTGATCAACCATACCCTCCGCTCATCCAAAGCCATCTGAGGCCATTCTGAGGGCAAAAGCAAGTCAAGGTATTTTTCGATGATGCCGACGCGCTCATCCATATCGGCGTGACGAGTTTGTTCAAGCTTCGCGGTCTCGTTGGCCTGACCGTCCAAATACAGCTTCTCGCCGTTCAGATACAACTGGTATGCTTCAGCCCAGACCATATCGACCTCATCCTGCGTAAAGTCCTTGGCCACGTTCTTCGTGGCGCGTTCTGCGTGTACATCGACGGGCAGAAAACGTCTGTTGCCCGTCGGGTCGCGCAGGAAGTCAAGACTATTCGTCGTACCGATGAACACGCACTGGCGTTTGTACGTTTCGACCGTCCTGCCGTATGCCGGGCGGAACGTGTCCTCGCACTTTGACACATACAACTTGATAGTCTCGATTTCGGCTTTTTTCAGTCCTGACAATTCGGCTATCTCCATTATCCACGCGCCTTGCAGCTGCTCAAAGGCTTCCTTGCCTTGCACGGTAGTAAACGTGTCGCTGAACCAACGCATACCGAGCCGCATGGCGAAGGTCGATTTGTAAGTCCCTTGTTCGCCGACAAGGATAAGAACCGAATCGAACTTGATGCCGGGCTCGAACACGCGAGCTACTGCAGCCGCAAGGAACATCCGAATTGTACGGCGGACGTACTCCGTATCGTTGGCACCGAAGTAGTCGATAAGCAGCGTTTCGACGCGCTCCACACCATCCCACTCCAGACCTTTGATATAATCGCGTATCGGGTGGAAATGCCTACGCTCCATTTCGACGGATAACGCATCGTCTACTTTCATTCCGTTATGGATGCCGTAGACGCACTCGATGTAATTGTGCAGCCCGGCGAAATCCACGTCACGGATAGGCTCTGGGCTTTGTATGTCTCTCCACGGCAGCGAGCGCATTGCGTATCGCTTGTTGTCGAAGTCGTTATAGGCGAAGGAGTCCTTGATGTTTGGGTCGTTGCGAAGTATCAAATTGAGGTTTTGCGAGTTGCACTCGTAGTCGCCCTTTGCGTTCACTTTTAAGTTCTCAACCCAACTATCGTCCACCTCCTCTTCGGGCTTGAAGTCAGGATAGACCTCGGCGAAATCGGACTTGGCTGTTTCGAACCTCTCCGCTGCCATTGTCCGCTTGGTTTGTTCATCATTGGCTACGAAGTCCTCCATGGCCTTGAAGCTCTTCGAGGCCGTTTCGGTTTTTTCGCGACCTGTGTCAAGGTGGCCGAACTTATGTATACGGACCAAATCGAAAGCGTTGCACAGCTTCCCGCTCGCTGGGTCGGTGCCATGGTGCGAATAGGCGAACTTGTCCTCGTAGACAACCAACCCGCCCGCCGTACTTCCCGCTGCGTAGGTGTAGCGGCCTTCCGTGTCGGTCGGTGTGTACACTTCGGACAGGAACGTCTCTATGGCTTCCTGCATGGAATAGGTACGGCAAAACGCACCAATCAACCCTTTTTTCGATAGCGGGTCCTCCTGCTTCTTGATGGTCAGACGAAGTGCCTCATCACCCTCGTCGTAAGTAACGGCCCATTCGGAGGTGTCCGACCAGTCCGTATACCTTGCGAGAATGCTATCCACGTTCAAGATAGGCCCATCTTGGTACTGGAAATAATATTCCGCATCGGACGAGACGCTCGGCCAGAACATACAACGATTAGGCTGGAACGTGGTCTTATCGAACCAGCCCATTCCTAAGTCGGCAGCAATGCGTCTGGCCACCGCCTGAAACTCGTCGGCTGAGACTTCCCTGTCGAGAGGGATAATAAGGCGGTGACGAGGCTTTTCTGGGTTGGATTTATGCGTTGAGTGTATGCAGGCCGCACAATCGTACAGATTGACGAAATCCAGCCAAAGGTTGCTGTGGGAAAAATCCGCGTCAAGGGCTATAATTTGGCGATACAGAAGATTTGACTTGCTTCGCTTTGCCCCTGACAGGTAGCCCCCGACAAACGCACCCACGTCCTTTGTTTTGAGTTGGTCATCCCTGCTCATTAGCATGAACGCCTTGTAGGTCTCCTTAGTTCTAATCGGTTGGGATAATCGGTCGAGCAGTTCGCTCCATTTCAAGCGCGTGTTCCGCCAAGAAGCGGATTGTGCACTCGCGCCAATAGCAATGTTGATTGATATGTCGTGTTGTAGTTCCATTTTCGTGGTTTCCTTTTTTAGTCTTTCAGGTAAAATTTGGTCAGATAGCCATCTGCCCTAAGAGGCAGGTCAGCTGCCCACTTCGGCGGGACGCTCATCAGTTTCACCATATCATCGTAGGCTTCTTTCGCAGTGTCGTCGTCTGCAATCTCGGCTATAACCTCATCGTGAATATGCATCACGATTTCGTAGGAGTGCCGGACGGTGCCTTTAGACACGTTCATCATGGCGAAGGCCAGCAGGTCGCGCGCTATGGCTTGGACGATGTTCTCGGTCAACTTACCGCCGTAGGTGTCAACCTGCGTCCATTGTTTGGTCTCTTGGTTCATGCCCTCGTACAATAATGAGCGCACCTCCTTGCGGCCAACGAACTTGGACGAGATTAACGGATTGCGATAGAACAATTCGCGACCCGATGGCAACCCGATACGCATATACTCATCGTCACATGTAAAGTAGACGCCTCTATATTCAGGCATTTCAACTTTCTCGCGGTGACGAACCGCCCAGAATGCAGCATTCTCGAAGTCAGCCCACATTCTCACGATAGAAGGGTTGGCTTCACGCCATTTCAGCGTCAGGCCTCTCATTTCGTCGTTGGAAAGCCCCATCTTATCTCCGCCCATTCTCGTCAGGGCGCCGACACTGCCGCCATAACCCAGAGCCAGTTCAGCGATTTTCGCCTTGGCCCTCAGCTCTGAGCCCTTAGTAATTGAGGCGATAGGCACCCCGAACATACGCGAGCCCGTGGCTTCGTAGATTTTACCATCGCCGTGGAACACTTTCATTCTCCATTCCTCAGACGCGAGCCACGATATTACCCGGGCCTCAATTGCCGAAAAGTCGGCCACCGAAAAGGTTTTGCCCTCTGGAGCGATAAGAGCGGTACGGACTAATTGTGATAGCAGGTCCTGCACGTCGCCATAAACCATACGAAGCATATCTACGTCACGGCTTTTCACATGGTCACGCGCATCGGCGAGACGCTGACCGTCGAAATGGTTTTTCGACAGGTTCTGCAACTGAATGAGGCGACCGGCCCAACGGCCAGTGCGATTGGCACCGTAGAACTGAAACAGCCCTCTCGCCCTGCCATCTTTGCCAACGCAAGCCATCATAGCATCATACTTTTTGACGGAGGTCTTAGAGAGGCTTGCCCGAATGTCGAGCATTTCGAGGATTTCGGGGTGCTCCGAAAAGCCTTTACGCAGGTCGGCTAAACTGTCCTTCGAGAAACTACTAACTGTCTCGCCTGTCAAATCTTTTACCCATTGCTTGAGCTGCGCAACCGAGTTAGGATTGGAAAGCCCTGTAAGCTGTCGAGCTTGCAGCGTAAGTTCCTCGGTGTATTCATCCGACACGGCCACGGCTGAAGATGCCAAATCCAAATCGACTTTTACACCGTGGTCGTTGATGCGCTGGTCGAGTGCGTACAATTCACGTTCGAAGGCTGGTATTTCGTATCTTTTAAGCCTGTTGTAAATCTCGCGCTCGGCCAACACATCGTAGCTGTTATACTCAATGTACATTGCCCACTTCTCAAGGTTGTGCTTCGGTAGATTGCGTGTCCGGTACTTGTTTATCGCGGTCGGCTTGCAGGGACAACTGAAATACTTGATAAGCATCTTACCTGAAGCCAGTTTCTTGTCTCTTAGGTCAAGGACTTTTGACACTTTGTCAAGGCTCAACGGCAAACCGCAATAAGCCGACAAAACCGAAGTGCAATACCATCGGCTCGCGGGCTGCTTCATCCCAACACGGGCAAAGCAGATACGCTCGAACACCGCGTTATGGGCGTGAAGCCTAACCAAAGGACTATTAAACAGCTCTAAGAAATCAGGGTCGAGGAAAACAATCTTTGCTTCTGTGTCACCCTCGAAATCGTCAGGCAGTCCAGCAGCAAGGTCGATAGTCCTAACAGGCTCATCGTCTACAGCGTAGCCAATAAGCAGTATCTCGAAGTCGTCGGATTCAACGTATTTATACGCTCCGCACTCCTCAATATCTACAGACGAGTAAGTCTCAATATCGATGAATAGGTCTCTCATAGTCGTTTCGTTGTAGTGCGCCTTAGCGGAATCGGACCACCTACCCACGGAAAAGTTATCAAAAAAAAACCACGAGCACTCCAAGAGGCGCAAAAGCGGGATTTCGTTTCACAACGTCCTCCCGTTTCGAGGGCTTCCACCGTCACGGCCTCCGCTCTCCGGACAAATCAAACTAATAACTAATTCAAATAAACACTTAGCAAATGAAACACAAATTAGAATAGTCTTTAGCTGTTGCTAAAGTCGAGGTCGCTCCGTCACGGATAAACCATCGAAACCAGCAATTCCCTAATCGTTGAAAACGGCGGGTTTTCACCGCACGGTCACTCCTTATTGACCGACATTAGGGTTAAACAAATTCAAATCAATACGAAAATGAGCATTAGTAGAGGCGCGTCAGGGACTCGAACCCTGTAAAAAAGAACGTACTACAACACTATAAAGAAAACCGCTCTTTTTTGTGTAACCTTACCACGCCAGATGGGAGAGGCGGGCAACCGCCTCTCGGTCGTGGAACACCTTTTTTCAGCTGTGGTAGGCTTTTTACCCGAGTAGCGGGTCGCTGTAAGCGTTCTCACCTCCGAAGTCGTCTTCAGCTGACGAGAAGCCGCCAAGCGGTTCGCCATCTTCGAGCTTCTGGAGATTGTTCAATCCGACAGCGATGCCCTTAGTGCCGTTGAAGTCGTAGCCGTAGAAGTTCAGCGACGCACGGCCGTAACAACCGCTGTAGAAATCGTCAGGATTGATGATAGGGTCCAAGTTCGCATCGACAATGCCTGGTCTACGCTTTGATGTAGCGTTGAGGAACATCTTTCCTTCGAAAGAAGGGTCGTCGCTACGCTCTAAGTCGCCATCGCGCAGAGGCATCTTGAGAGTGGCACGATTGACCACGCCATTCTTGTTGGCCAGTTTCGGCTTGTCATTGACAATAGCCGCTTCAACGGCCTGCTTGATTTTCTCGATGGTGAACTTGTCGTTCTTGTCTACGAGAATGCAGATGGTGTACTTTCCATCGCCTTCTCCGTCACCCTCATTCATGCGAGGGCTAAACACGTTGCAGTAGGAAAATCTGACTTTCCCCGTTACGATTTTAGTAGGATTTGACATATCTGTAGGTATTAAAGGTTTTGTGTTTTGCAAAGGTATGTAAACGGATTTAATCCGCAATCAATTTTTTCAACTATTTTTCATTATGTTGTGTAATTCACTGAAAATCAGCGTTTTATTCATCTTTGAAGTCGTTTACAGCGTTTACATTCGGGTCCATGGCGGGACGCTTGTCGCTCATCGGGACCAAGGTCGGCTTGCCTTGCGGCTTGACAACGTACTGGCTGAGAAGCGAGGCGAACTCTTTCTTGCCGAGGATTTTCTCCAAGGCCGTTATGCCTTTCAGCTTCATGTCGTAGAACACATCGTCGGTGGCTTGTGGGTAAGCCTTGAACAGCGTCTCGGCTATTACCTTCTCTTCTGCGTTGAACTTACGGACGCTTCGTCCTTCAACAAGTTTAAAGTTCGGCCACTGCTTGCCGCGCATCGCCCAATCGAGCGCATAGGTCTGCACAGTTTCGATATGCTCCTTAATGGTCGGGATTTTCTCCAACAACTCAGAGAGTTGCTCGTCAGAAAGCAGATGCGGGTTACCGAAATCCTCCTCCGCAGCTGCCATCGTTTGCTCGTACAGGGCTTTGCACCGAGCCGCGACTGAACAGAACTTGCACCAAGGGCCTGTCTGGAGTTCACCCTTACCTTCCCAAGCGAGTTGAGCCTTTTCACGCAACTCGGTGTCGGCCCATTCGTACAGCTCCACCACGGAGACTTTCCATGACGAGATATTGTCGATTCGAGGCTGAACGATGGTCAAGATTACGTCAACGGGGTTGTAGAGAAGCTCCAACTTTTTCAGCACACCGAGAGCGTACAACTTCAACTGCGGGTTGTTATCCGCGTAGACAGGGACGCCCTTGCCGTATTTCAAGTCGATAACCTCCACAACATCGTCAGAGGCGATGATGCAGTCCGCCGTTCCGAAAGACTGCGGAATGTACTCTGACAAGTCGAGTTTCGCCTCGACAAACATTTCCATGCCGAACTGGGCCATTTCGTTCTGACAATATTCGACGTACTGAGCCACGTAATCCGGCATATCTTCTGTGTAAAGCTCGTTGGCCTCGATAGCTTTCATCTTTGACGCTACGTTTGTAGCGTTCAGCAAGACTTCGGCCATCTCATGGGCCAACGTGCCCTCACGAGAAAACACCGACCCAGTTCGCTTGCCGTACTCGTCCTCAAGGCGAGCCGATGGCGTACAATTCAACCACCGGCTCGCGCCTGAAGCGGATAAGATAGCGTGACTTCTTTCCGCGTGTCCCATATCACGATAAGGAATTAAGGAACGAAATCATTTCGGGGTACTTGGACTCGTCCAGAGCGGACAAGGAAGGAACTCCGAGCTCTTGGAGCTTGTTGCGGATTTCCTCACGGTGGCCTTGCAACTTCGGGAAGAAAGCCGCTTTCAAGTCGTCAAACGTACTGGCAGCTTGAGAAGGTTGCGGAGCAGGTTGCGGAGCAGGTTGTGGAGCAGGTTGCGGAGCAGGTTGCGGTTCGGGCTGAGGAGCAGGCTGAGGCTCCTCTTTTTTAGCGCGTGTGCGCTTTTTTTGCTCAGGTTGAGGAGCAGGCTGCGGTTCGGGCTGCGGCTCAGGCTGAGGGGCAGGTTGCGGTTCGGGCTGAGGAGCAGGCTGCGGCTCAGGCTGAGGGGCAGGTTGCGGTTCGGGCTGAGGAGCAGGCTGCGGCTCAGGCTGAGGGGCAGGTTGCGGTTCGGGCTGAGGAGCAGGCTGCGGCTCAGGCTGAGGGGCAGGTTGCGGTTCGGGCTGAGGAGCAGGCTGCGGTTCGGG